>OGFY01000389.1_pt1 | contig 44221 bp, 45 predicted proteins | sample 1570951 | NCBI WGS metagenome assembly OGFY01 (sample SAMEA2581942, study PRJEB24529) | metagenome | biome: Human gut stool | place: China | collected 2011
ATAGAAATCTGAAAAGGAAAAAGTCATAGTGTCCTTGACAAAGGGTACACTTTAATTAAATTCCCCTAAAACAGGTGAAATCTCAATCGGAATTTGACGATTTGGTGAATCCCGATAGATTAATTTTATGGGGAACATAAACGTTGAAGTTGCAGAATTGTTAACTTTATATTTTATGAGCTAAGGATGATTGTGAGGATATGCTTCGTTTGCATCGTCTTTTGTTCTATTAATTTGAGCCCTTAATCAGCAGAATGATGTTGATTAAGGGCTTATAATGATTTTAAGAACTAAATGACAGATATTAAGCTGACAGGTTGAACGAATAACTTATTCATGTATTGATATTGACAATAGTACGAAAGCGTATTATTATAAAATACGAAATCGTATTATAAGGGAGCGAGTTATGAATTCAAGAAGTTTTTTCTATGATTTTGGGAGAGCACTTTATCATGTTGATTCGTTTTATGATGAATTTGCAAAGCAAAGCAATGTTTCTTCTGCATTATTATGGGTTTTGTATGCATTGAATGATGGAAATTCACACACACAGATTGAAATCAGTAATGATTGGGAATTGCCAAAAACAACTGTTAATACGGTGATTAAAGAGATTCAGAAGAATGGCTATGTTGATCTTATTCCAATCAAAGGGAAAAGGCGCGAGATGTCGATTGTCCTTACAGAGAACGGGAAGAAGTATGCAGATAGGGTTCTTGCTGATCTTTATAAAAAAGAGGCGGAAGTATATAAAGCTCTTAGCTCAGATGAATATGCAATAGTGGCTGTATTGGAAAAGATAGCGAAAAAATTGAAGGGAGTTGAATAAGAGTGGAATATGTGAATTTAGGAAAATCTGATTTAAAGGTTTCACGCATATGTATGGGTTGCATGGGCTTTGGAAATGCAGCAACAGGTCAGCATAGCTGGACAGTTGATGAAGAAATATCCAAATCTATTATTAAAAGAGGCCTGGAACTGGGAATAAATTTTTATGATACAGCAATTGCATATCAGGCCGGTACAAGCGAGGAATATCTTGGAAAGGCAATCAGAGAATATGCAAAAAGGGATGAAGTAGTCATTGCTACAAAGTTCCTTCCAAGATCACAGGAGGAAATCGCAAATGGAATTTCCGGAAAGGAACATGTGCGCAGCAGTTTGGATGCAAGCCTTTCCCATTTGGGAATAGATTATGTAGATTTATATATCTATCATATGTGGGATTGGAATACTCCTGTAGAGGACTATCTTGCCGGTATGGCAGAAGGAGTAAAGGTCGGGAAAATCAGACAGATTGGTATCGCAAATTGTTTTGCATGGCAGTTGGCAGAGGCTAACGCAATTGCAAAAGAAAATGGATGGCCGGAATTTGTTTCCGTTCAGAATCACTACAATCTTATTATGCGTGAAGAAGAGCGGGAAATGAATGTATATGCAGCTGAAAGAAATATAGCACTCACGCCATATAGTGCCCTTGCAGCAGGTCGCTTATCTAAAAGACCGGGTGAGATATCAAAGCGCTTAGAGCAGGATGCATATGCAAAGCTAAAATATGATGCAACTTCTGATAAAGATGCAAAGGTAATTGCAAGAGTTTGTGAAATTGCGGATGTGCATGGGGTTTCCATGACAGAGGTTTCCTTGGCATGGCTGCTTACAAAAGTATCATCTCCTGTTGTAGGAGCGACAAAGATCAGCCATGTGGAAGGAGCTGCAAAAGCTGTGGAATTAAAACTATCTGATGATGAAATAAATGCGTTAGAAGAACTCTATGAACCACATTTCCTGTCAGGTGTCATGGAACAAAATACACCAGCGGCAAGAAATATTGAACAGGTATGGATTAAGAATGGAAAATACAGAAAGTAGTGAGGTGACAGAATGAAAATAGTACAGACAGCAGGCAGGGCTGCTCTTGGCGAATTTGCACCGGAGTTTGCTCATTTTAATGATGATGTTTTATTTGGTGAGAACTGGAACAATCAGGATATTGATGTAAAGACAAGAAGTATTATTACAGTAGTGGCACTCATGTCATCAGGAATTACAGATTCATCCCTTAAGTATCACTTACAGAATGCAAAAGCTCATGGTGTTACGCAGAAGGAAATTGCAGCAATCATTACACATGTTGCATTTTATGCAGGTTGGCCAAAGGGATGGGCAGTGTTTAACCTGGCCAAAGAGGTATGGGAGGCTGACGAAGGAGAACTTCCTTATGAAGACGAAGCAATGAAGGTGCATGCAAAGAAAATGGTATTTCCAATCGGAGAACCAAATAATGCCTATGCAAAGTATTTTGTTGGACAGTCATATCTTGCACCGGTATCTACAAATCAGGTGGGCATTTTTAATGTGACTTTTGAGCCGGGATGCAGAAATAACTGGCATATTCATCATGCCGATAAAGGCGGTGGACAGATTCTTGTCTGTGTTGCAGGAAGAGGATATTACCAGGAAGAAGGAAAAGAAGCTGTAGAAATGAAACCAGGGGACTGTATCAATATTCCGGCCGGCGTAAAACATTGGCATGGAGCAGCACCAGATAGCTGGTTTTCTCATCTTGCGATAGAAGTGCCGGGTGAAAATTGCTCAAATGAATGGCTGGAAGCAGTAAGTGATGATGATTATGGAAAATTAGAATAGGCAGGTGGATGAAATGTTAGATAAATATATTGTTTTAAATAATGGCGTAAAGATTCCACAGTTTGGACTTGGGACTTGGTTTATTGATGATGATAAGGCAGCTGACGCAGTAAAAGCTGCAGCAGAGATGGGTTATAGACATATTGATACAGCGCAGGCTTATGGGAACGAACGTGGAGTTGGAGAAGGCGTAAGGAATTGTGGGATTCCAAGAGAAGAAATGTTTGTTGTATCGAAGGTTGCTGCTGAGCATAAAACATATGAAGAAGCAATGGAAGGTATCAATGAAACACTTGAGAAGATGGGGCTTGATTATCTTGATATGATGATAATTCACAGTCCACAGCCTTGGGTTAAGGTGAATCAGTCTGAGGACAGATATGTAGAAGGAAACAGGGCAGCGTGGAAAGCACTTGAGGATGCATATAAAGCAGGCAAGCTTAAGGCAATCGGTGTATCAAATTTCCAGATAGGAGATATTGAAAGCCTTCTTGAGACCGCTGAAATTAAGCCAATGGTAAATCAGATTCTTCTGCATATCAGTAATACACCTATGGAACTTGTAGAGTACTGTCAGAAGAATGGTATAGCAGTAGAAGCGTATTCTCCGATTGCACATGGCGAGATTCTTAATCAGCCTGAAATTAAGGCGATGGCTGATAAATATGGTGTGACTGTTCCTCAGCTTTGCATTAGATATACACTTCAACTTGGAACGATTACACTTCCTAAGACAGGTAATCCTGATCATATGAAGAGCAATGCAGAAGTTGATTTTGAAATCAATGCAGAAGATATGGAGATACTTAAGAATTTTAAGAAAATAGAGAGCTATGGTGAAAGTGAAATTTTTCCGGTATACGGCGGAAAGATGTAGGAGGTAATTAAAATGTCAAAAATATTAGTAGCGTATTTTAGCGCAAGTGGAGTAACAAAAAAGGTAGCAGAAAAACTGGCAGCTCTAGTAAATGCAGATATTCATGAGATAAAACCGAAAGTCCCATACACGAAAGCAGATCTCAACTGGATGGATAAGAAATCCAGAAGCAGCGTAGAGATGAATGATAAGACTTTTCGCCCGGAGATTGTAAAAGAAGATTTGAATCTATCTTCATATGATACTATTCTGCTTGGTTTTCCAATTTGGTGGTATGTGGCACCTACAATTATCAATACTTTTCTTGAAAACTATGATTTTTCAGGTAAGAGAATTGTTCTCTTTGCCACATCGGGCGGTAGTGGTTTTGGTAATACAATCAAAGAGCTTAAACCTTCCGTAGCAGATGCAGAAATTGTAGAGGGAAAGATTTTAAACAGAGCATCCGATGATCAGCTTAAAGACTGGATTGCAGGTTTATAGGGGAAAACATGAAAAAGACAAGTATTCTTATAATTAGTGTGTTCATTATGGCTATACTAACAGCTTGTGGTTCATCTGCAGATAATTCACAAAAGCAGGAAACGATAGTAAAACAGCCTGAAGCAACAAGTATGACTGTGGAATCAGACGAAAATGTATCGGAAACAAATGATACAGCAGAAGATTCTAAAATTGTAAATAATGAAACTGATAGTGTGAAAATAGCAGTTGTTTACTTTTCTGGCACAGGAAATACAAAGACTATTGCAGAGATGATCGCCGAGGAAACAGGAGCTGATATTTTTGAGATTATTCCTACCCAGGCTTATACAGAAGAAGATTTGAACTATAATGATGACAACTGTCGTGCTAATAAGGAACAGAATGATGATACAGCTAGACCAGAGATTAGCAATGATCTAAGTGCAACTACTAAATATGATATTGTATATTTAGGACATCCAATTTGGTGGGGAACAGTTCCACGTATTATTCAGACTTATCTGGAAACTTATGACTTGAGCAATGCGACTATCTATACTTTTTGTACTTCAGGTGGAAGTAGCATTGACAGAAGTCTTTCTGATTTAAGAGCATGGTATCCTACACTAAATATTGTAGATGGAAAGAGATTAAATGATGCTAGTAAAAGTGAGATAGCTGATTTTTGCAATCGTTAAGAAAATTAATATTTTATCGTAACAAAGGCAACAACAACTTTCAGTTTCATGTTGCTTTTAATAATTGAATATTGAATGATTTTACATAGCCGTTAAGGAGTAATTTTTGCTCCCTAGCGGCTTATTTTATTTTTCAAAGTAGGAGGTGAGAAAATTGAAAATTAGAAAGGTTGATGACAAACCGATGGTCATTCACACCAAGGAGAAAGCCAAGATTCAAGCGAAACCTTAAAGAATCCAACACTTCCATCAAGACCAAGAACACGAAGTATGCTTGGAAAAATAAAAGCCAGACGTCAGATGCATAAAACTGTTAATAATTAAGTGAAAATATCAATAATGTATATAACTTATTAAGTGGCGATGTCACTATGTACTGTAGTGTATACAAAGAGCATTAATAAAATAAGGGCATCGCAGGAAATTCATTTATATAGTATACATATTAACTGATATAACAATTAATTGTATGCTATATAAATAATATTTTTCTGCGATACCCAGTATTAATATCTGTTATTTACCAGCCGTCTGCTTGTCAGAGGCTGTTTCTTGTTTTTTGTCGGCTATCTTAGTATCAGCCCTGTCGACCCAGCAGCCGAATATAATTCCACCGATAATAAGTATTATAACAATAGCAACAGTTATATTTCCTGCCATATAAACTCCATTCCGCAGGCTGTAAAAATATGCACAATAGCGCTGCATTATTAACTGATTATTCTTTATATGCCAGTTGTTTATAATCACAGCCTGCAACACAATAATTAGTTAAATCTGCATCAATTAGTCAAATAAAGATATCTTATATTTAGCTGAACGTATGATTTTATATATGATAGTTCCGAAAATTCCAAGTGTAATACTAAGTGTAGAACCTATAGCTACAAATCCACCAATAGCGATAGCTATATATGTTAATATGTTCATAATAATCCTCCATTCTTGCGCTGCTTCTTAGCGCATCTCAAGTTTGTGCGAAGCACAAATCTTGCGTGTGAAAAATCTTATTTTTCACACTAATCCTCTTTTCTATGCGCATTTTCTGTATATATGTTTTGAATATTTTTAGTTTAGTTTTTTAGTTGTTTGCACTAAACATAAAATATTGACATCATCATAAAAAGAGAATCAGCCTATTTTTCACCGTCCATATTGTGGATATAATCGACGACAACCGTCAGGATGGAAAAAAGATTTTCCGTAGATCTGTTATATGTAAAATAATGCTCATGGTTATTGTCAGCATTGTAATAAGCTGATATAAGCATAGCATTAATTCTTGCAGAATAGCGTATGCCAGTTCTTATATTTATGGTTTCTGATATATTAGAGTTAGGATTACCTAACATCTGTGTGGTGCAAGGTCTTGAATCATCTATAGAAGGCTCTGGTGTCGCAAAAACCCTGCATTCATGATTGTATCTGATATTAGAATTAAAACTGGCATCTGGAGTACTTTCACAACTATATGAGTATGATGTGTCAGAAAAAATATTCTCATTAAAAAGGTCACAGGAATAAGCCTGTACTTTATCGAGGTACATAGTTCCCAAAAGAATAGCGATTATAAATATGTAATTAATAAGTCGCAATGTTCTTTTTTTCATCACTTTGAGTACCCCTTTCTTGATATTTTATGTATAATAACATACATTTTATGCTTTGTCGAACGTTTAATTGCATATTTTTAGTATATTTTCAGCATATTAGTATAGTGTTAATATGTTTTATAAAGTTCTCTGAATATTAAAATGCATCACTTATTCCTTTTTCGACAAAATATGACTATTAACTAGTGGTATAAATATTGTAAATATTTCCTTTGGTGTAATGAGATTTACTAAGGAGCTTATTATTAAAAGAGTGGGATAAAGGCTAAGAAGGGTGAGAAAGATGAACAATATAAAAAGAAAGATATCAATCAGCTTTATTATATATATGTTTATAGCTGTACTGTGTGGATGTAGGGATAATCAGTATGATGTTAATGCAAATGAAGGTGTGCAGCTTAAGGAAATTATAATCGGAAGTGATATTCAGCCGCCTTTTAATTATGTGGATTCTGATGGTAATCCGACAGGTATAGATGTGGAGCTTGCTACAGAGGCATTCAGAAGGATGGGATATAAAGCAGTATTTGTAAATATAAACTGGGATGATAAGCAGGAGCTTTTATCAAGCCATACTATAGATTGTATATGGGGAAGCTTTAGCATGAATGGAAGAGAAGATAAGTACAGATGGGCAGGTCCATATATGAAAAGCCGTATAGTGATCGCAGTTAATAAAGACAGTAATATATATACTATAGAAGACCTTTGGGATAAAACTGTAGCTGTACAGGCAGCAAGTAAGCCGGAGGAGATGTTTCTTAACATGGAAGACAGCAGAATACCAAGGATACGTTCACTGTTGTCCATGAAAAACAGGGAGCTTACATATCCTATGTTGAGTAAAGGATACGCTGATGCTCTTGCTGTAAATGAGGTTATCATAAATCAGTATATGAAGGATTATAATATGCAGTTCAGAATACTTGATGAAGCATTAGATACAGTTGGTCTTGGCGTTGCATTTGATAAAAATGATAAACGTGATATAGACAGAAGACTCACAGATATACTTATTAATATGCGTGATGATGGTACGGAAAAGGAAATACTGGAAAAATACGTAGGAGATACTGATAAGTATCTGGAGGTAGGAGCTTATGAATAAGAAGTATTATATTGGTAAAAAAAACATAAATATATTTCTTATAGAAACGGTGATGGGAGTGATTCTTATTGCTATTGTAGCTGTTTTTGCAATAAGAACAGATATCATATCAGCACAGAAGAATCTGTCATATACAGCAGGACATATTAATGACCAGTGTAATAGTGTGACAAGAATTAATCTTGCAGCCGAGACAAAGAGTCTTATGAGGATTATTGAAAGCGCACAGCAGGTAAAACAGAATATAGTATATGAAAAAAGAATAAAAGAAAATACAGATTATATATTTTCACAGGAATTTCTTAAAAAGAATACAGAAGAATGTTATCTTAGTGCAGTTATATTATTAGACAATAATGGAAAGCCTGTAGCACAGTATTATAAAGATGATATGGAAACTGTTGAGCTTGATGAGTATATGGAAAGCAGTTCATTATTAGATGTTGCAGATAATGCTTTGAAATCATTTGCAACCAGAATAGACTTAGAGGATGGCTCTTATGTAGATATGGCTGCTAAGGGTATGGCAGATGGAACAGGAATAGTTATAACCTGCTATCATACATCGACAGAATATGCTGATGATTACAATCTGTCTTTTGATCATATATTGTCTGGATATTATGACAGCGAGGGTGGAACAGTTGTTGTAACAAGTGGAGATAAAATAATAGCATCCAGCAATGAAGATATGATAGGTAATAGTGTTGATGATTATATTATATTAAAGAAAATAAAGGATTCAGATGAGAGCGGAAAGCTTATGCACGCACAGAGCAGCAAATCACCTTATAATCATGATTTTGGTCTTATGAAGAGGGGAAGGGATTATTATGTGTATATATATCTTCCTGAGAGAGCTATATTTGATAATACAATATCGCATATAATATATACATTTGCCATATATATGTACATAATAGTAATATATAATATGTTAAGATGGAAAACAGCACAGATTTATGAAAAAAACCAAAGCGAACTTTCACAACAGTATGCTTCTGAGCTTGCCAAAAAGAATGAGCAGTTAAAGGAAGCTATAAGCAGGGAAGAACAGGCAAATGCGGCTAAATCGGATTTCCTTTCGAGGATGACACATGATATAAGAACTCCTCTTAATGGAATTATCGGACTTTTAAAGATAGATGAGAAACATATGACAGATACAGCACTGGTTAATGAAAACAGGAAAAAGATGGAGGTTGCTGCCAATCATCTTCTTTCACTTATCAATGATGTTTTACAGATGAGCAAGCTTGAGGATGGAGATATAGAGCTTGCCAATGAGGTTGTTGATCTTAACCAGCTAGCAGTGGATGTAATCACGATTGTAGAACAGCGGGCGGCAGATGCAGGTGTTACACTAGAATATGACAGACCATCAGAAAAGATGTTTTATCCTTATGTATATGGCAGTCCGCTGCATTTAAGACAGATATTTCTTAATATATATGGAAACTGTATTAAATATAATAAAGTAGGGGGATATGTTAGAACTGATTTTTCGTGTGTATATAAAACAAGTGATAAGGTTTTATATGAGTGGACTATATCTGATAACGGAGTGGGAATGAATGAAGAGTTCTTAAAACACATATTTGAACCCTTTGCACAGGAAAAATCAGATGCGAGAAGTATATATCAGGGTACCGGACTTGGGATGGCTATAGTAAAAAGACTTATAGATAAGATGGATGGAACTGTGAAAACCATAAGTAAAAAGGATGAAGGCACAACATTTGTTATAAGAATTCCGTTTAAAACAGCAGATGTACAAGATGTGAAGAATAATACAAGTGAAGAACTTATCACACATAAAAAGTCAAAAAAAGAATATATGACAGGATATGCACAAAAGAATACAGGTGAAGCACTGGATATTACAGGTGTACGTCTTTTACTTGCTGAGGATAATAAACTCAACCAGGAGATAATAGAAACATTTCTTAGGGATGAAGGGGCTTTAGTTAAGGTCGTTTCTGATGGACAGCAGGCTGTGGAAGAGTTTGGTACGTGTAAGGAAGGTACATATGATGCCATACTCATGGATGTTATGATGCCTAAGCTTGATGGAATGACAGCGACAAGATTAATAAGGGCTATGGACAGAGAGGATGCCAGGGTGATACCAATAATAGCCATGACTGCAAATGCATTTGAAGAGGATGCAAGAAAATGTATAGCAGCAGGCATGAATGTACATATGGCTAAACCACTTGACCTTGACGAGGTTATAGAAGTTATCGCCAGACTATGCAGTTAAGATAAAGAAACTAGTTGAGATAAAGAAACGTAAAAATATAAGCAATGTATGTATACAGGAAAAGTGAAGAGTCAAAGAAAAAGGTTGCAGATTATTACTGTGTGGGATAATATGATATAAGCAGCAGGATATTTATTCCTGACATATTTATATAGGTTATAAGAGAGGCTGATAATGAGCGAAACAATACATCCACATGGACACTATCATTCACCTGAAGCTAAAAAGAAACAGCTTAACAGAATATCAAAGGCTATAGGACATCTTCAGCATGTAAAGACAATGATTGAAAACGATGATGATTGTGCTGATGTACTTATCCAGTTAACAGCAGTTAATTCAGCATTACATAATCTTGGTAAAGAGATTATTAATGAACATATGACACATTGTATAGTACATGCCATTGAAAATGGTGATATGAAAGCGGTAGAAGACTTCCAGAAGTCTGTTAAAAAGTTCTTATGATTATCCCCCCACCCGGCTTGTGAAAGTGTAAAAATTATATATAATATATTGATAAGGTTTAATGTCCCAGATAAAACATTCAGGTATGCTGTATAGTTAAGGTATCTGAAAAAGATTTGTTTGGGACATTTGTATTGTAAAAGAAATAAGGATTTGGATATATGGCTGAATATATTAAAAGTAAAAACAGGAAGAAAAGTATAGCAGCAGCTGTGCTTGTATTAATAGTACTGCTAATGACAATAGAATGTCTTTTTGCAGGCTCTGCCAATATGACCTTCATGGATTGCATACATGCACTTTTAAGAAAAGGAACACCTGCACAGATAAGGATAATATGGAATATAAGGGTTCCGCGTGTGCTTGCAGCACTTATAGCAGGGGCAGGATTGTCTGTATCAGGGCTTATTATGCAGACAACACTTAACAATCCTATGGCTTCACCATCTACATTAGGTGTATCTAATGCAGCTGTGTTTGGTGCTAATCTGTCCATCATAGCATTTGCAGGTGGCTTTTTATCAACAGGAAACAATATAAGTAACTATACATCAGGTATTAATCCATATGCAGCATCACTTATGGCTTTCATATTCTCAGTGCTTTCAGTGCTTGTTATACTTGGATTATGCAGGATACGTTCGTTTGATCCGGGTGTTGTAGTACTTGCCGGGATTGCTATTGGTTCTGTCTGGACTGCTGCCACAACGATACTTCAGTTTTATGCAACAGATGTAGGTCTGTCGGCAGCTGTTATATGGAATTTTGGTGATCTTGGGAGAGCTACTTATAAGACAGATCTGATTATGTTTGTTGTCGTGGCAGCAGGATTTTTGGTGTTTATGATACTATCATGGAGATATAATGCACTACTTAGTGGTGATGTTGCAGCTAAAAGTGTAGGAGTAAATGTTGAATTATTAAGATTCATATCGCTGCTTCTTAGTTCTGTTATAGTTGCGGTATGCGTATCATTTCTTGGGATAATAGGCTTTGTTGGTATTATCTGTCCACATATAACGAAAAAAATATGGGGACAGAATCACCACTATTCCATACCTGTGTCAGCGCTTACGGGAAGTCTTTTACTTTTGTTTGCTGATACAATATCAAGAAGCATAGGAAATGGTTCGGCTCTGCCAGTAGGAGCCATAACCTCACTGCTTGGTGCACCTTTTTTTGTTGCAATTATATTTTCACGGAGGTGCAATAATGTTTAAGATAGACAATCTGTGTTACAGATATAAAAAAACATCCCCATATGTTCTTGATGGTGTATCTTTAGAGCTTGAAAAAGGTGAAATAGGAATAATGCTGGGCAGAAATGGAGCAGGAAAGACTACACTTTTTAACAGTATATTAGGAATAAGCAGACCTGTGTCAGGAACTATAAGCTATGATGGGATTGATATGACTAAGGCTTCAAGGAGCCAGAGAGCGAGGAAAATAGCATATGTACCACAGAATATACAGTTTGGTACATTATCAGTGTATGATTCTATAATGCTTGGACGGCTTTCATATTTTGGAGTAAGGGCGGCAGATAGTGACAGAAGGGTTGTCGAGAATATAATAAAAGAGATGAAGCTTGAGGAACTTGCAGTGCGCAGTGTTTCAGAGTTATCAGGAGGCGAGAGACAAAAGATTGCTATTGCAAGAGCCATGGCACAGCAACCTGGACTTATAGTGTTTGATGAACCGACGGGGAATCTTGATCCTGCCAACGAAGAACTGATCATTCTTGAAGCAAGGAAGCTTGCTAAACAAAAGAATATATCTATACTGTCATCTCTGCACGATATAAACCAGGCTTTATATTTCGGCGATAAGTTTTTCTTCCTTAAAGATGGAAAAATAAAGTATGCCGGTTCACATAATATAGTTACAAAAGAACTCATAAAGGATATATACGATGTTGATGTAAAGATTATTACTGTGGATGACAGAAAAGTTGTAGTCAAGAATCCCATGATGACAAGAATCTCATGATGATAAAAAGGAAAGGGCAAAATAATATGAAAAATATGAAGAAAAGTAAATTAATCAAAAAGGTAGCTGCATGTATTATGGTTGTTGTATCCATATTTGCCATGTGTGCATGTAAAACAACTTCTGATAATAGTACAGGCACGACACAAAATCAGGCAGAGCTTACAATAACAGATATGATTGGAAGAAGTGTTACAGTTAAACCGGGAAGTTATAAAAGAGTTGTATGTATAGGTGCAGGAGCGTTAAGAATGTATAGCTATGTAGGAGATGTCAGTCTGTTGTGTGGTGTTGAAGATATAGATAACACAACTCTTAAGGACAGACCTAAAATGTTTGATTCAGTAGCCAGACCTTATGTTATGGCATATAGCGAAAGCTTTAACAAACTGCCATCATGTGGTGTTGGAGGTCCTAATGCACAGACAGCGGAAGCAGAGAAGATTCTTTCATGTGACCCGGATATTGTCATATCAGAGTATGAGGATGTAGAAAAAGAAAATGCACTTTATGAACAGCTTGGAGTACCTGTTATTACTTTAAAGGCAGGAGTTAATGGTGTGTTTGATGATTCGTTTAAGAAAAGCATGGAACTTCTTGGCAAAATATTTGAAAGAGAAACTGAGGCAGAACAGCTTACACAATATATAGATGATCAGAGAAAACAGATAACAGAAAGAACTGCTGGTATTGAAGATAAAGATAAACCATCTGTATATATATGCGGTCTTGGTAACTGGGGGACAACCAATCATCTTATGACAGCACAGAATTATGTATCATTTAATATAGCTAATGTAAAAAATGCAGTAACAGGACTTGCAAAGAATGGTATTCAGTCTATAGAAGAGGAAAAATTCACAGATATCGGAGATTCAATAGATATAATGATCATGGATGCTGCTGCTGTTAAGAACATTAAGCCATTATATAAGAATAATCCGGATATGTTTAATACATGTAAGGCATGGAATAATAATGAGGTATATCTTGAGATGGCATATAATGCTTATTATACTAATTATGAAATAGCTCTGATCAATACATGGTATATAGCTAAAACAGTATATCCTGAATTATTTAAGGATGTTGATATAAAAGAAAAAACAGATGAGGTTACTAAGGCATTTTTAGGAAAAGCCATGTCAGATGAGATATTTTCTGCACCGTTAAGCTTTGGTGGATATAAGAAAATAGATACCTCAACATTCTTTAACTAAATGAAAATAGTGTGTAGAAATGAGGACTATCATGATTGATAAGAAAGAAGTTATAGATTTCTTTGATAAATGTGCACCAGGCTGGGATGCATGTATGATAAGAAATGATGATATTATTCAAAGAATCCTTGATAATGCTGGTGTAAAAAAGGATAGCAGGGTTCTTGATGTAGCCTGTGGAACAGGAGTACTTATATCTGATTATTTATCACGTGACGTAAGTGCTGTTACAGCCATAGATATATCCAGTGAAATGATTAAAATCGCACAGAGTAAGTTTAAAGATAAAAGAGTAGAATTCATCTGTGCAGATGTCATGGAATATGATTTGTGTGATGGCTATGATTCGGTTGTTATATATAATGCGTTTCCACATTTTACACAGCCTGACAGACTTATAGAAATATTATCAGGAAAGCTGAAGCCTGGTGGAAGAATAACAGTGGCACATGGCATGAGCCGTGAAAAGATAGATGCACATCATAAGGGCCGTGCATGTAAGGTATCTGACGGGCTTATGGAGGCGGACAGGCTTGCAGATATATTTAAAAAGTACACTAATGTAATAAATGTTATATCTGATGATAATATGTATCAGGTAGTTGGAGAGGTATTTTAATAAAATATAAAAAATATTTAAAAAGTGCTTTACAAATATGTATTTATAATGTAATATATATCAAGTCGGGTGACCGATATAAAACATATGAATACATATGAGCAGGCAGTCGTGGCGGAATTGGCATACGCGCTAGACTAAGGATCTAGTCCATATTGCTTGGGTGCGGGTTCAAGTCCCGCCGACTGCACTAAAGGCATCTACTATCTGGTAGATGCCTTTTTTGTATGGAAAATCTGAAACTACAGAAAGATATAATAATCTCCATCCTCATCTGAGAATTTTTTATATGTTGTATGGAAAACCTCTTCTATAACGTGACTGCTGATACATTCATCAGGTGTTCCATGTGCAACTATTTTTCTATCGTTCATAATAACAATATTGTCTGATATTCTTATGGCATCAGAAAGCTCATGAAGTACAAGTATAATAGTTTTTCCTGACTGTCTTAGCTTTTTAAGCATGTTAAAAAAGTTTCTTTTTCCCTCAAGATCAAGATATGTGACAGGCTCATCCATAACTATAATCTGACTATCCTGTGCAAGTATCATAGAAAAGAATACACGCTGTCTTATGCCTCCTGATAAAGTATCAGCATTTTGCTCTGAATAAGCTGTGACATGGGTAAAATCCATAGACTGATTGACGATATCAATGTCTTCCTTACTTTTTCTTCGTGTAAATCCCAGATAAGGAAAACGTCCATGTTCAACAAGAGTTCTTACAGGAAGTACAGGTATAACAGTGCGTATCTGGGGAAGAAATGCAACTTCCCTGGCACGTTCCTTTAGCGGAAGCTTTAAGAAATCAATATCGTTTATACATATGTTTCCAGCGGTTACCTTAGCACTTGAGTTAAGACATGATAAAAGAGTGGTTTTTCCGCATCCGTTAGGACCTACTATAGTAGTTATATTTCCATCATTAAAGTCTATACTGATATCTTCTAATATATGTGTTCCTGAAACTGAAACACTGACATGTTTGTAACTAAGCATTTACCCTTCTTCCTCCTTTCTTTTTAAGCAGCAGATACATAAAGAATGGTCCACCTACAAATGCCATGATTATGCCGGCTGGAAGCTCAAAAGGCGCAGCTAAAAGGCGGCCTGTTATATCACATATAAGTACAAAGGATGCACCAAGCAGTACGCTGGTTGGAAGCAGAAGCCTTGCATCACTTCCAAACAGGTTCCGGCATATATGTGGAACTATCAGACCTATGAAGCTTAACAGCCCGGCAAAGCTTACTATAAAACCTGCCATAATACTTGATAAAACAAGCAGAATAAAACGCGTCAGGTTTACATTAAGTCCAAGAGAACGTGCATAATCATCACCAAGTGACAGTATATTAAGAGGTCTTGCAAAAAACATAGTAACAATAACTGCTATGATAACACCGATACATGGAAGTAGTATTTTTTTCATGGTCAGTCCTGAAAGAGAGCCCATAAGAAAAGACGTAAGATTGATTGATATATCTGCATTTAAAAGCTTTATAGTGTTAATGCCGGCATTAAGAAAAGATGATACTGTAATGCCTGCAAGAACAATAGTCGTTCTTGAACTGTCAGCAAAATACGCAAGAGCATATATACATAAAGTAGTAAGCAGTGCACCCATGAATGCAGCAAATGATCCGGCATAGACTGAATTCGGAAATAAAAGCAGTGAGAGCATTACAAAAAATCCAGCACCTGAATTCACACCTATAGTGTTAGGGCTAGCAAGGGCATTATTCATAACACTCTGAAGTATAACGCCGGCAACTGACAATCCCATGCCAGCTATAATAGCTCCGAATGTTCTGGGGATTCTTATATTCATTATGAGTATATATGTAACTGATGATTTATCTCTGCCTGTGAGACATTGTAGTATATCTGTGACTTTAAGTCTTACACTTCCAAGCATTATACTAAGGAGTGAAGCAGTTATAAGCAGAATTATAAGAAAAATGATGGTACTTGTATTTTTTTCCATGTTTATAATGTGTTTTTTATTGCAGCTATTATTGTTGTTATTATTATTACTGTTGTTGTTAATGTTGCTGTAGCATTTCGAACTGTTATTGTTATTATATGGCATTATAATCCTCTTTTATCTATATTTATACATTATTCAGGAGCAGAATATCTTTTGACCCTGACATTTAAATATGTAATATAGACAGATTATCATATCATTTACATTTAATCAAATATAAAAAACACATTTACATACCAAATTTATATGAATAAAGTATTGACAAATACTTCCGCAGAGATTAAAATCTAATCCATATTAAACAAGTAGGTTTATAGTTTATGCGATTGGAGATGAAGATATGAGATTTAATACTGCATTACTTCACGGAGATTTCAGAGGAGATAAGAAAACAGGAGCTACACAGACACCTGTATATCAATCCAGTGCATTTGAACATGCAAGCGCAGAAACTCTTGAGAAGATATTTAACAATAAAGCACCAGGTTTTTCATATAGCAGAATAAGCAATCCGACTGTCGATTCATTTGAGAAGAGAATGACTGCGCTGGAAGGAGGCATAGCAAGTGTTGCCTGTGCATCAGGCATGGCAGCCATAACAAATGCATTTACTAATATATTAAGAAGTGGTGATGAGATAGTCTGCAGCGCAAGCCTTTATGGTGGAAGTATAGATTTGTTTAAGGATCTTGAAGCTTTTGGAATAAGGACACATTATGTTGAAAATAACAACATAGAGCAGTTTGAGGCTGCTACTAATGAACATACCAGATTGTATTTCGCAGAAACAATAGGAAACCCAAGGCTGGATGTTACAGATATAAGGCTTCTGTCTTTGGCAGCCCACAAAGCAGGGGTGCCGCTTATAATAGATAATACTGTTGCTACAGCATATCTTATAAAACCGATTGAATATGGAGCAGACATAGTTGTCAACTCTACTTCTAAGTATGTGAATGGCAACAGTAATTCTATCAGTGGTGTTATAACTGACTCTGGTAATTTTAAGTGGGATAGTGTAAAATATCCAGGTATGAAAGATTTTGCCAGATTTGGTCCATATGCATATACAGCTAAGCTAAGAAATGGAATATATAGAAATACTGGTGCCTGTCTGTCGCCACAGAATGCTTTCTATAATATACTGGGCATAGAAACTTTAGGGCTGCGTATGGAACGTATTACTGATAATGCATTAAAGCTTGCAGAATATCTTAATAAGAATTATAATTTCTTAAATGTTAACTATCCTGGACTTAAAAGTAGTGAATTCCATGAGATAGCACATAAGGAACTGCATAACGGATATGGTGGAATAATTACTATAAGAACTGGAAGCAAGGAGAATGCATTTAAGTTTATCAATGCATTAAAGTTTCCACTTAACGTTTCCAATATAGGAGATACCAAAACACTTGTTATTCATCCTGGTTCAACTATCAGTGTTCATAGCACTGATGAAGAAAAGAAAATCGCGGGTGTATATGATGATCTGGTAAGGATAAGCGTTGGAATAGAGAATATTGAAGATCTCATAGAAGATTTCACACAGGCAGTAGAATTCATACAGCGTGCATAGAGGCTGGTCTGATATACAAACACATTATTAAACCCATAAAGGTTATGATGATTATATGAAATGCATATTCATATTGATGGTTATAATAGGATTAATGGGCAGATGGAGGAAATTATGGCTAATATTGATTATTCAGCACTTAAAAAAGGCGGATTTATGAGACAGAAACAGAAAGGGTATTTTTCATTAAGAATCCAGGTTGTAGGTGGTAATCTTACATCTGAGAATATCAGGGCTGTTGCTGATGTTGCGGATAAATATGGTAAGGGATACGTACATATGACGTCAAGACAGGGTGTTGAGATTCCTTTTATCAACTTTGAGAATATCGAAGAGGTAAGGGCAGAACTTGCAGATGGCGGAGTTAAGCCTGGTGTATGTGGTCCAAGGGTAAGAACGGTTACAGCCTGTCAGGGAAATGCTGTATGTCCTAGCGGCTGTATAGATTCATATGATATTGCAAAGAAGCTTGATGAACATTACTTTGGAAGAGAGCTTCCTCATAAGTTTAAGTTTGGTGTTACAGGTTGTCAGAACAACTGTCTTAAGGCTGAAGAGAATGATATCGGCATAAAAGGCGGTATGGAAGTAAGCTGGATTGAGGATAAATGCATCAACTGCGGGGTATGTGAAAAAGCCTGTCGTAGGGGTGCTATAAGCTGTGCTGACAATACAGTTACTATTGACAGAACCAAGTGTAATAACTGTGGACGTTGTGTTAAGGCCTGTCCAACAGAGGCATGGGAAGGAAAGAGTGGCTTTATTGTATCTTTTGGCGGACTTTTTGGAAATCATATATATAAAGGTGAACAGCTTCTTCCTCTTATCACAGATGAAGAAACTCTTTTCAGAGTCACAGATGCGGCAATAGGCTTCTTTGAAAGAAATGCTAATGCAGGTGAAAGATTCAGACTTACTTTACAAAGACTTGGTGAGGACGAATTCAGAAAAGAAATTAGGGCTGCTTACGAAGGTAAGTAGTATGCTTGCAGATACATCAGATGTTTTGCAGCTTTTGTTAAGATATTCTAAAAGCTATGAATTTCTGATGTATCTGGAATAAAAAGATATATCTGGAACAAAAATAAGAATTCCAGAATAAATTTAAAAATTCACATTGTATAACAGAAAATAATGTGGTAATATATAACATATAAACATATAAAGATACTAGGAATGTAGATTAAAGCGCTTTTATATGTATATAATAAAATAATGGTGCCAGATGTTCTATGAAGGAAGGGAGAATAGTTATGGAAATAGAAGGAATTAGTATTGATGATACAGTTGATATAACTGATAAGGTATGCCCGCTTACATTTGTTAAAGCAAAGGTTGCTATTGATGAGCTGGATGATGGTGAGATAATCGCCATACGTATGAATGATGGTGAACCAGTAGCTAATGTTCCAAGAAGTATTAAAGAGGAAGGCCATCAGATACTTAAGCTTGTTAATAACGAGGATGAAACATATACGCTTATAGTTAAGAGGGTAGAAGATTAGAGTAGAAAAGAGGATTAATATGGCAGAAAGAATTAAGTTACAGGATTTTGATGAAAAAGTACTGAATAGTTCACTTCCAGTTCTGGTTGATTTTTATTCTGATAGCTGTGTTCCATGCAAGCGCCTTGCACCGGTTCTTGGAACAGTAGAGGATGAGAAGGCTGGCAGTCTGGTTGTTTATAAGGTAAATATCAACTTCGATGCTGATGCAACACAGAAATATGATGTAAGTGCGGCTCCAACACTTGTGCTATTTAAGGATGGAGAAGAAAAGGCAAGACACACAGGTGTGTTAAAAAAGGATGAACTGGTAAGCTTTATAGAAGCTAATTCATAAGCTTTTAGCATGTAAAACATACTTTTTACATATCATTATTCAGTTAAATATATTTATGACATAAAGGCAGGAAAGAGGTAAAATATGCAGTTAACAGTATCAGGAGTAAAGAAAGAATATGAAGATGGAATAACACTTCCAAAGCTTTTTGAATTCGAGAATGTAGAAACACCAGAATATGTAACAGTTTCAATCAATGAAGAATTCATTCCAGGTGACCAGAAGGAAACGTACCAGTTAAAGGATGGAGATAATGTTGAATTTTTATATTTCATGGGCGGTGGACAAAGATAATAAAGGAATTGTCATTTAATGAAAGAAAAATATAAGTTTAGAAGGAGAAAATATATGGCTTTATCAGATGAGCAGATAGAACGTTATTCGCGCCACATTATATTAAAAGAAGTTGGTGCTAAGGGACAGAAGAAATTACTTAATGCTAAAGTGCTTATAATAGGCGCAGGAGGACTTGGTGCACCAGCAGCTATGTATCTGGCAGCAGCAGGTGTTGGAACAATCGGTATAGCTGATGCGGACGAGGTTGATCTTAGCAACCTGCAAAGACAGATCATACATCAGACAGCTGATGTAGGAAAGGCTAAAGTCCAGTCAGCTAAGGAAACTATCAATGCGATGAACCCCGATGTCACGGTTAATACATACAGAGAGTTTATAACAAGTGAAAATATCATGGATATTATTAAGGATTATGATTTTATTATTGATGGTACTGATAACTTTCCAGCTAAGTTTTTGATTAATGATGCATGTGTAATGGCTAAGAAGCCTTTTTCACATGCTGGTATTATCAGATTCAAGGGTCAGCTTATGACTTATGTTCCTGGTGAAGGACCATGCTACAGATGTGTATTTAAGAATCCACCACCAAAGGATGCGGTACCTACATGCAAGCAGGCTGGTGTTATCGGAGCTATGGGAGGTGTCATAGGAAGTCTTCAGGCTATGGAGGCTATCAAGTATATCCTTGGAGTAGGAGAGCTGCTTACAGGATATCTTCTTACATATGATGCTATAACACAGGAGTTCCATAAGATTAAGCTTCCTTCTAATACAGATGGCTGTGCTGTATGTGGTAAGAATCCAACTATAACTGAGCTTATAGATTATGAACAGGTAGTCTGTGCAAAAAACTGATTTTAAGTTTATGCCATAAAAGGAAGGAGGTTTTGCAAGGTGATTACATTTAATAAAAATGATTATGATAAAATTCTTGAATATGCAAAGGTTAATCTTCCAGAGGAAGCCTGTGGCCTTATAGGTGGAACAATAGAGGATGGTAATAAGTATATAAAGAAAGTATATCTTCTGACTAATATTGATCATTCTAATGAACATTTTTCAATGGATCCTAAGGAGCAGCTTGCGGCAGTTAAGGACATGAGAGCTGAAGGATTAGTTCCTCTTGGCAACTGGCATTCGCATCCTGAATCTCCTTCAAGACCATCAGAAGAGGATAAAAGGCTTGCATATGACAGTAAAGCAAGTTATATGATACTTTCTCTTATGAATGCAGATGAGCCAGTGCTTAACTCATTTCATATAGAAGGAAATGTTTCTGAAAAAGAAGATTTGCATATTATTTAGAGATATGATATATAATAATGGATGCAGGTAGTCGTTAATTCCGATTGCCTGCATTGTTTATATAGATTATGAGTGAATTGTATAGCAATAGAAAGGTGCATTTATGACAGAATTAGAAAATATATATGATGTGGTTATAGTGGGTAGTGGACCAGCAGGTTTGTCAGCAGCTATATATGCTAAAAGGGCAGGACTGAATATTCTTGTAATAGAAAAGGAATATATGGGTGCAGGACAGATTGCATATAGTGATAAAGTAGATAATTATCTTGGTATTCCTGCGATAAATGGTTTTGATCTTGGAGAATGTTTTAGAAATCATGCTATATCTTTGGGAGTGGATATAGAAGATGGGGAGGTTACAGGAATAACATGTACTGATGGTAAGATAAATACAGCTCCTTCATGCAATAAGCTTTTGTGGAAAATTGTACTTTCAGATGGCACATATAAGCTTTCAAAAACAGTTATATACGCAGCAGGAAGTCATCATCGTCATCTTGGTATAAAAGAGGAGGATGAATATATAGGAAAAGGTGTTTCATACTGTGCTGTATGTGATGGTGCATTTTATAAGGATAAAAGTGTAGTTGTTGCAGGAGGGGGGAATAGTGCTCTTGGTGATGCTCTGTATTTGGCTGATATATGCCACGATGTGTATATTGTGCATAGAAGGGATGAATTCAGAGGTAATGCAGCTACTCTTAAAAAACTGCAGGAGCGAAAGAATGTTCATATAATTACCAATGTAAATATACAGGCATTAAGAGGGGAAAAAAAGCTTGAAGAGGTGGTTCTTAGTGATGGACAGGTCATAAAAGCAGCAGGTCTTTTTGTAGCAGTTGGCATGGAGCCTGAAACAGATATTCTTAAAGGTATTGTAGAACTTGATAATAATGGATATGTTGTTGCAGCAGAGGATTGTGTTACTTCAGCAGGCGGTTTTTATGCTGCAGGGGATATCAGGACAAAGCAGTTAAGACAGGTTATAACAGCTGCTGCTGATGGTGCCAATGCTGCATCACAGGTGATTAAGTATCTTAAATAATTCAATTGAAATTATCTGCTTTATATGTTATATTCATTATCCGGTTATGTTTAAAATGTTAAATAAAATGATGTGAGTGTCAAAAGTGAATTTTGCCACTTACTGATTTATACATGATTATTGGAGATATATATGGGTAATAATAACAAAAGAAAATCATCAGCTATGGATATGACAACAGGTTCTATTCCATTAAATATACTTAAATTCAGCATCCCACTTATGCTGGCACAGATACTTGAAGTGCTGTTTAATATGTCGGACGTTGCAGTTGTTGGAAAGTTTTCAAGCTATGAAGCACTTGGTGCAGTTGGTTCAACATCGCTTCTTGTTACATTATTTACAGGCTTTCTTATTGGCATGGGTTGTGGAGTCAATGTAAGAACTGCCCAGCAGCTTGGTGCAGGTCAGAAGGAAAATGTAAGAAAAACAATCCATACATCATTTATTTTAAGTCTTTTAGTTGGAATTATAGCATGTGTGTTATGTATAACAGGAGCAAAATTTTTCTTAACACTTATGAATACAAAGCAAGAGCTTATATCCGGAGCTGTTTTATATTTCAGGATATATGCACTTGGAATGCCTGCTATGGCAATATATAATTTCGGCAATGCTGTTATGAGTGCAAGTGGAGATACGAAAAAACCGCTTATATATCTTTCGTTTGCAGGCGTTGTTAATGTATGTCTTAATCTTATATTTGTTATAGGAATAGGTATGGCAGAAGATGGTGTTGCATTTGCAAGTATAACAGCACAGTATATATCAGCTTTTTTGGTTGTTCTTAATCTGTTTAAAAGAAAAGATGAGGATGTCTGCAGATTAAGAGTAAAGGAATTAAGATTATATAAAGGAGTGTCAAACGTTATATTGATGCTTGGAATACCAGCCGGAATACAGAATGCTATATTTGCTATGGCTAATCTTTTTATACAGACAGGTGTCAACTCATTTAGTGCAGTTATGGTATCAGGTAATGCAGCTGCGGCAAATGCTGATGCACTTATATATAATGTTATGATGGCTTTTTATACAGCGTGCTCAAGCTTTATGGGACAGAATATGGGAGCACATAATAAGAAACGTATGTTAAAAAGCTATATAATAAGTATGTCCTATGCCTTTTTAGCTGCAGCTATACTAGGTGGGCTGCTTATCATATTCGGAAGACAGTTTTTATCATTGTTTACAAGTGAGCCACAGGTAGTAGAAGCTGGTATGCAGAGAATTATGATTATGGGTTTTTCGTATGCCTTGTCATCTTTTATGGATTGTACGATAGCGGCATCAAGAGGTATTGGAAAGACAATAGTACCAACTATAGTCGTTATTATCGGTTCATGTGTATTCAGGGTTGCCTGGGTATATACAATATTTGCATATGTCCATACAATACCATCACTTTTCTTATTGTATCCTTGTTCATGGATGATAACAGCAGCTGCGGAAATAGCTTACTTTATACGCTGCTTTAAAAAATTATCGTTTGATTGATTTGTTAAAGAAAATCAATCAAACGATAATTTTAATTTTAGTTAATTTTATTTGATTTCTTCTGCCATTTTTTCCATATCTGCAATATTATTATCGTTCATTGTGGATTTTATTGTTACAATATCAGGACAGATTGTTATGTTTTTCATGCCCTCAAAGGCTGTCTTTAACCATCTTGCAGCGGTAGGAGCCCATGAGCCGTTTTCTATGATTCCGACTTTACGTTTCTGGTAAGCTTTATGTGAAAGTCTGTTAACAAAATCCTCCATAGGTGGGAATACGCCGCCATCATATGAAGCTGCTGCCACAATAAGACGTCCATAACGAAAAGCGTCTTCGACAGCTTCTGCCATATCATCCCTTGTAAGATCTGTAAATGCTACTTTTTCATAGCCATTTTCCTTTAGAATATCTACCATTTTTAAGGCAGCGGTTTTAGTGTTGCCATGGATAGAAGCACATGCTACAAGGATACCATCATCTTCTGGTTCATAACTGCTCCATGTAAGGTATTTTTCAATATAATAATTAAGATTATCCTTAAGGACTGGTCCATGAAGCGGACATATAGTTTTGATATCAAGACCGGCAGCCTTTTTTAATAATGTCTGTACAGGAGCACCATATTTACCAACTATATTAAAATAATATCTTCTTGCTTCACATGTCCAGTCTTCATCAGTACACAGTGCACCGAATTTACCAAAGGCATCTGCAGAGAAAAGTACCTTTTCTGTTGTTTCATATTCCAGCATGACTTCTGGCCAGTGAACCATAGGAGCCATTATAAATACAAGTTTATGTTTACCAAGTGAAAGCTCATCGTTTTCTGCAACAACCTGGCAGCGTTCATCAAGATTATCAATGTTGAAAAACTGAGGAAGCATAGCTTTGGCTTTAGCGCTAAGAACAAGCTTTGCATCAGGATATTTATCAGTGAGAGCCTTGATGTTAGCTGCATGATCAGGTTCTAAGTGAGATATTACGATATAGTCAACATCTCTGCCATTAAGAGCTGCATTAAGATTATTAAACCATTCTTCTGATTTTCTTTCGTCTATAGTATCCATAACAGCTACTTTTTCATCAAGTATTATATATGAATTGTAAGCCATACCATTTGGAACCTTGTACTGACTTTCAAAAAGATCAAGAGTAGTATCATCAGCACCAATATATTTTATTGAATCTGATATAAATGTGTCTGTCATAATTAAGACCTCCTAAAAAATATTTTAATAATGATAATCATTATTGTTTTGCATTATATTATATAATAACATATATGGAAATAAATTCAAATGTTAATTATCAATTTTTTTCATCGATTCTTTTTTTGAGAATATCAAAAAGTTCATTTTCAGTGTTGATATTTTCATTGCCTAAGTCGGCACAGGCTGTTTTAATATCAAAGGGCAGTCTTTTATCATTAAAAAGTATATGCTCTGGCGCAGCTTTTTTTGGAAGTAATTCAATACGTTCACAAAAGTTTTTATAATCAAGCTTGTTTTCAAGTACGAAAAACGTATCAGGACTATATCTTACAAATAGCAGATCAATATCAGTTTCATCATGAAAAATCTGGTTTAAAAGAGAGTAAAGACTGCATATAATTCCAGAGGCAGCCATACTTCCTTCAGACTGAGTTATGTCATATAAATGTCTGAGGTTGATAAGCGCTGTGTTTGATCTGTGGGTTTTCTTTGCTTCACATATAAGATTAGGAAGATGTTCAGAAAGATAATCCCTGTTATAGGAATTCGTTTCTTTATCCTGCAGAAGCTGACTGTTAAAAGCGTTAATAGCACTTATAAGCTTCTTTCTTGAATTAGAAGAGTTATAACGGTTGTATGTGTAAGAAAAAAGCTTGACTATCTCTAAAACAAGAGCTTTTCCATCAACAATAACAGGACGTGATGTTACCTGATATATATTGTTATCAACTACATCAAGCTTTGACTGGGTCTGTTTAGTTATAAGAGCTCTTGCTGAGGTGCAGTTCTGGCATTGGTATGGAGCGTTCCATACATCATAGCATTTATTCGTTAGAGAAGTACCATCTGTTTTATTATCTTCAATCTGTGTAACGCAGCATTCAAATGGATTAACAAGCCGTACACTGTCAAATGAGCGGGAAAGTATATCCATTTCTTGTGATATTTCATTTTTTGTGTATGAAATCAACTCTTTATTGCTGTTTACAGAGTCATTAGTATGAATGTTTTCGTCATTATAAATATCATTATTATTCATAAACTGTTCCTGCCTTTTAAAGTTAAGTAGATATTAGCATAATTTTTAACGAAATCCAACTAATATTTGACTTTTATATGGCAAAATTGTATTTTATATATTAAGATGTCAGGGTTAAAAGGTATTCTGTCTCTTACATCAGATATAGACAGAAGGGAAGATGATAATGTTAGATAGTGTGTTAAACATGTCAAAAAAACAGATAGAGGATGCTATCAGGATATTGAATCCGTGCATGAATGATTATTTATACGTGTTCGATCTTAAGGAAGATTATTATGTCATATCAAAGCATGCAACAGAAAGGTTTATGCTTCCATCTGATAAATTCTATAATGCAACAAAAAAACATGAGGATTTTGTATATCCAGAAGATATTTCTATGCTTTGTAAGGAAATAAAACTGATTAAAGAGGGTAAGAAAAAGTTCCATGACATGAAATACAGATGGCTGGATAAGCATAATAATCCAATATGGATTAACTGCAGAGGTTCAGTTTTGTTTGATGAAAATACCCAGCCACATTATCTGGTTGGATGTATTAATGAAATAGGTGTAAAGCCGGAGGCTGACAACGTAAGTGGTCTTCTTGGTGAATATGTACTTGACAGATATATTAAAGATACCTGTACAGATAATATTCCAGATGGCTTTATTATAAGAATGAGTATAGATAATTTCAGTACAATTAATGCTGATTTTGGAATGAGCTATGGGGACTTTATATTAAAGAGAACTGCAGAATGTATATTAGAGAGTATAAAACCAACACAAAAACTTTTTAAGGCAGGATCAGATGAATTTATTATTGTTGATTTCAATGGTTCTTCAATAAACGAGGCAGTTGATATATATAAGCAGTGTAAAAAACATATTAATAACTTCATTGAAAATAACAGATATAATACTATATATACTTTATCAGCAGGTATTATTAATACAAGGGATATAACACTTGAAGAAGAAAACTATGTAAAGTTGTCAGAATTTGCTTTAAAAACTGCCAAAGATAATGGTAGGAATAATTATTATATATATAGTAAGACTGACTATGACAGCTATAAAAGAAAGCTATACATAAGTAAAGCACTTCATAATGCTGTCAATGAAGATTTTAAAGGTTTTCAGGTGTTTTATCAGCCGGTAGTTGATGCTTCTACATATATGCTCACAGGTGCAGAAGCTCTTATGAGATTTTCCATAAAAAAAGAAGGCGTGGATGAGTGTGAATATATATCGCCAGTGGAATTCATACCTGTTCTTGAAGAAACTGGTCTTATAATACCAGCTGGCAGATGGATACTTGAGCAATCTGCAAAACAGTGCAGTATCTGGAATGAGCATGTAAAGGATTTCAGGGTAAATATTAATGTGTCATATATCCAGGTTATGAAAAGTGATGTTTTTTCAGATATAATGTCGGTTATAGATAAATATTCATTACAGCCATCATGCATCGGAATAGAACTAACAGAAAGCGGATACCTTGACTCTAGTACACATTTTAATCATTTGTGGAGAAAGCTGAAGGATAATGGTGTGTATGTTATTCTTGATGATTTTGGAACAGGATACTCAAACCTTCATTGCCTGAGTGATCTTAAACCCAATTATATTAAGATAGACAGAACATTTACATTAAAGGCACTTAGAAATAAATATGATTATGAGCTTATGACATATATAATAGATATGGCACATTCGCTCGGACTTAAGCTGTGTATAGAAGGTGTTGAAACATCAGATGATTTAAGACAGCTAAGAGAACCTGGTGCTGATTATATACAGGGATATCTTTTTGGAAAGCCTTATCCGGCTGTGGAATTTGAAAAAAGATACGTCAATGATGAAAAACTGAATAATGAAAATTAAAACTAGAATTTCTGAGCTATAGAAAATTTAATACAATGTTAATACTAAATGGGGTATATATGATACTCCAGAATGGAGGAAATTATGGAAAATAAAGCTAAAACAGGCAGGAAACTTATAATGATGGCAGCTGCATTTTTTGCACCTTTGCTTATAGTCATGATAGTTATCTTTATTTTGTTAAACAATAATATTATTGGGGTTTTACCAGCATTTATTATTATGCTTATAGTATTTGGCATAGTTCTTTTGCGTATTATTAATATTATAAAAAGTGTTGTTATTCCTATAAGGGCTGCAATAACAGGAATTTCAGCAGATGATAAATCAAATGAAAAGGTTAATGAAAAACTTCAGAAGTTATCTTTAAGAAATGATGAGACAGGAGAACTGGTACGTAATATCCAGAATACGTTTGGTGGTATAACAAACACTATATCGGCAATAAGAACGGCAACAACTGAGCTTGAACAGGTATCAGAAGAGTTTGTCAAAATGTTCAGCCAGATGCAGGAAGTTGTAAACAATACTAATTCGGCAGTAGATACAATCACAGGTAATACAACAGTCCAGGTGGATAAGGTAGAGGATATAAAGGTGAAAACTGATTCAATAAGCAGGGCTGTAGATAATATACATAAGAATATTGAAGGGCTTAAGGAGAGCGTGGATACCGTTACTGAATGTAACGATACAGCGGCAGACATCATGAAAAAACTTATATGTATAAGTGAGAAAAGCGGACACGCCATGGAAGAGGTCAGCAAAGAAACACAGCGTACAAACGAATCTGCACAGGAGATAAGAAAAGTAACAGAGATTATAGCTGGTATATCAAACCAGACGAATCTTCTTGCACTTAATGCCAGCATAGAAGCAGCAAGAGCAGGTGAGAATGGACGAGGATTTGCCGTAGTAGCTGAACAGATAAGAGCACTTGCAGACCAGTCAAGGGAATCAACTGAGCATATTAATAACATAGTTAATGGCCTTATTGAGAATTCTGATATAAGTGTTGAGACAGTTAAGAAGGTAACAGATGCATTTGAAAAGCAGGATGCAAAGATTAAGGATACAGAGGCTATATTTGGAACACTTAATTCAGAAATAAACCGTGTTGGAGATGCAATAGGTGGAATAACAGGTGAAGTAGATGATCTTGAAGAACATAAGAATAATATAGCTTTAGGAGTTGATAATCTTACAGAGTTTGCACAACAGAATGCACAAAGCGGAAAGATAACAAGGGATAATATGAAGAATCTGGAGAACGTCATGGCCAGCTGCAAATCATCTACAGACAGAATAGTAGGTGTTTCTAACGAACTTGTTAAAGAAATAAAAAGTATTAGTAAAGCAGGTCTTAAAAAATAAATCTAATAATGACTAAAGCGTAATAATTTTACGGTAAAAGGTTTAAAAGTCTTATCGTGTGGGTACGATAAGACTTTTTTGGTTATTTTTGGTTAAAGATAAAGTTTATCACTAAGCGGAAAATATTTAATCAGCTATTGACAAACACTTAAACATTTGTTTAAATGTTTATATAAGAAATGGTTCTATATGAATCAGACTATATATATTGTTGTTATAGAATTGTAAAGAAAGGGTAAGCATATACAATATATGCGGGTATTTATTATGAAGAAGACTTATGGAATCGAAGTAGACTGTGCTAACTGTGCTTTAAAGATGGAGGAGGCAGCTAAGAAAACAAGTGGTGTTAAGGATGCCACAGTTTCTTTTATGACACAGAAGATGAAAGTTGAATTCGACGATGGTGCAGCAGCTGATACAGTTATGCAGGAGGTTTTAAAGAACTGCAAAAAGGTAGAATCAGATTGTGAGATTTTTTTATAAGCTGAATCTGATTGATATGAAAGGTTGTGGTTTATATGACTAAGAAACAAAAAAAGGTGCTTATAAGAATAATAATTGCTTCGGTATTGATTATTCTTCTTAAACTGGTATTTCATTTTGTTAATGTTAATAAGTATGTAGAACTTATCGCTTTTCTTGTTCCATATTTTATTATTGGATATGATATATTAAAAAAGGCTGTATATGGGATATTTAACAGACAGGTATTTGATGAGAACTTCCTTATGGCAATAGCAACAGTTGGTGCTATAGCTCTTGGCGAATATGTTGAGGGAACGGCAGTTATGCTGTTTTATCAGATAGGAGAACTGTTTCAAAGCTATGCAGTTGGAAAAAGCAGGAAGAATATCACAGCACTTATGGATATAAGACCTGATTATGCTAATATTGAGGTTGATGGGAAGTTAGAACAGGTTGATCCTGATGATGTTGAGGTTGGCAGCGTTATAGTTGTTAAACCAGGAGAAAAGATTCCTATTGATGGCATTGTAGTAGAGGGAAGCTCTACACTTAATACAAGTGCCCTTACAGGCGAAAGTGTACCAAGAAGTGCTAAAGAGGGTGAAGAGGTTATAAGTGGCTGTGTTAATCTTACAGGGCTTCTTAAGATTAAGACAGATAAAGAATTTGGTGATTCAACAGTATCTAAAATACTTGATCTGGTAGAAAATTCCAGTATGAAGAAATCACGTTCAGAAAATTTTATAACAAGATTTGCAAAAGTGTATACGCCAGCTGTATGTATAGGAGCACTTGCACTTGCTGTTATTCCACCGGTAGTCAATCTTGTTATGGGGAATTCCTCTGAGTGGTCTAAGTGGCTTATAAGAGCACTTACAACACTTGTTATAAGCTGTCCCTGTGCATTAGTCATATCTATTCCGCTTAGTTTCTTTGGGGGAATAGGTGGAGCATCTTCAAGAGGCATACTTATAAAAGGCTCTAATTATCTTGAGATTTTATCAAAGGCAAAATATATCGTATGTGATAAAACCGGAACACTTACAAAGGGTGTATTTGAGGTTACGGATGTTGTTACCGCTAATTCATATCAAAAAGAAGAACTTCTTAAACTGGCAGCATATGCAGAAAGTTATTCTACGCATCCTATAAGCAAGAGTATAAGGAATGCATATAATAAGAATATTGATACTAATGTTATATCTGATATAGAAGAGATAAGCGGACATGGTGTGTGTGCAGATATAAAAGGCAGAAAGATTCTTGTAGGAAATAAAAAGCTTATGGAACAATATGGCATAGACACAACACCTACGCAGTCTTTTATAGATAAAAAAACAGGAACACTTGTGTATGTGTCAATTGACGGCGTATATGCAGGCTGTATAATCATATCAGATATAATTAAGCCAACATCTGCAAAGGCGGTTAAAGACTTAAAGAAAGCAGGAGTAAAGAAAGTTGTTATGCTTACAGGTGATTCAAAGAAGGTTGCTGATGCCGTAGGAAAGCAGATAGGGGTAGATGTTGTTAAAAGTGAATTGCTTCCTGCAGATAAGGTTTTTGAGGTCGAAAAGCTTCTTGATGAAAAAGAGAAGAATGAAGTACTTGCCTTTGTTGGAGATGGAATCAATGATGCGCCTGTGCTTTCAAGGGCAGATATTGGCATAGCTATGGGAGCACTTGGTTCTGATGCGGCTATTGAGGCAGCAGATATAGTACTTATGGATGATGATCCTTCTAAGATAGCAACAGCTATGAATATATCAGCAAAGACTTTAAAAATTGTACACCAGAATATAGTGTTTGCACTTATGGTTAAGTTTATATGTCTGTTTTTAGGTGCTATAGGTATAGCTAATATGTGGATTGCTATATTTGCAGATGTAGGTGTTATGGTGCTTGCTGTGCTTAATGCTACAAGATGCCTTGTATATAAGGATTAGATTAGTAAAATATTAATATGTTGACAAAAGGAGATACGCATGTCAGGAGTTAATCTTCCACATGATCATGGACAGAATATAGAAAAAGTGCTGGAAAGAATGCCAGATTCAGAGGAGTGTGTGTTAGTTGCTGAGGTATTCAAGCAGATTAGTGATGGCAGCAGAATACGTATATTATGGCTGCTGTGCCATTGTGAGGAATGTGTCAGTAATATAGCTGCTGCTATGCAGATGAGTGATCCGGCAGTATCACATCATCTTAAGCTTTTAAAAAAGAGTGGACTGATAGTCAGCAGAAGGGATGGCAAGGAAATATATTACAGACTTGCTGATACACAGACTGCACAGCTTTTACATCACATAATAGAAGAAATGTTCAGGATCACATGTCCTCTTGGATAAAAAATGATATTAAAAAGGTGCAATATAGACTATTGCATCTTTTTTATTTTGGGAAAGCTTGAAAATTTTTGTGAAATTGTTTATAAATCTCGTCATAAAAACAAAAAAGTTATTCATTTTTAATATCATATGTGTTAAAATAGATTAAATTAATCAATTATCAGATATAATATATTGAAATCTTGGAGGATATATGTATTGATTCTGATATTGATATAACGTGAATATATTGTTAAGGAGAGTTTTTATGTTTAGTCAGTTATTTGGAAAATATCTTATTGAGAGTGATATTATTAGTGAGGAACAATATGAGGATATTCTTGCAAAAGTAGAAAAAACTCGTGCAAAGCTTGGTCTTATTGCTGTTTCAGAAGGTATCCTTACAAAGGAAAAAGCTGAAAGGATTAATATACTTCAGACACAAAAGGATGCAAGGTTTGGTGATATAGCAGTTGAAGAGGGATATATCACTAAAGAACAGCTTGATATGATACTTTCAAAACAGGCCAGTCCATATATTAAGTTTATCCAGGTGCTTGAAGAGGTTACAGGTATTAAGCAGGATAAGATAGAGTTATACATAGAGGATTTCAGGAAAAGCATAGGATTTACATTTGAAGAACTTGAGTCACTTAAGAGCGAAGATATAGACAGTATAGTTCCTATGTTTGCTTATGCCGCTAATCCTTATGTTACAAGAATAGCCGCACTTGCTTTAAGAAATATAACAAGATTTGTTACAGATAATTATTATATCGGAAAAATAGAACATGTTAATAATTTTGATTACAGAGCTTTTTCCGGACAGCAATGTGAAGGCGATATTAATACAGTCATAGGCTTTGCCGTAAAGGATGATCCAGATGGATTTATAAAGATAGCTGCTGGATATTCAAAGCGTGGGGCATATACATTAGGACTAGAAAGTTATGATGCAGTGGGTGAGTTTGTTAACTGTATAGATGGGCTTTTCTCATCAGCATTATCAGCTGAGAATATAGAAGTTGAGATTCTTCCACAGTTTTCATACGAGAATCAGATTGCAAAAGGCAGTGCCTATGTATTGCCTATATACATTAATGGCAAAGAGGTTTCATTGTATATTGCAGTAGACAGTGATGTGAGCATAGGACAGATGCCGGTTACAAGAAAGATGGCAGTTAAGGAAGGTAGTGTTGATGAGACAGGTGAAAAAACAACAGTACTCATAGTGGATGATTCTGGAATGTCTAGAATGATGTTAAGAGATATATTAGAAGAAGCCGGTTATTGTATAGTCGCAGAAGCATCTGATGGTTTTGAAGGTGAACTTGCATATAAGCAGTATGAGCCAGATATAGTTACATTGGATATTACAATGCCTAATATGGATGGTATTGAATGTCTTGAAAGAATTATGGATTATAATCCTGATGCTAAAGTTATCATGATTACAGCAGCAGGACAGCAGAATAAGGTTATTAAGGCTTTAAAAATAGGAGCGAAAAAGTTTGTTACAAAGCCATATAATGTAGATGATGTTCTTAAGAATATAAAAGAACTGGCTGAATGATATAAATAAACATATAAATATAAAAAAGAAAGCGTGTATAGCAGATCTCCCCAGCTGCTAACAGGCTTTCTTTTTATATAGATAACTTTTTACAAAGATAACCTGTTCACGTACTATAAAATAAGATATTATGGTTAAAAATCTTATTATGCAGGTTATATGAAAATATGCTTACATCAATTCCGGATATATATGTTAAGCATATTTTCATATTATCATAGTACACATTATTTACATCCTACTTTAAGGGGGATTTTCTGTTGGATATAATTAATAACGTATTTTTTTCAATACAAGTCATCAAAAACTGAGGAAATTGTCAGTGAAATACTAAAAATCATATAGCCAGATTACATATTGTATGATATAATTAATAGCAATATATTTATAGAAACGGAGTATTTATAATGGAAAAGTATTTTAAAGTAAAAGAGCATGGTTCTACAGTAAAGGTTGAAATTCTTGCAGGTATTACAACTTTTATGGCCATGGCTTATATACTTATGGTAAACGCAGGTATGCTTTCGGCTTTACCAGAGGTATCTTATAATGCGATATATATCGCAACAGCATTATCAGCAGTAGCTGGTACTTTTGCTATGGCATTTCTTGCCAATCTTCCGCTTGGCTTAGCTTCAGGCATGGGACTTAATGCATTTTTTGTTTATACAGCATGCTTTAATTTTGGACTCAGCTACGCTAATGCACTCGTGCTCGTATTATTAGATGGTATAGTATTTATAATTCTTACATTGACAGGTATCCGCACAAAGCTTTTTACGGCTATTCCTGATGCCGTAAGAAAGGCTATTTCAGCTGGTATTGGTCTTTTCATTGCATTTCTTGGATTACAGAATGCTGGAATTATAGTTAATGATGAATCAACACTTGTTAATCTTTCATCTTTTAACATTCTTAATGGTAACGCAACATGGACTGATATTATGCCTAAGTTTGTTACTATTATGGCACTTGTTATTATAGCTGTACTGACTGTCAGGAAAATAAAGGGGTCAGTACTCTGGGGTATTCTTGGTGGAAGTATTATCTATTATGTATTAGGTTTTACAGTGCCAGGGTTTTACGATGGCTTTTTTGATGGTATGACTCTTAATCCTTTTGCAGCCTTTGGTGACTGGGCATCTGAGTCGTTTGGTAAGGTGTTTACAGAAGGGTTTAATTTCTCAGGTTATCTAGCGGACCATTCAAGCGCAGATCTTGTGCTTGTTATTGCAACAACAGCACTTGCTTTCTGTATGGTAGACATGTTTGATACTCTCGGAACTTTATATGGTGCATGTTCAAGAGGTGATTTACTCGATAAGGATGGACAAGTTCCTAACTTTGAAAAGGCTATGTTATCAGATGCCATAGCTACATGTGTCGGTGCTATATGTGGTACATCAACGGTTACTACCTTCGTTGAGTCAACATCAGGTGTAGCTGAGGGTGGAAGAACAGGCCTTTCAGCATTTACAACAGGCTGCCTTTTCTTTGTTGCCATGTTTTTAAGTCCTATAGCAGCACTTATTCCAGGATGTGCAACGGCAGCAGCACTTATATATGTAGGTGTACTTATGATGGGTGGAGTTGCAGACATTGACTGGAAAGATATATCTGTAGCTGTTCCTGCTTTCCTGACTATTTCATTTATGGCTTTTGCATATAACATAAGCTATGGTATTGCATTTGGTATTTTATCATATGTTCTGATTAAGGTGTTTTCAGGTAAGGCTAAGGAAGTTCAGGCATTTACATGGGTTATTGCTACTTTATTTTTATTAATGTTCTTCCTTACGCATTAATGTTTTAAACAATATGTTTGTTTGTATGTGTGTTGAAATTTGCTTTTGACACGTATATCATTCTATTATATAATAAACACAGGATAGTTATGGGGGCATACACTATGTAGCCCCCATAATCTTTGTATTATGGTACGTGACTATGATAAAGGACATTTTTTGATGCAGGGATTAAATATTTGGCTGCCGGCATCTTATTATTTATTTGACAGGAGATATAGATATATATGGATAATATAAGAGATTATCTTAAGGATAATATACTTATAACGGATGGAGCGTTTGGTACATATTATGCTGGATTATATGATACACGTGAGCTTCCCGAAAAAGATAATATAAACTATAAGGACAGAATTACGGCTATCCACAGGGAGTATATTGAGGCTGGTGCCAGACTTTTAAGAACTAATACATTTGCCAGTAATACTATTAATCTTGATACTGACATAGAAGGTGTAAGAGCCAATATTAAAGCAGCAGTGCAAAATGCCAGGCAAGCAGCTTTATTATCTGGGAAGGAAGTTTATATTGCAGCAGATATAGGACCTATACCTAACGATAATATGTTTGACCGTCAGATAACAGAGAATGAATACGTCCAGATAGTAAACACATTTGCTAAGCTGGGGATTAATATATATGTGTTTGAAACATTTTCAGACATTTCTTATATTATAGAAGCAATCAAGGCTGTTCCAAAGGATGCCTTTATTATAGTACAGTTTGCTATTAATCAGTTTGGATACAGCAGTTCCGGACTTAGTGCAAGAAAGCTTATATCACTGGCTGATGAAATAGATAGTATAGATGCTGTTGGATTTAACTGTGGCATTGGTCCTGCACATATGGAGCAGTTTGTAAGCAGGAATAGAAAATACACAAAAAAAATATTCACTGCACTTCCAAACGCAGGATATCCTCAGGTTATCAGTGGAAGAATGGTGTTTTCGGATAAGAATATAGAATATTATTCACAAAAGGTATGTGATCTTGTCAGGGCAGGTGCAGATATAGTTGGTGGCTGCTGTGGAACAACACCGGATTATATAAAAAATATATCTGAAATGATACGTTCATCACATATATCATGCAACATAAATATTGATACTGATGGTGATTTTAATAAAACACCAGTTAAAAATAGTGCTTTTTATTGTGGTAAAGAAGGAAAGAAGCTCATAGCTGTTGAACTTGCACCTCCTTTTGATAGTGATGCTGACAAGCTTATGGATGCAGCACATTATTTAAAGGAAAAAGGAGTTGATGTACTAACATTTCCTGATTCACCATCTGGCAGAACGAGAGCTGACTCTATTCTGATAGCAGCTAAGGTGTCACGTCAGACAGGAATGTGTGTTATGCCTCATCTTTGCTGCAGGGATAAGAATGCCATAGCTATAAGATCACAGCTTCTAGGTGCACATATTAATGGAATTAATAATTTCCTTGTGATAACAGGAGATCCTATTCCTCAGATGATAAGAAGCAGCGTTAAGAGCGTGTTTAATTTTGATTCTGTAGGACTTATGAATATCATAGAAGATATGAACGAAGATCAGTTTAAGTATGAGCCTGTTGTATATGGTGGTGCTATTAACCAGGGAAGGAAAAGACTTGATATAGAGATATCCCGCGTTAAGAAAAAAATGGAAGCAGGAGCAGCTTTTTTTATGACACAGCCAGTTTTTTCTGATGAAGATATTAAACGTCTTAGTACCATAAAAAAAGAAACAGGTGCGCGTATATTATGTGGTATTATGCCACTTGTCAGTCTTAAAAATGCAACATTTATGAAAAATGAGATGGCAGGAATAGATGTTACTGATGAAGTTCTTTCAAGATATAGTGAAGATATGACTAAAAAAGAAGGAGAGGCTGCCGGAGTAAAACTGGCAGTTGATATGATAAATAAAACTAAAGATATCGTTGATGGATATTATTTTTCGTTTCCTTTTAACAGAGTATATATGCTAGAAGATATACTTAGTATGAGCCAGATTTAATTATACGGAGGTGATATAAGTGAATGAGGCACAGGTAAAACACTTTATATTAGTAGAACGTAAAAAGGGTACATCTATAGAAGAACTTATATTTATTCTTCATGATAATGGAGTGCCGGAGTATGAAATATCAAACTATCTGGAAATATCAATAAAATATGTTGAGGAAATACTTAGTGATTATTAAACATATGTGTGCTCATAGGATTCAAAGGATTATTTAATTGATTTTTAAGAAAATGAATACAATTATAATCCTTTGATGCTTGATAATATGGCATTTCAGCGATATAATCATAAAAAGATTATTTTATCGGGGAGGTGCCTTATGGAAGTATATGAGATGCCTATAACTTTAGAAGAAGCCAGGAATTATCATAAGGTTATATATCAGCTGAAGATGTTAAGTCCGGTTGAGTGGATTAAAACATATATTTATACCGTGATATTCAGTTTGATTTTTTTATTTATATTATTTACATTTTCAACGAATATTGCACTTACAATGTGGGTTTCAACCAGTATTATAGTTAAGTTAGTTGTTTTTGCCATAGCTTTTATCCTTGTTGCCATGCAAAGATCAAAGAATATACAGTTGAAAGCTATGCTTCAGAAGTATTTTATCAATAATATTCCACAGGAGTTCCTTGTGGGTGGTATTCAGTTAAAAAAGATAAAAGTGTCTAAGGATTCATTGAAGGTATATTATAGAAAATTACAGACACCAGATTTATAGTGTATGTTTATAATCAAGATATAAGCTCCTTTTTTCATTTGTATATGCAGGAAAGGGGCTTTTTAAAATTACAATATTTAATATTTAACAGATGGGAGATTATATATGAGTTTATTAAATGTAGAACATCTTACACATGGTTTTGGAGACAGGGCAATATTTGATGATGTTTCCTTCAGGTTATTAAAGGGGGAGCATATAGGTCTTGTTGGAGCTAATGGTGAGGGTAAATCCACATTTATGAATATAATAACTGGAAAACTTATGCCAGATGAAGGTAAAATAGAGTGGGCAAAAAACATTAAAACAGGTTATCTTGACCAGCATTCGGTTCTTGAAAAGGGTATGACAATAGGTTCTGTTATGAGACAGGCATTTGATGATCTGTTTGATATGGAAGCACGCATGAATGAAATATGCGATAAAATGATGGATGCTGATGAAAAACAGATGGAAGAATACATGGAGGAGCTTGGTACTATCCAGGATCTTTTAACTAATCATGATTTTTATATGATAGATGCCAAGGTTGAAGAGGTTGCAAGGGCTTTAGGACTGCTTGAGCTTGGACTTGATAAGGATGTTACAGATTTAAGTGGTGGTCAGAGAACCAAAGTGTTATTAGGAAAGCTGCTGTTAGAAAAGCCAGATATACTTTTACTTGATGAGCCTACTAATTATCTTGATAAGGAACATATAGACTGGTTAAAAAGGTATCTTTTAGATTATGAAAATGCTTTTATTCTTATATCGCATGATATTCCTTTTCTTAACAGTGTTATTAATATAATATATCATATGGATAATCATGAGCTTAACAGATATGTAGGTGATTACAACAAGTTTATGGAAGTATATGAGATGAAGCAGGCACAGCAGAAGGCTGCATATGACAAACAGCAGAAAGAAATAGCTGATCTTAAGGATTTCGTTGCAAGAAATAAGGCAAGAGTTGCTACAAGAAATATGGCTATGTCAAGACAAAAAAAGCTTGATAATATGGATATGATTGAGCTTGCAGAAAAGAAACCAAAGCCGGAGTTTAACTTTAAGATTGCAAGAACACCAGGAAAGTATATATTTACAGCTAAGGATCTTGTTATTGGCTATGATGAACCACTTTCAAAGCCACTTAATTTTGAAATGGAAAGAGGAAAAAAGGTAGTACTCACAGGTGCCAATGGTATTGGAAAATCAACATTGTTAAAAAGCCTGCTAGGAATCATAAAACCGATATCAGGTGAAGTGGTTATTGGAGATTACTTAGAAATAGGTTATTTTGAACAGGAAATGTCTAAAGACATAGATACAACCTGTCTTGAAGAAATATGGCAGGAATTTCCTGGATATACACAGTATGAGGTAAGATCGGCACTTGCCAAATGTGGGCTTACAACTAAACATATTGAAAGTAAGGTCCGTGTGTTAAGTGGTGGTGAGCAGGCTAAAGTCAGGTTATGTAAGCTTATAAACAGAGAATCTAACATTCTTGTTCTTGATGAACCTACTAACCATCTGGATGTTGATGCAAAAGATGAGCTTAAAAGGGCACTTATTGAATATAAAGGAAGTATTCTTATGGTATGCCATGAGCCGGAGTTTTATGATGGTCTTGCAGATGATGTATGGGATTGCAGCGAGTGGACAACAAAGTTATTTTAGTTACATGTAACGATTAATAATAAGAGGTGGGAATTATGAAGATAGGTATATTTGATTCAGGTATAGGAGGATTATCATTGCTTCATCAGGCAATGATAACTCTTCCTGAGGTTGATTATGTGTTTTATGCTGATGTTGACAATGTTCCATATGGTGAAAAGACTAATGAGCAGATACGTGAATATGTAGACAGAGCAGTAGGCTTTCTTGTAGATAAGGGCTGTGAGGCAGTTGTGCTTGCCTGTAATACTGCTACAAGTGCTGCTATTACATATCTTCGTAATAAATACCAGCTGCCCATCATAGGCATAGAACCAGCTGTTAAACCAGCATGCCAGCATAACAGGGATAAAAGGATAATGGTGGTAGCAACACCTGTCACTGCAGCAGGTGTTAAGCTTAAGAATCTTATAATGAAATATGATATTAATCATAAGGTTGATGTTGTAGCACTTCCAAAGCTTGTTAGATTTGCGCAAAAGGATGAATTTAATTCTGTCAATGTAATGAATTATCTAAACAATGAGTTTGCCGGCTATAACTTTAATGATTATTCTGAGCTTGTATTAGGATGTACGCATTTTAATTACTTTAAGGACTCATTTGCAAAGCTTTTTCCATCTGATATAGAAATAATAGATGGAAATACAGGAGTATCAAATAACCTTAAAAATACACTTATAAAGAATGGAATAATAGAAAATACACATAATGAAATAAGAGGTAAAGTCGAATACTTTTATTCAGGCAGGGCCGTTGATAATAAAGAACTTGAGCATATCAGAAATCTTCATAAAAGACTTGAAGTTATGCGTAAGATATAATGAGCGCAAAAGAAAAGGAAGCGGCTGCGCAGCAGACATTTACTTTTCTTGCGCCATTAACGAACGAACAGCCATGCGTAAGCAGGGCGAGATAGCGCGTAGCGCGGGTTCGTGAGTGTACGGGTTAAGAAAGAGTAAATTATGATATAATAAGCGCATAATATTTATAGAATTATTGACAGATTAAAATGCAAGGGGATTTATATATGAAAGCAGTAGGACTTGTAACAGAATACAACCCATTTCATAATGGACATTTATATCATCTTAATAAAGCAATGGAGCTTACAGGGGCGGATATAAGTGTTGCAGTTATGAGCGGGGATTTTGTACAGCGCGGAGAACCGGCGGTTCTTGATAAATATACGCGTACTTCTATGGCACTTAACAGTGGAGTTAACCTTGTCGTTGAACTTCCTGTTAATTATGCTGTGTCTAGTGCTGAGAGCTTTGCCGCTGGTGCTTTAAAGGTTCTTGATTATATAAAAGCCGACAGTATTGCTTTTGGAAGTGAGAGCGGGAATATAGAAAGGCTTTCTAAGCTTGCACACATTTTGTGTGATAACGAAGATACACTATATAAGGAAATATCTAAATACACTGCCAATGGAATATCCTATGCTGCCGCAAGACAGAAGGTTGTGGAGAAGCTGACGGATAAAGACACTGCGGCAATGCTTACAAGTTCTAATAACATACTTGCGGTTGAATATCTGAAAGCTATCATAAAAAATAATTATGCTATCAAGCCTTATACCATAAAGAGACAGGGAGATAGTTATAATGATACAGATATAAGGAGTGAGTATGCAAGTGCGACGGCGTTAAGAGGAAATCTTAAAGCAGATAATATTTCTAAATATATACCTGTAAAAGCAGGTTTAATATTATCTTCAAATACGAATTATATATATCCTGATGACATAACGGAAGCGTTATTTACAAGACTTTTAGGTATACTTTTTGCGAGTAGTTATGATAAAAATGTATTTATAGAAAATGTTATGCGGTATCCAGATGTAAACAAGGAGATTGCTGGCAGATTATATAAGTCGGCTATGGATATGATAACAAGGACAGTACCACAGGGGGCAGAAAGTAAAGATAATGGGGCGTTTTCATTTGGAAGCCTGTGCGAACATATAAAGACGAAAGAAGTACCACTTTCCAGAATAAAAAGAGCACTTGTAAGGATAACATTGGGACTTGATAAAAAACATATGGAAAAATATGCGAATGAACCATATATAAGGGTGCTTGGCTTTGATAAAAAAGGGCAGGAGTATCTTTCATATATAAGAAAAACTGTGGAAGTCCCACTTATAACAAAGATCGCTGACTATAAGGAAATGCTGCTTGATGATATACATGCGGCTAATATTTATAATATGATTGTTGCTGGAAAGTATGGAGTTAAAGAATTTGGGGATTTTGTGAGGGGTCCTGTCAGGGTCTGATAAAAAGTGTGTGCTGAATAAGAGGAAACATATACAATTCAGCTGTTGGAAAATAGTATGCTGTTGGCATAGATTATATGTTCAGGGAGTATTAGGTATGTATTTAATATCAGCGTATTTTGATGAAAATACTAATAAAATATTAAAACATCTGCAACAAAGAATTGCCGATAAAACAGGCAATGATTTTATGATAAGGAATAATGTTATGCCTCATCTTACAATCAGTGCAATTGAGGCAAGGAATGTTGATGTGTTAATTCCAGCATTTGAAAAGGTATGCAGGGAAAAGTTACAGCCTTTAGATGAAAAAGGCGTTGTAAATATAAATAATACGATAAATATAGTATCGGTCGGACAGCTTTTTCCTCGCGTGATATATGCCGCACCTGTACTTAACGAGTATATGATGAATCTTTCAATATCAATATATAATGAATTTGCAACAATTCCAGAAACTAATATAAGCAAATTTTATCAGCCATATTCGTGGATGCCGCATATTACACTTGGCAAATGTCTTGATAAGGAGCAGATGAGACAGGCATTTGCTGTATTACAGGATTTATTTATGCCTATAGATGGTCAGATTGCTAAAATAGGATTGTCTACGGTCAATCCATATAGAGAAGTGATGAGTGTAGTGTTGTAGATATATTCACAGATTTAACTGTGTGGTTTGGAATTAAAAAGGTTATAGATACCATAAATGATAATGCAGCAGCTTAAATAACATTGGATTATAGACATAATTCAGTAAAATTGCTTAACATTTAGAACAATCCTCACCTTGTCTTACGCAAAAAAAAGGTATATAATGAGGGCAAAAGTAGCGGTAACATAATGGTAAACATAATGTGCCGAAATTCATATTTTAAGGAGGAGTCAGTAATCATGGCATTTATTGACACAATTTACGCTAGAGCAAAAGCAGATAAGAAGACTATCGTTTTACCAGAATCTATGGATAAGAGAACATTCGCAGCTGCTGAGAAGATTTTAAAGGAAGGTATCGCTAATCTTATAATCATCGGTACACCAGAAGAAATCGCTGAGAACAGCAAGGGATATGATATTACAGGTGCTACAATCGTAGATCCATTCAATGATCCTAATAAGCAGAAATATATCGACAAGTTCGTTGAATTAAGAGCTAAGAAGGGTGTTACACCTGAGATGGCTAAGGAACAGATGGAGAAGGATTATATGTACTATGCATGCCTTATGTGTAAGTGCGGTGATGCTGATGGTGCAGTTTCAGGTGCCTGCCATTCAACAGGTAACACAATCCGTCCAGCTCTTCAGTTATTAAAGACTAAGCCAGGTATCAGCAGTGTATCAGGTTTCTTCCTTATGGAAGTTCCTAACTGCGAATTAGGCGAGAATGGATTATTCGTATTCGCTGACTGTGCTGTTAACCCAGATCTTGATTCAGAGAAGCTTGCAGAAGTTGCAGCATTATCTGCAGATTCATTTAAGAGCTTTGTTGGCGCAGAACCTAAGGTTGCTATGCTTTCATTCTCTTCATACGGAAGTGCTAAGCACGAGAGAGTAACTATGGTAGCTGATGCAGTTAAGATTGCTAACGAAAAGTACCCAGACATCGCTGTTGATGGTGAACTTCAGTTAGATGCTGCTTTAGTTCCAGAAGTTGCAGCACTTAAGGCTCCTAACAGCAAGGTTGCTGGTAAGGCTAATACATTAGTATTCCCTTCACTTGAAGCTGGTAACATTGGTTACAAGTTAGTTCAGAGACTTGCTAAGGCTGGTGCTTATGGTCCAGTTCTTCAGGGTCTTTCAATGCCAGTTAACGATCTTTCAAGAGGATGCTTCGCAGAAGATATCGTTGGTGTTGTAGCTATGACAGCAGTTCAGGCTCAGGATGCTGCTAAATAATTGTGTACATACATTTTGATGATATGATTGTCATGCGGCAGTCAGGTGACATCATTTATAATAATATGAGGGACGAATTATTTGCCCCTCATATTGTTTGTATAACTAACATAGACTGATTATTTAATATGATATTTTTATTTTGAATATAGTGCTATCGGTGAGCCGATAAAAAGTATTGTTAAATGATTTATATTATATTAAATGATTATATAACTTATATTTAATTTTATAGGAGATTAATAAGAATGAATATTTTAGTATTAAACTGCGGAAGCTCATCACTTAAGTATCAGTTAATCAATATGGAAGATGAAAGCGTTATCGCAAAGGGTCTTGTAGAAAGAATCGGTATTGATGGTTCTATTCTTACACATAAGCCAACAGGAAAGGATAAGTATGTTGTTGAAACACCTATGAAGGATCACAACA
>OGFY01000398.1_pt1 | contig 43589 bp, 25 predicted proteins | sample 1570951 | NCBI WGS metagenome assembly OGFY01 (sample SAMEA2581942, study PRJEB24529) | metagenome | biome: Human gut stool | place: China | collected 2011
GTAGAATTATTGAATGCTATCCAGGATGTTTATCTTGATCCGGCAATTACCATTGCCTGATTATAGGAAAGATGAGAATTAATTCTTATCTTTGACTACTAGATAGTTAACCATTAAAATTTAGAAGTATGAAGTTTTTTATTGACACAGCCAATTTGGAGCAAATCCAAGAAGCGTATGATCTCGGAGTACTTGACGGAGTGACTACCAATCCTTCGCTAATGGCGAAAGAAGGTATCAAGGGAACCCAAAAACAACGTGAACATTATATTAAAATCTGTAATATCGTCAATGGTGATGTAAGTGCCGAAGTGATAGCTACCGATTACGAAGGGATGATTCGTGAAGGAGAGGAACTGGCAGCACTCAATTCGCATATTGTAGTGAAAGTGCCTTGCATTGCGGATGGCATCAAAGCTATCAAGCATTTTACGGAAAAAGGGATTCGTACGAATTGTACATTAGTCTTTTCTGTGGGACAGGCTTTGTTGGCGGCTAAAGCCGGAGCTACTTATGTTTCGCCTTTTGTAGGACGGTTGGATGATATTTGTGAAGATGGGGTAGGGCTTGTTGCTGATATTGTACGTATGTATCATACATATGATTATAAGACACAAGTACTGGCAGCCTCGATTCGTAATACGAAGCATATTATAGAATGTGTGGAAGTGGGTGCTGATGTTGCTACTTGTCCGTTGAGCGCTATTAAGGGATTACTCAATCATCCGTTGACGGATTCGGGATTGAAGAAGTTTTTGGAGGATTATAAGAAAGTGAATGGGTAAAATCAAATGAGTGATAAATTTTAGGTGCGGAGTCCGCATCTGGAAAGTGAATATTCCGGTGACTGTGTCAACAGTCGGTGAATATTCACTTTTTTCGTTTCTCTTTGTATTGTGTAGGAGTTTCCCCTGTATATTGTTTGAAAGTTGTACTGAAATAACGTGAAGTGGTGAAGCCGACTTTCTCGGCTATTTCTGTAAATGTCATATCCGTTCCGGTAATGTATGCTATTGCTTTCTCCATTCTGAACTTATTGATATAATCATTAGCCCCCATATCGGTCAGGGCTTTCAACTTATTGTAAAGTGAAGCCCGGCTCATACCGATTTCTTTGCAGATAAAGGCTATATCCAAACTGCTGTTGTCCAGATTTTCTTGAATGATCTTATTCAACTTGAGCAGGAAGGTCTCGTCTGCCTGGCTGAACGTACTTTCTTCCGGTGCAGGGATTACTCCGGCATTTAGGTATCTTTTCTTGATAGACTCACGGTTTTTCAATCGGTTACGAATGATTTCCATAAGCATTTCTATTTCAAAAGGCTTTGTCAGATAGGCGTCCGCTCCATTCTTGTAACCGCTTAATTGACTTTGCTGGTCGTCTCTTGCCGTCAGCAGAATAATAGGGATATGGCTGATTGTGATATCTTCCTTGATACTTTTGCAGAGTTCATATCCATTCATTCTAGGCATCATTACATCGCTGACAATTATGTCCGGCGTGTGGCTTCTGATAAGTTGAAGGGCTTCTGCACCATCCGAAGCTATCACTACTCGTTTAAAGTATTCTCCCAACGATTTTTTCAGGAAATCTGTTAAATCCGGATTGTCGTCTACAACTAAAACTGTATATGGAGTTGTATCGAAATCATCATTGTCGGGTGCTTGTTCATGGCTGTCGTCACTCATCAGTTCGTTCAGATAGGCTTTCGGTTGACAGATGATTTCTTCTGATTTTTGTCTCAACGGCAATTCAATGAAGAAAGTCGCACCTGCTTCCTGATTATCGTATGCGCCAATGGAACCACCTTGCAATTCAACCAGAATCTTTGAATAAGACAGTCCGATTCCAGTTCCGTTTTGTTCTCCGGAGCCTTGATAGAAGCGTGTGAAAAGTTTTTGTGTATTGACTTGCTTCAAACCGCTTCCTTGGTCGGTGATAGAGATACGTACTCTGTCTTTTTCAGGAAGCAATTCTGATATAATAGTGATTTCCGTATTCTCCGGACTGTGTTTCAATGCATTGATAAGCAAGTTACTCAAAATAATTTCGCATTTGTCTTTATCGAAACTTACCGTTTCTATTTGCGGATCCAGTTGGTATCGGATACGTACGTTCTTAGCTTCTCCTTCACTGATGAAATCCTGTGAGATGTGTTCTATCCATTGGTTGAGGAAGTGAGGCTGTATCTGTATTTTACTTTCACCCACTTCCATTTTTCGTACGTCAAGTACCATATTAATCAGATTCTTCATCCGTTGTGACTGCCTGTAAATCGCCTTTATGGGCAGATATTGCGGCTCTTCAGGAGAGAGTGATTTCAATATCCGGCTAAGTGGAGCGTGTATCAATGTCAACGGTGTGCGTAGTTCGTGGCTGATATTAATGAGGAAACGTACCTTTTCTTCGTATACCTGTTGCTCGTGCTCTTTCATCGCCCATTTCAACTTTTCTTCTTTGCGTTTCAGAGCCCTTCTGAAAGTCTCGATAATAACGACAGTAATGAGAACCGCACAGCTAAGGATAAACCACCATGTGCGATACCAGGGAGGAAGAATGGTCAATACCAATACTTGTTGATTGGGAATCCAACTACCATCTTTTGCTGTGCAGGACGCTGTGATTTTATAACTTCCCGGAAGGAGTGAACGTATAACCAGTTCAGGGTTATATGATTCTATTTGTTGGTCGTTCAGTCCTTCTATTTGATATCGGTATACTTTCTGTCGGAAGATGTCTTTTTCTTTAGACATTATCCGAATGATTATATTGCTGTTCCAAGGAGCGGAAATACTCGTTGGATTATTGTTTAGCTTATCATTGACGGACTCACCATTGATGATGATATCCGATAGTTGAAGTTGGGGTATTTCGGTAGTGATTAAGGGTAGGGTACTATTGATGTGCAATAATCCCTTCACTCCGCCCATATAGATATTGCCTTGTGAACTTAACAAACAGGGTTTGGATAAGTACTCGTTTTGAATGACACCGTCCGATTCGCCGAAAAGCACAAATTTCTGTTCTTTGATTAGCCAGGCGAACAGCATATTATTGGTTCCTATCCATACTTTTCCTTGTTGGTCGCACACAATCGATGTGACTTCCGAGAAAAGGGAAGTGGATATGGGAGTTTGTATTTTTTTATCGGGATTATAATGAAGCAGCCCGTAATTATTTCCTATCCAGAATTCTCCATGCTCATCCAATGAAACAGAGTTGATAATAGTGTCCTTGTAGCATTGATACAGAACTTCCAGTCGGTTGGTGCGGTTATCCAGCCGATAAATGTGCTTTATGTCGTTCAGATAAGTATAATTCCCATAGTTTGTTATGGGTAAGAAAGTGCCGATAATGTCCAGTCCTTCTTGTTCGGTTGCAATATTGAAAGTTTGCTTCTTCAAGTCATATTGATATACATGGTCTCCAAGTAACAGAACGCTATGAGGGCTGTTGGAAAATAAATTGACTGTCTTTCCCCGCTTCCCGAGACGCATGGAGGTTTCCGGATCTATAATCATGAATGGTGTTTTCTCACCTGTTTCCGGGTTGAATACGAATATTCCTTTTGAGAAAATGGAAACCAACAGATTGCCGGAAGTGAATGGGGAAATGGAAGCGACTTTGTCTTCCCAAGTGGATGGGTAATGGGTGAATTTCTCTGTGATAGGATTAAAGAGATTAATACCGCCGCCGTCTGTACCCACCCAGATACGGTCGTTCGATTCCTGATAAAGACTGAGTACGGTATTATAACTTAATCCACGGTTACTGCCCGGAAAGACTTCCGTATAGGTTTTCATGGAGACTTCCCGGATATTGATCAATCCGTTGCGGATACTTCCTGCCCACATATTATTGTTCCTATCATTGTAGAGACAAAAGATAGAGGTGGCGGGAAGTGAATAGTTATCACCTCCGGGAATGTGTTCCAGCAAGGATAAACGTCCTGTTTTCGGTTCAAGGATATTGATACCGCCTCCGTCTGTTCCTATCCATATTTTTCCTTCCCGTTCGGCAAGACTTAAAACGACGTTGTTGCTTAGGTCGGAATTGTGAATAGTATAGGCTTTCACTAGCTCTCCGTTATGGGTGAAGCATTTTATACCTTCATTGTAAGGGGCAATCCAGATTCTGTTTTGTGAGTCGATCAACATATTCATGATTTCCTTTCCGCAATCGAAAGGTGGGAGACGATGCTTTCCCGTATTCAGATCCAGCAAAACAAGACCTTGCCACCGGCTGCAACAAAGGACAGTATGTTCGTCCCATAGGCTTAGTAAAGAGATATTAAAATTACTCCCTTTATTCAGCTTCTGCAGAAGGCGAAGAGAAGAATCCCGATAACTATAAAAGTATACTTTGTCTTTAGAACCAAACAAGACCCCGTCTTTGGTCAGGCAGGTTGAATAGGCGATAATAGGATTACCTTTTTCATCCGCAGGTAAGAAAAAATCATCGCTTTGGCGTTGATAGCGGGCTATTCCTTTGTCGGTCAGAATCCAAATATTGCTCATTTCATCTTCTGCAATCTGATGGATTAAGTTATTGGGAATCGACTGAGGATTGTTTGGAGAATGAACGTATTTCTTTAGCTCATGTCCGTCATATCGGCTTACTCCAGCCTTCGTTCCTATCCATACAAATCCCTGTTTGTCTGTCAAGATACATCTCACGGCTGAAGTCACCCCATCTTTTAGGGAGAGCTGTTTATAGTAATAATGGCTGGCTTTTAGGTGCGTGACACCGGCAAACTGCATAATAACTGTCAAACATAGTAGGATAAAGATTTTTATTCTCATGAGATTAGGTCAGTTAAACGAAAGCAAAGGTAGTATTATTTGTTTATAATTCCTATCTTTGCTCGAAAATATGTAACTATGATTACCGAAGAATTACAGAAACTTTATCAGTCATATACGGGAGTTCCCGCTGAAAATGTAACAGAATTACCTTCCTCCGGTTCCAATCGCCGTTATTTCCGGCTGACAGGAACACAAACACTGATTGGAGTATATGGAACTTCTGTTGATGAGAATGAGGCTTTCTTTTATATGGCGGAACATTTTCGTAAGAATGGGCTTCCTGTTCCCGAAGTACACATCGTGTCGGAAGATAAAATGTATTATCTGCAAGAAGATCTGGGAGATACTTTACTTTTTCACGCTATTGAGAAAGGACGTGCTACCAGTGTGTTTTCCGAAGAAGAGAAAGAGTTGCTTCGTAAAACGATCCGTCTGTTGCCTGCCATTCAGTTTGCCGGAGCTGACGGATTTGATTTTTCCCGTTGCTATCCCCAGTCGGAATTCAATCAGCGTTCCATACTTTGGGATTTGAATTATTTCAAATATTGTTTCCTTAAAGCTACCGGAATGGAGTTTCAGGAAGACAAGCTGGAGGATGATTTCCAGAAAATGAGTGATGTTTTGCTCCGTAGTTCTTCCGCTACTTTTATGTATCGTGATTTTCAGAGTCGCAATGTGATGATAAAGGATGGAGCCCCTTGGCTTATCGACTTTCAAGGAGGACGAAAAGGGCCGTTTTATTATGATATTGCTTCTTTCTTGTGGCAAGCCAAAGCAAAATATCCCGATAGCCTTCGGAAAGAATTGTTACGGGAATATATAGAGGCTCTTCGCAAATATCAACCGATTGATGAACCTTATTTTTATAGTCAGCTCCGTCATTTTGTACTTTTCCGTACTTTGCAGGTGCTGGGGGCTTATGGTTTTCGCGGCTATTTTGAGAAAAAACCTCATTTTATCCAGAGTGTTCCATACGCTATCGCAAATTTGCGCGAGTTGCTTAAAGAGGAATATCCGGAATACCCGTATCTCTGCAAAATGTTGCGTGAACTGACCGGACTGAAGCAGTTTACGGATGGCTTGGAGAAGCGTCAACTGACGGTCAAGGTAATGAGCTTTGCCTATAAAAAAGGTATTCCCGATGACCCGACAGGCAATGGCGGAGGTTTTGTATTCGATTGTCGTGCAGTGAATAATCCCGGAAAATACGAACGTTATAAGTCTTTTACCGGATTGGATGAGCCCGTGATAACTTTCCTGGAAGAAGACGGTGAGATTCTTCGTTTTCTCGACCATGTTTACGCTTTGGTGGATGCTTCCGTCAAACGTTATATGGAACGCGGATTCAGTAATTTGTCGGTTTGCTTCGGTTGTACCGGAGGACAGCACCGTTCCGTTTATTCAGCGCAGCATTTGGCGGAACGTCTGAATAGAGAGTTTGGGGTTAAAGTGGAATTAGTACATCGCGAACAGAATATAAAACATACATTTGAAGCAACTATATAGAAGATCGTTATGAAAGCAATGATATTTGCGGCCGGTTTGGGAAGTCGGTTGAAACCGCTGACGGATACTATGCCTAAAGCTCTTGTTCCCGTAGCCGGGCGTCCCATGCTGGAGCACGTTATCTTGAAGCTGAAAGCATTCGGTTTTACCGAAATAGTAATTAATATTCATCATTTTGGCGAGCAAATACTTGAGTTCCTGAAAGTGAATGACAATTTTGGACTTACTATCCATATTTCCGATGAACGTGATGTGCTACTTGATACAGGGGGAGGAATCCGGAAAGCCAGTTCTTTTTTTGAGAATTCCGATGAGCCTTTTCTTGTACACAATGTAGACATTCTTTCGAATGTGGACTTGAAAGAACTTTATGATTATCATTTGCAGACTGATGGTTTGGCTACTTTATTGGTAAGCCAACGTAGAACTTCACGTTATCTGCTTCTCGATGCGGAGAAGAGACTTTGCGGATGGATAAACAAGGATACAGGTCAAGTGAAACCCGAAGGTTTTCAATATGAACAATCATTGTTCCAAGAATATGCGTTCAGTGGCATTCATGTACTTTCACCTGCTATATTCCAATTAATGGAAGTTCCCCTGTGGGAAGGAAAGTTCTCTATCATGGATTTTTATCTCTTCACTTGTCGACAAACGAACTTTTTGGGTTATCCGGTGGAAAATCTGCAACTTATTGATATTGGTAAACCGGAAACACTTGCTATGGCAGAGGAGTTTATAAGGTCTTTCGGCAAATAGTATTGTTTGCTGGGGCGAATAACATGAGCCTGGCTAATTTAGTTTTTGTATTTGTTTGGGATTCCAACATATTTCCTTTACCTTTGTTATAATGAAAACAGAAATAGAAAAAGGAGGCGAACAAATGGCAAGTAATTATATTCGTTTCGATTGGGCAATGAAACGCTTATTGCGTAATAAAGCTAATTTTGCCGTACTGGAAGGTTTTTTGACTACCCTTTTAGGGGAATCAATCCTTATTCAGAAATTATTGGAGAGTGAAAGTAATCAAGAAGATGAGTACGATAAATATAATCGTGTGGATTTGCTTGCCGAAAACTCTAAAGGTGAGCTTATTTTAATAGAAGTTCAAAACAATAATGAATATGCTTATTTCCAGCGTATGTTATTTGGAACATCTAAGTTGGTTACCGAATACATAAATCGTGGAGAAGGTTACGACAAAGTTCGTAAAGTGTATAGCGTTAATATCGTCTATTTCTCTTTAGGTAGCGGTAAAGATGTTGTATATCATGGTAAAACGGAATTTCGCGGAATTCATCAAGGGGATGTTTTAGAACTGACTCCATTCCAAAAACAAACTTTCAAAGTGGATACTGTCAGCCAACTTTATCCGGAATATTATATATTGAAAGTGAATGATTTCAATCAAGTAGCAAGAAGTCCGCTTGAAGAATGGATTTACTATCTGAATACAGGAGATATTCCCGATAACGCTACTGCACCGGGATTGAACGAGGCACGCCAGCGATTGAAATTGGATCGGATGACAAAGGAAGAACTCAATGCTTATTATAGACATTTGGATAATATTGTTATTTTGAGAGATAATATATTCACGGAACGTGCAGAAGGACGTGCAGAAGGACGTACTGAGGGACGTTTGGAAGGACGTGCCGAAGGGGAAAGAAATAAGCAAATTGAGATTGCGCGTAATTTAAAGAAGGCAGGGGTTTCAATAGATGTTATTTCACAATCTTCGGGATTGACAGTAGATGAAATAGAGAAGTTATAAAAGTATTACTTTAAGTAGAAATAAAAAAAGAAAAGGCGGGAATGCTCAAAAAGGGTATTTTCGCCTTTCCTATTTTGTTTTATATACGTATCCAAAAATGTCTAAACAACTCGTATTATCCGATGAAATGGACGATTTTAGACAAAATTGGAAGAATCGTAGCTAAAATAGAACACATACAATCTTGAATCTTCTATACATTTGTAGCAGAGAATGACGATAGAAAGTCATTGCTATTATTAAAAGGTAATCTTAATTATTAAACTTATGAGAAGCAAATTCCTATTTTTTTGTCTCTTCCTCTTTGGAATGTTGGCAGCTTGTAAAGACACAAAATGGGTGGATGTTCCAGCTGGCACTCCTCCTGAAGGTTCAGTTGTTGGAAAACCGGGTGATGACGAAGAACCAGATGAACCGGATCCAACAGAAAAATCATTTATTAATTGTTCTTATATACGTGGTGATTTTTTTGAGATAAATCGAATCTCTGGAGCAAGTATGGGTGCTTGTAATGATTTGATTTATCTGACAGCTCGTCCTTATGCTGACGGTGACTTGACATTTGATCTGCCGGTGAATGACGCAGAATTTACAGGAGTATCATATATGCCTTCTTATGAAGGTCGTAATGGAGTGGTGAAATTTGATGGTGCCGGAAAAATGAACGGTGGAGATGGTTTACTTCATTCCCCGGATGGGGCATACAAGAAGTTTACATTTGGTACTTATCTATATATAACTGAATGGATAGATGGTGCTTATTTATTTAATAAGGTAAACAATAACTCTACCATTATATCTTTCCAACTTGGTGAAACTGAAGGAAATTTAAAATTTACTATTGGAAATTCTACGACAACTGTTGTCAATGACAATTTAAAGCCGGGTGCTTGGCATTATGTAGCGATAACTTATAGTGGAGGAAAGGCTAAATTATATGTAGACACTAATAATACCCCTACAGAATTTACGGGTTCTCTGCCTGCTGAAATTCCTAATACTCGTGCAGATTTCTTTCTTGGAGAAAAATTCAAAGGATATTTGGATGAGACATTCGTTAGCAGTTTGGAAGTAGGTACGTTGGGTAGAAATCCTATCTCTTTTGATACTGATATTTGGAATAATACAAAAACACTTGCTTATTGGAAATATGATGATTCTGCACAGCTCGGAAAAGATTCTCATACTTGGGCTATTCGTTTAGAACAAATACGTGCTGCATTAAATGGACAAGTAGGAGACCGAAAACTACGTTTGGGTATCGCTGGTGGTGAATGGTTGAAGATGGTTGGTAATGAAACTGCGCGCACTAACTTTGCTAATAATGTTAAGAATGTTTTGGATAAGTATAATATGGATGGGGTCGATCTTGACTTTGAATGGGCTTATTATGCTAGTGACTTAACTAATTACAGCAAAGCCATAGTAAAACTGCGCAACGTATTAGGAAAAAATGTATTTTTTACGGTTTCCTTGCATCCGGTTTCTTATAAGATAACTCCTGAAGCAATTGCTGCAGTTGATTTTATCTCTTTCCAATGTTATGGACCTCAGGCGGCTCTTTTTGCTTTCGAACGTTTCAAATCAGACGGTCAAACTGCTGTTGAATATGGAATTCCTCAAAATAAATTGGTGATGGGAGTACCTTTTTATGGAACTACCGGAACAGCGGGTGAACAAGTTGCTTATTATGATCTGATAAATAAAGGTAATCTTACTAACACTTCTGTGGATGAATGGATGTATAATGGAAAGAACTATACACTCAATAGTCAGACTACAATTCGCCAAAAAACACAGTATGTGTGTGAGAATGGTTTCGGTGGAATAATGAGCTGGGATTTGGCTACGGACGTAGATGTGACAGATGATAAGTCTTTGTTGAAAGTGGTGAAAGAAGAGTTTGATTACTATGCTAATCCTGCCGTAGAATAACAGTATAATCTTAATTAGTAAATATAATATTATGGAAAAAAAGAAGTTCGTGAAAAAACAGGGACGGGTTGTTCTTTTTCTGATGCTCCTGTTATTGTTTCCTCTTGGTGCATTAGCACAACAAAAGATGATAAAAGGACAGGTCGTGGATGATAGTGGTGAGGCGATTATTGGTGCAACGGTCATGGTAAAAGGCAACACTGGAGGAACGATTACTGATATTGACGGTAATTTTTCAATTCAGGGAAAAGTTGGAAGTATACTTTCTATTACATACGTTGGATACGCTCCGATGCAAGTAAAGGTTACTAAATTGGAAGGAAATAAATATGTGATGAAAGAAGATGCCAAAGTATTGGATGAAGTGGTAGTTGTGGGTATGGATACACAAAAAAGAAATACGATTACAGCAGCTGTTGCTACGTTGAAAGATGATGCCATTGTCAATCGTCCTGTTACAGATGTCACAAGTGCCTTGCAGGGTAATATTGCAGGCTTAAATTTTGCTACGGACGCAGTGGGAGGTGGTGTCGGTGGTGAAACCGGTGCAGATATTAAATTTAGTATTCGTGGTATTGGTTCTATCAATGGTGGAGAACCATATGTATTGGTAGATGGAGTAGAGCAGAGTATGCAGAATGTGAATCCTGCCGATATTGCTAGTATCAGTGTTTTGAAAGATGCTTCCGCTTCTGCTGTATATGGTGCACGTGCAGCTTATGGAGTAGTATTGGTTACCACAAAAAGTGGTAAAAAGGAGAGGGCTAGCGTCACCTATCGTGGAACAGTTGGTTTCAGTTCACCTATTAATATGCCAAAGATGATGAACTCGTTGGAATACGCTATGTATAATAATCAGCAATATGATAATGGTGGAGCGTCTTCCGGTTTACAGAGAATTCCGGATAAAACTATTGAGAAGATTAAAGGTTTTATGCAGAATCCTTATTCAGCAGAATTTCCGGGTATTGAGGCTAATACTTCCGGTGATGATTGGGCAGGAGCCTATTATAATCAGTATGGCAATACTGATTGGTTTGATTATTATTTTAAAGATAAGTCTATCCGTCATTCTCATAACTTAAGTGTACAGGGTGGTTCTGACAAGGTAAACTACTATATTGGTATGGGATATACTTATCAAGAGGGTTTGCTGGATCAAGTGCAGGATGATTTGAGTAAGTACAATTTGAATACCAAATTACAGATGAAGACCAATAATTGGTTACGATTTAATTTGAATAATAATATTACTTTGCAGATGATTAAACGTCCGATGGCGAATCAGATGATTCTATATAATAAGATTGGTAGCCATCGTCCTACTCAGGTTACTCAGTTGCCTGTTGATTCAGAATACAATTTGCCGAGTTGGAATGAAATGTTATATTTGAAAAATTCTCATTATCAGAGGAACCGTATTTCAGATGCTTTGTCACTTTCTGCAACAGTAACTCCATTGGAGGGATGGGATATCACCGGAGAAATGAAAATCCGTTTTGATATAGAAAATAACGATCTGATAATGGAAAATAATCAGAAGTATGAAACTCCTGTGGGTACTTTTAAACCGGGTGATGCTACTAATCAAAGACAAGGATTTACTTATCCTGGTATTAGTTGGAAGAATATGTATTTCGGATCTTATACTCGTGGGAGTATGTTCAATTATTACTTATCACCTAATGTCTCGAGTTCATATACTCATCAATGGGGAGATCACTTCTTCAAGGCAATGGCAGGATACCAAATGGAATTAAAAGAAGATTCACAGGAATATATGTACAAAGATGGTATGCTGAGTAATGATATTTACTCATTTGACAACGCCAGTGGAAATGTAATAGCAGGTGAAGCCCGTTCACATTGGTCTACTATGGGATTTTATGCCCGTTTGAATTGGAACTACAATAATATTTATTTTTTGGAGTTCAGTGGACGTTATGATGGTTCTTCCCGTTTTGCTGCGGGGCATCGTTGGGGATTCTTCCCATCATTCTCTGCCGGTTATGATATTGCTCGCACGCCTTATTTCCAAAAAATGGCACTGCCTGTATCTCAGTTGAAGGTACGTGTTTCTTATGGTCGTTTAGGAAACCAAAATGGAGCGGGCTTATATGATTATATCGCTCAGATGCCCTTAGATGCACAGGGTACTAATGCTTGGTTATTACCGGGTATCTCTTCTTCCACAGCTTCCAAAGGTACGATTGCACAAACTCCGAAAATGATTAGTCCTTATATTACTTGGGAGAAAGTGGATAATGCTAACTTAGGTTTTGATTTGATGTTGTTTAAGAACCGTTTGTCAATTACTGCTGATTTATATCAACGTACGACACGTGACATGATTGGTCCGGCAGAATCAATACCAAGTATCAGTGGTATCGCTTCGGAAGATCGTGCAAAAGTGAATAATGCAACTTTGCGTAATCGTGGATGGGAACTTTCTGTCAGTTGGAATGATAAATTGAAATGTGGTTTCAGTTATGGAGTTGGTTTCAACGTTTTTAACTATAAGGCTGTAGTGACCAAATACAATAATCCGGAAGGTATTATTTATAATAACCATACAGGATTGGCTGCTAATAAAGGTTATTATGAAGGTATGGATCTCGGTGAGATTTGGGGATATCGTGCTGATGATCTCTTTTTGTCGAATCGTGAAATTGATGATTATCTGAGAAAAGTTGATCTGACGGCGTTCAAATCAAACGATCTTTGGCGTCGTGGTGACTTGAAATATATAGATACTAATGGTGACGGTAGAGTAGATGGTGGTAAAGGTACTTTGTCAGACCACGGAGATCTGCAGGTTATTGGAAATACTACTCCTAAATATTCTTTCGGTATTAATTTGAATCTTGGATATAAGGGTTTCGAAGTATCTACCTTGTTACAAGGTGTGGCAAAAAGAGATTTCCCGATTGCTGGAAGTAACTATATGTTTGGTGGAAATAACTATAACTTTAAAGAACATCTTGATTATTTCAGTACAGAGAACCCAAATGGATATTTGCCTCGTTTGACTGGTTGGAAAGATGATAAGGATTTTTTAGTGAATACTGGATACAATACGACACGTTATTTGTTAAATGCTGCTTATATGCGTATGAAAAATCTAACAGTGGCTTATACATTTAATAAAAAACAGTTGAAACATATTGGTATCAGCAATCTAAAAGTGTATGTAACTTGCGACAACTTGTTTACTATAACAAAGTTGCCGAAACAGTTTGATCCTGAAACACTGAACCAGGTAAATATGTCGGCGGGTGGTGATGCTAAGAATACGGCTCCGGGTTTAACTTCTCCGATGAAGCAAAATGGTAATGGTATGGTATATCCGATGAACCGTAACTTCGTGTTCGGACTTGATTTTACATTTTAATTAGATAATGATGATGAAAAAATTATATATATTATTAGCGGTAGGGGCAAGTGTTATGATGTCGGCGTGTTCCGATTTTCTAGATAGAGAACCCATGACAACCCCCAATAGTGAAACATTCTTGTCCAATGCAAGTGCTGTGAACAATTATATTAATGGTTTGTATATAGCACTTCCTTCTTTTGGTACTTATGACATGGGAGTCCGTGGAGAAGAAAAGAATAGTGACAATATCGTGGCGGAGGTTTATGATAAACGTCTTAATGGAGAGCTGTTGGAGACAGGAGGAGGTACTGCCGAATGGCAGAACGGATACCAGAATCTACGTAATGTAAATTATTTTTTTGAATATTATAAAGTTCCAGAAGCAGAGGAAACAAAGGATGTGCTGTCACTGAAAGGGGAAGCTTATTTTTTCCGTGCTTATTGGCATTTTTACTTACTAACTAGATTTGGTAGTATTCCTGTAATGGATAAATTTTGGGATGGAAACGCTACAGTTGCAGGTTTGCAAATTCCCCCACGCGATCGTTCGGCAGTGGCACAGTTTATTATTGATGATTTGAAGACGGCTAAGAATTTGCTTTATTCACGTAGTCAGTATAAAGGCTTGAGGATTTGCAAAGAAGCTGCTATCATCATGGCCATGAGAGTGGCGCTTTATGAGGGTACATGGGAAAAGTATCATAAGGGAACAGATTTTGCAGCCGCAGAGGATAAATCTACAGATCTTTTGGGACAAGTGTTGACACTAGGTGATGAATTGTTTACTATGGGGCTTTCTTTAAATACAAAAGATAATGATAAGAAATTTGTATCTAAAGAAGATGCTTATGCGCACTTGTTTAATTCGAAAGATTTGTCGGATATGACAGAGGTCGTTTTTTGGAAAAAGTATTCGATAGCAGATGGAGTGACTCATAATTTGAGTAGTAACTTAGGTGCTGGTTATGTGGACAACAGTGGAGCGGCTGGTTTAGCTCAATCATTGATTGATAATTATCTGAATGCTGACGGAAGCTTTATTGATCCTAACAATGGAATTTATAAGGATTTCAACCTTACATTTAAAGAACGTGATGCTCGTTTGTTAGCGACAGTTATGCATTCAGACTGTAAATTTAAGTCTACATCTCCTGAGTCTAAGTCAAAAGCTATGTTTGTGGATGAATATTCGGATGAAAATAAACAGAAAGTTCGTCCTCCTTATCTAACAGAAAGTGGTCCGGCACGTAATGCAACTGGTTATCATATTCGTATGAGTATTGATACAACTTATGTCAGTGGTCAGGGTGAGACCTCACTTCCGATAATTCGTTATGCAGAAGCTTTGTTAGCTTATGCGGAAGCTGCAGAAGAATTAGATAAATGTGATCCTGATGTATTGGAAAAGACATTGAAGCCTTTGCGTGAACGTGCGGGAGTGACCTATACTGCTCCTGCTGAAATTGATCCTAATTTTACCGATTTTGGTTATCCAATCTCTGCCAAATTGCAGGAAATTCGTAGGGAAAGACGGTCGGAACTAGCTTTACAAGGATTCCGTTTGGATGACTTGATGCGTTGGAGAGCTCACAAATTGATTCAGGGAAAACGTGGAACAGGGGCATATTTTGGAGCAGATGGTGTGTTATACAAAGCATTTGATCCTAAAACAGCTGTAGATTTGAAGACTATTTTAACTACGGATGGTTGGCTTGATCCACAGAAAGAGGTTCTTCCACGAGGCTACCAGTTTGATTCTAGCCGTGACTATCTGCTGCCAATTCCTCCGAGTGAATTGTCACTGAATCACGAACTGGAACAAAATCCGGGATGGCAGAGGAAATAAGAGAATAGAACAATATTTATTGATGATAATTAGATAAATAAAGATATGAAGAACATATTATATAGAATGCTTCCAATATGCTTGTTTACTATAAGTTTGACAGGTTGTGAAGATGAAACAAAATATCGTCCTTTGCCGGAAGCGGTGCCGTTGACTATGAGCATTAACGAAAAGGCATTTGTGATGGGAGAAAATCTGAAAGTAAACATCAATGTGGATGCTGATGCAGATGGGAATGAGATGGTAGCTAACGAGGACTTTGATATTTACTTTACGGCTAAAGCTGGTACTGAAGATGTATCGGATGTATTTGAACCATTTAGCGGTATTGTTACGTTTCCAAAAGGAGAAAAACAAATTCAGGTGGATTTTCCAGTGAAAAAATCCGGATTGACGGGGAGTACTGCGATGGAGTTTGTTGCTTTCGCGCGTGGTTATAAAATGGCAAATTCGAGTCAAGCAATTAAAGTATCCGATTATTATCGGATAACCATGTCTTTGGAAAATAATGTAGATAATGTAGTAACGGAAGGAGATAAATTTGTTTTAGTGGCAAAAATAGACAAGGCAAAAGCAATACCTATTGATGTGACTATTACTCCTAAAGAGGGCGAGGAAGGGCGATATGAAAATTTGCCTTCGTCAATAACTATTCCTGCGGGAAGAACTAGTGTGAAGAGTGCAGCTATCACAATTAAAGCGGATGGAGAAAAAACGGGTGATTTGAATTTAATTTTAAATTTTGAAAGCTCTTCTTCTGTAAATCCAATGATTTCCCCGACATTAAGTATTGTGATGACTGATCTTGAATCGTTAGCTGATCCTGATTTGTATGATATGACAAAAGTCTATTTATTGCCGGAGAGTCCATTTGCATCTTCTCAAAATAGAGATCTAGTTCATTCATGGTTTACTGGAAGAGTTACTGATATAGAAGAAAATTCTGTCCATTCTAATGAGGTATTGGCTGCTGAAGGGTGGAGATTTCATTATGCTGTCGAATTTCATAAAATAGAGCCAGCTAATTATTGGGATGCTACTTCTAATATGCTAAAATGTTTTGCTAGTTCCAACGAAGCAGCTGTTCAGAAAGTAGCAACAGTGAACAATAAAGAATGCTCTAATTTAAATAATAATGGAGAGTTGGTAATGTGGGCTGATGCTGTGCATGGGGGCAGTAAAGCGTATGGATTTAGTGCTATGCAATGTTGTAAGGTTAATGGTGGACAGGGATCCCCTTTCTTAGGTAACTTTACCAGAATTTACCCGGGTATGAGAATTGAATTCAAAGTTCGCCTGCGAGGTGTACGAACAGGCTTTGTTCCTACTATAGAAATTAAAAATCCGGATGTAATGTCTAATGGAGCAATTAAGGCGATAAAAATTCTTCAGAATAAAGCAGGTTCTTTTATTACACAATCTGTGACAGGCGATAAAGTTGCCGATGCTGTATCAAAGGTTACTGCCATACCTCAAGCGAATGAATATAATATTTATTGGGTGGAATTGGTTGATGATGAACATATTCAACTTGGTATTAACGGGATTGCTACAATGACTGTGAGTAAGAATGATTTAGGAAGTTGGCCTTTTGAGAAGGCTGCTATGCCTTCTAATAAGCTTGGATGTAGAGGGCTTTTTCTCGTAATGCGAATGAGCCCATCAGATGATCTTGAGGCTGGAAATATGGAACCGGGATGGGACTCAGACCTGAAATCTGTGTCTGATCCTGAAACAGAGGGACCGAGAATGGAGATTGATTGGATTCGTTTCTATGTTAATGATGCTTATAAGGTTGAAAGCAATGAGACGAATAATAGAAATACAATATTCTATTAATAAATTGAAACGTTCAATGGTTTGAGGTAAAGTCTGTGCTAAAGAGGGATTGTAAAAAATGGACGTACTTTGGTATAGATTGAGTGAGAAGAATTGAACTGAAAATATTGAAGGAATTTAATTAATGATTTGTGGAAGTGAAGATAGGGACACCTCTCTATCTTTGCTTTCTCAATCTAACACAAATTTATTATGGAGAATCTGCAATCAAACTTATTCTATTCTTTAGCGGGAGTAGCTACCCTTGCTTCTTTTGCTTCATGCACCGGTAAACAAAAGTCTGCTGAACAGCCTCCCCTGAACATTGTCTATATCATGACAGACGACCATACGGCTCAGATGATGAGTTGTTATGATACTCGCTATATGGAAACGCCGAATCTTGACCGTATTGCTGCCGATGGCGTCCGTTTTACTCAAAGTTTTGTAGCCAATTCGTTAAGTGGTCCCAGCCGTGCCTGCATGATAACGGGGAAACATAGCTGTGCCAATAAATTCTATGATAATACGACTTGTGTTTTCGATAGTTCCCAACAAACCTTTCCAAAACTTTTGCAGAAAGCCGGTTATCAGACTGCATTGGTAGGAAAATGGCATTTGGAGAGTTTGCCGTCAGGATTTGATTATTGGGAAATCGTTCCGGGACAAGGAGATTATTATAATCCGGATTTCATCACACAAGAAAATGATACGATTCAAAAACATGGATATATCACCAATCTTATAACGGACAATGCCATTGATTGGATGGAACACAAGCGAAACCTGGAGAAACCTTTCTGCTTGTTGATTCATCACAAGGCTATTCATCGTAATTGGATGGCGGATACTTGTAATCTGGCTTTGTACGAAGATAAAACTTTCCCATTGCCGGATAATTTCTTTGACGATTATGAAGGACGTCCTGCAGCGGCTGCTCAGGAAATGAGTGTCGTGAAAGATATGGATATGATCTACGACCTTAAAATGTTGAGGCCGGATAAAAATTCACGCCTGAAATCTCTTTATGAGAAATTCTTGGGACGGATGGACGAGGGACAACGTGCCGCATGGGATAAATTCTATGCTCCGATTATAGAAGATTTCTATAAGCAAAATCTGCAAGGTAAGGAACTTGCCAACTGGAAATTTCAGCGTTATATGCGTGATTATATGAAAACTGTGAAATCTCTTGATGATAATGTAGGTCGTGTGCTCGACTATCTGAAAGAAAAAGGACTGTTGGATAATACTCTTGTTGTCTATAGCTCCGATCAGGGATTCTATATGGGCGAACATGGCTGGTTCGATAAGCGCTTTATGTATGAAGAGTCCATGCGTACTCCTTTGATAATGCGTCTACCGAAAGGATTCGACCGTAGAGGAGATATTACTGAAATGGTACAGAACATAGATTATGCGCCGACTTTCCTCGAATTGGCAGGAGCGGAGATACCGTCGGATATTCAAGGAGTTTCGTTGGTTCCTTTATTGAAAGGAGAACAGCCGGAAAACTGGAGAAAAGCCCTTTATTATCATTTCTATGAATATCCGGCAGAACACATGGTAAAACGCCATTATGGAGTGCGTACAGAACGTTATAAACTGATTCATTTTTACAATGACATTAATTGGTGGGAACTGTATGACATGAAGACAGATCCGACCGAAATGCACAACCTTTACGGACAACCTGAATATGAATCCGTAGTGAACGAACTGAAAGAAGAATTGCAAAAGTTGCAAGAACAATACAATGATCCTGTTCGCTTTTCACCGGACAGAGACAAAGAATAAATAAAATACATCAGCATGATTAAATATATCTTTATCTTATTGATAGGTTTTTTACTACCAATTACGACGGGATGTACTGATACTAACTTGACACATGACATACCCTTGGTTCCACGTCCGGCACATTTGATGCCGGGCAGTGGCAACTATCTCTTCTCAGACAAAACTGTATTTGTGGTGGAGAATGAGGAACAGGCGGCTGTGGCAGCCAGTCTTATTTCCCGATTTACCAATGCAGCCGGTTTTACTCCCAAGTTGGTTGTGGGTACTACGGAAAAGGGGGATGTTCGGTTTGTAACGGACGCTTCTTTAAAGAGCGAAGCATATTCATTGGAAGTTTCTCCAGAGGAAATTATCATTAAGGCTTCCGGTGATAAGGGATTCTTTTATGCTTTGCAAACTATCCGGCAATTACTTCCCGTATCTATCGAAAGAGAAAGTTTGTCGGATAAAAAAGAGAAGTGGAGCATTCCTGCCATGAATGTTCAGGATGAACCCCGTTTTGAGTACCGTGCCTTGTTACTGGATGCATCGCGTTTTTTTATTCCTAAAGAGAACGTTTTGCGTATCATTGACTGTATGTCGATGTTGAAAATAAATAAACTGCATTTCCATCTGACAGATGACAACGGATGGCGCATAGAAATAAAGAAGTATCCTCGTTTGACTGAGGTTGGTGCATGGAGAGTGGATCGTATGGACGTTCCGTTTCCGGCCCGGCGTAATCCGAAGCCCGGAGAACCGACTCCGATAGGAGGTTTCTATTCGCAAAAAGATATAAAGGAAATGGTAGCTTATGCGGCCGAACGCCAGATAGAGATTGTGCCGGAGATAGATATGCCTGCCCATAGTAACGCTGCATTGACGGCTTATCCGAAATTGGCTTGTCCGGTAGTGAAGGACTATATCGGTGTATTGCCCGGTTTGGGAGGACGAAACTCAGAAATCATCTTTTGTGCCGGAAATGACAGCGTTTTCACTTTTTTGCAGAATGTGATGGATGAGATTATGGAGTTATTCCCTTCCCGTTATATCCATATCGGAGGCGATGAAGCTCAAAAGACACATTGGAAAAAATGTCCGTTGTGTCAGGCTCGTATGAAGAAAGAAGGCTTGGCTAATGAAGAAGACCTTCAAGGCTATTTTATGCAGCGGATAAGTGACTATGTACGTAGTAAAGGTCGTGAAGTGATTGGTTGGGATGAACTGACTAACAGTAGTTTCTTACCGGAAGGCTCTATTATTCTTGGTTGGCAGGGATATGGCAAGGCTGCACTGAAAGCTGCGGAAAAGGGACACCGTTTCATTATGACTCCGGCACGTGTCATGTATCTGATTCGTTATCAAGGGCCGCAATGGTTCGAACCTTTGACATATTTCGGCAATAATACATTGAAAGATGTATATGACTATGAACCGGTACAAAAAGACTGGAAACCGGAATATGCTTCATTACTGATGGGGGTACAAGGTTCTATGTGGACGGAATTCTGTAATAAACCGGAAGATGTGGATTATCTTTTGTTCCCTCGTCTGGCAGCGGTGGCGGAAGTAGCGTGGACCCAACCGGAAAAGAAAGATTGGGCTTCGTTCCTGCAAGCTATGGACCGGTATAACGGGCATATTGCAGAAAAAGGTATTGTCTATGCCCGTTCGATGTACAATATCCAGCATAAAGTAACACCGGAAAACGGTGGGTTGAAGTTAAATCTGGAATGTATTCGTCCCGATGTAGAGATTCGCTATACTATCGACGGCAGTGAACCTGCGGCAAATTCTTCTGTGTATTCAGACTCACTGATCGTAACAGGGACTCAACTCATTAAATGTGCTACCTTTGCAGAAGGTGTGCAGATGGGAAAGACGCTTGTATTACCGATTACGTGGAACAAAGCGACCGCTAAGACGATACTTGGAAATAAACAGAATGAGATGCTTATGCTCAATGGTGTTCGTGGAAGCCTGAAACAGACTGACTTTGAATGGTGCTGTTGGGACAAGAACGACCTTATTTCTTTTACCATAGATTTGCAGCAGAAGGAAAAAATGAATACTTTTACAATCGGTTGTATCACGAACTATGGTATGGGCGTACATAAACCGAAATCAATACGTATAGCTGTATCGGACGACAATAAATCTTATCGTGACGTAACCGGATTGAACTACACTCCTGAAGAAATATTCCGTGAAGGCACCTATATTGAAGACCTTTCTATGGATATGAAAGGAACGGAGGCAAGGTATATTCGTGTAACGGTGAATGGAGCGGGGGAATGTCCTGCTGACCATGTTCGTCCGGGACAGGAATCGAGAGTATATTTTGATGAAATCATTATTGAATAGTACAACATAGTCATAACAATAACCATGAAGAACCTGAAGAAACGAACTTTTTTACTCTTATTGGCAGGACTGACTACTACTGTTTTTGCTTCGGCACAGAAACAGCCGTTGCCCGAATGGCAAAGCCAGTATGCTGTAGGACTGAATAAACTCGCTCCTCACACCTATGTATGGCCTTATGCCAATGCTTCCGATATTGAGAAGCCGGGAGGCTATGAGCAATCTCCTTATTATATGTCCTTGAACGGGAAATGGAAGTTCCATTGGGTGAAGAACCCGGACAACCGTCCGAAAGACTTTTATCAACCTTCTTATTATACAGGAGGTTGGGCTGACATCAATGTGCCCGGAAATTGGGAACGGCAGGGATACGGAACAGCTATCTACGTCAATGAGACGTATGAGTTTGATGATAAGATGTTCAATTTCAAGAAGAATCCGCCGTTAGTGCCTCATGCCGAGAATGAAGTCGGTTCGTATCGCCGTATTTTCAAAGTGCCTGCCGATTGGAAAGGACGTAGGGTAGTACTTTGCTGTGAGGGGGTAATCTCTTTCTATTATGTATGGGTGAACGGTAAATTGCTCGGATATAATCAAGGTTCGAAAACTGCGGCTGAATGGGATATTACAGAAGTATTGACCGAAGGAGAGAACGTAGTAGCTTTGGAAGTCTACCGTTGGAGTTCAGGTGCTTATCTGGAATGTCAGGATATGTGGCGTTTGAGCGGTATCGAGCGGGATGTGTATCTTTACAGTACCCCAAAACAATATATCGCCGACTACAAACTGAATGCCTCTTTGGATAAGGAAAAGTACAAAGACGGATTTTTCGGACTTGAAGTGACGGTAGAAGGTCCGTCTTCTACGGTAAGCTCGATTGCTTATACACTGAAAGACGCCTTCGGCAAAGCCGTTCTGAAGGATGCTATTAATATCAAATCCCGTGGATTGAGTAATTTTATAGCATTTGAAGAGAAGAAGATTCCTAATGTAAAACCGTGGAGTGCCGAATATCCTAATTTGTACACATTGGTGCTTGAACTGAAAGACGCACAAGGGAAAGTAACCGAACTGACCGGTTGTGAAGTCGGTTTTCGTACTTCGGAAATCAAGAACGGGCGTTTTTGTATCAACGGTGTGCCGGTATTGGTAAAGGGGACTAACCGTCACGAACATTCCCAATTGGGACGTACCGTAAGCAAGGAACTGATGGAACTGGACATTAAGCTGATGAAAGAGCATAATATCAACCTGGTACGCAATTCTCATTATCCTACTCATCCTTATTGGTATCAGCTTTGCGACCGTTACGGATTGTATATGATTGATGAGGCTAACATCGAATCACATGGAATGGGCTACGGTCCTGCTTCTCTTGCTAAAGACAGCACTTGGCTGACTGCGCACATGGACCGTACACATCGTATGTACGAGCGTTCGAAGAATCATCCCGCTATTGTTATCTGGTCATTGGGCAATGAGGCCGGAAACGGTATCAACTTTGAACGTACATACGACTGGCTGAAATCGGTGGACAAGACTCGTCCTGTTCAATATGAACGTGCCGAACTGAATTACAATACGGATATTTATTGCCGTATGTACCGTAGTGTAGATGAGATAAAAGCGTATGTAGCGAAAAAGGGTATTTACCGTCCCTTCATCCTTTGTGAATATTTGCACGCGATGGGTAACAGTTGTGGCGGATTGAAAGACTATTGGGATGTTTTTGAAAACGAACCAATGGCACAAGGCGGTAATGTTTGGGACTGGGTGGACCAGTCTTTCCGTGAAATAGACAAGAACGGCAAATGGTATTGGACGTATGGCGGTGATTACGGACCGGAAGGAATACCGAGCTTCGGCAACTTCTGCTGTAACGGTCTGGTGAATGCCGACCGCCAGCCGCATCCTCATCTGCTCGAAGTGAAGAAAGTGTATCAGAATATAAAAGCAACTCTGCTGAGTCCGAAGAACATGAAACTTCGTATCGAGAACTGGTACGACTTCTCTAACCTGAACGAATATGAACTTCATTGGAATGTGACGGCTGATAATGGAGAGAAAATTGCAGAAGGTACGAAAGTCTTAGACTGTGAACCACACGCCACCATAGACGTGTCGTTAGGAAATGTGATTCTGCCGAAGACAGTCCGTGAGGCTTATCTGAATATTAGTTGGACACGTAGGGAAGCTTCTCCGATGATAGCCGAAGATTGGGAAGTGGCATACGATCAGTTCGTTATTGCCGGCAATAAGAATTATACGGGCTATCGTCCGCAAAAAGCGGGTGAGACGACTTTCACGGTGGATAAAGAAACGGGAGCGCTTACTTCTCTTGCTTTGGATGGTAAGGAACTGTTGGCTACTCCGATCACTCTCAGTCTTTTCCGTCCGGCTACGGATAATGATAACCGTGACAAGAACGGAGCTCGCCTGTGGCGTAAAGCGGGATTGGATAATCTGACTCAAAAGGTGACCTCATTGAAAGAAGGGAAGAATACGACAACTGCGGCTATCGAGCTTCTTAATGCAAAAGGTCAGAAAGTGGGAACTGCCGACTTTATCTATACGCTTGATAAGAACGGCGCATTAAAGATACGTACTACTTTCCAACCGGATACAGCGATTGTCAAGTCTATGGCACGTCTGGGACTGACTTTCCGTGTGGCGGATACTTACGATCAAGTTTCTTATCTGGGACGTGGTGACAATGAAACGTATGCTGACCGTGACCAATCCGGTAAGATCGGCTTATATCAGACAACACCCGAACGGATGTTCCACTATTATGTCACTCCGCAATCTACCGGTAACCGTACAGATGTGCGTTGGACGAAATTCACTGATCGTTCCGGTGAAGGAATCTTTGTCGATTCAAATCGTCCTTTCCAGTTTAGCATAGTTCCTTTCTCGGATGTATTATTGGAGAAAGCCCGTCATATTAATGAGTTGGAACGTGACGGACTGGTGACTGTGCATTTGGATGCAGAACAGGCTGGCGTAGGAACAGCTACTTGTGGTCCCGGAGTATTGCCGCAGTATTTGGTTCCGTTAAAGAAACAGAGTTTTGAATTCACTCTTTATCCGGTGAAACCGGCAGGGCAGGCGCAGAAAAAAGAAAATTATTATGTGAAACATCTTGAGTTTCCTCAAAATGCGACTTTGGAGCAAAAGGTAGATATGGCTGCGCGATTAATTCCTACTCCCCAGCAGTTGTCTTGGCAACAAATGGAGTTGACTGCTTTTCTCCATTTTGGTATCAATACCTTTACCGGACGTGAATGGGGAGATGGAAAAGAAGATCCGGCGCTGTTTAATCCATCCGAACTGAATGCGGAACAATGGGTTCGTACCCTTAAAGAAGCCGGTTTCAAGATGGTGCTGTTGACGGCAAAACATCATGATGGATTTTGTCTTTGGCCTACGGCTACCACCAAACATTCCGTAGCTTCTTCTCCTTGGAAAAAAGGACAAGGCGATGTAGTAAGGGAATTGCGTAAGGCTTGCGATAAATATGATATGAAGTTTGGCGTTTATCTTTCTCCCTGGGATCGTAATGCGGAATGTTATGGAGATTCTCCCCGATATAACGACTTCTTTATCCGCCAATTGACAGAGTTGCTTACCCATTATGGGGAGGTACACGAAGTTTGGTTTGACGGAGCGAATGGGGAAGGGCCGAACGGAAAGAAGCAGGTATATGACTGGGAAGCTTTCTATAAAACGATTCAACGTCTGCAACCGAAGGCCGTGATGGCAATAATGGGCGATGATGTGCGTTGGGTTGGTAATGAAAAAGGTTTGGGACGTGAAACTGAATGGAGTGCGACGGTACTTACTCCGGGTATTTATGCCCGTTCGGAGGAGAATAACAAACGTTTGGGCGTATTCAGCAAAGCGAAAGATTTGGGAAGCCGCTCGATGTTGGCGGAGGCTACGGAACTTTTCTGGTATCCGTCGGAAGTGGATGTTTCTATTCGTCCGGGATGGTTCTATCATGCGGAAGAAGATACGAAAGTGAAGTCATTGAAACATTTGTCGGATATCTATTTCCAATCGGTAGGATATAACTCAGTACTTTTATTGAATATTCCTCCTGACCGCAGAGGTCTGATTCACGAGGCCGATGTGAAGCGACTGAAAGATTTTGCCGCTTATAGGAAAAGAGTGTTTGCAGACAATCGTGTAGTGAAAGGTCGGAAAGAGTGGAATGCGGTTTCGGGAAGTGAGAAGATTTATTCTTTGAAACCGGAATCGGAAATCAATGTGGTAATGCTTCAGGAAGATATCGCTAAAGGACAACGGGTTGAATCCTTTGCCGTAGAGGTGTTGACCGAACAGGGATGGCAGGAAGTCGGACAGGGTACTACCGTAGGTTACAAACGTTTGCTGCGTTTTCCGGCAGTAAAGGCTAGTCAACTGAAAGTGAAAATCAATGAATGCCGGTTGACGGCTCATATCAGTCAGGTCGGTGCGTTCTATGCAACACCGTTGCTGGAAGATAATCAGACGGAAAGTTGGAATGACTTACCTCGTAAAGAATGGAAACAGGTGGCTGCTTCTCCGTTGACGATTGACTTGGGAAAGATGGTACAGCTGTCAGCCTTTACATACGCTCCCTTGAAGGCGGAAGCAAAACCGACAATGGCTTTTCAGTATAAGTTCTATGTAAGTACGGATGGGAAGAGTTGGGCGGAGGTGCCGACTAATGGTGAGTTTAGCAATATCATGCACAATCCTCTGCCACAAACGGTTACTTTCAACAAAGGTGTACAGGCGCGTTTCATCAAACTGGAGGCTACAACGCCTGCTGCCACCACTGCTAAAGTAGAAATGAATGAGATTGGAGTCACAGTAGCTCCTTAATACAGATAACCTATTATTTCAGAACATAAGATGAAAAAAGAATATTATTATGGTATATTGCCTTTGGCTTTAACCTCTTGTCTGGTTTCTCAGACATCTGCCCAGGAAAGACAGATAAACCGTCCGAATGTAGTCTTTATTTATGCCGATGACATAGGCTATGGTGATTTGAGTTGCAATGGAGCGAAGACGATTCACACTCCTAATGTAGAGCGTTTGGCAAAGATGGGAGTACGTTTTACAAATGCGCATAGTGCTGCCGCTACAAGTACGCCTTCCCGTTATGCTATGCTGACCGGTGAATACGCTTGGCGTAAGGAAGGAACGGGAATTGCAGACGGAGATGCCGCATCTATCATCCGTCCGGAACGTTATACAATGGCGGATATGTTCAAAGAGGCAGGATATAGTACGGGGGTGGTAGGTAAATGGCATTTGGGACTTGGCGACAAGGGAGGTGAACAGGATTGGAACAAGCCTTTGAAACCGGGCACAAATGATATCGGGTTTGATTATTCATTTATCATGGCCGCTACCGGTGACCGTGTGCCGTGTGTTTTTGTGGAAAACGACCGGGTGATTAATCTTGATCCGAATGATCCGATTCAGGTAAGTTATAAAAAGAACTTTCCGGGTGAACCTACCGGGAAAGACAATCCGGAACTGCTGAAAATGCATCCTTCCCATGGTCACAATCAAAGTATTGTCAACGGTATCTCACGTATCGGGTATATGAAAGGTGGAAAATCCGCTCTTTGGCAAGATGATAAGATTGCGGAAACTTTAACCGGGAAAGCGATATCTTTTATTGAAGGACACAAGGATGCTCCCTTCTTTCTGTATTTCGCCACTCAGGATGCACACGTTCCTCGTGTGCCGTCTCCTCAGTTTGTTGGCAAAAGTGGTATGGGATCTCGTGGCGATTGTCTTCTTGAGTTTGACTGGTCGGTAGGACAAGTGCTGGATGCATTGGAACGCTTGGGACTGGATAAAAATACATTGGTGGTTTTGTCTAGTGATAACGGACCGGTAGTGGATGACGGTTATAAGGATCAGGCGATAGAATTACTGGGCGATCATAAACCCGGAGGTGTTTATCGTGGAGGAAAATACAGTGCTTACGAAGCCGGTACACGTGTGCCGTGTATTTGGAGTTGGCAGGGAGTGATTCGTCCCGGTACCGTTTCGGATGCGTTGCTTTGTCAGATAGACTGGTTTGCTACTTTTGCGCAAATGATGAATTTCCGTTTGCCGGAGGGAGCTGCTCCGGATAGTGAACCGTTACTGAATGCCTGGACAGGTAAAGAAAAGAAAGGTCGGGAATGGCTGGTACTTCAGAATGCACAGAATAATCTGTCGTTGACGGATGGACGGTGGAAATACCTGCGTCCCGGGAAAGGTCCTGCATATAACAAAAATGTCAATATTGAATTAGGTAACAGCATGAAACCTCAACTTTATGACATAAAGAAAGATCCGACTGAAAAGAATAATGTAGCAGAGAAGAATCCGAAAATAGTGACGAAAATGTCGCAACAATTGGAAAAGATAGTAGACGGTCGTTATGGTTTGCCTTTGTAAAAGAATGCTTAGAGAGTAGCAGTGTAGACTGGCGTCTTGATTCTTTATGAGTCGGATGCCGGTCTTTTTTTATTTTCTAAACCAAATGTATATCCAGACTGTTATTTCTTAAAAAAGACAGAAGTTATGCTCGTAGTAGATTTAGGAAAGTGGATGAATAAAATCCTGATAGATTGGGGGATAGACCCGGAAGTTGCCGACCGTTTTGATGAAACTATTATTGCTATATTGATGATAGCGATTGCTGTCGGTCTGAATTATCTCTGCCAGGCGATTCTCATAGGAGGGATGAAACAGTATACCCGGCGAAAGCCGCATAAATGGAATACACTGCTGATGAAGCGTAAAGTGTTCCATCATCTGATTCATACTATTCCGGCTTTTCTTGTTTATGCTCTTTTGCCAATGGCATTTGTTCGTGGAAAAGAGTTATTGCTGATTTCACAGAAAGCGTGTACCATTTATATAATCTTTTCACTGTTGTTGGCTATTAATGGTATTCTGCTGATGATTATGGATATTTACGATGGTAAAGAATCTATGAAGAACCGGCCTATGAAAGGATTTATTCAAGTCTTGCAGGTCGTTCTTTTCTTTGTGGGCGGAATTGTAATCATCGCTATTATTGTAAATAAGTCTCCTGCCAGTCTGTTTGCAGGATTGGGAGCGTCGGCAGCTATTCTGATGTTGGTGTTCAAGGATTCTATTTTGGGTTTTGTGGCAGGCATTCAGCTTTCTGCCAATGATATGGTACGTCCGGGCGACTGGGTTACGCTGCCTTCGGGGGAAGCCAATGGCACGGTGCAGGAAATTACGTTGAATACGGTTAAGATTCAGAATTTTGATAATACAATTTCTACGGTTCCGCCTTATACGTTAGTGAGTACGCCATTTCAGAATTGGCGGGGAATGACGGAGTCGGGAGGACGGAGGGTCATGAAGAACATTACCTTAGATCTGACTACTTTACAGTTCTGTACACCGGAAATGCTGGACCGTTACCGGAAGGAGATTCCCTTGATGGCAGACTATCAGCCGGAAGAAGGGACGGTTCCGACCAATTCCCAAGTATATAGGGTATATATTGAACGCTATTTGTGCAGCTTGCCTGTAGTGAACCAAGATTTGGATCTGATTATCAGCCAGAAAGAGGCTACGATGTACGGAGTGCCTATTCAGGTTTATTTCTTTTCCCGAAATAAAATCTGGAAAGAGTACGAACGTATCCAATCGGATATCTTTGACCATTTGCTGGCAATGGTTCCCAAGTTTGACTTAAAGGTTTATCAGTATTCGGACTGAACGGAATACGTTGATGCTAAAAACATTCTCAAGCATTCTCATAGTGATGAGAACTTTTTCTCGTTACAATGAGAAAAAATTCTCACTTCGGTGAAAATGATCCTTTATCAGAATATACTGTGACATTGTTTTGGGAGTTTTAATCAATAGGGAATCAGTTCGAAGTCTGCACAAACAGGAAGATGGTCGCTGATACCTGTTCCGTCTGGAAATTCACCCTACTGACGAATATGTTCCGTGCATTGCGGAGTTTTCTGGTATTCTCCACGTTCTTCATAATGTATCTGTTTGTAGTTTATGATCAGGCAAAGATAAATTTGTTGTTCGACAAAAAGAAGTTTATGAGCGATGAATAGCAATTTATTTGTTAATGAATTGGAGGAGAAGTAACGGTGATATGAACGTAGTTGGCAGGAAATGGTGTCTTATGTATGAATAGTGTATAAAAAGATTGGCATGAAGTAGGATATTCAATTATATTTTCATAGATTTGCAAACGATCTCACGCCGATATCTCATTCATGAGGTTAGGGTGGTGTGGGGTGTATATTATATAAAGAAAGGCGTTTACTTGACGTTTTGTCTTTGGCTACTTTAAAACTTCGCAACTTTTAATCACTGTCAAAGAGCAAAGCAATGGTAGATGTCTACGGGATATGTTTATATTCTTAATATGCTTTCTGGGGAAACCTGAAAGGTGTATTATGTTTCGTATACATATCGGCGTGGGCTTCTGCGTTGCTCGTTCTACAGTGATGGGCAATGCGAAGGCCTAAAGTAGCGGGACGAGTGACAGGTACAGATTCCCGCGCTTTTTCTTTTTATATGATTGCTTATATCTAATTTATGAACCGTTCGGTTCGGGAATCTGTCGGGCGCAACACTTTTAAGGCGCTATGATGCGGATAAGCGGATTGCTAAATCAATCACTTTATGCGGTGGCATTGACTGTATGTATGTTTATGCTATGCGGATGTAATGATTTGGGTACAAAAGAATGTCCTCGATGTCAAACGTTCAAATCGGAAATTTCCAAGAATTTAAGTGAGCGAAACCCGATAGTGAATGTGTATTTGGAAAACTCGGGCAGTATGTTCGGCTATGTCAATGGACTGACGGAGTTTGAAGAATCCATATACAGCTATTTGTCCGATATTTGTTTGAGTGGCATTGACTCTTTGAACTTGTACTATATTAACAATCAAATCATTCCACAGCAAAGTAACCTTGGACATAGTGCTCGCATCAAAGATTTTATTGAGAAGTTGTCTCCCAATCATTTTGTAAGTGCGGGAGGTTCCTTAGGTGTGACGGATATAGCAGAAATGATGACTTCTATTTTGGATAAGACCGATGATGAAACGGTGTCTATCTTCATATCTGATTGCATATTTTCTCCGGGTAGTGGTGTTAATGCTTCCGAATATCTTGTCAATCAACAAATTGGCATCAAGGTCGCTTTCGCTGATAAATTGAAAGACTATAATGACTTTTGTGTGAAAGCATATCGGCTAAATGGAAAATTTAAGGGACGTTACTATAATAGATTGAATCAGCCTACCCAGATTAATGAAATACGTCCTTTTTATCTCCTGCTGATGGGGAGCGAAGGTGCAGTTAACGTCATCACCAAAAAAGTGCCGGAAGAAAAAATCAAAGGAAGAGGGGTTGAACATTCTTTTACCATCAGTAATATGCCGCATAAGGTAGACTATGAAATTGTTGGTATTCCTAAGATTGGCACATTCAAGAAGTGTATGAAAAATCCTAAATATCACATTGTTGATGCGGAAAAAGCCGCTAAGGGAAAGAATAAGGGAAACTTTATGTTTTCTTTGGGTGTGGATTTTTCCGATTTCCCGATTGAGAATGACTATTTGCTTGAACCGGAGAATTATGAATTGAATTCCAAAGATTATGCGTTAAGTGTCTCGACTTTCAAAGAGGAAGGAAAACATTCACATCTGTTAGGTTTTACGTTGAATTCCAAAATGCCGAAGCCTGGTAAATGCGATTTGAAAGTTGCGTTAAAGAAGCGGTTGCCGTCATGGGTTATCCAATGTACGGATGAAGAAGGACTGGATATACACCAAGGTGATGCCATGACGCAAACCTACGGATTGAGGTATCTTTTTGAGGGAATCTATGAAGCTTTCACCAAGGATAATAACAACAACTTTGCGGAATTAAAAGTTTTTATTAATTAATAATTTTAGGTTATGGAATTTATAGGCCGTATTTATTGCTTTTTTGAATCTTTGTTCGGACAGCAACTGGGTGAGTATCTGTGGGGATATAATTGCGAGACAGGAGATTATACCAATCCTGCACTCTTTCCGCGTATTGTCTTATGGACTCTTTCTATCTCGCTTGTGATAGGTGTGCTCTACTATTATATCATAAACAGTAGTCGTTTTCATCGTTGGTGGAGCTGGTTGATTATGCTGTTTTCCAATAGTTTGCTCTGCTTTTTCTTTGCCTATTGGTGGATTATTGAGGACTTTAAAAACGACTTGATAGGGGATTGTCTGCTTTACCAGAGAGATGAAGACGGAACTATTATCGAGTCTTATATAACGGATAGCAGTTTTTGGGGATTCAGTCTTGCCAATGCCATCATATCCTTATTCCTTTTTTTCATGCTTTCGATGTTGTTGAAATGGGGAAGCGTTAATTGTAGAAAATCACCCTTTTAAATAAAGTTACCAGTATGAGTAAAATCTATATTTTCGGAATCGGTGGAACCGGATCGCGGGTTATCAAATCTTTAACCATGTTGTTGGCGAGTGGAGTGCAAATGGACTCGGCTGCTATTGTTCCTATCATTATAGACCCTGATGTAGCAGCGGCCGACTTGACGCGTACTGTGGACTTGATGCATACGTATAATAACATTCGTGGGAAATTAACCTTTACCACCGATACTCAATGTGATTTCTTTCGTACAGAGATAAGGGAACTATTGCCGGGATTCAGAATGAATCTGGAAAATACTCAAAATTTGCGTTTCAAGGAGTATATTCAATTGAGTACTATGGATAGAGCCAATCAAGCTTTTGCCAAAATATTGTTTTCGGATGATAATTTGAATTCGGATATGGAAGTGGGTTTTAAAGGAAATCCCAATATCGGGAGTGTGGTGCTCAACCGTTTCACTCAATCTGTTCAGTTCCTTAATTTTGCATCCGATTTTCAACAGGGAGACAAGATCTTTATTATCAGTTCCATATTCGGTGGAACGGGAGCCAGTGGCTTTCCTGTACTTTTAAAGAACCTGCGCACATTATTGCAGAAAGACAGTCAGTTTCCGAGCGGTAAAGAAATTCAGGACTGCGTGATAGGAGCTATTTCCGTATTGCCCTATTTTGGTGTAAAACCGAAAGACGAAAGTGCTATTGATCAGGCTACGTTCATTTCGAAAACGAAGGCGGCATTGGCTTATTATAATCAGAATATGAGTACTATTGATGCTTTGTATTATCTGGCGGATGACATAAAGAATAAATATGAAAACAACGAAGGCGGTGAAGAACAAAAGAATGATGCTCATCTGATGGAACTTGCGGCCGCTTTGGCTATTGTGGATTTTGATAAGAATATCAAGGAAAGAAGTCCTCAAACTATTTATCGGGAGTTTGGTGTAAAGTCAAATTCCGAGAATCTGACTCTTCCCGATCTCTGTGATACGACTTATGACACAATTGCCAAACCATTGACACAGTTTACCTTGTTCTGTAAATTCATCAACGAGCAGTTGAGTGATTCCATTCGCCAAAAATTGCCTTGGACGGTTCGCTTTAATGAAAAAAAATGGTTCGCTGACCGTTATGTGAAAAGCTATATCAATAAATTCGTGGCGGAATATGTGACATGGTTGACAGAAATGCAAAACAACAAACGCGGATTCGCTCCTTTTGAATTGGGTGAGAATAGGAATGCGGTGTTCAGTTTGGTCAAGGGGTGCGAAACTAAAAAAGTACTGTTTCGTGTGGATTCAAATTATGCTTTATTCGATGGCTATTTGAACAAGATAGAGAAAAAATTCAAGGAAGGACTGTCTTTAGAACAACGTTTCATGGAGTTGTTTTATACGGTAACCGAAGCGCTTATTAACGATAAAATCAGATTGTAGAATATGGCACATGTTTTTCGTTTATATACAGCCGGTGGTAATGATAATATCGAGGGCTGGGATGATTCCAATGGATATGGAACAAAGGCAATCAGCAGTATCAGTGACCCGGAGGGTGGATCCTGCAAAAGAGAAATAACATCTATACCCAGTCCTTTCGCTCGTATAGATTTAATGAAGAATGCTTTCAGACAAGTTGTGGAAAGCAAAGACCTGGATAATAAAGAAACCATCTATCATAAACTGGTTTCGGATTGTCTGGATGTGGCAGAAATATTCTTTAATATTGAAAAGCTGCGTGACAAGTTTGACATTATTACATGGGATAAGGAAAGTTCTCTTACACAACTGCTCAAGGGAGGTAATCCGGCTCATAAGCAGTTGGGCGAGACGCTTGATATGTATTTGAATCAGGACGCGAAAGCCTATAATTTTGATTTGCTTAAGAATATCTATTTACTGAACTATAAAGGTCCGGATGCACCTTCCCAGTTGAATATCGTAGGTGCCACTTCTCCGGTGACTTTGTTTTTTACATCTGCCAATAATCTGAATTATGTATCTGACCATGTACGATTTGGCAATGACAAGCCTTTTGATTCAGATTTTCAGCCGCTATATAAGCGTGATCCAAATTTCATTCTGTATTGGTTTGGACTGAAAAATTACTGGAATCAGTTGCAAAAAAGCACGGAACGTTCTTTCTCCGATTTGTTTAAGGAAGTAGATGAATATCTGGATTTGACATATAGGCACTTACCGCAAGAACTCAAAGACAGGGTCAATGCGATGACGAAGGCGCAAATGGATGCATATAAGTTTATTTCCATCTCCGGTAAAGATGATTTGGTGGAAGTGCTGGGCTGTGAGCTGAAGTGTCTGGATGTGGACAGTCCGTTTTGTTCGGATTTTGTGATAGACAGTGATTTTTCAGTGGATGGCAAGAAACCGTTGGTGCTTCCTGTTGATATCTTCAGAAAGCCGTTGATATATACACAAGATCCATGGGATGATAAGATTGTCGTGCCTGTTCATGACAAAAATAAAGATCTTTCCAAACGGAAGTTGCCGGTGGATGGACGTACTTATCCTTATCTGACAATGGGCGATTTTCTAGAGGATGCCATTATCTGCAACACTTATCCGTTGAATGAAACTTGTTTTTATAATGGAGGAGACAAATTGTGTAGCCAATCAGGTGGATATAGCTATCTGCTTCCCATCAAAAAAGAGTATTTTAAGTACTTCACTATAGATGATTTCAAAAAACATTTCCGCATGGAAAGGCGTGATGTGTCGAATGATAAAACGGTGAAAGTGACATTGGAAATCCCTATCAAGGAACAGAACGGACGGGTGAATTATGTTACATACGAGCGATTCTATTATGAAACGAACTCCGGAGTTTCGGATGAAAAGAACGGACGGGTGATTGTGAAAGACTTTGGCTTGTATTTGTTTCCGTTTTTGAAGGTGAAAAACAATGTGAAAGCGGATTATCGTGTCAATGTAATGGACTTTGCGGGGGATGATAATTATGATTTGCATTTTGGAGATGGTAAGGATGTCTTTGAAAAAAAGTGTCGCCTAAGGAGAAATCGCACAAAGGATGGAGAGATGATAAAGCCGGCAGGAGGTGGAGTGTTTGATCCACAAACGTTTGTCTTTGACCAAGCTTTCTCCTATATCGTTTTTGATGTGGAAGGGGTGGAGAATATTATTATTCCGGAGTTTCATGGAAAAACCGGTGCTCAATCATTTGAGTTTGCCGTTGATTTTGGTACATCGAATACTCACATTGAATGTCGGAAGGATGGTGGAAAAATAGAGTCGTTTACTATCAGTGAAGATGAACGCATGATGCAACCTATGAGTTTAAACTATGGTAAAGACTCTGATGATCCGGTTCAAGCCGATTTCTTGCCGAATGTCATTGGGGAGAGCTTCAAGTTCCCTACCCGTACGGTTCTATCTGAAAAAATAGGTATTGATTGGCTTGTTGCTACTGTGACTCCCATGGCAGAAACTAATTTGCCTTTTGTCTTTGAAACATTTCCTTTGCCTCCTTATAATAAATCATCTGTTGACTTAAAATGGGCAAATGAGCAAGAAAGCAAAAATCGGATTCGTTCCTATTTTGAAAATCTGATTATATTGATGCGAAACAAGGTGCTGATGAATGGCGGTGATTTGTCGGCTACCAAACTGGCCTGGTTTTATCCGGCTAGTATGTCTTCTAAACGCGTCAAGGAAATCGAAGATATTTGGATTGAACTTTATACCCTGTATTTTGGAGGAGACCCTGAAACACAGATTGTCACAATGTCTGAATCGATTGTCCCTTACTATTATTACAAGAAAAACAGTAAGGCGACGACTAATGTTGTATCCGTTGATATAGGTGGAGGCACTTCAGACATTCTACTGGTGAAAGACGGCATTCCCCTCTATCTGTCATCCTGTCGTTTTGCGGCAAATTCAATCTTTGATTGTCAGCCATCGCGTAGTAATCCGTTTATAAGTAAGTATATTGACACATTCCGTAAGATTCTGGATGCGCAAACAAATGGCGAGGTAATGAGTTTGATCGATAGCTGGATGGAGGAAGATAGACCAGCCTCGGATATTGTGATGCTTTTATTCTCTTTGGTGCGGAACAAGGATATTGTCGAAAGGGGTATAATCAGTAAAGTAAATTATAGTTCGATGTTGTTTTCAGACTCTAAGCTGAAAATCTTGTTCCTTCTTTTTTACACAGCGTTGATTTATCATATTGCAAAAATAATGAAAGGCAAATCGCTGGATTGTCCAAGACATCTGGCGTTTAGCGGAACCGGTTCTAAGATTCTTCAGATATTAGTATCTGTCCGTGAAAAGGATGTTCTGGAGGAATACACAAAACTTATTTTTGAAAAAGTGTATGGCGAGAAGTATGATGAAAACGGACTGGATATTCTGATTAATACCAGCAATCCTAAAGAGGTGACTTGTAAGGGTGGATTATTGGAAATGAAAGCGATGAGTGTAGCCAAGATGGATGAAATGAAAGTGTGCTTGTTGGGAACAAAAGATAATATTCTTGTCCCTACCTCTTTTAAATATGCAGATGTTGATTCAAATGTGATAAATGGGGTGGTAAATGAAATCAAGGCGTTTACCGATTTATTCTATGAATTGAACAACGAGTTTTCTTTCAACAAAAGATTTGGTGTAACAAAAGATTGGGAAAGTTTAAGACCCTATTTCAGCCGAGATATTGCCAAGGCAGTAAAGGATGGCATTAGCGGGAAAGATGGGAAAGATGAAGTGGAAGAAACGTTATTCTTCTATCCTATTCGTGAAATACTATGTGCCATAGGAGGTAGTGAAAAAATGTTAGAACCGGAAGATGAATAATAATAGTATGAAGAAGTTACTGCTTATTATGCTACTGACGATTGTCGGTGGTGTAGAATGTATTTGCAAAGCGCAAAACATTAGTAGGGAGAAGCAAGAACAGATAATCAATTACGTTAATTGTTTTTATACTGCAAGATATATCTTGGCTCATCCGGATTTGAAGCAAGAAAATAAAGGTATAAAAGACAATGGTATAGATACTATTTCCATTGAAAAAGCTTATCAATATGCGAAGTTGGATAGTATTCTGAAGGCGAACAATATGCAAATAACTGCAGATAGTTTAACGAAAAAATTAAAAGACAGGAATGTTAAATGTTTAAAGAATTCTGGTTTAAAGAAGTCTGTTGAAATAGTTGAGTTTGTTTATAATGTCGCTGATACAAAAAAATTTGAAAAATTCAAGATTACGAGAGAGGATGAACGTGAATTGGAACGCAAAATTTTAAGTTACATCTTTCAAGACGAAGAGAATTCGGAAGAACAGAATAAACAGGAGGATGAAGAAGTAGGTGAAACCAAGGTTCAAGAACAGAATAGTGAAGCGGGGTTGCCTATTGGATTTTGGATATTGCTAGGTTCTGTTGTTTTTTGTCTTGTCGCAGGGGTAGCTGTGCTATTTTTCAAATTGTTGAATCGTGAACATGAATTAGATAACAAAAAAACAAGCTATAGAAATTTGGAGAAAGACGTTGATAAACTGAAACAAAAGAACAAAGAATTGGACGATAAAATCAAAAAACTGGAAAAAGATAGTAAGGAAAAGAATAAGGAAAAGGATAAAGAAAAAAATAAGGAAAATGTTGTTACTGATGATACACAACAAGAGGTAGTCAATAATACTGTTGAAACAGAGGAGAATGTTGTTGAGTCTCCTATGGAACTGCCAATATCTGAAGAACCAGTAGCGGTAAGTAAGCCTGTTTTTTACTATGCAGATGTAGATGTGAGTGATGATTGTTTTGTGCGTGTTAATGAAAATAAAACAAAAAAGTCTGTATATCAGTTGAATGTAAATCAGCGGAATTTTGTCCTTATTGATGATGAACAATTGTATGAAGTTAAATTGTCAAGGGTTGGTGGTTCAGGAATTACGGATGCTTGCGAAGTGAAAGGTGCTTACCAAAAAGGAAAGACGGTTTCCGTCACTCCGGGTAAAGTCGTATTGGAAGATAATGGCAAATGGAAAATTGTTGATAAAGCAAAAATAGAAATAAAATAATTGAACCTGTTGAATTTATGGACTATGTTATTATTGTAGGTTTGGTGATTGTACTGGTGTGCTTTCAGTTTAAGGTATTCTTTAACAATTGTAAATTAATAAAGGAAGTAGAAAATTTGTTTCCGCTTTCAAATACTTTATTCGTTTTACAAAACTCATTGAAGGATAATACGTTAATAGATGATAGACATGAAACCGAAGGTAATGTTGAGTCGATTAAAGTCTCTAAAATTGTATCTGCTGATCTCGATAAGAATTCGAGTGAATTTCGAAAAATCCTCGATTCTATTAATAATTATTTGCAAAAGAATAAGGGAGCCGTCAGCGATTTTATGCTAATAAAGGATATTGTTGAGAGAAACTGTGACTCAAAAGAGGAGGAAATCACTATCCAGACACCTATACCGTTGTATATTGGGTTAATGGGTACGATGCTTGGCATTATTATCGGTATCGGCCGTATCGCAATTATGGGTGGAGGCTTTTCTGCATTTATTGATAATCCTCAACAGGCTATCGGTGAGTTAATGGGTGGGGTTGCTATTGCTATGCTTGCCAGTTTTACGGGAATTTTGCTTACAACGATTTCTTCTTGGAAATCCAAAACGTCGAAAAATAAGTTGGAAGCAGATAAAAATGGGTTTTATTCTTGGATACAGGCGGAACTTCTTCCTGTTTTGTCCGGAAATATGGCTAATACACTGCAACTGTTGCAACAAAATCTGACCTCGTTCAATCTTTCATTCTCTTCTAATATAGGCAGGATGGAAAATGCGTTGAAAGAAATGAGCGGGTCGTTTGCTGATCAATTGAAAATCCTGGAACTTCTCAAAAATCTGGATATAAAAAGGATGACTACAGCTAATGTTTCCATTCTTCAGCAATTTGAAAGAAGTACTGCTAATTTTCAGCAACTGGCAACTTATTTGTCACAGACATCCGACTATCTTCAGGCTGTTCGGCAACTGAATAATAAGGTGGGGGAATATATGGAGCAAACATCTGCTTTGACAAATCTTTCCACTTATTTTCAAGAAGAGAATAATTATTTTCAAATGAGACGTTCGGAAATTAATAAAGCGGTAGTTCAGGTGGACGATACCTTAAAGAAATCATTTCTTGCCTTGCAAGATAATGCGGAAGAAGGAATCAATAACTTGGCTCATTTCTTTGTGGAACAACAAAGCAAATTTAGTGATAACTTGAAGTATGTCGAAGAAAAACATCAACAATGGTTGGCTGAACAACGTGAAATAATGCTTCAGCGCATTGACAGTCAGGACAAATTGTTTAAAGAAAAAATAAACGATTTGGATGTTGTTATTGATGAAATAAAGAATCTTGCCGCTATCAAAGAGTGTATGATAGGCATTGAACAATCATTAGGTTCACAATCTGATGGGGCAATAGAAAATTTCTTGCGACAGAATCGGGAGATGATGGAAAGGCAGAGCGGGCAAATAGAGCATTTATGTAGTGCTATTAAGGGGCTTTCTTCGATAAATGGTGCGGCTACGGCAACACCTCCGAAAAAGAATATGATTAGGAATATCGCTCTTTGGATATTGGGTATCATGATGTTTTTGGCAGCAGGAAAAGTGCTCTTCTCCTTATGTGTATGGCTTTTTTGAAATGATAAATGAGTTGTAATGAAACATAATTCTTTCTTTTGGGCTAGTTATGCCGACTTGATGACAAGTCTATTCTTCATTATGCTTGTTCTGTTTATCTTGACCACTGTTATGCTGAAAAGACAAGTGGATGAAATTGAGAAAGTGAAAGAAGCAACGGAAGAGCAGATGGAAAAAATAAGGGAGATAGAAAATGCCGTTAATGAAATAGATACTACTTATTTCGAATATAATCAAGAACATAAGAAGCACATCCTGAAAATAGACGTTTCGTTTGATGTCGGTAGTTCGGATATAGAGAATATACCTTTGGATATAAGAGAAAAACTGCTTGATGCCGGTCATGCCATAAGGAATTTTATATCGGCAGCGTCACAGAGGTATGGTGTGAAGTATTTGTTGGTTGTGGAAGGGCAGGCTTCTAAAGACTATTTTCAGAGGAACTATGAACTAAGTTACGAACGGGCATTGGCATTAGTTAAATATTGGGAGCAATACGGATTGTTATTCAATAAGGATGAATGTGAACTGATTATTTCCGGCAGTGGTCAATCCGGTAGTTTGCGCGTAGAACCAGATGTCAAAGGTAATAGTGCCAATCAGCGTTTCCTTATTCATATCATTCCTAAACCGGGTGTTATTGAACAGATAAAACTTAAAAAACAATGAAACGTAGCGTATTATGTATTTTTATGATGGCTTTCTTTGTATTGTTCTCTTCTTGTGGTAATTCAGGAAGAAAGCATAAAAAAGAAAAGACTGTGGAAAAGACTAGTATCGTAAATAAAAAGAAAAAGATGGATATTGACTTGAATTTGTCATCCAAAACCAAAGTGATGTCGGGAACGGAAATTTTCAAGCGGTATAATAGTGCTGTGTTTATGATCTTTACTTCCGACGGCTATCATACTTTTCAAGGATCTGGATTTTTTATTTCTTCTGATGGGATTGCCGTGAGTAATTATCATGTTTTCAAGGGAACTTCTATAGGGCTTGAAACTATAAAGTTATCATCTGGAGAACAATTAAATGTGGAGGATATTATTGTAAAAAGTGAAGATAATGATTTTATCATTTTCAAGGTTGCAACAAAGGAGGGTAAACAATTTAATTATATACCTGTCGCTTCAAAGTCTCCTTCTGTAGGAGATAAGGTATACGCTATAGGTAGTCCCCGTGGATTGGAAAACACTTTTTCTTCAGGTGAAGTGTCGCAGTGGAGAGATGAAAATCTGATGCAAATCAGTGCTCTGATTGATCATGGCAGTAGTGGAGGTGCATTGATAAATGAGTACGGGGAAGTAGTAGGTATTACATCTGGCACATTTTATGATGGTTCACAGGCAAATCTAAATTATGCATGGAGCATTGATGTGATAAAGCCTTATGTAACGAAGAATCATTGAAAAATTAGTAACGCATTGCTTTTTTTTGAACCCTTGATTTGCCGATGCAATGTGGATTGTCTGCTGCGCTCATTTCCGTCAGTCTGTGGAATACTTTAGCTCGAAGTCTGCATAAACAGGAAGATGATCGCTGATGCCTCCCTGATATTTCATTCCCTTGTAAGTGCGGAAAGGCTCTTTATCCCCATATTTTTCGTCCTCCTTTAGTAGGAAGGGGAGAAGACAGACGTTTGCTCTTTCTTCACTGGTGAAAAAATGACTCGATTGATTCAATAGAGTGCCCGATACAATCAGATGGTCAAGCAATCCCCATTCACCGCGATATTTGTAAGAACCGAAGTTGTGTGACTTCGCCTTTCGGGCAAGCAGGTGATATAGTTTTAGCGGGGAAGGTAGTATGACTGAAGCATTGGAGAAGCCGGTTGTTGAGACTGCTTCTTGGGCTGTGATGATAGGTGGTGCTTCGGCCTCCAGTATTTTCCGGATAGATTGGTTGGTGGGGTAATCGTTGAAATCTCCCATGATAATCACTTGCGGATGAAAACGGCTATCCAGAATGTGATTGACTTCCGTGCGCAGGATTTGAGCTGTGTATAAACGATAGGGCTCCGATTCTTTAGCTCCGCCCGAACGGCTTGGAAGATGGCAGACAAAAACGTCTAGCGTGTCTCCCGTCAGCAGAAGTCCGCTGACGTGCAGCAAATCTCTTGTCGGGCGGTGTCGTCTTGGCGGAGTAATGGAAATAGAGCGGGAGGATAAGAGTTTGAATAAATCCCGTTGGTAAAGAAGAGCCACGTCGATACCTCTCAGATCGGGAGAGTCAGTCATTACATAACGGTAATCGAGCTCTTGCAAAGGCGAACGGTGGGTGAGGTCACGAAGTACTGTGTCGTTCTCTACTTCGCAGAGACCTATGAGTGCTGGAGCATTCCATTCACCGATAGCGGTGATGACACGTGCGATATCACTCAGTTTCTTTTTATATCTGTTGTAATTCCAATGGCGCATGGCATTGGGAAGGAACTCGTAATCGTTCTTCAGACTGTCATGGTGGGTATCAAACAAGTTTTCTGTATTCCAGCAGGCAACACGGAACCGGATATTTTCTTGTGCTGGTGCGTTCCATGAACAGATAACAAAAAAGAGTATGGTAACAGCTACTCTTGTTTCACTGTTACCATACTTTAATTGTCTCAGACTTATCCGTCTTTTATTTTTTAGCAGGGACATGTACCAGAATATCCAACAAATGTTTCCAGAACTTCTCTACGGTAGGGATAAGCATCCGTTCGTCCGGAGAGTGTACTCCCGTCAATGTCGGTCCGAAGGAAATCATGTCCAATGTGGGATATTTATCGAGGAACAGGCCACATTCGAGTCCTGCGTGAATTGCTTTCACTTTGGCTTCTACACCGAACAGGCGTTTGTAGGATTCGGCTGCTACTTCGAGAATGGCCGAATGCGGGTTGGGCTTCCATCCCGGATAACCTTCACCGAAAGTGACTTCCGCTCCAGCCAGTCTGAACACGGCACGTACGGTATTTGCCATATCGTTGCGTGCGGACAATATAGAACTACGCTGGCTGGTTTCAATACGGATGATATGGTCGGGTTTCATCTTCACCGAAGCAAGGTTCGTGGATGTTTCTACCAGTCCCGGAATGTCCTGACTCATTGCATATACTCCGTGAGGAGCCGCATACAGTGCTTTCAACAGGCGGTCGGTGGTATCTTGGTCGATAGCTGTCTGGCGGGGAGTCTCTGATTCGAGAACCAATTTCAAATCCGGTTCTACAACTGACAGCTCGTCTTCCATTTCACTGGCGAAGATGTTCAGTTCGGTGCGTACGTCATGTTTTGCATCTTCGGGAACTGCACAGATGGCATAAGCTTCACGAGGGATGGCATTGCGCAGATTTCCACCGTTGATTTCGCAAAGGTACAAATCGTGGTTATTGGCTATGCGGGTAAGGAAACGGTTCAAGATTTTGTTGGCATTGCCGCGTCCCAGATGGATATCTCCTCCAGAGTGGCCTCCTTTCAGTCCTTTTACTTCTACTTTGAAGAAGAAATATCCGGCAGGTACTTCGATTTCTTTATACGTAAATTCTGCTACGGAGTCAATACCACCGGCACATCCGATAAAGATTTCCCCTTCATCCTCAGAGTCGAGATTCAAAAGGATATCTCCGCTCATAAAACCTTCTTTTAGGGCAAATGCTCCGGTCAGTCCGGTTTCTTCATCTACGGTGAACAGACATTCCAGCGGTCCGTGTTCTATGCTGTCATCGGCAAGAATAGCCAGCTCTGTAGCCACACCGATACCATTGTCGGCTCCGAGTGTGGTTCCTTTGGCTTTCAGCCATTCACCGTCTATTTCTGTTTCGATTGGATCGGTGAGGAAGTCGTGTTGAACATCGTTGTTTTTCTCACATACCATGTCAATGTGCGATTGCAGTACTACAGTTTGCAGGTTTTCCTTTCCGGGAGTGGCAGGCTTTTTAATCAGTACGTTGCCCGCTTCGTCCACTTTGGTCTCAAGATTATGTTTAGCTCCGAATGCCTTTAGGTAGGCAATCATTTTCTCTTCCTTCTTCGAAGGGCGCGGTACTTGGCAGATTTCTTCAAAATACTTGAATACGCCGGCCGGCTTTAGGTCTTTTTTTTCCATGTTGTTTCTTTATTATAATAAGGAATAGAAGGGCGGTTTTAGCTTCTTCTATTGCTAAATATGGTTAATTTGATTGACTTATCTGAACTCATATCTCATTAAAGCCTATCTTTGCATTCACAAAATTAATAGAAATGGTTGAGACTATACTGATAACTTTGTTAATAGTTGC
>OGFY01000404.1_pt1 | contig 43193 bp, 46 predicted proteins | sample 1570951 | NCBI WGS metagenome assembly OGFY01 (sample SAMEA2581942, study PRJEB24529) | metagenome | biome: Human gut stool | place: China | collected 2011
AGTGTGGTACAATAAGGGTGGGAAAAAGCATATACAAAACAGAACAAAATAAAACGGAGGTAAAGATCATGAAACTATTAAATCAATTAGAGGCACGTCACAGTGGGATTAAAGAAGAGATTCTTACAGCTCAGAATGAGTACAGTTATCGAGAGGCGAAGCTCCGTGGTAAGGAAGTAGTTTATAAACTTGCAATTGAGTTAATGAAGGATGAGTCTCTGCAATTTGTGTATGATAAGATCAATGAAGTGCATAAAGATGTTATGAGCTCACTTCAAGTAGAAGATGTTGAAGAAAATATTCTTGAATACAAGGGCAGGCAGGAAGCCTGTGAAGAGATTATGCAAATGTTGATGAAAGAGATTAAGAAGGATAAAGCGAAGGTTATTCAAGAAGTTTATGAGGATATGCTTAATGATTATAAGCATGAGTTAGATAAGTTGAATGGCTATGATCTTGAAGAGGACAGTGAGGAATATTTCGTTCTGCAAGGTAAGGTAATTGGCATGAACAAATCGCTTAAATGGATTAGGCGATTGCTCGAGGAGGTCTAATATGACTGATTTCAAAAACAATCTGTACTTTCCATTATTTTGTGCCAGACTAAATATCAAGGACCAGTTAGAGAGTCAAAAGAGAATAGGCTCGATAACAAGCAGAACAGAGGGCATATTAGATGCCCTGACAAAATCGCATAAAATAATCGCAAGTCGAGATGACTATACACAATACATAACCGGGTTAATAGAAGGGTATGAGGAAGTCCTAGTTATCATAAAGGAGGAAGAAAAGAGATGGAAGTAATAACCATGAACATGCTCAGCGACTTATTGGAGATTATGAGCAGGATGGGATATGATGAGTCCTACAGAGCTGGTGCAACGGACACAATCAGAGCTCTCTTACGTTTATTAGAAGGTAACTGTCATGAGAGTCCTTGACTCTCATGACCGCACCCTTGAGCTAATGCTCACAGGGAGCTGCACATACAAGTTAGAAACGAGCATGGGCGTGTATGAGGTAGAGGCAACTTTAGTAGGTAAATACATATTTCTAAAATGGCCCTATGATGTGCCGCGTAAGCAGGAGCAGGTAGAGCAGTATTTGAAGCAGAAAATATCATGGTACATAGCAAATAATGTGCATGATGTATCGCAATGGAAGGAGAAGGACTGGCAGATATGATGTTAGCTTTCATATCCATTCAGCTTGTGTGCATAAACGTGACTCTAGTTATGATCTGGTATAAGATAGGAAGGTGAAGAGGTGAGCACTCATGATAGAGACAGTGATTCAGGTTCTATCCTTTTCTACTCTAGTAATTATCTTTTTCTTGCTACCATGCTTAATAAATTATTTTACACAAGCAATCGATTCATTGAAAAGATGGGAGAAGAGGCGGAAGTCGAGAAATTACATGAGGAAATGCGCGAACTTACAGTTGCGCTTGCAGGGAAGAACCAGAAAGAGATTGAAGAGGAATCGATTGACGTTCTGATATGTCTAGTACACATATTCAATATGCTATGCTTAACGCCAGCGCAGGTCCTAGAACTTGCCATGGATAAGGCTGATCTACGCTATAACCAGCTTAATGCTGATTATAAAATAAAACAAAAGGAGAACGAACATGAAGAAGATCACGCGCACGATTAAGAGGCACAAGGTAGACTTCTACAAGGTATCGATGGAGAGCGAAGGGGTTCAGACGGAATTTCTTTGTACGCAGTATTTAGACTCTGAGCCAAACCAGAGATTTATTAGCGATCTAAAGAAATCGTATGGGCTTCCCAAGGAGACCAACCTTATTTACAAGAGCGAGGTGGTTGAGGACAAATATCAAATGAGGATTGAGGATTTTATCGCGGCTGCTGAGTTGGTAACTGACGATGAAGGAGATGAGCAGGAATGAAAATCATTACCAGGACAGTCCAGTGCTATGATTACATCTTTTGTAAGCTGAAAGCACCGGAGGAAGACGGAGAGGCTTATGAGGTGGAGGACACTCAGACTGTAACGACCTATGAACCTCTTACGAAAAAGGCCATTAAGGAGCTGACAGGTGAGGGCGGTAGTCTGGCAGGTTATATCTGCACATCTACCGCAACACGCGAAATCAAAATGGCCTGTACTCTACAGAAATTTATGAGCATTGCAACGCCATACGAAAATGATATTAACATTGTAACCGAGGATGACAAGGAGGAGAATAACAATGGCTAACGAGCTGATGAGCATGAACGAGTTTGGTAAGATTCTTGAGAATGTGGGAGATGCCTACGCCTCTATGGACCTGACGCAGCCCGAGAATAAGGTTAAGCTGTATAATGCGATCAATGGGGCTTCCGATAAGGTAAGTGATCTCATTAACCGCGACTTTATTCTCAAGGACGCCGTAACAGTTCCGGCTACGGTAGTAGATGAAAAGACAGGGGAGCAACGTTACATTGTCCGTTCCATCCTGATTGACGGGGAGGGCAACTCCTATAGTTGTTCCAGTTCCGGTATGCACAATAGTCTCCGTAATATTTTGGCAATCTTTGGTACTCTTCATTTTGATGAAGGGCTCAAGGTTCGTGTAAAGCAGATTGAGACAAAACGGGGTAGAACCTTTACTATCGAGCTTGTATAATTAAATGAAGGGCCCCTAACAGTTTTCTTTCCTTGTCTCTTTTGTCTGTTAGGGGCCCAACTATATCTAAAAGGAGTGATAGTATGACTAAATACGAGAAGAAGCGCTTCCTACGGATGACGCCCCAGCGGTTTATTGATAAAGAGTGTGAGATTAGAGGCTGTAGACCAAATCAGTTGGATGGATGGGGAGTTATTCAGGTATTGACTGAGTACATTATCTGGATGGAGAATCAGCTTACGAAAGACGCCACGCTAGATTCTGACATGAAATTTTCTATCTATATGAAAGATGGGGACGTTAATGGTTTCCTACTGAGGGATACCGAGGAAAACCGGAGAGCATATGATGAGTTTATTTATGCTCTGTATGAAATTATGGAGAATTTGAATGAAAAGACAGCCGACAGAGAGAACATTGAGTGAAAATATAATTTGGGCTCGTAGGAAGCTAAGTGCAGTTATGCGAAAAACATTTGGTCCAAATTACGTCATTGATGATGAGGTAATAGAGCTGATAGCTCGGAAAATGGGTGGTGAAGTAAGTTGCCTAAAAGGAGAACCACATATCAAAATAAGCGTGGAATACGATTCACAAAGCGTCAGTATGCAAGCCTAGAGAATGCGATACGGAATTATAATAAACGATTACAGGCAGCCATTAAGAGAACACCTAAAGAATTTAGAAAGGCTTTACCAAAGAGAGTAAAAATAAGTATCCTTAGAGATCAACCATCCAGCACAGCCGAACTGAAAAGAATTATAGCGAACTTGAACAGGTTTAGGGGTGAGGGATTTGGAATTGTATCAGTTGAAGGACTTCCTACGACTCAAGCTCAGCTTGAAATATGGAGAGAGGACATAGCTAGAGAAAATAGACGTAGGAGATCAATAAGAAAGCAGATAGCAGCGGAGGAAGAGGCTCAGGGCCGTTTTAGAACAAGAGGTAGACAACCGCTTAGCGACTTAGATGAAGAGCAGGTAATTGGTGAGCTGTTACGTCAACGTTACGAAGAACCAGAAGATTACGGTACAATAGGTGATGCGCGTATGAATATGGATGATTTTATGCGCGGGAAAGTCATTGACGAGAGGACAGCAGCGTGGCAACAAAGGTATTTAGATCAGCTAGAGGAAATAGAAGTACAAGGGGTAGTTTTGGGGGTCCCTAACGTTTCTGAGATAATCCAGGATATAAGGAATATTGTTATGAACTTAAGCCCCATGCAATATTATTACGCAGAAGAAACTATCCCAGTGCTTCATATTTCCATAACCTCTGATATTATGTTGTTCTTGAATGGGTTGGAAGAGATCAGGCAAGCATGGGAGAATTTCTTTTCTAGGTTTGGATGATCTACGCTGCCGATTACGAAACCACAACAAGGGAGGATGACTGTAGAGTCTGGGCGTGGGGCATTGCTGATATAAGGAAACCGGATAAGGTAATATTTGGAACAGATATAAGTAGCTTTATGGAATTTGTTTCCGGGCTACAGGGAACGATATATTTTCACAACGTAAAGTTTGATGGCAGTTTTATTATAGACTGGTTATTTAGAAATGGGTATCGATGGACGAACGAAAGAAAGCTAGGAGAGCGTGAATTTTCTACCTTAATTTCAGACATGGGTGTTTTCTATAATATTAAGGTAAGAATGGAGGACTACAGGAGCGGAGTAAAACATACCCTAACATTTCAGGACTCACTAAAAATTATCCCTATGGCATTGGAGGAGATGCCAAAGGCGTTTGGACTAGAGGAAAGAAAACTTGATTTAGAATATACAAAAGACCGTCCTGTAGGATGGGAGTTAACCGAGGACGAGAAATCATACTTAAAAAATGATGTTGTAATACTATCCAAAGCCCTTCACTTTATGCTTAATCACGGCGAAGTAAAAATGACTTCTGGAGCTAATGCTTTGGCTGATTATAAAAGAAGGGTCGATAAGGATGATTGGAAGCGATGGTTTCCCAAGCTGGATAAATTAACTTATAATGATATAAAGAAAAGTTATAAGGGAGGCTATACATATCTTAATCCAGCATATCGTTCCAAAGAGGTAAAGGAAGGTCTTGTATACGATGTAAACTCTATGTACCCCTGGGCAATGCACTACTGTAAGCTACCATTTGGACAGCCTATATATTATAGGGGAAAATATCAGGAGTCCTCTATATACAGTCTATATGTGCAGCATATATTATGCGAGTTTAAGTTAAAGCCTGGAAGGTATCCGTCTATACAGATAAAGGGAAATTTCAGATACGCCGAGACGGAGTATTTAACGGAGAGTGTAGAGCCAACCGATTTAGTACTAACCAGTGTTGATCTGGAACTTTTCTTTCATAACTACGATGTAAACGTTATAGAATGGTGCGACGGGTATATGATGAAGGGTCAAATCGGCATGTTTGATGACTATATCGATTACTGGTATAACGAAAAGAAAAAAGCAAAGCAAGAGGGAAACCCCGGGCTACTTACAATAGCAAAGCTAAAGTTAAATGCGCTATATGGAAAATTCGGAGCAAGAATGTATGGAAGAAGTAAGGTGCCATATTTTGATGAGGAGCAGGATAAAGTAAGGTATAAGCTATCGGATGAGGAGGAAAGGAACGCACTATATTTGCCTGTGGCTACCTTTATAACCTCATACTGTAGAGACAAGATCATAAGGACAGCGGAGGCATGCGGAGAGCGGTTCATTTATGCAGACACTGATTCAGTACATATTGATGGTTGGGACATTCCAGAGGGAGTAGATATTGATGAGTACAGGCTAGGAGCTTTTAAGCTAGAGGAAAAATTTACGAGAGCAAAATTCCTGAGACAAAAATGCTATTTAGAGGTGTTAGGAAATCCTGGCGAAGAGGTCTTAAACGTAAAGTGCGCTGGGTTACCGAAAAGCGCTAGGGGTAAAGTCACATGGGATAATTTCTCTTTCGGCTCGGTTTTTGATGGGAAGCTAGTTCCAAAAGTTGTTTCAGGAGGTGTAATATTGCGGGAAGTAACCTTTGAAATTAAGAAACCGAAAAATGTTGACATTGCTTACAACTTATGATACAATAATACCGAGGGGATAATGTTTAGTTTGTATATACCTCAATGGGAAGCCCCCGTGAAGAGCGGGCCGGAGAGGCATAGGTCTGTGGCAGGATGATATATGAACGGCGTTACTCCCCTCATTCTTTTAGAGGTGAATATGGAACAGTCCATATATTACGATATAGACAAAACATTGTCTAAGCAGAGGTTATTTAACTTTGTGGTGGGTCCTAGAGGCGTCGGGAAAACATATGGATTTAAGAGGAGAGTAATTCAAAATTTTCTCAAAAAGGGAGAGCAGTTTGTATATTTGAGAAGATATGATACAGAAATGCCCTCTTCAAAAATGAGAAACTATTTTGATGATATTGCGGATGAGTTTCCAGATCATGAGTTCATAAGTCATAACGGACTATTCAGGATAGACAAAGAGATAGCTGGATGGTATTTTCCGCTTACAAAAGCTATTATGCTAAAGTCAATTCCATTTCCCAATGTAAGCCTAATAGGATTTGACGAATTTATAATTGCAACAGGGACCCATCATTATTTGCCTAAAGAGGTTACATCATTTTTAGAGTGTTATAGCACAATATCCCGGGATAGGGATATAACAGCCATATTTATGGCAAATGCTATTACTATTACGAATCCGTATTTCATATACTTTAATATATCTCTCCCTCCCGGAAGGAAGATCATGCTCTATGATGAGATATGTATTGAGTACGTTGACTCTCCTGCGTTTGAAGAGCATATGAGAAAAACCCGGTTCGGGAAGATCATTTCTGGAACCACTTATGGAGATTATGCAATTAACAATGAGTTTCTTTTGGACTCAGAGGATTTTATCAGGAAAATGGATGAGCCTTGTGCCAGTTTGTGCAACTTCCTAGTGAATGGAAAACAAATTGGTTTTTATAAAGGAAGCAAAACGGGACTATTTTATCTATCAGACAAACCAGATCAGACCAATAGAACGTTTAGCCTAAATATTGACGATCACAACGATAAGACAACATTTATTAAGAAAAGCAACATGTACGTTCTGAACATGATAGACAGCTTTTCGGTTGGGGACGTAAGGTTTACTAATATGAATGTAAAAAACATATGTTACGATGTGCTAAGGGGGTTTATGTAATGCCATATGAATTTACACAAGAGGGTTTTAGAGAGTTTAGTGAGGCAATTTTAGGGACAAATGGAGATCAAGCGTCTCTTACTACGATTCTTGCGGATATGCAGGATACATTCACTGACTCTATTGCTGCCCTCACCACAGCCAAAGCCAATGAGGAAGCCATGGAGAAGGAGAGGGATAGACTCAAAGAGGCAAATATGGACCTCTTTTTACGGGTCGGTGCATATCAGCAGGAAAAGCCCTCCGATAAATTAAAGGAGACTCCTGCAATTGGCACATCGGAATATATGAAGAAATTCTTTGAGGGACAAAAATAGGAGGTATAATATGGGAACTAAGGTAAACGGGGTTGCTACTCCTGAAATGATGAACGCGATTCGGGCTGAGGCTACTGCGGAATATAAGAACGCAGTCCCAGAAGCGACTCCATTTAATCTACAGGAAGTAGGGAATCCCATTTTGACCTACAACTCTGTTACAAATGAGTTTGTAGATGCGTTGGTAAATAAGATTATCGCAACGATTGCCTATCGTATGAACTGGGAGAACCCTCTTTCTCCGCTTCGTAAAGATGCACAGCCTTTGGGCATGGATATTGAGGAGGTTCAGACGAACCCGGCTAAAGCTCAGGGGTATGATGGTACGAATACAGGAATGGCTGCATTGCTAACTGTGAACAAGCCCGACTCTAAAGCAGCGTGGTATCGGCTGAACCGTAAGGACAAGTACACAGTAACCATTGAGAGGGAGCTCCTTACAAATGCCTTTACGAGCTGGGACAATCTGGATAATTATATTGGGCAGGTTGTAGACAGCCTTTATAACGGCAATACCATTGATGAGTATGTGTATACAAAGCAGCTAATTACTGACGCTATCAACGCAAATCACATCAATCAGTTTCAGGTGACCAACCCAGTTGACCAAGCAACCTCTACCGAGTTTGCAAAAGAGCTTCGTTCCCTTTCGGTTCTTTTTACATTCCCCTCTACAAAGTATAATAACTATGTAGCTATGGGAGGAACTGGGGCGCGCACAAGCTGGACTCCTGTTGACAGACAGGTTATCTTGATCTCTGCCAAGGTTGCAACTACAGTTGGATTTGATGTGCTGTCTGCGGCCTTCAATCTTTCTTATTCGGATTATCTGGCCCGTCAGATCATCGTGGATGAGTTCGATCAGAATGGAAAAGTGCTGGCAGTTTTGACGGATACACGGGCTTTCCAAATTCGTGAGAAGCTCCGCCAGTTCGCAACCTTCTACAATCCGTCTGCCCTTGCATGGCAGTATTACTATCATGCTTGGGATACCTTTAGCCTTAGCCCCTTCCACAATCTTGTAGCTCTGACTACTGCGTAAGGTGGTTGATATGATTCCTATTGAGAGTATAACATATGAAGTTTCTGCTGATGGAGCATATCCGAGAAATGTTACCATAACCCCGGGACGTGGAAGCTATGGGATGTTAGTATCTGAGGAATGGTATACTCCCATCTTCTCTATGGTATCGGATAAAGCCACAGTAGTTCATAGTCTAAGCACCAAAGGTGGGAACTCAGTAGAGGTGTCTATTGACGCTACTAATGTAGTCATCAATCTAAAGTATCCTATTAGTAAACGCATTACGCTTATTATGTTTTCAGACATTGATGACATAAAAACAGGATTAACCGATCTACATGTAATTGCGCAGATTGACAATGAAATAACTTTAACCAGCGCCACAATTCAAAACCTAGCTGACGCAATTGCAAGGGCCTTGCCCTCGACGTAATGAATGGGCCCCTTATTCGATGTAGAATAGGGGGCTCAACATTTAAGGAGGTGTAACATGGCTAGTTTTGAGCCCAGGACAAGTATATATTTGTGCGCAACAGGAATTGATGATACCAATAAGCCCTATTTTGAATCTAACAGCGCAATGGCTTCATGGGTTCAGGGAAAAGCAAAGCTCACGTTCTCAAACTACAGCTATCAGCGTGGAGATGAAAGGCAGTACTGCGCTGTCAATGCCTCTTATGATGATTGCATGAGCTGCGATACAATTTTATATAAAAATGATGCAGACATGTGGATAATTGGAAATATTACTGGCTGTGAGTTCAAAAATCCAAATTGCACATGGGTATATTTTGAGATTGATGCTTTTTGTACATTCTGCGGTAATATCAATTGGAATAATAGTTACTGCATGGTAGAACGAGAGCATGTAACAAACGACTGGAACGGAAACGACCCGAATTGGGATAATATTGGCATATTGGAGTCAATAGCTTCCTCTCCTTCATATGTGCGGCAGGTGTCATCCAGGGAATTTCCTGTAGATACATATATTGTGTTAGACCCATATGTGAGCGGGTCTGGGGATATGGACTTCACAGAAACTAAAGTAACAAACGGGATATATAGCGGATTAAATATGCACATATATTCAGACCCCTCTAACGTAACATCGTACCTAAACGATTTAGCAAAAAGTCCTGACAAGACAATAGATAATGTTGTCGGAGTAATTAGTACATCTGGTTCATTTCTATGGGGAACGGAAGAGGAAACACTGGACAGTCCAAAAGGGTGGTTGGCACTTAGAAATAGATGGGTTAATGCAAAAACATTTTCATCCCCGTTTTGCGTTGCTCAGCTAGAGAGTATGTCCACTTCTACACAAACTTATAAACCGGAATGTATGAGCCCAGGAACAAACTTTACAATTAACTTTAGAGGACTTGCCAATGGAGCTATGGGCGGTATTATAGCGTATCCAGATCAATATGGAGGTCAGGTATATAACGGTGAAGAAATGTTCGGCGTTACCATCGACGGATTACCAGAAGGGGCCTGGGTGGGAAATACCTACGCGGAATGGATGGCAACTACAGGAAGATTACATGCTGCAAAAGTTATAGGTAGCGCAGTTAGCGGAGCTATGGAAGGAGCACAGCAAGGAGCAATAGCCGGAGGAAAAGGAATGGCCGCTGGAGCCATTGCAGGAGCGGTACAAAACGCTGGAGGTCAGGCATTTTCATTCATGCAGGAATGGGCTAGAGCCACAAAAGCAAGCGTTACTGTGAATGGGGCAACTAACGGCTCGTCTATAAACCTTTCTGTAGGTCTAAATGGGTTTATTTTCTATGTGAAGTGGATTACATGCACAGATTCAGAAATGGACGCAGTAGACAATTACTTTAGCATTTATGGTTATAAGGTAATGAAGCTAAAAGTGCCCAATAGAAACACCAGACCATTCTGGAATTATGTAAAATGCCAAGCTGGGCATGTTGACTGTGAAGCTCCAATTACATATGTTAGACAGATTGAATCCATGCTGGAACACGGAGTAACTTTCTGGAATGTATCTGCCAGAGAAATTGGTAACTATTCAAATCCTGCCGGGAATGTGGGGTAAAATATGTTTTATTTTGCTAAATGGCTAAAGAAAAAGATCAAAGAGGATAGGGACGGTTCAATACAATTCTTAATGGCTATGCCTGGGAACGAAGCGTTGAGGCAAAGCTACACAGCAATGCAATTGAAAAGAATTGCTGATGCACTAGAAAAGGAGAAAAGTAATGGGAGTCCTTGAACTTATCACAAGTTTACTATTGATTTCATCCATCAAATATGGTATTCTTAAATGGGAGGGAATAGTTGATGCCGACATGGGCTGAAATTTTGTTGAATATTCTTGACATTAAGAATGTTGTAACACTTCTACTAACGGTTATCTTTGGGTATCTTCTTATTAAAGGAAGCCTTGCTCCCGAGTTTATGACTGTGTACTCTATGGTTATTACCTTCTATTTCACAAACCGCGATTCCGTGCCAATGGGAACAACCATTGCAAATGCTGTGGGGAGGGTACGGTCTGAGAATGAGTCTACCAAATAGAATTATTAAGCTGGCTGAGCAGCAGATTGGTGTCAAGGAAGAGCCCACCAATTCCTCTAATGTAAAGTATAATACCTTATATTATGGAGGCCAAGTAAACGGTTCTCAATATCATTGGTGCGTTGTATTTATCTGGTGGTTATTCTATTATTTGGGAATGTCATCCAGATTTTACGATGGGAAAAAGACTGCATCATGCGGAACATACCTGAACTGGGCTAGAATGAAGGGAATCACTCTAGCAGGTCCAAAGGTTGGAAGCCTAGTCCTATTCGATTGGACAGGAGACGGTAAGCCAAATCATATTGAAGTGGTAACTGCTTTTACCAAATATGATATAACTAGTATCGGAGGAAATACTGGACCTAAATCTGACTCAGTTTTGAAGCAAACCAGATCATATGACAACGTTCTCCAGTATGTATGGCCTTATTATAAGGGAGATGATAAAGTGACTCTGGATGAATTTAAGGAGTTGATGGCACGGTATAGGGCTGAGCTCCAAGATAACGACGCCTGGAATATAGAGGAGTCGGTTGAGGCTAGAGAGTTCTGTATTGATAACGGCATTATCGAGGGAGGGGACCCGCTGCCGGATGGCTCTCCTAACTATATGTATCAGGACTTTGTAAACCGGGAACAAATGGCGATCATGCTCAAGAGATTTTACGATAAGTTCATCGAGGGGAGATGATAGAATGGGACAGAGAGTAAAACGAGCTGGCAGAATTGGGACCACAGATAAACTAGCTATTTGCATTGTTATTATGCTGGCATGTGGTTTACTAATGTCCTTTTTTCTATCCGTCTATTCCATCAAAAATAACTACACAGGCCCCCTATATTGTTGGACAGCCATATTTGCTCCAATCGGTACGGCTGCCTCAATCGTTCTTGCCAAAGTTGTCGACAAGAACAAGGCAGAAAACACATGCAATGGAAAAGGAATTAAATATGCTTCTGCTGAGGCCCAAAATTTTGATGCAAAAACGGCTCCGCTAATTTAGGAGGTGCAAGGATGACGGAGACGCTTGAGCTAATAAAATCCATCCTTGAGGTTGCAGTTATAATCGTCTCTGTCTCCTGTATTAAAGATTGTATCCGGCTGATTAAAAAGCTAACAGATAAGAAAGGAGGAAAGAAGTAGTGTATTTTGACTCACTAAACTTATTTGGATTTATTCCCCATAGAGATAAAGTAAGCGCTAGACTATTAAACGATGTGCAGTTTAATGAGCTTTTGGGGAGGCTGTGCAATATAGCACTCTCCCGCTTCAAATGGCAAGGGCTTCCAAAGAGTTGTAATGAACGGGCTCTTGAAATGCAACTATTCTTTTTCGGTAAAGCTCTATTCTTTAACGATGACACAAAAGGCTTTATGAATACACAGGTAGAGCTACCCGGACCCTTCAATATCTACTACGAGTCCACTACAAGAGTCGCATATGGATATGAGTACAGAAAAGAGTATGACGAGAAAAACTCTGTAATCATTAGGGCCAACAAAACCATGACTCCTGATTACCTTATCGTATGGGCTTATACTCCAAAGATCACGAACGCACTCAGGGCAATAGACGTACACCTGGAAACCCTCAAGAGGCCGTTCATTATCGTATGCGAGGATAGGAACAAGAAGAGTGTAAAAGCTGCCCTTGATAAAATCGCAGAGAATGAAACGGCTATTGTGGGGACTAACTTCTCCCAAAAGGACATTGACGTTTTGAATCTCACCGGAACCTGCTATTTGTCGGACATGTGGGCAACTGCCAAAAACTATATGAATCAATGCCTCAATGCTCTAGGTGTGGATAATAACTTCACCGAGAAGAAAGAGCGGCTTGTGGTATCTGAATCAATCGGAGAATCCAATTCTGTGCGTCATTCCCTGGAATCGGAACTTGAGATGCGGGAGCAAGCCTGTGAAGAGATCAATGAGATGTTCGGGCTTAATGTTAGCGTAGAGGCAAACCAAATAGAGGTCTTTCCTGATGAAATGCTAATGACCCCAAACCAGGAGGGAGGTAATAGCGGTGTTGTATCCAACGATTAACTTTGAGAACTTCTCTCCAACTCTTGAGGACCTTGTTACTAGCGGCTATCAGGTATTTGATGAAACCTGGGGGACATACGTTCCAGAGCACAAAACAGTTCTGTGTGGAAAAATTCTAAGAGCTTACTGGTATTATCAAATCGGACAGGATACCCCCGATAAATTTAGGCATTACCTGAACCAGCGTATTGATTTAATCATGCCATATTACAACCAGCTATATAAAAGTGAGCTCCTAAAAATTGACCCCCTTATCAATCATTATCTTACAACCGACGGACACACCGTTAAAGACCTTTTCAAAGAGGCTACAAAGGCTAACTCCTCAGTAGGTAAGGCAATCCGAGATTTTGCCAACTCCGCTAAAGATACAACCGACTTCAAAGGAAACCTTGCGGGAGCTTATGAGACAACCAGCAGCCGAGATATTAGGTCCGATTCCCAAGAAGACGGTGAGCGGGATAAAACTACCGACCGGACAGAGACAATTAACAGAACAGAAGACGAGACAACAAAAGTTGTTGAAAATAAGACAACTGACCAGTCCACCACGGAGAACGAAACTGCCAATACAAGAACTACTGAAAACAACAGTGTTACGTTGGACTCTACTGAGAATGAAACCACAAATAGGACCATTGAGTCAACCATGGAGGATACAAAGAAAGAAACGGTTGCAACCACTGGAAGTGGTGATTCTACAACTAATGAAACAATGGACCAGACAACTAACACTAGGAAGGACTACGCTGACACTCCGCAAAAACAGCTAACCTCTGGGTCCGTTCGTTCCGATTACTTAACTAATGTAACCTGGAACGATGAAGATACAAATAGGACCACAAATACAACAGTTAACAATTCCTACGAAGAGAACAAAACAACAGATACCACTGAGAATAGGACAGATAATACTAAGGACGATACCACAAGAGACCTTACCAGAAAAGACCAAACAAGCGAGACAAAAGATAAAACAGAGGACCTTACAAGAGAAGTAAATGGGACTCTAAACGAGACCGTAGACACAACTACAGATACCACTAGAGACCTGACAGTTAAGCAGGATGAGACGGAGAACACCACCGAAAAAGAGGGGTGGGGTATCCACAAGACAGAGACAACAGACGATGATTACACAGAAAGCAGGGGTACAAACGAGGATACAAAGTCAAACCAAATTGGAGAGCATTTTGATAACGGTTCTTCCAACGAAACTACATCTAGTGCATCCAGCCAGGATGAGAAAGCAAAACAAAACGATACAGAAAAGACTGCACAAAAGGCACAAGGATTTATCAATGTAAGTCAGTCAGACTTACTAACCGCTTTTCGTAGTACGTTCCTCAATATCGATAGACTTGTTATCGAAGAACTGAGGGATTGCTTTATGGAGGTGTTCTAATGAACCATATAGACAAGCCTTGGGATAATACCCCTCCTGACCTCTTGCCTCCGCCCCCTCCTAGTAAGGGAGGTATTAAACCTCCACCTTATGCCGGAAGCGGACCGGACTGTGACTGCACACCACCGCCCCCTCCGCCTCCTGTAGCTCCCGCCCATTGGATTCCTGGAGCGAACTGGCAAGAGCAAATGAACCATGTTATGGAGCGGACAAATGAAGCTATTTGCCGCTGGAACCAGATCAGCGCAGATTGCTACAAGGCCCTACATGATACTGTAGACGCAGCCATTTCTAACGATGTATACTATGATAGGGACGAAGTGGAATTGTACTGCGGCTATGACGAGGGAGAGGAATCTTCCTATTATGTGATCTGCGCACGCGCCGTGGATAAAAAGGGTGAGCCTATTCGAGTTCGGCTTGCTCCCGCTTTTGACAATACTACAAATTCCGGCATCACTCAGAAAATTTCTGATGTGTCCTACATCAAAAACGCAAACGTCATTATTACCGCTGTAAGCCCTACAAATCCTAAATGGGCCGGTCCTGCTATGTGTGCTGGCGGTGCTATGCCTGGAGAAACCATCAAGGGCGGCTATGTGGCGGGCTTCAACATGCACGGAGTCTTAAAGGTGTTCAGCTCTGAAACTGACCCCAATGTACTCTACCAGAATAAAATGGTTGATGTTGTTGGTCCTGTTCTCCCTCTCATCCAGGAGGGCCAGATCACGGCGGCTGGGCAGGGTATGACAGAGCTGAGAAACATCTGCGTCATTGGTTGGAGACGCTCTGACGGAATGAAATTCTTCTTCTGGAGCGGAAACCAGGAGAACCCTGGCATGAGTGGAGTTACCGCTGCTAATATCCTTATCGGATATGGGTGTACTACTGCCGTGGCTACCGCTTATGAAGCATACGAGGAGAAAGAGGAGTATGAGCCCAGGAACGGCTCTGGTATGGAGTATATGGCAACCATGCCTACCGCTCCTATGGGATGGGCTGTCCCCAGCAACTCCGCTTTCTGGTATATCACAAAACGCCCCTTTCGTGGCTGGAAAAATCGATTCGAGGGGGAGATTGCCGATTTAGTCCAGAAAGCAGGTCAGACCCAGAACGACGTAAATTACATTGGATATAAAGTCGACACGGTTGTAGACATTGCTAACGAGGCAATTCAGAAAGCAAATAAAGCAAATGATAGGCTTGATCTACTTGAGCCCCGTGTAGATGATTTGGAAACCCGTATGGCTCAGGCCGAAACCAACATCAATGGCTTAAGGCACGACCTTAACGCGGAAATCCAGAGAGCGACCAACCGTGAAAACCAGATTGAACAGAATCTTAACAATGAGATCAATAGGGCTCAGAACGCAGAGAAAGCTCTACAGGAGGATATCGACGAAGAGAGAGAAGCCCGAATTGCTGCCGATCAGAACCTCCAAACTCAGATCACCGACGTTCAAAATAATTTGACCCAGGAGATTAAGGACCGCACCGAAGCAGACACGAACCTTAACAACGCTATCCTTGCTGAACAGCTTGCTAGGTCTACCGCCGATACCAGACTTGAAAATCTAATTGAGGCTGAGGAAGCTGCTAGACAGTTAGCTGACTCCGCTTTACAGCAGACTATCAATAACATTATCGACGGCTCCCAGAAAATCGAGATTGCACCTGACAGCTTGCCTATTGCCACTCCTACTCAGTTGGGTGCTATCAAGGTGGGCGAGAACCTTACCATTACAGAAGATGGTGTACTAAACGCTCAGGCAGGAGGCGGAGGTGGAGATTACACAGCAGGACCCGGTATCTCTATTACTGGAACTACTATCTCCACTGATAACAATTACCTCACCACTAATCTAAAGTTCCTCCCCACTGCGGGAGGGACCATGACGGGAGATATTAACATGACTTCTCCCGCCGTCATCAAGTTCAAAACAGCAGACGCCGATACCGGAAGTGTTTACACGGATGGAAATGACACCTGCGTAAAAAGTGAGGCAGGAGACATTAGACTCCTGGGCTCTAATGTAATTATCTCTGATGCTGACAACGGAGCCGGAAAAATCAAGATGGGTGTTATTACCATCGAACAGCACGCTAATGAAACAGGAATCAATCATCTGGATATTAACGTTGGCACTGATGCTGGCTCTGTCTATATCAATCGGGATGGGCTCGATGGTGGGACTGGCGAACTGTGGCTTACGGAAGTACACGCTCCTAATGAGCTGCGCCTCAATCCTGGAACGAACATTAACGCTATGAACCACCGGATTACGGGAGTTGCTGACCCTACCCAGAATACTGATGCTCTTACTCTAAAGTACTTTAATGAGCACGGCGGGGGTGGTACTGCACCGAGTTACACCGCTGGAGATGGTATCAAGATTGAGTCTGATGTAATCTCTGTTGACCCTACTTACTTTACTACTAATCCCCAGAGCTTGCCGTACCTGCCTCTGGCTGGTGGGACTATGACTGGAGCCATTACCAGGAGCGGTGAATTGGTAATGGCTGACGCTAACAAAACCGCTATTCAGGTACAGAATCAAAATATTGGAGGAGACAATTCCTCCTTTGCTGTTTTGATTAACGGTGCTGCCTCGAATACTAACTTCTCTATCAGAACAAATCGAACTGTTGCCGATTCTACTAACTCTGCTACTGTAACGAACAATATTAGACTGGGACTGGCTGGAGATAGAAGTAATGTAGTTGTGCTCGATATGGGCGGTATGCCTGTGGTCAACATGGGTGAGCCTACCATGAGTCATGACGCTGTTACGCTGGGATACTTGCAGACCAATGTCGGGACTAATGGGCCGTTCTTGCCGTTGAGTGGGGGTACTGTCACAGGAGCAACTACATTCGGAAGCGCTATATATGGAATCAATTCGCTTTTACTGTTCTCAAAAGATTCAACAGCAAGCGAGCGTACTGATATTTTGCTTGGAAATACCTCGATTGTTGTTGAGGTGCAGGACACGAATGAGTTTACTTTCAGCGCTGATGGGCTCGATATGGGAAATCATAAAATTACTGATCTTGCTGCACCTACACAAACTGGAGACGCTGTAAACCTGGGGTACATTCAGACTAATATTGGAACGGGTCCATTCCTGCCGTTAAGTGGTGGGACTATGACGGGAGATATAACTGGACCTCAATCGTGGGGTCTGAGAAGCGGACATGCAACAAATTATAGCAGAATCGCTTTTGGAACAAACCAGTTACAAATTGGCATCGGTACTGTGCCTACAATTAACGTCTCTAGTCAAGCATTGTCTATGCTAACTCATAGAATTGTTTCTTTGGGGGACCCATTAAGCGATACTGACGCAGTAAACCTAAAAACATTAACTGAGCGTTTGGGAGGACCCCAAACTATTACAGGTTTACCTGCGGGTATAACTACGGAAATCCCAGGTGCTGGAGAAACATCTAATTTAACTGCTAATCCAGACGGAAGCGGTGAAATTTTAGGAACAGCAGAAATTCTTTTTAACGGTACTTATAGCATCATGAAGATTGGCCTAACTAAAGCATTGAGTGCGGGAGTTGGTGCTTATATAGGTTTCGGTAATGGATTAGTTGCTGGAACAACTGTCGCTATGAGAGTTTATTCTAATAGCGGAAACTATATGAGAAGTACTGGCGGAGGAACACTAGACAGTCTGGAAATCGTCGGTCAATTTTCAACTGGAACTTATTATGTTATGGGGCCAACTCTTCTAGTGAAAAGAAGTTAACTCCTCACTCAATTTCATTTTCCCTCTCAGGTAGAAAATTTTTTCGCCTGGGAGGGAAATTTATTTTTTCGTGCAGGTAAAAAATGTAGAGACTTTGAAGAAAACGGCAAAGGTATCCCTTCAGATAGAAGCCGACTGGGAATCTGAAAACAGTGAGCTGGCAGTTATTCATGAGAAAAAGGATGGAACCTATGAGATTATTCCTGCTTCTTTTGATGTGGCAACTAAAATGGTGATGTTCCAGACGGATGGATTTTCTAATTATGCGATCGCATATAAGAAGGTTGAGACGACAACAGAGGATCAGACAGGAGCAACGACTGAGGATCCATCGGAGGATACGACCGGGGATGTAACAGAAGCTTCAACAGAAGAAACAACAGAACCGGAAACAGAGACCACAACCGGAGAGACAACAGAAGTTACGACGGAAGATTCTTCAGAGGCCACAACAACAGACCGTACAGAAGATGGAACAGGCAGCACGACACAGAGTGGTGATGGTGATACAACAGAAGTGAAAAAAGATGATAAGACAGCATCACCCAAGACAGGAGATGATATGAATCTGGCTGTGCTTTATATTTTGTTGGCGGTGTCTGGAATGGGATGTCTGTATACGATTCGAAAACGGTAATCTGGTATTGGTAACAGATATAGGAGTAGTTCTCTTATTTGAAAAATAATGTAGAACAAATTGTGTAAATAATCTTGACTTTTATAAAATAACAGTGTTACAATAACGCTGTTATTTTATATTGGATATAAATGATTAAGGTGTGTTTATGAGAAAAGAATCAGAAGGTGTAACTGAAAATTTACTGGCCAGTGCCAGAAAGGAATTCTTAGAATATGGATTCCATGATGCCAGCCTGCGGAGAATATCGGCAGACAGTGGAGTCAGCACGAATTCAATCTATACAAGATTTGGCGACAAGAGTGGCTTATTTACGGCGATTGTAAAAGAAGCCGCAGATGAGTTAATGGCGATTTATTCTGACAGCATAAAGAAAGCAGGAGAAGCGACAGATATCAGTCGGGCGGAGGATGCCGGAGATGAAGGAACGGATCTTGTACTGGAATATATTTACAGACATCAGGAAGAATTCAAACTGATCTTCTGCTGTTCGGCGGGAACAGAATATGAGACATATTTTGACAGGCTTGCGGCAAAGGAAGAATACTATTATAAACAGTTTGCGAAGCAGTTTTCGGATGGAGGACATTCGATAGATGATTTTTTTATCCATGTATATTGCAGGAACGGATGGCAGTATGTGTATGAACTTATCACACATGATAAAAGCTATGAAGAGGCAAAAGAATTTATGGCAAATGTCAGAGCATTTAACTATGCGGGCTGGCAGGCGGTGATCGGAATGAAGTTCTGATAATAGGGACTGCTGCATGAAATACAACATGCACCAGTCCTATAAAAATAAATATAGGTTAGTAAATGCTAACTTTAGTAACAGGAGGTTAACTATGAAAGAAAAGAAACAAAGTGCATTGTCCAGACTCATGGGCATAGCAGGAGGGCATAAGTATTTTACCTATGCGTCCTGTGTTCTTGCGATCCTTTCTGCTTGGATCGCATTGATACCATTTTATGATATCTGGCGTATTATGAAAGAGATCCTTGAGGTTCGGCCGGATTTCGCAGATGCGACACATATCAAAACCTATGGCTGGCAGGCTGTTGGATTTGCTCTGCTTGCAATGGTTATCTATATTGTCGCGCTGATGTGCTCCCATATTACGGCCTTTCGTGTACAGGCAAATATGAGAACCACTATGATGGAGCATATCATGAAGCTGCCGCTTGGCTACGTTGAGAAAGAAGGAACCGGAAAGCTCCGTAAGGTTGTAAATGATTCAAGTGCAGCAACAGAGACTTTCCTCGCACATAACCTTCCGGATAAAGTAGTTTCCGTTGCAACGCCGGTTGGACTGTTAGTGGTGATGTTCGTATTTGACTGGAGACTGGGAATTGCCAGTCTGATTCCTGCGGTTCTGGCATTTATCATGATGGGAACATTGATGATGGGACCAAAGATGGCAGAGGATATGAAGCAGTATCAGAATGCACTTGAGACCATGTCTTCCGAGGCAGTTGAGTATGTAAGAGGTATTCCGGTTGTTAAGACCTTTGGACAGACGGTGTACTCATTCAAGAAGTTCAAAGCGGCAATCGATGATTATGAGAAATGGACGCTTGATTACACCAAGGGGATGATGAAGCCGATGGTGCTGTTTACAATGTCAGCAAATGGAATCTTTGCAGCACTAATCATTGTTGCTTACATTCTGGGTGGTAATCATGTAAGTAATACATTTGTATTAAACCTGATCTTCTATATCCTGATCACTTCGGTTCTTACAACTACACTGATGAAGATTGCCTATGCAGGCGAATCCCAGATGCTGGTGGAGGATGCATTACAGAGAATGGATGATATTCTAAATGCAAAGCCTCTGGTAAATACAGAAAAGCAGGAGATACCAAAGGATGCATCGATTACGATGGAGCATGTTATATTTGCCTATGACGAAGCAAAGAAAAATGCAATTGACGATATATCCATGAAGATTCCGACCGGTGCACATATCGCTTTCGTTGGACCATCCGGTGGTGGTAAGACGACATTGGCATCTCTGGTTGCAAGATTTTGGGATGTAAAGGATGGCAGCATAAAGATCGGTGGTGTGGATGTTAAAAATATTGACACTAAGAAACTGATGGAAGAAGTATCGTATGTATTTCAGGACAGCAAGCTGTTAAAGATCAGCATATTGGAAAATATAAGAATGGGTAGACCGGATGCGACTGACGAAGAAGTTATGCAGGCACTTTCTGCTGCTCAGTGTATGGATATCATAGAGAAGTTCCCGGCGGGGGTACATACGATGATTGGCTCCAGGGGAATCTATGTATCCGGTGGTGAAGCACAGCGGTTATCGATCGCAAGAGCATTTCTTAAAAATGCACCGATCCTGATCCTAGACGAAGCAACAGCATTTGCCGATCCGGATAATGAGCGTCTGGTTCAGAAAGCGTTTGAGAATCTGGCAAAGGACAAGACGGTTATCATGATCGCGCATCGCCTGTCAACCATAACGGATGCGGACTGCATCTATGTGCTGAAGGATGGTAAGATCGCAGAGAACGGAACACATGAGGAACTGTCGGAAAAGAACGGAATCTATACTCATATGTGGAAGGAATATAACAAATCTGTCAACTGGCAGGTAGGAAGGAAAGGTGAAACAGCATGATAGAAAAATTAAAGCACAAATATGCCTTGTCCGAAAAGGGTGCAAATGCTATGGTTCGCGCCTTTGTGGCAGTTACGATCTCCAATCTGGTGCTGATGCTCCCGGTAGGACTGCTGTATCAATTAGCTTCCTACCTGTTGGAGAACCGTGTTCCAAAGGATAAACTGATATTCTTTATTATTGGAATCAGTGTAACTTTATTGTTAATTGTAATATCAACAAGTTTTCAATATAATTCGACTTTCTATTCGACCTACGTAGAGAGTGGAGTCCGTCGCAGAACGCTTGCAGAAAAGCTGAGAAAGCTTCCGCTTTCTTTTTTTGGCAAGAAGGATCTTGCAGATTTGACAAATACAATCATGTCCGACTGTGCATTGATCGAGACAGCAAGCTCACACTGGATTCCTGAGCTTGTAGGCGCATTTATATCTACAACATTGATCGTGATCGGGCTGTTTTTCTTCGACTGGAGAATGGCGCTGGCGGCTGTATGGGTTATGCCGGTAGCATTTGCCATCGTTGGTTATTCAAAGACAGTTATGGGTAAGGTTCATGAGAAGACGATAACCTATAAGCTTGCATGTCTGGACGGGATACAGGAAGGTCTGGAAACGATTCGTGATCTTCGTTCCAATAATATGGCTGATTCTTATATGGAGGGTCTGAATAAAAAGATCAAGGATGTCGAGCATCATGCGATAGTATCCGAATTTGCAAATGCAGCATTTGTCTGCTCCGCACAGATGATCTTAAAGCTTGGTATCGGGACAGTGGCACTTGTTGGAAGTATTCTTCTGGTTGATGGCAAGATCAGTGTACTGACGTTCTTTGCATTTCTGTTGGTTGTAACCAGAATGTATGAGCCGCTTCAGATCTCGCTTCAGAATCTGGCTGCCGTTATCAGTATCAATAAGAACTGTGAGCGTATGGATGAGATCCTGTCTCATGATGAACAGACAGGAAGAGAGAATCCGGATAATAAGGGATATGACATCGTATTTGATCATGTGGCATTCTCCTATAAGGCTGGAGAGCAGGTACTCTCCGATGTCAGCTTTACGGCAAAGCAGGGTGAGGTCACAGCCCTGATCGGACCATCCGGCGGGGGTAAGACAACGGTTTCCAGACTGGCAGCAAGATTCTGGGATAACAATGCCGGTACGATCACAGTCGGCGGCATGAATGTTCTGGAAATTGATCCGGAGCAGTTATTGTCCTTGTATTCGATCGTGTTCCAGGATGTTACATTGTTCAATAATACAATTATGGAGAACATCCGGATCGGTAAAAAGGATGCGACCGATGAAGAAGTTATGGCAGCAGCAAAGCTTGCAAACTGTACAGATTTCATCGAGAAGCTTCCGGATAAATGGGATACCATGATCGGTGAAAACGGTTCCGAGTTGTCCGGTGGCGAACGTCAGAGAATCTCGATCGCAAGAGCGTTCTTAAAGGATGCGCCGATCATTCTGATGGATGAAGCAACCGCATCTCTGGATGTAGATAACGAGTCTGTTATTCAGGAATCTATCTCCAAGCTGATCCGGAATAAGACGGTACTTATCATTGCACATAGAATGCGTACGGTAGATGGCGTTGATAAGATCGTTGTGTTGAAGGATGGCGTAGTTGCGGAGCAGGGAACACCTGCGGATCTGAAAGCCGGGAACGGCATCTACAAGCATATGGTTGACCTCCAGCTGCAGTCTGAGCAGTGGAAATACAATTAAGGTTATGAAAAATTTGGAACCGGTGGGATATATATATTTATTACGCAGAGCACTTTCGTTCGATTATTACGTAGCGGTACTAAACTCATCACCAGATGGTGATTCGTTAAGGACCGACGTAATAATAGGTCTGCTTCATAAAATATATATCCCTCCGGCTTCAAATTTTTTAGGCGTTAGTTCATCATACCAATCGTTTGTATTTCCACTGCTCTATGTTAGTGTTGGTCTGAATGGAATAAGTTGCAGTTTGGGTTAAAATAGAGTATGTTGAGTATATAATTATGTAGAATATAGAATAGTGTAAAATATAGAGTAGTGCAAAATACAGAGTAGTGCAGAATATAGAGTAATGCAAAAATTTTGAATAAGAGAATGTATAATAAATTACAGGGCTGCAGGAGGTTGTGATTATGGCGAAGATTGATATTAGGGAGATACAGATACCATCGATATTAAAGGTGGAGAAAGATCTGCTCAGACGGATCGGGGGGTATCTTGCAGATGAGGGAATCTACAAGGTTGTGATTCTGTTTGGCAATGGGTTGATCGATATGTTTGGACATACGGTGATGGAGGGGATGTCAGACAGCGGTATTGAGGTGCTTCAATATATGGAGATGGATACCGTTCGGATCGACTATCTGGTGCAGCTTGCATTTTCATTCCCGAATACTGCACAGGCGGTACTTGGTATCGGAGGCGGTAAGGTGGTTGATGCGGCCAAATATTGTGGCTTCTTAAGAAAACTGCCATTTATCAGTGTGCCGACGTCGGCATCCAGTGATGGATTTTCCAGTGCCAGCGCATCTCTGATCGTGGAGGGACGACGCAAATCCGTACCGGCAGGGATCGCATATGGAATCTTTGCAGATATCGATGTGATAAAGGGGGCACCGGAGGCATTTCTGTTTTCCGGTATCGGTGATATGGTATCGAAGATCACGGCACTTTATGACTGGAATTTTGAAGAAGCACATGGACATGGTTCAGTAAATGACTTTGCGATGATGATATCGAAGAAGGCGGTTAACAGCTTTGTGCGGACGCCGTTTAAAGACATTCACGATGAACGGTTTATCAAAGAACTATTAGATTCTCTTGCCATGAGCGGTGTGGCAAATGAGATTGCAGGAGACAGTGCGCCGACCAGTGGAAGTGAGCATCTGATATCACATGCATTGGATCAGATGTTGGAACGTCCGCAGCTTCATGGTATTCAGGTCGGAGTTGCAACATACCTGATGAGTGTTGTTCAGGATCACAGATATGAGCGGATCAATACGGTATTTACAGATACAGGATTCTGGGATTATGTGAAGACAGTCGGCATGAAGCGGGAAGATTTCATTCGTGCGATCGAAAAAGCACCGGCTATAAAACCATTCCGGTATACCTATCTTCACGAAGAACAGTACCGAAAGAAAGCGATAGAAGTATTGCAGTCAGACACGAAGCTGTCAGAGGTTTTACAGGCATAATTTGTGTCAGGGACGGATAAGCGAAGGAGGGAACAGTATGACATACGAACATTTTTTAGAGGAATACAGACGAAAACTCCGCACACCGGAGGAAGCGGTTTCCGTTGTAAAAGATGGTGACTGGGTGGATTATACCTGTTCACTTGGAAAGCCGGAGATCCTGGATCGGGCATTGGCGAAACGTAGAGACGAGCTGTTTGATGTTAAGATCCGTGGTAATCTGATCTCAGGGCCGATCGCAGTTGCAGAATGTGATGAGAGTCAGGAGCATTTTACTTATCACAGCTGGCATTGTTCAGCATATGAGCGGTCGTTATGTGATCGTGGACTCTGTTATTATATTCCGATGGTATTTCATAATAATGCAGCATATTATGAGTATTTTCTTAAGGTAAATGTAGTTATGCTCAGTGTGTCACCGATGGATCGGCATGGATATTTTAATTATTCGGTCAATACCGGAGTGGCAGCACCGATCGTGCGTGCGGCAGATATCGTGATCGTAGAGATCAATGAGAATCTTCCGAAGGTTCGCGGCGGTTATGATGAGTGTATCCATATTTCGGATATTGATTATATCGTGGAAGGAGAGCATGAACCGTATCCGGATATGCTGATGCCAGAGCCGACTGCAGTTGATCGTAAGATTGCGGAACTGATCATTCCTTATATTGTGGATGGAGCAACCCTGCAGATCGGTATTGGAAGTATGCCGAATGCACTGGGTGATATCATTGCGGAGTCTGATCTGAAGGATCTTGGTATGCATACGGAGCTTTGCAGCGATGCATATCTGAAAATGTATCTGGCGGGAAAACTCACGAACAAATACAAGCAGATCGATCGCGGAAAAGGAGTATTTGGTTGTGCGGTCGGAAGCAAGAGCCTATATGATTGGATTGACGATAATCCGGGAGTCGCGGCATATCCGTTAGAGTACGTGAATCGTCCCGGAGTGATCGGTGAGATTGATAACATGGTTTCCATCAATAGCTGTGTTGCTGTTGATCTGTATGGTCAGGTGGCAGCGGAGAGTGCAGGTGTCAGACAGATATCCGGAACCGGTGGACAGTTGGATTTCCTCGTTGGTGCATCTGCATCTAAGGGAGGTAAAGCATTTATCTGCATGAGTTCTGTGTACAAGGACAGTAAAGGAGTGGTTCATTCAAGAATTCATCCACAGTTTAATGGAGATATCGTTACTTCTCCAAGAAGTCAGGTTTATTTTCTGGCAACGGAATATGGGGTTGTGAATCTGGAAGGCCGTTCAACATGGGAGCGGGCAGAGGCTCTGGTATCGATCGCACACCCTGATTTCAGAGATGAATTGATCAGGGAAGCAGAAGCGAGAAAGATTTGGCGGAGATCCAATCGGATATAGACAATGGATGGTGCAATTGATATATGTCATATATCAGATGGTTGATAACAGGGGGCTGAATAGAAGAAAGGCAAAGATAATGGTTGTGCATAGCTCCACTTTTCTTTTATAATGGCAGTATAAGAATATACAGATATAAGAGGCAGAGATGAAGATAACATTAGCGGCTACATTACATCATTATGATAAGAAAAATTTCATAAAGGATCTTCTTGCAGGTATTATTATCATGGCAGTATCCATTCCGATCTCCATGGGATATGCGCAGATTGCCGGACTTCCTGCGGTCTATGGACTGTATGGTTCGGTATTTCCGATCTTGATATTTGCTCTGTCCTCGACATCGCCTCAGTTTATTTTTGGAGTGGATGCAGCTCCGGCAGCCCTTATTGGGTCGGCATTGTTAAGCCTTCATATAGAGAGTGGATCAGAGGAGGCGATGGCGGTTGTTCCGGTACTGACCTTCTTTGTGGCATTGTGGCTTCTGGCGTTTTATATTATGAAAGCAGGAAAACTGGTCAACTATATATCGGCACCGGTTATGGGCGGATTCATTACCGGAATCTGTACGACTATTATACTAATGCAGGTACCGAAGCTGATGGGAGGATCGGCAGGAACCGGAGAGTTTTTTGAGCTGGCAGAACATATTATAAAGACAGCCAAAGATATCAATTGGCAGTCGGTGGTACTGGGACTTGCGGCTCTTGTGCTATTGCTGGTATGTAAGAAGCTGATCCCAAAATTCCCGATGGCGGTTCTTTTGATGATAGCCGGGGCAGGCATGACATATCTGCTTCCTATAGAGAACTGGGGTGTGCAGACACTTGCATCTGTTGATACCGGACTCCCACACTGGGCGGTTCCGGATTTTAGTGTGATATCGATCCGCGAGGCTGTAACGATCAGCCTGTCGGTAGCAGTCGTTATAATGGCAGAGACACTTCTGGCGGAGAATAATTTTGCGCAGAAGAATGGTTACCGGATCAATGATAACCAGGAGATTCTGGCATTTTCAATGGGAAATTTCCTTGCGGCATTTACCGGCTGTTGTCCGATCAATGGCTCGGTATCAAGAACGGCAATGGGAGAACAGTATCAGGCAAAGACACAGCTTACCGGTATCATAGCAGGTCTTTCCATGATCGTTGTTCTGGTCTGTGCGACCGGATTTATCGGTTATCTTCCGGTTCCTGTGCTTACAGCTATTGTGATATCAGCGTTGCTTGGAGCAACGGAATTTGATCTTGCGGCAAGGCTCTTTAAAGTCAGCCGTACAGAATGCCTGATCTTTTTCGGGGCATTCTTTGGTGTGCTGTTACTTGGCACGATCAACGGTGTATTGATCGGTATTCTTCTTTCCTTTACAGAGATGATCATACGGACAGCCAAGCCTGCAAGATGTTTCCTTGGAATCCAGCCGGGGCATAAGCATTTCCGGGATCTAAAGGAGAGCAGCCAGATCCATGCAATCTCCGGTGTACTGATCTATCGGTTCAGCAGCAATCTGTTCTTTGCGAATATACAGATCCTCCAGAGAGATATTGAAGATCATATCACGCCTGAGACAAAGGCGGTTATCATAGATGCCAGTGGAATCGGCAGTATCGATATAACAGCGGCTGACAGGATCGCCATGTTATATCAGTCGTTAAAGGATAAGGGAATCCGTTTCTACATGACAGAGCATATCGCAGATGTGAATGAACAGCTGCGTAAGTTGGGACTTGGTTATCTGATTGAGGAAGGCTGTGTCAGACGAACAGTACATATTGCCTTAAAGGATATGGGAATTAAGCGACCATATCCATTAGAGGGGGATGTAGACAATCAGCCGAGAAGTGCGTCCAGAAAGCGTGCAGATAACAGGGTTCAGGAATTTGTCTGGGCGTTTGGAGCGGAGAGTGAAGATGAGATAGAGAAGCAGATCAGACTTCAGATCGAGCATTTGAAACAGACCGGAGATGTTGATGAGCTTTTGCATGGAAGCTGGTCACATATGGAAGCTATGGATGAGGATGAGTGGTTAGAGCATCTGGAAGAGCATCTGAAGGAGATCGTTCATATATCAGGTAAGGAAGAGGAAACGATTGCCAGACGCTTCGAGGAGCATCGTAGAGAGATCCATGACCGTATTGCAAAGGAACATCCGGAGCTTGCGGAGAAGTTTAAAGAACGAAGACATTTGCTGGATGAGCATTTGAAAGAAAAACATCCTGAGGTTTATGAGTTGGTCGTAAAACTCCGGGAGAAAGATAATTAATAAAAATAACAAAATAATAATTCTGTCATATATTGTACTATACCTGAATATAAGAAAGGAAGAGAGCAATTTATGGCACAGTTTACCAATCAGGCACAGCTTCGCTATGGTAATTCCATAGCAAATTCCAATATAGCAGTCGGAGAACTGCTGGAGGTACTGTCAGCAAGTAAGACCGCAGTCAGAAAGACATATGGTCAGAATGATACAGTGACATATGTTATCACGATCGTAAATGCAGGAGCCACAGCACTTAGCGGTATCACGATCACAGATAATCTGGGAGCATATACATTCGGGGAGGGAACGCTGGTTCCACTCACATATATTGCAGATACTGTAAAATATTATGTGAATGGTGTTCTTCAGACTGCACCTGTTGTAACAGGAGCACCATCGCTTGTAATCTCGGGGCTTACAGTTCCTGCAAATGGAGATATTACAGTTGTATATGAGGCAGAGGTGAATGCATTGGCACCGATGGATGCAGCAGGAACGATCACAAATACAGCAGTTGTGACAGGTGGTGGCATTACTCCAATCACGGTAACAGAGACAATCGGTACAGAGAGTGAACCTATCCTTACGATCACAAAGTCGGTAAGTCCGGTTCCTGTAACAGAGAACGGAACACTGACCTATACATTCCTGATCCAGAATGCAGGAAGTGCACCGGCAGATATCGGAACCGATGCGGTGATAGTGGATACCTTTAATCCGCTTTTGTCAAACCTTGCAGTATCCTTTAATGGAACGGCATGGGCAGAGACAACAAACTATACCTATGATGAGACAACAGGAGTGTTTACAACGATTGCGGGTCAGATCACAGTCCCGGCTGCAACCTATACACAGAATCCGGTTACCGGTGTATGGACGGCGGATCCCGGTGTCAGCACATTGGTTGTAAAAGGCACGATCTAGGGATTTTCTATATGCAGAATTGTGCAGAGCAGACAGACGAAGTCTGTAGTGACATTATATAATAATCTGGTAAGCCTACAAAGGCGGCTGCTTCTTTGACTTGTAAGAAGCAGCCGCCTGTCTATAAATTACCCCTCATATGAATAAAGTGAACATCAAATGATGTAGCTATAAAAACAATTAAATATTATCATGCTGATGTGTAAAAAACCAGAAGTGGCATTTATAAAGTTGAATCTGCCACTCTGCTTTGATTTTCAGAAATCAGCTTTTGTATCTCATTTCTGACAACGGTATTATCTAAAACATAATCTTCAAAATCTACCGAGTGAAAGGTATAGGTTAATGCCTGTATAATATCCGGATCAGACACACAAATGATAAAATCTAGTTCTTTATTTGGAACAAGCAGGGCATACTGATCCGTATATAAAAGAAATGCCCAGTTATCCGATACCGGAATTTTTTCGGTATCAAGGACAAAGAGGTTCCGGTCAAGCCGTGCTTTTAACTGTTCCAGAGCATTGATAATATCCGGCGTATCTGCTTCCACATAGAAACCGGATTCGGAAATCACATGATTCCTTGCAAATTCCCGGATGCCGTCCAATGTGATGCCCTCACTGGCATTCATTTGCTGCATGAAATGAAAATGCTGTTTTAGGGTTTCCGTGAATTCTTCCGGAACATATTTATCAACCAGATCGTCCGTTACCATCAGGCAGGCACCGGGATGCTTCTGGATAAAGATCACTTCTTCTGCAGGAATGGATCTTGCCTGAAACTGTGGAAGCTCCTTCTGGCTGAAGCTGGACAGAAATGGTTCCGCATGGTCAAATACGGAAACGAATTCTTCCCGCATTAATCTGATAAGGCTTGAATCGGTCAACAGGCAACCTTTGTTGGCATCGGCATTTAGCAGGAGACAGGCATCATCCGTTATGATATAGAAAGGAAAAAGTACACCGGAGTTCTTGCTGACTTTTTGTTCATTGGAATAATAGTAAATGTTATAGGTGATGTTGGTTTCTTTTGTAAGAATTGATTCTAACAGAGTAGCAAATCCGTCCAGTTTTTCAGTGATGTCATCCGGTTTCTTTGTTTGAAAATGCAGTATCTGGGAAATTGCTGCATTTTGAAATTTTCCGGAAGCGATAAGTGAGCGAATGCTGGAAAACAGTTTGATCCGTTATGACAGGTCGAACGGAAGTGATACCTGTAAATGATTGTTTTCTTTTTTGCTGGCGTGTATTAAGAATTTAGTCAGACCACAGATGATCTCATCCGTGGAGTGATAAAGTATAGTTCCTGTGGCAGCCTGTGACTGATCTGTATCAATCGGATTGTCAGGTAGTTTATTTTGTAATTCCTGTGAGCGGGAAGGTGTCTGGTTGTTAGATGCATTGGCGTCTATATATGGAGAACCGATCACCCTCAGACATTTCTCTGTGAATTTCAGGTAATGATAATTGGTCTCGCCCAGCCGTTCCAGATAAAAGGCATCATATAAAGCCATCTCATCGGCAGCAGATATATCAAGCTGGCGGATAATACTTGTAATCTGATCTTTTGTGGGAATACGTTTGCCGCTCAAGATCTGATAGAAGCTTGAACGGTCGATCCCGGTTTCATTGATCAGAGAATTTTTCGTTACGGATTGCGAATCGATGATTGAATTTAATAATGAATGAAATGACATGCAGTTATACCGGCAATAACTTTAGATTAGTAAAACATGGAAGTAAATATGTAATGTTAAGCCGATCTTCCTCCTAACAATAGTATTTACATCTGTATAGTTTAACTGAAAACGTAATATGTGTCAACATCATTGCGTGTAACAAGAGAAGACAAGTGTAGTTTTCTACTGATTCAACAAGAACTGGGAGTATAAATCATACTGCATATTTGTTGGCTATAAGAAAAACTTATAACCAGTCAAATATATATCCTATAACTTAAATAGGATATAATGGTTGACAACCGGAAAAACGGACGCTATAATCATGAAACATGAAAGGAACAAAACAGATAAAACATATCAACATAGTATGAAAAAGTTCCTGAGAATAAATTACAGAGAATTTACAAGGAGGATAAGCATATGGGCTCAGAAAGAATCATGACAACTGCAAAGAACAATATGTGTTGCTGCCGGATGATGTGTGATTGTATGGCGTTTATTTCATATGCTTTGAACACCTGATTTGTTAGATATATAGTATTGTTTATCATATAACAAAGGGCAGTTGTCATAAGCATATGATGACTGCCTTTTGTTATGCGGCAGCATGGTATCTATTACATGGATAAAGTAGAAGACTGTCTGATTTATAATAGGAAAAGAACTTGAAAGGGGAGAACAATATGGCAATTATTCAGATTGAGCATGTGTCGAAGACGTTTCAGACCAAAGACGGAACGATTGATGCTTTAAAGGATGTATCACTGAATATTGAAGCCGGCGACATTTATGGAATCATCGGAATGTCCGGTGCAGGAAAAAGTACCCTGGTACGATGTATCAATCATATAGAAGTACCGACATCGGGAACGGTCGTGGTACAGGATAAGGAGCTTGGTGGACTGTCAGATAAAGAGCTTCGTAAACAGAGAGAACATATCGGTATGATCTTCCAGCATTTTAATCTGCTGATGCAGAAATCGGTTCTTGATAATGTATGTTTTCCACTGTTCATTCAGGGAAAATCAAAGGCAGAGGCGAGAAAAAAGGCATATGAGCTGTTAGAGATCGTTGGTTTGCGGGATCGTGCAAAAGCATATCCTTCACAGTTGTCCGGTGGACAGAAGCAGAGAGTTGCGATCGCAAGAGCACTTGCATCCGATCCACAGATCCTGCTTTGTGATGAGGCAACCAGTGCACTTGATCCACAGACAACATCGTCGATTCTGGAACTGTTAAAGGATATCAACCAGAGATTTGGAATTACGATCGTTGTTATCACTCCCCAGATGGCGGTTGTCCGAGAGATCTGTAATCAGGTAGCGATCATGAAGGATGGTCAGGTCGTTGAGCATGGTAGAACGATTGATATCTTTAATCATCCAAAGTCCGAAGTAGCCAGAGAACTGTTACAGAAGGACGAAGGAAATGCTACAGAGCCGAAGACGTTAAAAACGGCTGACCGCATAAAGAATGGAACCAGAATCCGAATCGTATACACGGAGAATTCAGCATTTGAACCGGTAATTGCAAATATGATCCTGACATTTAAGGAGCCGGTCAATATCTTAAAAGCAGCGACAATGAATGTTGGAGGAGTGGCGAAGGGTGAAATGATACTTGAGCTTCCGAAGGGTTCAACAAATGTTGCAGCGATGGAAAAGTACCTGAAAGAACGGGGATTGGAGCTTGAAGAATTAAGTGACAATGTGAATGGAGGTGAGGAACATGTGGACGGAACAAATTAGAGAAATGATCTTAAATGGTATCTTAGAGACACTTTATATGACAGTTGTTTCTACATTGTTTGGATATATATTCGGACTTCCGCTGGGCGTGCTCCTCTGTATCAGCGATAAAGACGGACTGAAACCGCATCCGGTTTTGTATAAGATTCTTGATTTTATCGCAAACATCGTTCGAAGCGTACCATTCCTGATCCTGTTGATCTTATTGATCCCATTTACCAGATTTCTTCTTGGTAAGAGTTACGGATCGACAGCAACGATCGTACCGCTTACGGTAGCAGCTATTCCGTTTATCGCAAGAATGGTAGAGTCATCCTTGAAGGAAGTTGACAACGGAGTTGTTGAGGCTGCCCGCGCGATGGGTGCTGGAACGATGCGGATCATCCTTCGTGTGCTCCTTGTAGAAGCAAGAACATCGCTGATCACCGGAGTAACGATCGCGATCGGAACCATCCTTGGTTATTCTGCGATGGCAGGTGCAGTCGGAGGTGGTGGACTTGGTGATATCGCAGTCCGCTATGGATATTACAGATACCAGACAGATATCATGATCGTGACAGTTATCTTACTGATCGTGATCGTTCAGATCTTCCAGTCAGTCGGAATGCTGATCGCAAATCGATTAGACCGGAGAAAATCATAATCAGATAAACCCTGACCATGACAGCCGGATCAGTACCGGAACGTTATTGGCGGTTTACAAACAGATGTCAGGAAAGTGCACACCGGGCATCCGATATATAAAAATGAAAATAAAAAAGGAAAAATAAAGAAAGAGAGGAATCTTCCATGAAAAAGACATTTAAAAAATTATTAGCACTTACATTAACAGGCGTATTAGTAGCAGGAGCCCTTTCAGGCTGCGGCAAGAAAGAAGATAAAGACAGCAAAACAAATTCAAAGACAATTACGATTGCAGCATCTGCAACACCACATGCTGAGATTCTTGAGTATGCAAAGACAGCATTAAAGGAAAAAGGATATGATCTTCAGGTTACAGTATTTGATGATTATGTAAAGCCAAATGAAGTTGTAGAAAGCGGCGAGTTCGATGCAAACTACTTCCAGCATGTTCCATATCTTGAGAGCTTCAATGAAGAAAAAGGTACACATCTTGTAGTTGCAGGCAAAATCCACTATGAGCCATTCGGTATCTATCCGGGTACAAAGAAAAGCTTAGATGAGATCGCTGACGGTGATTCTATCGCAGTCCCGAATGATACAACAAATGAAGCAAGAGCCCTTCTGTTATTACAGGACAACGGAATCATCAAGTTAAAGGATGGCGCAGGTATCAATGCAACTGTTAATGATATCGAAGAAAACCCACACAATGTAGAAATCGTTGAACTTGAGGCAGCACAGGTTGCCAGAGTTGTAAACGAGACAGCGTATGTCGTTTTAAATGGTAACTATGCACTTGCAGCAGGCTTCTCAGTAGGAAAAGATGCTCTTGCATATGAGCAGAATGATTCAGAAGCAGCTAAGACCTATGTAAACGTTATCGCTGTTAAGGAAGGTAACGAAAACAACGAAGCAATCAAGGCACTCGTAGACGTATTAAAGTCTGACGATGTAAAGAACTACATCAAAGAAACTTACGAAGAGTAAGCCGCTCGCATCCCGTAATAAAATACCCTGAGACAGATATGGTGAAAAACTCATTTCGTATTCTATAAAGTTCGTGCACTGATTTGTCAGCAGTCGCCCTAACTCACCCTGATGGGTTCAGACAAGGGCTTGGTGCTGACAGTTAGCACAAACTTTATCACGAATACTACATGAATGTTTTTCACCATATCTGTTTCAGGGCTTTTTTATTACGGGCCGCTAGTTGCATTTCAGCCATGTGAGCTGAATAGAATATGTAATGTTTTCTTCTTAGCTGCCTAATGGCTTTTTTGTATCATAAATTGTTGTGCTACATTTCTACTTCCTGTAAGGAAGAGCTGCAGTTAGTAATAATAGACATAGGCAAAGCTTTACGGTGTTAGTTGGTATATACTTTAGAGCACAGACTTTAAGGAATGTATTTGCGATATTCACTTCAATTTCGTGGTTGTGAGATGCTGGTCCGTTGGTCTTTCTTGCGAGAAACAGAAAACTATAATAACAATACAAACAAGAAAAAGGAATTAGGCAAATAAGAAGAAAAATGTTCATAGTATTTTTGTAATGAAGCTTGCGCTAACTGTCAGCACCAAGCCCTTGTCTGAACCCTTTAGGGTGAGTTAGGGCGACTGCTGACAAATCAGTGCGCAAGCTGAATAAAAAATACATGAATTTTTCTCTTATTGCTCTAATGGCTTTTTATAGTTTGGATTGTTAATAGTAATTATTCCTCGCAAAAAAGACCAACGGGCTAGCATCTTGTAATAAAATACCCTGAAACAAATATGGTGAAAAATTTTGGGGGTATGCTATAATGATGCCGACAGGCAGCTGGGCAGTGTGGCTGCCTGTTGGGTAAATATAGGCGATAAAAGGAGCCGGTAGAGAGCGTTATGAAAAAGATTTTTATTGTGGAAGATGATAAGAGCATATGCATGGAGCTTGTTGAGATTTTGGAGAACGAAGGCTATGCAGCATCCTATCTGACTGATTTTGAACATTCAAAAGAGAAGATTCTGGCAGCAGGTGCAGATCTTATTTTGATGGATATTAATATTCCGGGCATAAATGGCAGAAATCTGTTAAAGGAGATTCGGAAGGAATCGGATATCCCGGTTATCATGGTGACTAGTCGTACATCAGAGATGGACGAGGTTCTGTCGATGAGCTATGGGGCAGATGATTATATCACGAAGCCGTATAATCCGACGATCCTGTTGCTGCGGATCGCAGCAGTGCTGAAACGGATGGAGGGAAGCCAGAATGCAGCATCCTATCGTGGAGCAGAGGTGAATTTCAGCAAAGGGACAATCCGGCTTGGTGAGAAAGAACAGGTACTGACGAAGAATGAGATGATCATTTTCCAACGGCTGTTAAGCAGTAAGGACAAGATCGTATCCAGAGATGAGATCATGACAGATCTCTGGGATAATGAAGAATATGTAAATGATAATGCACTTACGGTTAATATCAGCAGGCTTCGGACAAAGCTTGCGGAGCTTGGACTGCCGGATGCGATCGAGACAAGAAAGAAACAGGGGTATCGTCTGATATGAGAATTTGGGAATATATAAAAGATAAAGCGGGTATTCTGATCGGTTATCTGTTATTTATAGCGATCATGTTAATTGCTTTTCGTGCGATGCGGACACCAGGGGAGCTGACGGTGATCTTTCTTGTGCTGACAGTTTTGCTTCTGGTAACTGTCATATTAACAGACTATATAAAACGCAGACATTTCTATAATTCCCTTTATGCACATATGGAGCAGTTGGATCAGAAATATCTGGTCATGGATACGTTAGAGGAGCCGGGTTTCTATGAGGGAAAGCTGGTCTATGAGGCGTTATATGAGATCAACAAATCCATGACAGAGCATGTGAAGGAGTACCGGCAGAGTGTAGATGATTTCAAGGATTTTATCGAAATATGGGTGCATGAGATCAAACTGCCGATTGCAAGTCTGGTATTGATGTGTCACAATAATCAGGATAAGATACCGAAGAAATACGAAGATCAGGTGAACCGTCTGGATGCATATGCCGATCAGGTGCTGTATTATGTCCGGGCAGAGCATGCGAGCAAAGATTATCGGTTTGATTCAGTACGAATCAAGTCGGTTGTGAATAAAGTGGCGTTGAAGAATAAAGATATGTTGCTGGAGAGTGACATTTGTCTGGATGTGCATGACGTTGATGTCAGCGTTACGACAGATGCCAAATGGCTGGAATTCATGATAAACCAGATCATGAGCAACAGCATCAAATATATGAAGCCGGGTGAGAATCGGCAGATCCAGATCTGGACGACAAAAGCAGGTGATGATATCACACTCCATATCAGAGATAATGGAATCGGAATTTCCGAAGCAGACCTTCCTCGCGTTTGCGAAAAATCGTTCACCGGTGAGAACGGACGCCGTTTTGCCAAGTCAACAGGTATGGGCTTATATATCGTAAAAGGTCTGTGCGACCAGCTAGGACATCATCTTACGATCACTTCCAAAGAAAATATCGGAACAGACGTCGCTGTAACCTTTGGCGGAAACGACTATTATCTGGTGGATGAATAAAACTATACTTTACCATGTGCCCCTTATCTGACAGACAGATAAAGAATGACCAATGTCTTAACCTTACAAAACTGTAACCTTCTGTAACATAAGAAAAACGACACTCTCCCTTGAAAACGATATACTCACACTTGTAAACAGGAGATGAGGTGTTGACAGGATCAACAGCTCTTAACTCAGTTATTAATAGAAAATGGTGTGTGGGTAAATCGTTTTAGTATTTCGTGGATGTTTTTATGGGGCTGTTGTTCTGACAGTGAGCAATACCTAAAATCCATAGAGCAGCCGACTGAGTGTTCTGCTATCCTGTGCCATGTCGTCGGAGCAATGGTCACAAAAAACATGTAAGTGTTACCTGAACGATTTAGTCACACACCGAATAGCAAGGAGAGATAAAAGTGGAAACAATTTTAAAGATTGAGAATATCGAAAAGTATTACGGCAACAAATCCAACATTACAAAAGCCATTGATAACATTTCATTTAGTGTAGAAAAAGGTGAGTACGTTGCGATCATGGGAGCATCCGGAAGTGGAAAGACGACACTGCTTAACTGCATTTCCACCATAGACCGTGTCAGCAGCGGTCATATCTATGTAGGAAGAGATGATATCACAAAGCTTCGCGGCAACCAGTTGAACCGCTTCCGCCGGGAAGAACTGGGATTTATCTTTCAGGATTTCAACCTGTTAGATACACTGACAGCATATGAGAACATTGCACTGGCGTTATCGATACAGAACACGCCTGCGAAGAAGATTGACGAAAAGATAAAGAAGATCGCAAAGGACCTTGCAATCGAAGAAGTTCTGAATAAATATCCATATCAGATGTCCGGGGGACAGAAACAGAGAGTGGCATCTGCGAGAGCGATCATTACGAACCCGAAGCTGATCCTTGCCGATGAACCGACCGGAGCACTGGATTCCAAATCCGCAAAGCTGTTGCTTGAAAGTCTGAAACATCTGAATGAAGAACTGTCAGCTACGATCCTGATGGTAACACATGATTCCTTTACCGCAAGTTATGCCGGTCGCATCCTGTTCATCAAGGACGGTAAAATATTCCATGAGCTTCGCCGTGGAGCAGACAGCCGAAAAGAATTCTTCAACAAGATCATAGATGTCGTAACTTTGCTTGGAGGTGACTTAAATGACGCTCTTTAAGTTATCCCTTAGTAATATGAAGAAAAGCCTGAAGGACTATGCAATCTATTTCTTTACATTGGTTCTTGGCGTAGCAATCTTCTATATTTTTAATGCGATCGAGACACAGACGGCGATGATGAGGATCTCCAAAGATACCAGAGAAATTGTAGAGCTGATGGCAAATATCATTTCCGGTGTCAGCGTATTCATTGCATTTGTGCTTGGTTTCCTGATCATATATGCCAGCCGATTCCTGATGAAACGGCGTAACAAAGAATTTGGATTGTATCTGCTGCTTGGAATGGGCAAATGGAAGGTGTCAAAGATGCTGTTTATCGAGACACTGATCATCGGTCTGGTTTCACTTGGCGTTGGGCTTCTTTCCGGTATCGGGATTTCCCAGCTTACCAGTCTGTTAGTTGCAAATATGTTTGAAGCGGATATGTCTTCTTATAATTTTGTATTTTCAAGTTCTGCATTTGTAAAGACCTGTTTCTATTTTGCTATCATCTATGTGGTTGTGATCCTGTTTAATACGATCGCGATCGGACGCTGCAAATTGATCGACCTGTTCCAGAGGGGAAGAAAATCAGAGACTGTTAAGATGAAAAATCCGTGGATATCGGTATTTGTATTTCTTCTTTCCGTAGCAGGACTTGGATATGCATATTACTATATTAATTCAAATACAACAGATCTCTATATGAAAGATATCTATTTCTGTATCGGACTTGGATGTGTCTGCACATTTTTGTTTTTCTGGTCGATTTCCGGTATGTTGTTCCGGTTAGTTTCTTCCGTGAAGCGTGTTTATTATAAAGGACTGAATTCATTTGTCATCCGTCAGATGAGCAGTCGTGTAAATACAAATGTACTGTCAATCTCGATCATTTGTATTATGTTATTTGTTACGATCTGCGTGCTGACTTCGGCGCTTACGATCCGAAATGGTTTGAATGAGGGGTTAAGAAGGTATGCTACCGTTGATGTAAATATTACCAGACAGGTAAGAAGTTCTGATTATGATGTTGCAGCCGGTAAGGGTGCGGATGAGGATGCTTACTATGATCCGACGTGGGATAAACGCGATATTTGCGATATATATAAGGAACATGGAATTGATTTGCCGTCTATGTTTTCAGCCTATGAAGATGTGTATATATATTCACTGCCGGATTGCACATACGGGGATACATTCAGTGAACAGGCAAAGGATGCGTTCCTTGGTGACCAGCCGATGTATGGCATGATGGATATCATGGAAAATGTCATGACAGTGTCCGATTATAATCGTGTGGCAAAGCTGTGTGGTTTTGAAACTGTGTCGATCAAAGATGATGAATATGGAATCGTGGCGAATTATAAGCAGATGGTGACATACAGAGATATGTCATTGCAGGCCGGTATGCTGATTCAGGTAAATGGTTATGAACTGAAGCCGGGAATGAGCAAATGTCAAGCCGGTGATATTCAGATTTCTACACAGGCCATTAATATCGGTATCATTATTGTGCCGGATGGGGTGCTTGCCGGAGTAACTCCGATCTCTGAAAGCTTGCTTGCAATCTATAATACGACCGATACGGATAAGATCATGGCGAGAAATGAACATATCAATCTGGATGATGACCCGGATGTCAGGCTGAGTCTGAATACAAAAGAAAAGGTAAAAGCTGCCAGTATTGGACTGGGTGCGATCGCATCCTTTATCGGCTTATATATTGGAATGATCTTCCTGATCTCCGGCGCAGCTATCCTCGCATTAAAGGAATTGTCAGAAAGCACCGATAATGTGGAACGATATAAGATGCTTCGAAAACTAGGGGTGGATCAGAAGATGATCAATCATGCGTTATTTGCACAGATGGGTCTGTTCTTCCTGTTCCCGCTTGCACTTGCAGTCATTCATTCGATATTTGGATTGAAATTCAGCAGACAGATTCTTTCACTGATGGGAACCGATGACATGGGAGCAGCCATGCTTATGACCGTTGTTGTTCTGGTTGTGATCTATGGCGGATATTTCCTGATCACCTATTTCAGTGGCAGAAAGATCATCAGTGAGCAGTAGGGTTTCCTTGACGGTAACAGTATCTCGCGGTATAATTGGGGGCAGGATTATCGAACGAAGAAATGAAGGAGACTTTTTAAGATGAGTAGAATTATTTTAACCGGTGACCGCCCTACAGGACGACTTCACGTTGGACATTATGTTGGTTCCCTTTCTGAGCGTGTAAAGCTTCAGAATTCAGGAAACTATGACGAGATATATATAATGATCGCAGATGCACAGGCACTTACAGATAATGCCGAGCATCCGGAGAAGGTGAGACAGAACATTATCCAGGTTGCACTTGATTATCTGGCATGTGGGATCGATCCTGAGAAATCAACGATCTTCATTCAGTCCATGGTTCCGGAACTGACAGAATTATCTTTCTATTATATGAATCTCGTTACAGTATCTCGTGTACAGAGAAATCCTACTGTAAAATCCGAGATCAAGATGCGTAATTTTGAAGCAAGTATTCCGGTTGGATTCTTCTGCTATCCGATCAGTCAGGCAGCAGATATCACGGCTTTCCGTGCAACAGAAGTGCCGGTTGGTGAAGATCAGCTTCCTATGCTGGAACAGTGCAAGGAGATCGTTCACAAATTCAATTCCGTATATGGCGAAACCCTGACAGATCCTGAGATTGTATTACCGTCTAACAAAGCATGTCTCAGACTTCCTGGCATCGACGGTAAGGCAAAGATGAGTAAGTCTCTTGGCAACTGCATCTATCTTTCCGATGAAGCAGATGAAGTAAAGAAGAAGGTTATGTCCATGTATACAGATCCAAATCATATCCGTGTGGAGGATCCGGGACAGATCGAGGGAAATTCCGTATTTACATATCTGGATGCGTTCTGTCGTCCGGAGCATTTTGAACAGTTCCTGCCGGATTATAAGAATCTGGATGAACTGAAGGAGCATTATAGCCGTGGTGGTCTTGGTGATGTTAAGGTGAAAAAGTTCCTGAACAATGTATTACAGTCAGAGCTTACACCGATCCGTGAACGTCGTAAGATGTGGGAGAGCCGTATTCCGGATGTCCTTGACATTTTAAAGGCAGGAAGCGAGGCTGCACAGAAGAAAGCAGCAGCAACTCTTCATGATGTACGTTCTGCTATGAAGATCAATTACTTTGATGCAGACGGGCTGGAGAATGATTATAAATAAAATTGGCAGACATAAGAGGACGGTCGTGAAAACGGCCGTCCTTTTGTTGTACAGCAAAAAGTTGGAAAAGTTGCAAAAAACATGTACAATAAGGATGGAAAAGTTACAGAATATATGGGGAGACACCAGATATGAAAAAGACGATTTTATTATTAGGGGCAGTTGGAGTGCTTATGATGACAGGGTGTGCCGATGAAGGTATCACGACAGATTATGGAGAATGGGTAGCTACATCCGAATACAGTATGGATGGAACAACTGAGAATTACCGGACAATAGAAGTAGATGCGACAGCGGAGAAGACAGAAGCAGCATCAGAAAAAGAAATGGAGGGAAGTTCAGATCATATGAATACACAGAAAAAAGACAGCACAACAGAAAAGACAGATGGGACAGAGGAAGCGAGATATTTGTGCGAGAATTATACATTTTATAGAGTAAATGATGATGTGGACCTAGCAGGCAGTTATTTGTTGTTAAATGTATATGAGGACGAAGCACTTGCAGAATATCATGGTCTGTTTATTGGTCAGATCGTTACATTATTTGGCGATAAGGAGACAACCGAGAATAATGAGGAGTTACTGGACTATACGATCGCGGCAGAAGATAAGAATGGTAAGGTGATCTATCTGACTTTATATTATGGTGCGTCAGGACCGGCGATCGGCGGCTTTGACGGTGACGAATATATGGCGGCTGCAGAAGAGCTGGAGAAGCTTGTCAGAACGACAGAGCCGATTGACTATGAGTGTGCCAGTGTCTATGAGGATCTCGGCATGACGATCCGAATGGGAACCAGAAATGGACGGGGCTTTTATGAGACCGAGATGCCGGAAGGTATGGAAGACTTTTATAATGATATGTATTAAGGAAAGACAACCGGATAAAAAGAAAACTGTATGAAACACATACAATAAGGTATAATGAATACAGACAGATTAATGCATATATAAGACAATGGATTGATAATGGAAAAGAAATAAAAAATAATTTTGAAAGCGAAAGGACAAAGAAATATGTACAAGAATATTGAAAAAAAGACAAAATTATTATTAAAGGATCAGGTAGAATATCAGGAGGGACAGGTAGTTAGCAAGACACTCGTTCAGAATGACTATGTAAGCGTGACTGTTTTCTCATTTGACAAAGGCGAGGAAATCTCTACACATGCATCCGGCGGAGATGCAATGGTAACTGTCCTTGATGGTACAGGACGTTTTACCGTAGGCGGTGAGATATTCATCTTAACAGAGGGTGAGACACTCATTATGCCAAAGGATGTTCCACATGCTGTATATGGCGAAGAACAGTTCAAGATGTTATTGACTGTATCTTTCTAAGCCTGAATTATTTGGGAGATTTTGTTGTTATGGATATTGAAATCTACAATCGTTGGGAAAAGATGTTGAAATTAAGAGAGGAACTGCTTGCTGTTGATGAAGACAGAATGGCTGGAAGAAAAGGCTATATGCTTGATGAACTGAATGTATACCTTGATAATGTGATTGGAGAAGTATAGTATATGTGGACTATATGACTAAACTATAAATTTGCCGAAATGTTCGGGGATGAGAAAAGATATCCTTCAAAATCTATAGCTGAGGTAGCTAATATTTGTAGAGGGGCTTCTCCAAGACCAATATCAGATTATTTGACTGAAGATGTAAATGGAGTAAATTGGATAAAAATTGGTGATATATCAATTGATGATATATATGTCACACATACGGCTGAAAAAATCACTAAGGAAGGAGCCAAAAAATCAAGGTATGTTACACCAGGGGATTTTATTCTTTCAAATTCCATGTCATTTGGTAGACCATATATTCTAGGTATTGAAGGATGCGTTCATGATGGTTGGTTGATAATATCTGATTATCAAGAATCATTAAACACATTATTCTTTTATTATGAGTTGAGAGCAAATCAAGTGCAGTCTCAGTTTAATGCTTTAGCAAATGGTACAACTGTGGAAAATCTTAATACAGATCTTGTTAAGGGTGTTAATATAATTGTTCCATCTATTGAATTACAAAATGAGTTTGCTGATTATGCTCAGTTTTGCGACAAATTGAAATTTGAAGTACAAAAATTAGTAAAAAATCACTTGAAATATATATATATAAAATTTCCACTAGAGTAAATCGATACTCTAGTGGAACCATTATACTTTTGAGTTTTGCTTGAAGACATTCAAAAGCGGGTTTTCTTATAATCTCTAA
>OGFY01000461.1_pt1 | contig 39279 bp, 33 predicted proteins | sample 1570951 | NCBI WGS metagenome assembly OGFY01 (sample SAMEA2581942, study PRJEB24529) | metagenome | biome: Human gut stool | place: China | collected 2011
ATGGGGTCGCAGGGGCGAAGCCCCCGACAGGGTCTAGGGGCGGTAGCCCCAGTAAAATCCCCCTTTCCGGGGAAAGGGGGCAGGGGGATAGGGATAGTGAGTTAGAAATTTGTTTCAAAAAAAGACTCTTTCTACAATCTGAGCCGCAGTTTTCACTGCGGCTGAAATTATTGTTATATATTCTCTGCTATCTTGTCGCCCATCTCCGAGCAGGATAACTTTGTCATACCCTCGCTCATAATATCGCCTGTGCGGAAACCGTCCTTCAACACCTTGCTTACTGCATTTTCAACTGCGTCAGCTTCCTTCACCATATCAAAGCTGTAACGGAGCATCATTGAGGCTGAAAGTATGGTAGCTATCGGGTTTGCCTTGTTCTGACCTGCAATGTCGGGAGCAGAACCGCCGCTCGGCTCATACAGACCGAACTTTGTTTCGTTCATGCTTGCTGAGGGGAGCATACCGATAGAGCCTGTAATCATGCTTGCCTCGTCTGACAGAATATCACCGAACATATTCTCCGTTACCATAACGTCAAACTGCGCAGGGTCCTTTACAAGCTGCATTGCGCTGTTGTCAACTAGCATATGCTCAAGAGTAACCTCGGGATAATCCTTTGCCACTTCGGTAACGACCTTTCTCCACAGCCTTGAAGAATCAAGAACATTAGCCTTGTCAACGCTTGTTACCTTCTTTCTTCTCTTCATCGCAACGTCAAATGCCTTGATTGCGATTCTGCGGATCTCGTCCTCGCTGTATGTAAGCGTGTCAGTAGCTGTCATAACGCCATTTACTTCTTCGGTCTTTCTTGCGCCGAAGTAAAGGCCGCCGGTAAGCTCACGCATAATGAGCATATCAAAGCCCTTAGCGCTTATCTCTGTCTTTAAGGGGCAAGCGCCTGCAAGCTCCGGATAAAGCAGGCAGGGACGAAGATTTGCAAACAGTCCGAGTGCTTTTCTTATACCGAGCAGACCTGCCTCGGGACGCAGATTTGCAGGGAGCTTATACCACGGCGATGTTGTCGTATCACCGCCGATAGAGCCCATAAGCACAGCGTCTGACGCTTTGCAGGCGGCTATCGTTTCATCGGTCAGCGGTACGCCGTTTGCGTCAATCGAGCATCCGCCCATAAGAAGCTGTGTGTAGTTGAACTTGTGACCGAACTTTTCTGCCACCTTATCAAGCACCTTCATGCTTTCGGTAACTATCTCAGGACCTATTCCGTCGCCCTTGATAACGGCAATATTCTTTTCCATAGGTAATATCCTTTCTCTGAGCTTAAAGCTCTATTTTGTATAAAGCGGATTTTCCCTCCGCCTTTTCAAAGCCGAATCTGACAAGAAATCGCACTGCGTCCTCGCTGTCGGGGGTCACTACGGCATACTTATATCCGCAGGCACGCATTGTTCTGAGCGTGTGGTTCAACAGTTTTCTGGCAACGCCGTAATGCCTTTCTTCCTCGCAGACATACAGCTTCTCCAGTCTGACCTCTTTGTTCAGGCTGTCGGGTATTTCTGTTGTTATGCAGACAGCAGACAGCTCATCATCAGTATAAAGTCCGAAGCCGTGTATTCCGCCCGACGTATTGTTAAAGCCCTGCTCTTGCAGTTCGCTGTCCGATAACGCTTTTATATCTACCCTCATAGCATAACGCTTTCTGCGGTCTTACTTCTTTAAGGAGTTCAGCAGACCGCCCTTGTTGATTATATCCTTGATGAATTCGGGGAAAGGCTCAGCCTTGTATGTACAGCCCTTTGTCACATTTGTGATAACTCCCGTATCAAAGTCAACCTCGACCTCGTTGCCGTTCTCTATATCCTTGGCAGCCTCGTCGCACTCTAAGATTGCAAGTCCGATATTGATAGCGTTGCGGTAGAATATTCTTGCAAATGTGCTTGCGATAACGCAGGAGATGCCGCTTGCCTTGATTGCGATAGGTGCGTGTTCTCTTGAGCTTCCGCAGCCGAAATTCATATTAGCGACTATAATGTCGCCGTCCTTTACATTCTTTACAAAGTCCTTGTCTATATCCTCCATACAGTGACTTGCAAGCTCCTTGTGGTCGGCTGTATTAAGGTATCTTGCAGGAATGATAACGTCGGTATCAACGTTGTCACCGTATTTGTGTACTGTACCGTGTGCCTTCATATATGTCTGTCCTTTCTTATATTTCAAAATCTACGCAGCTGCGTCTTGCCGTATAAGGTCTTACCGTGCTGTCGGCTACCTTAACGTGTTCGGGATGAGTGGAATAGCCCTTTAACGCTTCTGCGCTTTCGAATGTGCTGTCAAGCATAAGGTCGCCCGTGGAAGAACCGAGAATATCGGTTATGACTTTTATCTCAAGAAGTCCGTCTATCTTGCCTGCGAGCCCTTCAAGCCCCTGCTTTATAAGGCGGCATCTTTCCTTCTTTTCTTCGGCCGAAAGCTCGTCCTTCAAGTTCCAGATTATTATATGCTTTACCATATTCTCACCTTACTTTATGCCTGTTATCTTACCTGCTATAGCACTTGCCGCCGCAACTGCCGGGCTTGCAAGATAAACCTCGCTGTCAACGTGTCCCATTCTTCCTACAAAGTTTCTGTTTGTTGTGGAAATAGCACGTTCTCCTGCCGCAAGTATACCCATATGACCGCCGAGGCACGGACCGCAGGTGGGAGTAGAAAGCACACAGCCCGCATTTACAAATATCTCTGCAAGGCCTTCCTTTATGCACTGGAGATATACCTTCTGAGTGCCGGGGATTACAATACATCTTACGCCCTTTGCAATGTGCTTGCCCTTGAGAATCTCAGCGGCGATACGCATATCGCTTATTCTGCCGTTTGTACATGAACCTATAACTGCCTGGTCAATCTTTATATCCTCTGTAATTTCGTCAACGGTCTTTGTGTTTTCGGGCAGATGAGGGAATGAAACCGTCTGCTTTACGGTTGACAGATCAATGTCGATAACTCTTGAATATACTGCATCCTCGTCAGCCTTGAATATATCAAATTCACGGTCTGCTCTTTCCTTCATATATGCCATTGTTATCTCGTCAACTTCAAATATACCGTTCTTTGCGCCGGCTTCGATAGCCATATTGGCAATGCAAAGTCTGTCGTCTATCGAAAGGCTCTTCAAACCCTCGCCGGTAAATTCCATAGACTGATAAAGTGCGCCGTCAACACCTATCATACCAATTATGTGAAGAATAACGTCCTTGCCGCTTACATACTTGTTAAGCTTTCCTGTCAGGTTGAACTTTATAGCGGAGGGAACCTTAAACCACGCCTCGCCTGTTGCCATACCTGCCGCCATATCGGTCGAGCCTACGCCCGTTGAGAATGCGCCGAGTGCGCCGTATGTACAAGTGTGGCTGTCTGCGCCTATGCACAGCTCGCCCGGACCTATAAGACCTTTTTCGGGGAGAAGTGCGTGTTCGATGCCCATTTCGCCTACATCGTAATAATTTGTAATATCGTACTTTCCTGCGAATTCTCTGCACTGCTTGCACTGAGTAGCCGCCTTGATATCCTTGTTCGGCGTGAAGTGATCCATTACAAGAGAAATCTTATCCTTGTTAAATATGCCGCCGAAGCCTGCCTTGTTGAACTCGTTTATCGCAACTGGGCTTGTAATATCGTTACCGAGTACCATATCCAGCTTTGCTCTTATAAGCTGTCCCTCTCTTACGCTTTCAAGTCCTGCGTGCTTTGCCAGTATCTTCTGGCTCATTGTCATGCCCATGTGTTTGTCCTGCCTTTCTTCTACCGCTCGTTACAAGCTGTGCCTTATGATTTGTTTACGTTAATCACGTTCAAGTGCCGAAATACCCGTTCTTACAATCTCTTTTACTCCGTAGGGCTGGAGAAGTCCTATGAACGAATCTATCTTCTCGGGTTCGCCCGTAAGCTCAAGCATAAGTCTGCTCTCCGCTACGTTTACGACCTTCGCTCTGAAAAGATTTGCAATCTCTATCACAGGCTGACGTGACGCAGGGCCGTTGCCGACCTTCATAATGATATGCTCACGGCATACAGCGTTATGCAGTACCTTGACCTCCGATACATCGTAGAGCTTGCGGAGCTGTTTTACCAGCTGTTCCATCACGCCCTCGTCGCCGTCTGCAACTATTGTCATACGGGAAATACCGAGGTTTTCGGTTTCCGCAACGTTAAGACTTATTATATTATATCCTCTGCGGCTGAACAGACCCGTTACTCTGCCGAGTACGCCGATGCCGTTGTTTACGCAGACGGAAATTACGTTTCTCTCTGTCATTTTTCTGCCTCCGTTCAGTCGTCGATTTCTATCTCAAGGATAGGCTCAGTTATGGATTTTCCTGCCGGTACCATAGGAAGAACGTTTATATCCTTGTCTATTCTTGCCTCGATAAGCACGGGGGCTGTCTTTGAAACCTCAAGAGCTTCACGCAGTATCTCCTCGCACTTGTCCTCGCTGTCTATAACAAACGACTTTATGCCGAACGCTTCTCCGAGCTTCATATAATCTGTAGGACGGTCAAGCGTCGTCTGTGAAAATCTCTTGCCGTAGAACAATCTCTGCCACTGACGAACCATACCGAGAACATTATTGTTGATAACAAGCTCAACTACAGGTATATTGTGCTTTGACAGCGTTACAAGCTCGTTTAAGTTCATATGGAAGCTTCCGTCGCCTGCAATGTTTACAACCGTCTTGTCGGGGTTTCCGCACTTTGCACCGATAGCCGCACCAAGCCCGTAGCCCATAGTGCCAAGACCGCCGCTTGTGATAAGCTGGTGAGGGTGCTTATATGCGTAATACTGAGCAGCCCACATCTGCGACTGACCTACCTCGGTTGCGATAAGTGCCTCGCCGTCTGTCAGCTTGTCAAGCGTTTCTATAAGGTGCTGAGGGGTAAGAGTAAGCTCGTCTGTGCCTTTCTGCCTGCACTCGTACTGCTTCTCCCACGTCTTTATTTTGCCCATCCAGCCGCTGTGCGACTGCTGAGGGATTAGTTTTATCAGCTTTTTCATAACATCTGTGCTGTCGCCGATAACCTGATGATAAACCTTTATGTTCTTGTTTATTTCAGCAGGGTCAATGTCTATATGAAGTACCTTTGCATCGGGAGCGAAGGTCTGCGGATTACCTATTACTCTGTCTGAGAATCTTGTGCCGATACCGATGAACAGGTCGCAGTTCTTTATTGCCTCTGCTGCTGTCTTTGTTCCGTGCATACCGAGCATACCCATATATCTGCTGTCGGTTTCGTCAAAGCTACCCTGACCCATAAGCGAAGATGATACGGGAGCGTCAATAAGCTCGGCAAAAGCCTTTAATGTCTTTGCTCCGTCCTCGCCGTAGATACCGCCGCCTGTATAAAGGAACGGACGTTCAGCGTTCTTTATCAGCTCCGCCGCCTTTGCTATACAGCCGTCCTGGTGCATAGTAACATTTACCGTATACGGCTTTAAGGGCTTGTTTGCAAAATCCGCCTTCTGCGCCGTTATATCCTTGGGAACATCGACAAGGACAGGACCCTTTCTTCCGCTTCCTGCTATGTAGAAAGCCTCACGCAGTGTATCCGCCAGCTTGTTTACATCCTTTACGATAAAGTTATGCTTTGTTATAGGCATTGTGATGCCGGTAATATCAACCTCCTGGAAGCTGTCAAGGCCTAAAAGCGAACAAGCAACGTTGCCCGTAATAGCCACCATAGGCACACTGTCCATATAAGCCGTTGCGATACCTGTTACAAGGTTTGTCGCACCCGGACCCGATGTTGCTATAACAACGCCCGTCCTGCCTGTAGAACGTGCGTAACCGTCAGCCGCATGGCTTGCGCCCTGCTCGTGTGCCGTCAGAACGTGATGTATTTTGTCACTGTAATTGTATAAGCTGTCGTAGATGTTCAGAACTGCGCCGCCGGGATAGCCGAAAACGGTGTCAACGCCCTGCTCTATCAGACATTCGCAGATTATATCTGCACCCGTCAGATTTCTCATTTCTTTCATTCCTTTTTCTTTACACTCAGATTATTTATAATAACGGATAAAAAATCCTATCGTTTTATTTTAACACTATACAGCGTTTTTGTCAATGGCGAAACCGCATCATAAAGCAAGAAAAGGACACCTCCCGATGTCCTTTTATTATCGTCATGCTTTTTGTACCGTACCGTCTTTTATCGACAGCACGCATACAGCCGTGCAACACATTATATTTACTGCAAGAGTAATAATGCAAAGGTAAATGCCGACTCCGAAGCTTGCTATGTTGATTTTTATACTCGATATTATAATAAGCTCAATTACAAGTGCCGCTACCGATGCTACAACTGACAGAATCCTACATACTGCCACAAGCTTTCTGCTTTGCCATCCGACAAATGCAAAATACAGCTCAAAACCCAAACAAAGAGCAATTGCGACCCAGCTTCCGCCTGCGATAAATGCAAGTCCCTCTTGAACTTTAACTCCGTTCATATTGCACCACGGAAGTAGAAATCCGATTGCGTGAACAAGTAATGTTATTGCTCCGATCGTGATAAAGATGTTGGTTTTGCGTGTGTTGGTATTCATGATGCTGCCTCCGTAAAATTTAACATATCAGTATTATATCACAAATCAAATCGGCGTAAACCGATACGGCGGTACGCCGTGCTTTTGCATGGGATAAACCGCATCAGCGATTTATCAGTCTCAGGTTATTATATCACAATATATCGTCACTGTCAATTATATAAAAAGGACACCGTGAGGTGTCCTTTCGCAATAATCTTAATATATCTCCACACCGGTGAAGTAATGCTGTAAAATTTGCTTATATGTGTAGCCGTTTTCAGCAAGAGCCTTTGCGCCGTACTGCGACAATCCCACGCCGTGACCGTGACCGTAGGTCGTAAAGATGAACTTGTCGCTGCTTTTGTCGTATTTCAGATCAAAAGCCGCACTTTTCAGCGAATAACCGAGTACCGTTTCTCTTATCGTTCTGCCGTCTATTGTCTTGCCGTTTGCCTTTGTCATACCGCCGACAGAAATTGACGTTACCCAGCCGTGTTCCCTGTTATCAAGTCTTGAGTTTATCTTGAACCATTTTGACGGGTCGCCTGTGAGTGCTATTCCGAGTGTATTCTGAACAGCATTCTTTATGTAATCCGAAGAATAGCTGTCGGTACTGCCCCAGTTAGGGTCGGTCGTCTTATCAAGAGGACAATCAACGCTTCTGAGATACGGATAATCAACGCCCCATACATTTTCGGCACTGTTGGTATAGCCGCACGAGGACGCAAAGAACACACTTTGTATCATCTCGCCGTTATAGTAGATTGCTTCACCCAGCACCTCGTCAACGAGCTTGTATATCCTGTCATATACGTCTGTTTTTAGTGCTGTCGTGGGGCTGACGCCCATTTCGTTGTTCTTTTTGATATAGGTGTATTCCGCTACCGCCTGTGCTTTTACCGCTTCATCGGGGAACTCGTTCCATATCTCACCGACTACCGCCCTCGCAATTATCTCTCTTGCACCTGCCGTGTAATATGTACCGGTCACCTGATCGTATACCGATAACTGCTCCTCACCGCTGTTATCGGGCGTCGGCGTCGGTGCAGATGTTGTTTCAGCCGTTGTGGTTTCCGGTGCGGCAGTCGTTGCCGCTGCGGTGGTTGCGGCAGTTGTTGTTTCGGGGATTATAACGGTATTATCCGCCGCAGGTGTGAGTGTGCGTTTTTTTACCGTAGTTGTAGATGTGGTCGTTTCCGCCTTGGTGGTTGCTGTAGTCTGTGCCTTTACATCGGCAAGTGTAGGTTTTTTGTCGTCTTGCAGCTTAATTGTTGTAGTTTCGGGAGTTTTTTCGGTTTCGGCAGATGTTGTCACTTCAGGGATAGATACCTCTATCTCTCTTTCATTGTCTGCGCTTACATGAACGACCTGAACTATTCCGAACAGGTAAATGTATACGCAGGATATAACGAGAGCGAGCAGTATCTTCCCTATTGATGCCTTCTGCATTAAATTCCTCCTTTATGTTACAGTTTCCGCTTTCTTTTTATCAGTCGGAGCTTTCCGTCTTGAACGAACTATCCTTCTTGAAACCTTCTATCCACGCAGGATTCCAGTACCTTCCGCTCCATTCCTTGCCGTAATAGTAAAGCTCTCTTATCGTCCGGCACTGCTTCGTGTCGGGGTTACGCTTGAAGCTTTTTATCTGCTCGTCTGTGAACGAATCGGACTCGCCGTCACGAACCTTTCTCGCAACAACAACGATACGCATATCGTAAAGACCTACCTCGAACTCGCAGGTGGACAGCGTAAGGAACTTATCGCCGTATTTCATATCAACGCCGGTGAAGAATTCGCTCCTGTCAAGGCATTCGGACGTGAAATAATTGAATTCATCCCTGTTTGCAAAATTCAGTATGGCGGGATAATTGAACACATCGCCGTATTCCTCCCTCGTATTGATGAGCATTACAGAGAATATCTTGTATTTTGCCTTTTCGTACAGCGTGTTGAACTCGATTACAGGATGCTCTTTCAGAAACTCAAGGCTCTTGTCAAGGTCAACTCGTCTGTACTCGGTTATTTCGGCAAAGAAGTTTTCGGTACGCAGGTTATGACCGTAAAGGATCGTATTTGCGGACGTTTCGCCTGTATTCTTGAATTCGTTCTCATAATCCGCAAAAATAGTACCGTTCTTACTGTAATTGCCGTAAAAATCCTTTTCAAGATAGTCGGTATTGTTTTTGCCCTGTACTACAGGATAGTTTACATTTATACCCTTTATGCTCAGCCAGCCGACAAAATCGTTGTTTATCGCATAAAAAGGCGCATATTCGGTGTTTATGGCTTTTTCGGGAAGCTCGGCTATTTCCTCTGCGGTCGGCTCGTGGTTTCCCAGCTGTAATATGCTGCTCTGATACTCGTTTCTCTGCCTTTCAGGCTCGAACATATATTTATCAATAATTATAAGCACTGCCGCGCAAAGAGCGACTATCGAAACAAGGAAAACTATCTTTCGGATAATCTCGCCTACGCTGTCGCCTTTCCACGGGATAAGGCCCTTGACAATGGCTAATGCGGCATTTTCCTTTTTCTTTTTCTTATTTTTCTTCTTATCTGTGGTCGATACTACGACCGATTTATAATCAGGCATCTTCTAACCTTCCTTTTGCTGTGATAATTACCATAGGAATACTATGTCAACTGCTCTTCTTCGGCTTATAGCCTTTTAAAAGCGCAGGATCCCAGTTCCTTCCGCCCCACGAACCGCCGTATACGCTGTACCAGTAATCATAATAAAGCGGATCGTAATTGATGATTGTCTTGGATACATCCACCGTAGGATCTTCTCCCTCACGCACTCTCCTTGCAAAAAGCACATATCTTATATTCTTGCTCTTTCCGAAAGGAAAATCGCAGGTTGACAGTGCAATCACCTCATCGCCGTATTTCAGATCGACCTGCGGTGTATATATAAAACTGCGGTCAAGGACCTTTGCATAGTAATCTATAAATTCTTTTTTATTCTTGAAAGTATATGCAGCCGTATAGTAGAATACTTCACCGTCTGCTTTTTCGACATTGACCTGCATCATCGCAAATATCTTATACAAGCCCTTTTCATATATTGTGTCAAACTGTATGACAGGATGCTCGTCATACATCTCTCTGCCGTAGTAGAGAACATCAAACTTGTTTACATCACGGAAAAAAGTTCCGTTTGACATATTGTGACCGTACAGCAGGATATTCGGTGAACGGTAATCACTGCCGATATGTGCGCAATAATCCGCCGTAACACACCCCGAAAAGCTGTATTCCTTATCGAAGTCGTGCGTCAGATAATACATATTCTTATCATACACTTCTCCGTAGTCAATCGGCTTTTTCGGGTCGAACCCTTTGACATGCATAACAGGATAATCGACATTGGTGCCTTCTATTTTCAGCCAGCCTGCCATATCGTGATTTTTTTCATACATCTCACGGTATTCAGGCAATATTGACGGCTTTTTCTTTTCCGGAACGACCGGCTCTGCAGGTATATCGACATCAAGCTCGCAGGTATAATCCAGCATATTCGGCGGCAAAGGCGGCTGAGTCAGCTTCATTATCAGCATTACGCCGACAGCCGACAGCCATACCGCACACGCACCGAGCGCCGCCCACAGCACCTTGCCGCTTATGATCGGCTGCTTTTCCGTTTTTGTTTCACTCTGTTCTTCCAAAGCCACACCGCCTCGCACAACGTCAGGCGACAATATCAATAATCATATCCGTCGCCGTTGTTATAATCATATATTCCGTCACTGTCGTTTATGTCGTCAATAAACGTGTAACCGTCCCTTTCAGCGTCTTCCGCTGTATAGCTGAGCAGCTTTCTTCTGTCCCAGTTGCTCTGCGACCAGTCATATCCGCCGCCGATATTATCATATACCCACTGCCAGCGCTTTACATAAGTGTTTACCTTCGCCTTGCTTACATCGACATAGGTGCTTTCGCCCGGACGTACCTTTCTTGCAAATATCGCAAGACGCACATTATCCATATCTGAGCGGAACGGCCAGTAGCAGGTAGAAAGGGTCAGTATATCGTCGCCGTACTCTATATCTACATCTGTGAAAATATCGCTTCTGTCCATAAGATCAATTATAAAATGGTTGAAGTCGTCACGGGAAGTAAAATCGTGCTTGTTATTGTAGTTATAGTACACTTCACCGTATTCCTCATAGATATTGAAAAGCCCTATGCCGAATATCTTCCATTCAGCTTCTTCGTAAAGGGTATTGAACGTTATGGTCGGATGATCCTTGTAGAACTGCATTGACGGCGCATCATAGCTGTCATAAAGCGTTCTCCAGTATTCGCTGAGGCACGAGAAGAATGTGCCGACAGCCATATTATGACCGTAAAGCACCATATTGCCCGAATTTCCGTCCGGAGAAACCACACAGTTGCAGTCCATCATTACAGAACCGCTCTTGCTCTTTTCCCTGTAGAAATCGTGCGTAAGGTAGTAGTCGTTATCTTTTCCTTTTACAACAGGATAATCAATTGCAGTACCGTCTATTTTGAGGTAGCCTACCGTATCGGGATTTATTTCAAGCAGCTTCTTGAACGAGGGAAGTATTTCCTTGCTTGCACCGCCGCTGTTTCCGTCGGGAATATATATGTTCGATATTCCCTGACTTCTCCACTGGTCACGGAACATCATAAATACGTCCGAAACAAGCGGTATAGCCGTGGCAAGAAATACAATCAGCGCGATTATAAACACCAGTTTTCTGATGACCGCCGCCGCACTGTCGCCTTTCCACGGAATAATGCCCTTGATAAGCCTTTTCCAAAAACCCGGCTTTTTTGCAGCCACACCGTTGCGGCGTGGATACTTTTCCATATATGTTGTCATTTATGCTCCTTATATTTAACGTGACCGGGTTTAGTGTCAGTCTGTCTTATCCGGGAAGGAATAGTTGTCACGCTTTGCGTCTTCCGCATCGTAGCTCAACAGCTTTCTTCTGTCCCATGTGCTTTGGAACCAGTCATATCCTCCGCTTACCTTGTCGTATACCCACTGCCAGCGCCTTACATAAGGATTTCCCACAGCCTTTTCCACATCAACGCTGTCGCTTTCACCTTTCCTTATCTTCCTTGCGAATATCGCAAGTCTTACTGTGTCACCACTGCCCTCGTAAGGCCAGCAGCACGTTGAAAGCGTAAGAATATCATCGCCGTATTTTAAATCGACATCGGTGAAAATATCGCTTCTGTCCATTATATTTATGATATAATCGTTGAAATCATCTTCGGATGTGAAATCGAGCTTCTGATTATATTCATACACTTCTCCTCTTGACTCGGCAACATTGAATATGCCGAAGCCGAAAACCTTCCACTCCGCCTGCTCGTATAATGTATCGAATCTTATAACGGGATGCTCTTTGTAGAAAGACTTGCTCGGCTCGTCATACGAATCGTACATTGTACGCCAGTATTCGTTCAGCGGTGCAAAGAATGTGCCTACCGCCATATTGTGACCGTACAGCACCAGATTGCCCGAGTGACCGTCAGCCGTCACTTTGTTGCGATAATCCATCATTACCGTGCCGCTGCGGCTTTCGTTCTTATAAAAGTCATGGGTAAGGTAATAGTCGTTATCGGTTCCCTTTACAACGGGATAATCCACAAGAGTACCGTCTATCTTTATATATCCCACTGTGTCGGGATTTATTTCCAGCAGCTTCTTGAACGAGGGAAGTATATCCTTGTTATTTTCGGGAACATCCGTATTGGCATCAAGCTGATACATCTGCGAAATACCCTTGCTTACCTGCTCGTCCTTGTACATAGAAAGTATATCCGCAAGAAGCGGTATTGCCGTCGCCAGAAAAACTATAAATGCCACTATAAATATGATTTTTCTTATTATAAGCCCCGCATTGTCACCTTTCCACGGGATAATGCCTCTTGCAAGGCGATAAAAGAAGTTAGGCTTTTTCTCTATTTTTGCTGTCGCATCAGCGTTTGCTTCTTCGGCTAATTCAGCACTTTTTTCTTCAAGCGCCTCCTGACCGTCCGACATTTCATCGGCACCTGAAAGCTCGTCTATCGTGCTTTCATCATCGACCGGTATATGTTCGGCGGCGGTATCGGCTTCATCCGCACTGACTGCGGCCTGCTCGTCTGCCATCTCGTTTTCGCCTTCGGGCGTAACGCCTACCGAGTTTTCTTCAAGTGCCGCTGCATTTGCTGCCTTTCTGTCAATATCTGCGATTATCTCATCAACAGACATACCGCCTGTATCATTTTCATATTTGTTATCGCTTTCCATAACAGTCTCCTTGCTTGTTTGTTTTCTCTTGCTCTTTTTATATATTTTCGGCAACCCACTGCAAAGCGGTAAGCACCGTGTTTTTTCTTATATATTCTCTTGTGTTTTCGCCTTTTGCGAGCGTAGGGTCGGTAAAAACAAGCCGTGCCTGCGTGTTTCCTGCCACGCTCAGCCCGATGTATACAGTGCCGACAGGCTTGCCCGGCTCAGCTCCCGTAGGACCTGCTATGCCTGTTACCGATATTCCTATATCGCTTCCTGCCGTCTTTCTTACACCTTCAGCCATAGCCATTGCGGTTTCGGCGCTGACCACACCGTATTTATCTATTATTGCGGCAGGTACGCCTATAAACCGCTCCTTTGCGCTAACAGCATAGGTGCAGATGCTCATATCCATTACGGCTGAGGAACCGCTTACGGAAGTTATTGCGGCGCTGATAAGACCGCCCGTACAGCTCTCCGCACAGGCTATTTTCTTTCCCTTGCCAACTAATAATTGTACTACATTTCCGGCGGTTTTGTCAATATCGAGCTGAAGCTCTCCGATACGGCTCATAATGCCACATCTCCTTTAAAATCAAGGCTTATTCCTGTTCTTCCTTGCTCTCGATTCTGAACAGCTTTACCGTTGTACCCTCTACAGCCTTTTCTATGAGAGGCGCAAAGTCAAACGACTGTTCAGCCTTTATGACCTCGTCAAACACAGGACGTGTCTTGGGGTGTTTCGGCGTAAATACCGTACAGCAGTCCTCATAAGGCAGGGTCGATGTTTCAAACGTATCTATCTTTCGTGCTATATCTATAATTTCCTTCTTATCCATACCGATAACAGGGCGGAATACCGGATATTCTGCGGCGGCATCGGTACACTGTATAGCCTTTAACGTCTGACTTGCCACCTGTCCCACGCTTTCGCCTGTAACAAGTGCACCATACTCGTTTCTTTCGGCAATTATGTTGGCGATTTTCACCATAAGCCTGCGCATAATTATTGTGAAAAATTCTTCGGGGCAGTTATCCCTCAGCGCTTCCTGTATCTCCGTAAACGGAACGCAGTAGAATCTTATATCTCCGCAATAGCTTGTCAGCTTTTCGCAGAGCGTTTCAACCTTCATCAGTGCACGCTCCGATGTATACGGAGGGCTTACAAAATGAATACCGTCCACAATAAGACCACGCTTTGCCATCATATAGCCTGCAACAGGGCTGTCGATACCGCCCGACAGCAAAAGCAGAGCCTTGCCAGAGCTGCCTACAGGCATACCGCCCGCACCGATTATACGCTCGGCACTGACATACGCACCCTTGTCCCTTATCTCGCACATTACGGTAATTTCGGGATTATGAACGTCTACAGACAGATGAGGATACGCTTCAAGTATAGCCCCGCCAAGCTCCGCTTGTATTTCGGGAGTTTTCATAGGGAACGATTTATCTGAACGCTTTGCGTCAACCTTGAACGTTTTTGCGTTTTTGAGTGCATTTTCAAGATAAGGTACTCCCTGCGACTTTATCTGCTCGAAATCCTTCTCAAACACCGCACAACGCTGTAATGCGCCTATACCGAATATTACCTTCAGCTTTTCGATAACTTCGTCAAGGTCGCATTCGCCCACAGGCTCTATGTATATGGTAGACTGCTTTCTCATGTAATGAAATTTACCGCAGTGGCGCAGTCTTCTTCTGATATTCTTTACGAGTATATCCTCAAAAGTGCCTTTGTTAAGTCCTTTCAGTGCTATCTCGCCGTATTTTGCCATTATAAGTTCGTTCATTATATGTTTCCTTTCCTGCGGCTTTTCTTTGTACGTCTGAACCGTGCAATGCCGTTTTCTATTTCATCGCAGAGTGCGTCAATGTCTTCCTTTGTTGTTTCCATCGAAAAGCTAACTCTTATAGTGCTGTCCGCTCTTTCGCTGTTCATTCCGAAAGCGTCGGGCACCGAGCTTATCTTGCCTTTTGAACAGGCAGAGCCGCTGCTCACATAAATCTCTTTTTCTTCGAGTGAATGAAGCATTATCTCGCTTCTCACCCCAAGCACAGAGAAACTCAGTATGTTATACACGCTGTTGTCCGGACTGTTTATATAAACGTCCTCCATTTTCGAAAGCCTGTCACGCAGATAACCGTTCAGCTCACTGTAATGTGTAAGGTCGGTAGGGTATGCCTTCACAGCCGCCTCAAATGATGCTATAAGTTCGGTAGGCTCTGTTCCAGGACGCAGATTTTTCTGCTGTCCTCCGCCGTATACAAGCGGAGTGAATCTTATCTTATCCGCACAGTACATTGCTCCTATGCCCTTAAAGCCGTGTATCTTATGGCCCGAAAGACTGATAAGATCGCCCTTAAGCGTCACCTTGCAAAAGCCCTGTACGCCGTCTATATGAACGATAGTTTCGCTGTTCGCATTTTTTACGAGCCTGTACAGCTTTTCGGTATCGACCTTAAAGCCGTTCTCGTTGTTTACTGCCATGCACGATACAAGTATAGTATCCTGTGTAACATTATCCGCAATATACTGCTCGAAATTATCAATAGCGTCCTTAGGCGACAAACGGACTATTTCAAAGCCCAGCTTTTCAAGATAATCCATCGTTCTTGCTACGGACGGATGCTCCATAGCGGTAGTCACTATTTTATTTCCTCTGCGTTTATAAGCGTCTGCGACTCCTCTTATCGCAAGATTGTTGCTTTCGGTCGCACCTGATGTAAAATATATTTCTCCCTGCAGACCCAGCTTTTTAAGAATCGTTTTCTTTGCACTGTTCATCAGCTTTTCAGACTCAATACCGAGCCTGTGCAGTGACGATACATTGCCGAAACAGCTTCTTGCGGCATCTTCAGCCGCTTTTATTGCCTGCTTGCAAGGCTTTGTAGTGGCGGCATTATCCAGATATATCAAAATTCCGTCTCCTTTTCATTGGGACTTCGCCCACTTATCTATAGGACGTTGCCCACTTGTCTATAATCGTTTTAATTATACACCATTTTGCGATAAAAAAACAGGGTATATTCTGAAATTTTTATGAAAAAATAACCTTGTATACGCATTACCGCCGATTTTATGAAAGGAAGAACATAATATGTATATTTCAAAACGTTGTTTTGTGCGGATAATCAGCTTTTTTACCGCCATATCGGTCGCCGCAGGCATATCTGCCACGCTGAATATGAACAGCTCCGTCCGTTATAAAAGGAGCTTTGAGCAAAGTATGACACGAAATGTAGAGGATCTGGCGGCTGAGATCGACAACATCAAGAACACGCTTTACAAGGGTATGTATGCAGGCACACCGGAGATGATGACACAGCTTTCGTCAAAGCTGTGGAGCGATGCGTCCACCGCAAAAGCCTCACTTGCCGAGCTTCCGGTATCCGAGCTTCATCTTGAAAACACCTATAAATTTCTGTCGCAGGTGGGCAACTTCTCAAAGAGCCTCGCAAAGCGTTATTCCGACGGAGAAACGCTGACAGAGGATGACAGAAAATCGCTTAAAACGCTCGGTGAATACGCCGACCGCCTTGCCGACAATATGTGGAAGGTGGAACAGCGCATAACAAACGGCGAATTATCCTTTGAAAAAGCCGCAACAGAGGTGCAGGAAGCGAAAAACAGCGATGAGCCGTCATATATAACTGAGGGCTTCACCGATTTTGAAGAAGGCTATGACAACTACCCGACACTTATATATGACGGACCCTTCTCCGACCATATCCTCGAAAAAAATCCCGAAATGCTGAAATCCGCATCGGCGGTCACCCTTTCGGACGCACTGAAAAAAGCCGAGAAAGCCTGCGGCACTGTCGGCTTGTCGCACGATGACAAAAACGATGAACAAGGAAAAATGCCGTCCTACGTCTTTACAAAGGACAGCACCACCATAGCCGTGACAAAAAACGGAGGTTATCTCAGCTATATGCTATGCGGCAGAAGTGTTCCCACTCGCTCTGTCACCGCTCTTGAGGCTGTCGCAAAGGCTGAAGAATATCTCTCGATGCTCGGCATAAACCACATAACTGACACCTATTACGAGATAAACGGCAACGTCTGCCTTGTGAACTTTGCAGGCACACAGGGCGATATAACGATTTACACCGACCTTATCAAAGTAGGCGTGGCGATGGATAACGGCGATATACTCAGCTTTGACGGCAGAGGATATATTACAAACCACAAGAAGCGTGATCTTCCCGAACCGAAGATTACCGCAGAGCAAGCAAGAAAACAGCTCTCATCAGAGCTTACAGCTACTGATACCTCCCTTGCCGTAGTGCCTTCCGCAGGCACAAACGAACTTTATTGCTATGAATTTCACTGCACCTCTCCTGACGGCAGACAGATGCTCGTATATATAAATGCCGATACCGGCAAGGAAGAACAGATACTGTTGCTTGAAATCAGCGAAAACGGTACGCTGACCGTCTGATAGTATGATAACAAGATAACACAAAAATCCCCCGACAAAAAATCGGGGGATTACAGACTGTCGATAAACCTATATAATTTTTAAAAAAGGGGTCGCAGGGGCGTAGCCCCCGACAGGGTCTAGGGGCGGTAGCCCCAGTAATATAGCCCCTTTCCGGGGGAAAGGGGTTTGGGGATAGGGATAATAAATCAGAAGTTTATTTCAAAAATAGACTTTTTCTACAAGCTGAGAGAATTTGCTCTATTTTTATAAATACAGACTTTTTCTACAAACTGAAATCCCCCGACAAAAAATCGGGGGATTAATAATCTTATTTAAATATTAAACTAAGATTGAATGTTCATCGTTAGGATCGAACATGTGTACCTTGTTAGGATCAAGAGCAAGCTTGATAACGTCCTGAGGACGAGCTGTACATCTGGGCGATACTCTTGCTGTCAGCGGGATACCTTCGCATGTGAGGTAGAGGTAAGACTCAGCACCCATCATTTCGGTAACGTCTACTGTAGCTTCGATCAGACCTGTCTTAGCGTTTGAAAGGAACATTTCTTCATCGTGAATGTTCTCGGGACGGATACCAAGGATAACTTCCTTGTCAACATAGTACTTAAGAGCTTCTGTATCTGCCTTAGCACCGGGCAGTTCAACATAGAACTTTCTGCCTCTTGTTGTCTTTGTATCTTCTGAACCGAATTCAACTGTGTACTTGCCGTTGAGCATGATGAGCTTAGCGTTGATGAAGTTCATCTGAGGTGAACCCATGAAGCCTGCAACGAACTTGTTAACGGGGTTCTCATACAGGTTGATAGGTGAATCGATCTGCTGGATGTAACCATCCTTCATAACTACGATTCTGTCACCCATCGTCATAGCCTCGATCTGGTCATGAGTAACGTAGATGAATGTAGTACCTAACTTCTTGTGAAGCTTTGAAAGCTCAGTTCTCATCTGTGCACGGAGCTTAGCGTCAAGGTTTGAAAGAGGCTCGTCAAGTAAGAATACCTGAGGATCACGAACGATAGCTCTACCTAAAGCTACACGCTGTCTCTGACCACCTGATAAAGCCTTGGGCTTTCTGTCGAGAAGATGTGCGATGTCGAGAATCTTAGCAGCTTCTTCAACAAGCTTCTTGATCTCATCCTTAGGCACTTTTCTCAGCTTTAAGCCGAATGCCATGTTCTCGAAAACAGTCATATGAGGATACAGAGCGTAGTTCTGGAAAACCATCGCAATATCACGATCCTTAGGAGCTACGTCATTAACGAGTCTGTCGCCGATGAAAAGCTCGCCCTCGGAAATTTCCTCAAGACCTGCAATCATTCTTAATGTTGTTGACTTACCGCAACCTGAAGGACCAACGAGGATAATGAACTCCTTGTCCTTGATGTTCATAGTAAAGTCAGAAACGGCTACTACGCCGCCGGGGTAACGCTTATAGATACCTCTTAAAGATAAACTTGCCATTTATGTGTGACCTCCTGTTTTATTGCAGAATAACCTTACGCTAATATTTTAACAAAATCGAACCGAAAATGATAGTACCTAATTACCCAAATATCAAAGCCTTGCGTTATGCAAAATCACCAACACATATAAAACGCATTTAAATTTTGTCCTTTTTGTGTACAATTTATACAAATTTTAGCCGAATCTCAGCCTTGAATAAAGTAAATTCCGTTCGAATTTGTTACAAATCACAAATGAAAGCAGATAAATTTAGTGAAATTTTGCAATTAATACTTAAACGTGTTAAAGATTGCGTTAAAATTTCAGCATTTTGCTGAATATTTCAGCATAGATTTTAGTAAATTTCAAGTGACTGTCCCCGCAACCGACCGCCCTGACAATAAATTGACATAACGGAGGAAAAATGAAACACAGAAAAATTATCCGCTTGCTTGTTATCCCTGCCGCTCTTTTCGTTATACTGCTTACAGTTCTTGTTATGTGCCGCCGCAGTGCAATATGCGGTGAAACGTACAGCGACAGAGCCGATTACGCAAAAACGCTCGGCTACAGCATATCCGCCGACAGCGAAACCGTACAGAATATCGTTATCCCTGCCGTATTCGGCAGCGTATATGAAAACTACAACGCTTTGCAAAAGCAGTGCGGCTTTGATTTATCGCTGTATAAGGGCGAGGACGCAGTACAATATACATATATTATAACCGATTACACCGATGACAGCGGAAACACGCTTGATAACATCAGAATGAACCTTATCATCGTCAGCGGCAGAATTGTCGGCGGCGATATATGCTCCGCCGCACTTGACGGCTTTATGACAGGGCTTCAGCCACGCAAAAATTAACCGCACGGGTTTAAAGGAGCCTGCCGCAATTGCGGCAGGCTCAATAATTTAATTTGACTTACTTTGTTCCGAAGAGTCTGTCGCCTGCGTCACCTACGCCGGGAGTGATATACAGATCCTCATTAAGACCGCCGTCAAGCGCACCGCAGTAAATCTCTACATCGGGGAATTCCTTGTGTATAGCGGCTATGCCCTCGGGAGCGGCGATAATGCACATAAACTTTATAGAATGTGCGCCGGCTTCCTTGATCTTGCGTATAGCGTGTACAGCCGATGTGCCTGTAGCAAGCATAATATCGGTAACTATTACGTCACGCTCGTTTATATCAAACGGGAGTTTGCAGTAATACTCGTTTGCGACCGTTTTGTCCGATCCGCCCTTTCCTCTGAATATACCGATATGACCTATCTTTGCGGCAGGAACAAGTGCCATAACGCCTTCAGTCATACCAAGACCTGCACGGAGGATAGGTACAAATGCGAGCTTTCTGCCTGAGATAACATTTGACTCTGCGATAGCTACGGGAGTCTGAATCTGTACCTTCTTAAGAGGAAGATCTCTCGTTGCCTCATAGCACATAAGCATTGAAATTTCGCTTACAAGCTCTCTGAATTCCTTTGCGCCCGTGTTCTTATCTCTTAAAAGAGATACCTTGTGCTGTACAAGGGGGTGGTCACAGATGTGAAGTTTCTCGTTTGCCATAACATTCTCTTTTCTCCCTATGTATTGTTGGATTAGTTTTTTATAGCCCTGCCGTGATTTTCATAGGGAAAAATCCGCAGTTTTTAAATACTTATTCAGTTTGTAAAAAGTCTGTTTTTATAAAAATAGAACAATTTCTCAATCCCTATCCCCAAACCCCTTTCCCCTGGAAAGGGGCTGAGTGTGGGGCTGCCGCCCTCACCCCGCTTGGGGCTACGCCCCAAACCCCATTTTAATAAGTTGTATAAGTTTCTCGACAGACTGTTTAAATACTTACTTATTTTCGAGCGCCATCATCTTGTCAACACGGGCTGCGTGTCTTCCGCCCTCGAACTGGGTTGACAGGAATACTCTTACTATTTCTTCAGCCGTACCCGCTCCTATAACTCTGCCGCCCATACACAGAACGTTTGCATCATTGTGAAGGCGTGTGTACTTTGCCGTATAATAATCCTGACACAAAGCCGCACGGATACCCTTTATCTTGTTTGCCGATATGCTGATGCCTATACCCGTACCGCATATCAGAATGCCCTTGTCGCACTCTCCGCTTTTGATTTTCTCGCAGGTCTTTTCTGCAATGTCGGGGTAATCCGCTCTCTCTCCGTTACAGCCGCAGTCGATATATTCGACTCCAAGCCCGTCAAGGAACTTCTTAACCTCGCACTTCAGCTCATATCCTGCGTGGTCGCTACCTATTGCCAGCATTTTTATTCTTTCCTTTCTTTATATGCGTCAGCATTCTTTGCCATAAGCTCACGCTGAGCCTGCGGCAATTTAAGATACATCGGCATAAGCTGTTCGGGCGTTAACTGCGGTGCATTCACAGCCGCAAGGCATACGCCGTAGCCCGTCTGGTATCTTAACGGATCGGGGGCAATCTTCACGTTTTCCATTCCCTCGTTATCCGTTGCTTTTTTCATTATAAATGCGCCGTCACCGACAAGCATTATATCATCGTCATATTCCGACAGCATTCTTGCCGCTTCGTCGGTCTTAAGACATTCTTCTTCGGTCAGTCTTTCGACCTTACCGTCCTCAATGCGGAACAGTGCAACATACACCTGATTGCACCTTGCATCCATTGCGGCACAGACAACGCAGTCATAAGCTGTAACATTATACGCCATAGCCTCAAGCGTTGAAACTGCCGCACAAGGCTTCGACAATGCAAAAGCAAGCCCTTTTACCGCCGATATGCCTATACGAAGTCCCGTGAAAGAACCCGGACCGTTCGCCACTGCGAAAAGCCCTATATCCTCCATAGAAAGCTCCGCATTTCTGACAAGATCCCTTACAACAGGCATAAGCGTCACGCTGTGCGTCAGCTTGTTGTTTATCACCGTACTGCCGAGTATCTGCCCCTTTTCCGTATCATACACGGCGGCACAGCAAGGAGCGGCGGCAGTGTCGATACCGAGTATCAGCATAGTTCCTCCTGCGGAATATATTCAATTACTCTTGAATTATCCCCTGTTTTAGTGATATTCACATCGCACCTGCCGTCAAGATATGAGGCAAGCTCAGGTATGTTCTCGCTCCACTCTATACACATTATTCCGCCTCGGTCGAGGTAGTCGAAAAATCCGATAGCGTACAGATCATCGAGCGTGTTTATTCTGAAAAGGTCAAAGTGGAAGATCGGCACATCGCCCTCATATTCGTTCACAAGAGCGAAGGTCGGACTTGTAACATCGTCCGTACTGCCGAAATATTCCGCTATGCCCTTTGTTAAATGCGTTTTTCCTGCGCCCATTTCACCGGTATAAAGCACACAGTCGCCGGCTTTCAGATAAGAGGCTATCTTTTTGCCGATTTCAACCGTTTCTTCGGGCGAATCTGAAATAAACCTTTCCATCAGAACAGACCGCTTATCTCGCCGTCTGCGCTTACATCTATCTTGTTTGCGGCAGGAACCTTAGGCAGTCCGGGCATTGTCATAATATCACCCGTGAGTGCGACAACAAAGCCTGCACCTGCCGACAGCTTTACATCACGGACGGTTATTGTGAAATTCTTCGGGCAACCGAGCTTTGTCGGGTCGTCCGATAAGGAATACTGTGTCTTTGCAACGCATACAGGCAGTTTGTCAAAGCCGATAGCTTCAATTTCCTTTATTGCCTTTTCTGCACCCGTTGTATAGCTTACGCCGTCCGCACGGTAGATTTCCCTTACGATTATATTCAGCTTTTCCTTTATGGACAGCTTCTCGTCATATATAGGAGCAAAATTCGTCTTGCCCTCGTTTTCGTTTATTGTATCTATAACAGCGTTTGCAAGCTCGATACCGCCTTCTCCGCCCTTTAAGAATACATCGGAGAATGCGACCTTTGCGCCCATCTTCTCGCAGTATTCACGGACAATAGCTATTTCAGCCTCTGTATCGGTATAGAAGTGGTTTATCGCAACAACTGCAGGCACGCCGTATTTACGCATATTCTCAATATGTGCGCCGAGGTTTACGATGCCCTTTCTGAGAGCCTCTGTGTTCTCTGCGGTAAGCTCGGTTTTCGGAACACCGCCATTATATTTCAACGCACGGATAGTAGCTACTATGACCGTACACGAGGGCTTAAGTCCTGCGTAACGGCACTTTATGTCAAAGAACTTCTCCGCACCGAGGTCGCTGCCGAAGCCTGCCTCGGTTATGGCATAGTCGCCGAGCTTTAACGCAAGCTTGGTTGCTCTTACGCTGTTACAGCCGTGAGCAATATTTGCGAACGGACCGCCGTGAATGATAGCGGGAGTATTTTCGAGCGTCTGCACGAGGTTGGGGTTGATAGCATCCTTTAAGAGTGCTGTCATTGCGCCTACCGCCTCAACATCAGAAGCGAATACGGGCTTTCCGTCATAAGTATATGCAACAAGGATTCTGCCGAGCCTTGCCTTAAGATCGACAAGATCATCTGCAAGACACAGTATCGCCATTATCTCGCTTGCAACGGTTATCTGGAAGTGATCCTCTCTCGGAACGCCGTTCACCTTGCCGCCAAGACCGATTATGCAGTTTCTCAGCGCTCTGTCGTTCATATCAAGGCAACGCTTTATCTGTATGCGTCTGGGGTCTATTCCGAGTACGTTTCCCTGCTGAATGTGGTTATCTATAAGTGCGCAAAGCAGATTGTTTGCGGAAGTGATTGCGTGCATATCCCCCGTGAAGTGAAGATTTATATCCTCCATAGGCACTACCTGCGCATATCCTCCGCCTGCCGCACCGCCCTTTATACCAAAGACGGGACCCAATGACGGCTCACGCAGTGCAAGTACAGCCTTTTTGCCTATCTTGTGCATACCCTCTGCAAGACCTACGGAAGTAGTTGTCTTGCCCTCTCCCGCAGGAGTGGGGTTTATAGCCGTAACAAGTATCAGCTTGCCGTCCTCTTTGCTTTCAAGACGGTCTATACATTCCTGTGAGATCTTCGCCTTGTAGTGACCGTAGGGTATAAGCTCCTCCTCGTCAATTCCGAGTTCCTTTGCTATATCCTTTATTTTTAGCATTTTTGCGTTCTGGGCAATTTCAATATCGCTGAGCATTTTTTCTACCTCTTTTTACTGTGGCTGACCGCCTGAATTATAACCTCTCACGTCATTATAAAGACGCAATTTAAGTATATCACAGTGGCGGGTGAATTTCAAGGTTTAAAGAATATTTTACACCGACCGCCGCTTACGGATTTACACAAATTTCAGCTGGTCAACGTCCTCGTCGTACAGCGTTCCCGCAACAGGCACGGTCTTTGTCCTGTAGCTGTCTGCGTCCTTTATCATACCGTCCTTGTATTTAACCGCAGATCTGAGCTTTGCTCTGGTAAGCCTCATTACCTGCACGCCCTGCGTATCCCTTGCCGCTTTGGGCAGGATAAGCACTGTGTTGAATATCATAACCTTGCCTGCGTCCGAGCTTAGCATAAACTCGCAGTCGCCGTCAATAAGCGTCATAGATACAAGCGGCGAGCTGTCATTATATGCGTTCGCCAGCTTTTTGCGCCTTGTCTTTGTTTCAAACGAAACCATAGGCACCTTCGCACATTTACCGTTTTCAAAGAACATTACAAGCGTTCCGCTGTAGTCCTCTGCGGCTATCATCTTTATTATCTTCTCGTCCGGGTCAAGCTCCAGCTTTACAGGCAGATAGTCGCCCATCACGCTTGCCTTTCCGTCCTCAAAGTCGCAGGCTCTCGCCTTATATACCTGGAATTTATCCGTGAAGAACAACAGCTCCGCACGGTTACTGCCGTCATAGGTTTCGATTATCTCATCGTTTTCCTTGAGCTTCTGTTCGCCGCTCATTCTCAGCGACTGAGGAGTGATCTTCTTGAAATATCCCTCACGGGTGAAGAACAGATTAACGGGATAATCGGGTATCTCCTTCTCCGCCTCGTTCTCCTCATCCTCAGTGCCGTAGATGAACATTGTCTTTCTGGGCTTGCCGTATTTCTTTGCTATATCGCCAAGCTCCGATATGATTATCTGCTTTACTCTGCGTTCAGATGAAAGAATATCCTCCATATCGGCTATTTCTTCCTTAAGGCTGTCTATTTCCTCGATGCGCTTCAAGATATAGCCCTTGTTGATATTTCTCAGCTTTATATCCGCAACATATTCAGCCTGTGTTTCGTCTATGCCGAAGCCTATCATAAGGTTCGGTACGACCTCTGCGTCATCCTCTGTTTCACGGATTATCTTTATAGCCTTATCTATATCAAGCAGTATCTTCTTAAGACCTGTCAGCAGATGGAGTTTCTCTTTCTTTCTTGCAAGCTCAAACTTTGTCTTTCTCTTTACGCAGGTGATTCTGAAATCCGTCCACTGCTCAAGTATCTCGGCAACACCCATGACCTTCGGCATACCGCCTACAAGAATGTTGAAGTTGCAGGAGAAAACGTCCTGTAAAGGAGTTATCCTGAACAGCTTTTTCATTACCGCCTCGCTGTCCTGCCCACGCTTTAAATCAATAGTTATCTTAAGACCCGATAAGTCCGACTCGTCACGAACGTCCGAGATTTCTTTCAGCTTGCCCAGCTTTACCTGCTCCACTATCTTGTCGATTATCGCCTCAATAGTAGTCGTAGGCGGGATCTCGGTCACTTCGATACAGTTTGCCGCTTTGTCATAGATATACTTACTGCGTACCTTTACACTGCCTCGTCCCGTGGCATATATACGGCGAAGCTCGTTCTCGTCCTGTAATATGAAGCCTCCGCCGGGGAAATCGGGTCCTTTAAGTGTAGATACAATATCGTGTTCGGGGTTTTTCATAAGTGCGGCGGCTGTTTCACACACCTCCGACAAATTGAAGGAGCAGATATTGCTCGCCATAGATACGGCGATACCGACGTTATTGTTTACCAGTACCGCAGGAAATCTTGTGGGGAGCAGTACAGGCTCTGTCATTGAGTTATCGTAGTTCGGCACAAAGTCAACTATATCACGGTCAATATCCGCAAATATTTCTGCGCAGATAGGGTCGAGCTTTGCCTCTGTATATCGTGATGCCGCAAACGACATATCTCTCGAATATGCCTTACCGAAGTTACCCTTGCTGTCAACATACGGGTGCAAAAGCGCCTCGTTGCCCCTTGCAAGTCTTACCATCGTTTCGTATATTGCCATATCGCCGTGCGGATTTAATTTCATCGTCTGTCCGACAATGTTCGCCGACTTCGTTCTTGCTCCCGTAAGCAGACCCATCTTGTACATTGTATACAGCAGTTTTCTGTGCGACGGTTTGAAACCGTCAATTTCGGGGAGCGCACGGGAAACTATAACACTCATAGCATACGGCATATAGTTTTCGGTCAGCGTATCGGTTATCGGCTGATTCTCGACAATACCTGCACCCTCTATATAAGCGTTTTTATTCGGAGCGACCTTCTTCTCGCTCTTTTCGTTCTTTCCTTTTCTCAAAATCTATACCTCTTTTTAGCTTTATGCCCTGCTCAGAGTGAAAACTCTTTTTTCAGCTTTTCAAAGCGTTTCTCGTATTTATCTCTTATGGGGAGCGTTGTATTCTGTAAAACGTGTTGCAGAATATCTGCGTCTTTCAGCACCTCGTCAAGCGGAAGCCCGACATTTTCCTTGTCGCTGTGATTCGCTATCGCTCTTGTGATATTGCCTATCTCACACACGCTGAAAAGCCCCGTCTTTGCCAGTATCGGCATTACAGCGTCAGCACCTTCTTCTGCGTGCTTTTCGTCAACGCCCGTCAGATATTTACGGTAGTCGTGGAGCAGTCCGCTTATCTGTGCAAGCTCTGCATTCACGCCTCTGCGCAGTGCAATAAGCCCTGCTGTCTGTGCCGTGCCGAAAAGATGAATGTATGCCTTCTGCCGTCTTTCCTCGGGCAGTGTCGCTATCATCTCCGACACTACGGCAGATATTACCTCTATCCTGTTAATTTCCATATATCCTCCGCTCAAGATACGTCTATATCGTCAAGGTACTTATAGCCGTAGTCACGGATATAGTCCTTTCTTCCGTCAAGGTTATCGCCAAGCAGCAGCTCGAATATCTCCTGAGTTTTCTGTGCGTCCTCCGGCATTACTCTTATAAGCCGTCTTGTTTCGGGGTTCATAGTGGTAAGCGACATCATTTCCGGTTCGTTCTCACCAAGACCCTTTGAACGCTGTATCTTATACTTCTGCTCGCCTATATCGGCAAGTATCCTCTGCTTTTCCGCTTCTGTATAGGCAAAGTAGGTCATATCCTTGCTGTTTATCTCATAAAGCGGCGACTCAGCGATATACACAAAGCCCTTTTCTATTACGGTCGGAACAAGTCTGTACAGCATAGTAAGAATAAGCGTTCTTATCTGGTATCCGTCATAGTCCGCATCGGTACAGATTATTATCTTTTCCCACCTGAGATTATTTAAATCAAAGGTTGAAAGGTCTTTGTTCGCCTTAGCCTTTACCTCAACACCGCAGCCGAGTATCTTCATAAGGTTCGTGATAATCTCGCTCTTGAATATCTTGTCATAGCTTGCCTTAAGGCAGTTGAGCGTCTTACCTCTTACAGGCATTACTGCCTGATAGTCTGCGTCCCTCGCCTGCTTTACAGCGCCCAAAGCCGAGTCACCCTCCACTATATAAAGCTCACGTCTTGCCGTGTCCTTACTCCTGCAGTCAACGAACTTAGGTATCCTGTTCGCAAGGTCTATCTTGCCCGAAAGTTGTTTCTTTATTGTATCTCTTGCCTTTGCGGCATTTTCACGGGCACGCTTGTTTATCAGCACCTGCTCGCATATCTTGACCGCTTCGTCCGGATTTTCAAGGAAGTACACTTCAAGCTGATGCTTCAGCCAGTCGGTCATAGCCTCCTGTATAAATTTATTGGTTATGCTCTTTTTCGTCTGATTCTCATAGCTTGTCTGCGTTGAGAAGTTTGAAGATATAAACACAAGGCAGTCGGCAATATCGGTAAATTTTATCTTGCCCTCGGTCTTGTTGTACTTGCTGTTGGCTTTCAGCCAACCGTCTATCTGATTTGTGAATGCCGCCTGCATAGCCTTATCGGGACTTCCGCCGTGCTCAAGCCAGCTTGAATTGTGATAATGCTGTATAAGCTGTACTTTGTTTGAAAATACAAAAGCGACCTTCATCTTTACCTTGTATTCCGGCTTGTCCTCTCTGTCCTTACCTGTACGCTGTGCGCTCCATACCTGCTCGGTCGTGAGTGCGGTATCGCCTACGATTTCTTTCAGATAGTCGCTGATGCCGTTTTCATAACAGTAGATATGTTCTTCAAAGCGTGTTTCCCCTGTTTCCTCGTCACGCACTTCGTTTCTCAGCACAAAGGTCAGCCCGTCATTTACCACTGCCTGTCTGCGCAGAACATCATCAAAATACTCAAACGGCACGTCAATATCCGTAAATACATCAAGGTCGGGCTTCCACTTGATTTTTGTACCCGTTGTTCCGTCCGACTGGTGACGGCGGAAGCCTCTTTCTTCCTTTTCAACGTTATAGCCCTTTTCGAATCTCAGGTCGTATATCCACGTTCCGTTGTTACTCTCGACCTCCATATACTCCGCCGCAAACTGCGTCGAGCAAAGGCCAAGACCGTTAAGGCCGAGCGAGTATGAATAGTTATCTCCGCTGTTATTGTCATATTTACCGCCTGCGTACAGTGTGCAGAAGGCAAGCTCCCAGTTGTACTTTTCCTCGTTTTTATTGAAGTCTATCGGTATACCTCTGCCGTAGTCCTGCACTTCAATGCTTTTATCAAGGAAGCGTGTAACGATTATCTTCTTTCCGAAGCCCTCTCTCGCCTCGTCTATCGAGTTTGAAAGTATCTCAAACACGGAGTGACAACAGCCGTCAAGCCCGTCAGAGCCGAATATAACACCGGGACGCAGTCGTACCTGATCGGGTCCTTTCAGCTGTTTAAGACTGTTGTCGTCATAATTTTTCTTTGCCATCAGCTTTATCCTTTCAACCGCCGTACTCCCCCGCACAGCGAAACTTTAGTCAATAAGTAGTTTTATTGTACCACAAATCCCCCGTTTTTGCAAGTGCGGCGGGTCGCCGCTGACAATTCGCCGTGCGGCAGGTTGCCGCTGACATTTCGCCGTTCTATCGGTTCGAGCTTTACTTTACCTCCGTTACCGGCGGGCGGCTGTGAGCCGCTTCAAATTCGCCGTTCTGTCGGTTCGGGCTTTGCTTTACCTCCGTTACCGGCGGGCGGCTGTGTGCCGCTTCAAATTCGCCGTTCTGTCGTTCGGGCTTTACTTTACCTACGTTACCGGCGAATATTAACGTTATAAACATACGATTAAGAACGATACTGCACAATCTTAGCAGTGCCCCAATTCTATTGAAAAAACCTATTAATTATAGAACCGCATTTTCTACAAAACAAAATCCCCGAGAGCCTTAGCTCTCAGGGATTTTACTATACTATATCAACTTTATCTACTTTCGTATTGCCGTCCGATAAATCAATACTTAGCGTAAGGATTCTCACCGTCATACAGCATACCAGCGGGACGGTTGAATTCAAGATCCTCAACGCCGAGGTACTTCAGTGTATCGAAGATAGCCTTGCCGTAGTGACCGAATGCAACTGCACCGTGGTGAGGATAGTTCTTCTTGATAAGAACGTTGCGGTAGAATCTGCCCATTTCGGGGATAGCGAATACGCCGATAGCGCCGAATGAACGTGTAGCAACGGGGAGAACTTCACCCTGGGCAACATAAGCTCTCAGTTTAGCATCAGCCGTGCTCTGTAAACGGAAGAATGTGATATCGCCGGGAACGATGTCGCCCTCAAGCGTACCTCTTGTGATATCAGGCTCCTTGTCAGGCTCAAGACCTCTGTGCATAATGAGCTGATACTTCATAGTCTTGCTTGTCAGCTTGCACGAAGCTGTGTTACCGCAGTGGAAGCCCATGAATGTATCCTTGAGTGTGTAGTTGTACTTGTCCTTGATAGACTCAACATACATATCTGCAGGAACAGAGTTATTGATGTCGAGCAGTGTAACTGCGTCTTCTGAAATGCAGGCACCGATATATTCGCTGATAGCACCGTATATATCAACCTCGCACGCTACGGGGATTCCTCTTGCTGTAAGTCTTGAGTTTACATAGCAGGGAACACAGCCGAACTGTGTCTGGAATGAGGGCCAGCACTTGTTGGCGAATACAACGTACTTTCTGCTTCCCTTGTGTGCTTCCATCCAGTCAAGAAGCGTAATCTCAAGCTGTGCAAGTCTGGGCAGGATACCGGGCATCTTGTTGCCGTCGCTAAGCTCCTTTTCCATATCTGCAACAACTTCGGGGATTCTTGCGTCATTCTTATGCTCATTGAATGCGGCATAAAGGTCAAGCTCCGAGTTCTCTTCGATCTCAATACCGAGGTTGTAAAGCTGCTTTATAGGAGCGTTACAAGCAAGGAAGTCCTGAGGACGAGGACCGAATGAGATAACCTTTAAGTTGTTAAGACCGATAACCGCTCTTGCAACAGGAATAAATTCCTTTATCATATCTGCAACCTCTGTAGCTGTTCCTACAGGGTATTCGGGTATGTATGCCTTGATGTTTCTGAGTGCTAAGTTGTAGCTTGCGTTCAGCACGCCGCAGTAAGCGTCGCCTCTGCCGCCTACTAAGTTATCCTGTGTTTCCTCTGCCGCAGCAACAAACATTACAGGACCGTCAAAATACTTTGCAAGCAGTGTTTCAGCCGACTCGGGACCGAAGTTTCCGAGATATACGACCAGTGCGTTGCAACCTGCGCCCTTAAGCTCCTCAAGAGCCTGCATCATGTGTGTTTCGCTTTCGATAGTGGTGGGACATTTAAATACGTCAACACCGATCTCCTTACATGCCTTTACAACAGCCTCACATCTTGAAGCTGAAAGGCTCATGGGGAAACAATCACGGCTTACAGCCGCAATTCCGAGCTTTACATCGGGTATGTTCTTCATAGCAAAAATTCCTTTCTGTGCAGTTTATTCTCTGCTTTATAAATCTGTCATAATACCGCCGCATTTTTTTGTTATGTACCGATTACGTTTTGAGTAATCGTTTACTTGTAGTCATAAAACAAAAAACCTCTGCGACAGGTGTTATTATTATTGTATCACAAATAATCGTCATTGTCTACAGATTTCCGATAATTTTACGCCGTTTTCACACAAAATTATCAGCAAGGCGATGTAACAGGTTACACGGTAATTAAGTAAAACGCATTTGTTTTACCGTTTATTGACACACCGTGCTATTTATGTTATCATTTTACTGTATCAAATATTTAAACAGCGGAGGAAGACCGATGAAATACAGACGATTGCTCTTTTGGGTAAAAGACCCGTATTCCGATAGTTCCGACGAATTGTTCACCAAAGCCGTAAAAGAAAATTTCTCCTACTGCATTTCCCATTGCGACGATTACCGCAGAATATGCGAAAATCTCGGTATATCCTCTCCATCGGATGCGTCCGGACTTCCCGTGATACCCACATTGCTGTTCAAGAAAAAGCAGATTTTCAATAAAGGCTGTATTCCGCTTATAAAAGCGACTTCCTCCGGCACAAGCGGCAGGAAAAGCGTGGTAGCCTTTGACACGGGCGGCCTTCTCTGCGGACTTAAAATGGTTATGCGTGTATCAAAGCTGAGAAATCTGCTATCTACCGTTCCGTGCCACTATATCATTATGGGTTACAAGCACCACAGAGGAAACAAGACCGCCGTAACAAAGACGGCTTTCGGTGCGACATTCTTCACTCCTGCACTGAGCCGCAATTATATCCTGACATATAAAAAAGGCGGCTATTCTCCAGACTTTGACAGGATTATAGATCTTATTGTCAGGCATTCACGTTCACGTTTCCCGACAAGATTCATGGGGTTTCCCGCTTATACTTATTTTCTGCTGAGAATAATGGACGAGCGTAAAATTTATCTTAAAATGCCGAAAGGCTCACGCATAATGCTCAGCGGCGGCTGGAAACAGTTCTATGCCGAGCAAGCCGACAAAAATTCCTTTTACAGCCTTGCCGAAAAGGTACTCGGCATAAAGGAAAACGATATTATCGAATTTTTCGGAGCGGTAGAGCATCCTATTTTATACTGCGACTGCAAGGAACATCACTTCCACGTTCCCGCTTACAGCAGAGTTATAATCAGAGATGTCGATACGTTAAAACCGCTTGAAAACGGCAAGACAGGACTTGTAAACCTGATAACTCCTATGGTTAAAGCGACCCCGGTGCTTTCCGTAATGACAGATGACCTCGGCATACTTCATAACGGAAGCGAATGTTCCTGCGGACTGAAAACGCCGTTTCTTGAAATTGTCGGCAGAGTTGCGCCGGAGGATATAAAGACCTGTGCGGCAGGCGCAGAAGAGATAATAAAAGGTGTGAACGTATGATTTTCTTTGATGGCGAAATATACGAAAACGATATGTGCGACAAGCTGTCAGACCGTTTTGAAGACAGAATATGCGACACTCTCGGAAACTGTCGGCTTTCTGCTAACCAGGTCATGCTTGCCGCAGAAAAAATCAGCACGGATATAGAAAACGGTGCTTTTGACGATATGCTCTCAGCGCTTGACGTTGAAAATGTGAGCTACTATAAACAGCTTATACTCGCCTGCCTCAGCCGTGAAAATCTTGAATACAGGCTGAAAACCGAACTCGGAGATTCAGACGGCTTTATCGGTTCTCCTAACGGCATCACTCCGAAAATAAAAATTCAGACAAAACCTCTCGGCGTTCTGTTCCACATAGCCGCAGGAAATGCCGACAGCTTACCCGTGATGAGCGTTGCAGAAGGACTTCTTGCAGGCAATATCAATATACTGAAGCTTCCGTCCGCCGATAAGGGCTTGTCAATCCGCATAATAAAGCGGCTTTGCAAATATGAGCCTTTGCTGTCACGCTACATATATGTCTTTGATACCCCGTCAAGCGATGTGCGTACCATCCAGGCGCTTGCAGGCTTTGCAGACGGCATAGTGGTATGGGGCGGTACTGAAGCCGTAAAAGCAGTGCGTTCACTTGCTCCGCCGGGAGTTAAGCTGATTGAATGGGGACACAAGCTCGGCTTCTGCTACATTTCCGATTACGCAAATCATACAGATGAATTTTCGGCTCTTGCCGAGCATATAGCCTCTACAAAGCAACTGCTCTGCAGCTCCTGCCAGACCGTGTTTATCGACACCGATGATAAAACCGAGCTTACCCTATTTTGCGAAATGTTCCTTCCGTATCTTGAAGCGGCAGTCGGAAAACACAGGAACACCTCAATAGGCACACAGGCGAGAGATACGCTCATAAGCTACTCCGCCCGTCTTGAACAGGCAATCGGGATACGGCAAATTTCTCCCGACGTATTTTACGGTAAGAATTGCAGCCTTATCATAAAAGACGACTTTGAACTTGAACTGTCGCCTATGATGTGCAATGTGCTTGTAAAAAGGCTTCCGAGAAAGGACATAATGCGTACACTGAGAAATGCAAAAGGCTTTTTGCAGACCGCAGGGCTTATCTGCGACAAGGCTGACAGAGCAGAGCTTACCGACCTGTTGCTCTGTGCAGGAGTTACAAGAGTTACGCAGGCGGGAAATATGTCCGCTTACTTTTTCGGAGAATCCCACGACGGAGAATATCCGCTATCCCGATACACAAGAAAAATCAATATCGAACTGAATGATCAGACTGAGGAAACAAATATATGAAAAAACTCGTTTTACCGCTCAACATTATTTTTCTCGGCTTATCGCTTGCTTGCGATACAGCTCTGATAATTACTCATCTCTACCCGATAAAAATAACCGCAAGCGTTTTCTTTATGCTTGCCGCCGCAGTAAACCTGATATACGCCCTGAAATACTTCCCCGATAAGAAACTGCCGTCAGTAATACTGACCGTCGGCGTATTCTTTGCAATGAGCGCAGATATAGCGATAAACTTAAATTTCATCGCAGGAGCGGCGATTTTCGCATTAGGTCATATCTGTTATTTTATAGCATATTCGCTGATGCAAAAGCCCCGACCCACCGACTTTATCCCCGCAATTATAATATTTATCCCCATAGTGCTGTTTATGATGTTCTCACCGCTTCTTGACTTCGGCTCGGTTATGATGAAAATCATCGGCATTTCATACGCAGTTATAATCTGCATTATGACAGGCAAAGCAATAATGAACTTTATCCGCATAAAGAACAGATTCAACCTTATACTTGCACTCGGCAGTGTGCTGTTCCTTATATCCGATATAATGCTCCTGATGGCGTACTTCTCAAAAATAGATTTCCCGTTCTCGAATTTCTGCCTTGCCCTATATTACCCCGGTCAATGCCTTATTGCAAACGGTCTTGCACATATAAAGACAGCTATAACAGAAAAAATCCGTGTCGCCTGACACGGATTTTTTATTACCGATTATTCCGGGCTATCGTCCACTCCCGACCGACCCACAAAGTCACACCGACCGCAAACCTCTCAAAAGGTCGGAAGCCGAGTGCCTCGGCTCGCATTTCCGCCTTTAAATACGGTTGCTGTATATTCACGTTCGTTTGACGGCGGAAGTAAACAAACAAGTATTTTGACAGCTTGTTTTTAGCCATCGTCAAACCCCGACCGTCCCACAAAGCCCAGCCAACCGCAAGCCTCTCAAAAGGTCGGAACTTGCCGTGCCTCACAGGCACATTAGTGTTTGCGGAGCCAGTTGCGAATCCACTTGCCGTTTTCGGTGAGATCGCTCTCGCTCCAGTTTCCGTTTGCCGATGTTCCCGGCCGCAGTACCGAGCAGGTTTCATCCTTGTTGCAGATACTCCAGTTACAGTAGCTTATGCCTTGCTTGTCAAAATAGCTAAGCCACTTCTGCGTTTCGTTGAAGTCGTTCGCACCGCCGCCCGATGCGTCACAAGTACCGAATTCCGACACGAATACCGGCAGTCCCTGTGACACGCAGTTTTCTACGTTTGAACGAAGTCCTGCGTGAGTTGCCGCATAGAAGTGGAACGCATACATTACATTCTTGTAGTTCAGCGGGTCGGAAAGCGGCTTGTCGATCTCCTGACTCCATGTTGGCGTGCCTACTATAATTACCGAGTTCGGCGCATTCTTGCGGATAACGGGTATTATCTTTTCCGCATACGGCTTGATATTGCCGCTCCACGATGCACCGCCGTTCGGCTCGTTGCATATCTCGTAAATTACATTGGGATATTTTGCATATCTCTTTGACACCGTTTCAAAGAAGGATTTTGCCTCGTTTGTATACTTGGACGGGTCGCCGGGATTAAGAACGTGCCAGTCAATGATAACATACATATCCAGCTTGATGCAGATGTCAACACCCTTTTCAAGCAGTTCAAGGCTTCCGCTCTTGTTACCCATATAGCACTGACCGTTGCCCCACTCGTCAACATACATTGCAAGGCGGACAACATTCGTATTCCAGTCGTCACGGAGCGTTTTGAATGCGCTCTCGTTTACGAATTCGGGGAACCATGTAAGCCCGTGCGTACTCATTCCTCTGAGCTGATAACCCTTGCCGCTCTTATCGACAAGCTGTCCGTTCTTTACCGAAAGCTGACCGTGCTGTGATACCGGCGTAGTGCCTTTAGGGTCGCTCGGTGCCTTGGGAACTGTTGCCGCCGGCTTTTTGGTCGTTGACGTATTATTATTGTTATTATTGCTGCTGTTATTTCCGGCACTCGTTCCTGCGGTACTTCCGTTCACAGTCACTTTACCCTCATTGATATAAGCGTCAGCCGAATAATTGAATCCGAACGAAACGCTTTTTCCCTTTTCTATAGTTCCGTTGTAGCTCTCGTTCTTGACCGTCATTGTGTTTCCCGAAATGCTGAATATTCCGTTCCACTGCGACATCAGCTTTGTATTGCCGGGGACGGTTACCTTTGCCGTCCAGCTGTTCACCGTATCGCCGTTATTGGTTATAACAATCTCATAACCTCCGCACTTCTTACCGCCTTCTTCCCAGCTGCTCGACTTCTTCCACTGAACAGTGAAATTGCTTGAAGAAGCCGCAGGCTTGCTCTGGCTGTTGTTTTTCGTGTCGGCAGTTGACGGTGCCTTTGTTGTATCGGCAGGCTTCTCGGTGTTCTCTGCCTTTGATGCATTTTCCTGCTTTGAAGTATTACTTTCTTCCTGTTCGGAGGTATCGGAAGATGTGTCGCTCTCTGTTACTGAGCTGTCAACGAAAGTAACCTCAGAATTTTCATCAACACTGCTCGTATCCTCAACATACGATACATTGCTTTCGGTTGCCGAGTTGCTTCCGACAGACGATAATACACCGCTGTCCTGTGCCGCACAGCCTGCAAGCATAGCCGCCGCAATAAACACAGCTATCGCACGTCTGATTATAGATTTTTTCATATTTCCTCTTTCGGTCGTGATATTAAAACAGCCCTCACGAATGAGGGCTGTCGTTATTCGTTAATCTTTTTAAGATTACTTTCTCTTCTTAGCAACTACTACTGCACCTGTTGCGAGGAGTGCAACACCTGCAACTGCTGCAACGCCTTCAACACCTGTGTTTGTGTTGGGCTTTGTAGATTCGCCTGTTGTGGGAGCTGTTGTATCAGCGGGCTGGTTAGCAGCGTCAAGACCTGTTACTGTGAATTCGATCTCTAAAGACTTTGTGGGGTATGCACCGTTATAGCCATCTTTCTTAAGAGCATCGTTCCAGATGTTAGCGAACAGAATCTTAGTATGACCTGACTTCTTACCGTCTTCTGTATCAATGATAGGATCAGCAACTTCTGATGTTACTGTACCATCAACGATAATCTTGCAGTCAGAGAACTTAGCGATAGATTCGCCATTTTCGCCTGCGTCCTTGTTGAAAGGAATATCTGTTGAAACAAACAGAAGGTTGAAAGCAGAAGAACCGTCGAGTGCCCAGTCAAAGTCAGTAATGCCAACCTTGTATGTGCCGTCCTTGTCGATCTGTACATCTGTGTATGTAGCAGGAATAACATAGCCGGCATCACCACCCGGCATATCATCGTCGAACTTGTCTTCATACTGAGGGAATGTTTCGGGGTCGTTACCGCCCCATACGATTACGCTGTTGAAGTACTTGCCGTCTGCTGCATCTCTTCCGTATTGTGCCTCATCGAAAGCGTTTCTGAATGAGTAGGGTGCTGTCTGGAAACCGATATAAGCATTATAAGTTTCTGCTGCTGCGCCTACTGTAAGTGTGCCTGCTACTGCCATTGCAGCTGCTGCACCGATGAATCTTCTCATCTTCATTTTAATTACCTCCAAAAAAATTGTATATGTTTCATTCTTATGAGTGTTGTTAAAAGTTTACAACATTCTCAATAAATTAATTATAACCTCTGCCCGCCAAAAAATCAATTTGCATTTTTCACACATTTACCACATAACTTTTAGTTATTTTGTACAATCAGGTTATTAAGTTATAACGCAGACCGTTCTCGATTGTCACCCATTTGTGCGGTTTGGTTGACACAAGGCGCTGTCGGTGGTATTCTGTTAAAGTCGTTTGACAAAATGGAAAGGAAACAAAAAATATGAACAGACAGAAAATCACAACAATCGTACTTTGTGCGCTCTTTGCGGCAATTACGGCAGTACTTTCGCAGATAGCGATACCGATGCCCTCCGGCGTACCGGTTACATTACAGACCTTTGCAATAGCCCTCTGCGGCTTCTATCTCTGTACGGCAAGAGCAACCGTTTCAACGGTCGTTTATGTTCTGCTCGGTGCGGTAGGCGTTCCCGTATTCAGCGGCTTCAAGGGCGGAATCGCTTCAATAGTAGGTCCTACGGGCGGATTTATAATCGGCTTTATCGCTATGGCGGCCATCAGCGGAATCGCATTCAGAAATATGCCCGAAAAGTTCCGTATACCGCTTAGAATAGCAATGGGCATCTTAGGCGTTGCCGCTTGCCATATCTGCGGATTTGTACAGTACGCTCTCGTTGCAGGCAAGGATCTGTTATCCAGCTTCCTGCTCGTATCCGCTCCCTATCTTATAAAGGATATAGCAAGCGTGGTTCTCGCATACTTTGCCGCTCTCGCAATTTCAAAGGCTCTGAAAAGAACAGGCTTTGCCCCCAGCGAACAGGCGTAATTGCAATAAATTTGTAAACATTAAAGGCAGTGCCGGGCGGCGCTGCCTTCAGCTTGTGGAAAAAGTCAGTTTTTATAAAACACGCAGTAAATTCTCTATCCCTATCCCCTTTAGGACACTCTGATAGCTTTGCTTCGTGCAAAGCTTGGTGTGTCCTTATTTCGGCATCCTTGCCGAAAACCCCTTCCCCACGGGAAGGGGCTGAGTGTGGGGCTGCCGCCCTCACCCCGCTTGGGGCTACGCCCCAAACCCCATTTTCAAAAATATATAAGTTTTTCTACAGACTAAAGGCAGTGCCGGGTGGCGCTGTCTTTTTGTTTTTATAATAACAAGCACAAAGTAAAAAACCAATTTACTGTTCCCTCATAAAAGGTAATATTGACATATAAATCTGAACAATTAAGACCATACACGTTTTAATACCCGCCGATAACGCAAGCCTCGCCAACCTCAGATAATTCCAAAGGCGGAATTTACAGTGACTTTCAGTCACCGCCGTTTCGCTACCCTGCGGATAACTCAGACATTTCCAAAGGCGGAATTTGAAGCGGCACATTGCCGCAGACGGAATTTGAAGCGGCACATTGCCGCAGGCGGAATTTACAGTGGCTTTCAGCCACCCGCCCTGCTTTGACTTTTTATGATTTAAGTGCTATACTCTATAAATAGAAAGACAAAACACGGAGATACTATAAATGGATAACAAATACGAAGAACGGCTCGGCACAGCCTCGATGCTGCCTCTTATACTTAAAATGGCACTGCCGGGCTTTGCGGCACAGCTTATAAACCTGCTGTACAGCATAGTTGACAGGGTCTTCATCGGACACATAGAGTTTATCGGCACTGATGCACTGGCAGGTATCGGTGTTACAAGCTCGATAATCATTCTTATCTCGGCATTTTCACAGATAGTCGGCGGTGGCGGCGCACCGCTTGCCTCAATAGCGCTCGGCAAGGGCGACCGTGAAAGAGCGCACAGGATACTCGGCAACGGCTTTTCATTGCTTGTGCTGTTTACCATAGTAACATCGGGCATAACCTACATCTTTATGGAGCCCCTGCTCCGCCTTATCGGCGCAAGCGACGCTACTATCGGCTATGCCACAGACTACCTCTCGGTATACCTTACAGGCACGCTGTTCGTAATGTTTGCAACCGGACTTAATTCGTTCATAAATGCACAGGGCAGACCCGGAATTTCAATGATAGCCGTAATAATCGGTGCGATCCTAAACATAGGTCTTGATCCGCTTTTTATCTATGTATTCGGTATGGGCGTAACGGGCGCCGCTCTCGCAACGGTAATATCACAGGCGGTAAGCGCCTTTATAATAGTAGGTTTTCTTGTATCCGACAAAGCGACTTTGAAAATAAAGCCAAAATATCTTAAGCCCGATATAAAAATAATCGGCTCGCTGTTCGCACTCGGAATCGCCCCGTTT
>OGFY01000479.1_pt1 | contig 38400 bp, 43 predicted proteins | sample 1570951 | NCBI WGS metagenome assembly OGFY01 (sample SAMEA2581942, study PRJEB24529) | metagenome | biome: Human gut stool | place: China | collected 2011
GACTTACAATCTATGTTCGATCATCTTGTTGATCTGACCGAACCGATCTGCCAAAAACTGAATCCGGCTCTTGCTGACATGACAATCTTCGATACCTCCGGCATTGAAGCATGGGTTATGGAAAATAATCCAAAATACGCAAACCGTATTATCAAACAGTTAAAGGCTTTTGCAAAGGCAAACAACCTTGATAAAAGCTATGATCCTTATAAGGCTGCCTATGGCTCCATGCCTACGCATGCTGCTTCGAATCAGGCAATCCAACAGATGTACATCAACGGTCACTTCTGTTAAGTCGGTCAGAAACTCCGGATAAGATAAGCAGATCCCCGGAGGAGTCCGGGGAGAGAAAGCGTATGCTCAGCAGGTTACACAACCTGCAAAAAGAAATTTCACATTTTGTTGCACACGCAGATAGTGATAGCTTTCTTTATGGCAGGATGTTATACTAAAGAAAATCAAAGGTGTTTCCTGAAAGAGCATAAGTTACTCGGAAAGGGAAAATATGGAATATGAGAAAGTGGAATTGCTGGGACTGAAGGATACGTTGGAACATTTACTGGATTTTATCTGGAAAATGGAGTCGAGTCCACCGTATTTTTATGGGATTTTTGACAGGATGAAGAATAATATCGAATTATTCTTATGCGTGCAAGCAGAGGATGTGGAGTATCTGCTTGAGATCCTGGACAGGGACTGGAAAGAGGCAAATCGGAAACTGATCGGGATCCAGTATTATGATGTCCGGGAAAATAATCCTTCAGTTGACCTGGAAGAGTGCTTTTATCTCTCAGGTATGATCGCAGAGATGAGCCGGTTCTTTGAACGGAATGAAAGAAAGAGACGGGAGAAAGCACTGTATCAGAGATGGAGAGAAGAAAGAGAGGATGAGGAGAATGCCATCATTTTTGGATGATATTTCCAGCTTTTACGGAACAGGTGAGAAGAATGAAAAAGGACAGACGCTGGAAGAATTTCTGAAGGAGTATGATCCGTATCAGTATAAAAATCCCTGTGCGACGACGGATATGGTCTTATTTTCTTATGCAGGTGAAAAGCCGGATACGGATGCATTAAAAGTACTTCTGGTCTGCAGGAAGAATCATCCAAGTATCGGATATTGGGCATTGCCCGGCGGATTTGTGGAATTGTATGAGAATCTGGAAGATACGGCACGAAGGGAACTGGAGGAGGAGACCGGGGTGAAAGGACTTCCGGTGGAACAGTTTGCCTGTTATGGAGATTATCAGAGAGATCCGAGAGCAAGAGTGATAACGACAGCTTATTTTTCCCTGGTGAATGAAAAAGAAGTGCGAGTAAAGGCAGGGGATGATGCAGCGGATGCGGCATGGTTTACTGTGAAATTAAAAAAGGGGGAATCGAAGGATATCACGACGGATGCAGCAGTGATAAGAAGAGAGGATTTTTCACTGGAACTGGAAAATGAGGATCGGGGACTGAAAATCAGGGCGGTGATCTGCAAAGAAGAGCGGCAGGGGCTGGTAAGAGAACGGAAATATAAAGTAAAAGAAGGCGGAATGGTCGCAGTAGATCATGCAGCGATTCTTACGCAGGCATTGGAAGTGATTCAGCAGAGAATCCGAAAAAATTCTTGTACTTGTGGATAGAACGGTTTTGTGATAAGATATTCTTCATGAATGTTATAGGTTATTAGGAGGATAAGATGGAGAACGAAGCTGTTTCAAAGAATTTTATAGAGCAGGAAATAGATAAAGATCTAGCAGAAGGCGTTTACGATCACGTATGTACGCGTTTCCCGCCGGAACCGAACGGATATCTGCATATCGGACATGCAAAATCAATTCTTTTGAATTATGGTCTTGCACAGAAGTATGGCGGAACGTTCCATATGCGTTTTGATGATACAAATCCTACAAAGGAAAAGACGGAGTTCGTTGAGTCTATTAAGGAAGATATCCAGTGGCTTGGGGCAGACTGGGGAGAGCATCTGTATTTTGCGTCAGATTATTTTGACCAGATGTACGAGTGTGCTGTAAAACTGATCAAAAAGGGAAAAGCATTCGTATGTGACCTGACAGCAGAGCAGATGAGAGAATATCGTGGAACTCTGACAGAGCCTGGAAAAGAGAGTCCATACCGTAACCGCTCTGTAGAAGAGAACCTTGAATTATTTGAAAATATGCGTGCGGGAAAATATCAGGATGGAGAAAAGGTTCTCCGTGCAAAGATTGATATGGCATCACCGAATATCAATATGCGTGATCCGATCCTTTATCGAGTAGCCCGCATGACGCATCATAATACGGGAGATAAATGGTGCATTTATCCGATGTATGATTTTGCACATCCGATCGAGGATGCAATCGAGGGAATTACTCATTCTATCTGTACCCTGGAGTTTGAGGATCACAGACCGTTGTATGACTGGGTCGTAAGAGAGTGTGAATTCGAGAATCCTCCAAGGCAGATCGAGTTCGCAAAGTTATATCTGACAAATGTTGTAACTGGAAAGCGTTATATTAAGAAACTGGTAGAAGACGGAATCGTAGACGGATGGGATGATCCACGGCTGGTTTCTATTGCAGCTCTGAGAAGACGTGGTTTTACTCCGGAATCTATCAAAATGTTTATTGAATTATGTGGAGTATCCAAGAGCCAGAGTTCTGTAGATTATGCGATGCTTGAGTATTGTATCCGTGAGGATCTGAAGATGAAGCGTCCACGTATGATGGCAGTGCTTGATCCGATTAAACTGGTAATCGACAATTATCCGGAAGGACAGGTTGAGTATCTGGATGTTGCGAACAATCTTGAGAACGAAGAACTGGGACAGAGAAAAGTTCCGTTCTGTCGTGAACTTTATATTGAGCGGGAAGATTTTATGGAAGAGCCGCCGAAGAAGTATTTCCGTCTGTTCCCGGGAAATGAAGTTCGTCTGATGCATGCATATTTTGTTAAGTGTGAGAGCTTTGTGAAAGATGAAAACGGCAATATAACGGAAATTCACTGCACGTATGACCCGGAGACAAAAGCAGGAAGCGGATTCACAGGACGTAAAGTAAAGGGAACGATCCACTGGGTTCCGGCACCTTATGCACAGAAAGCAGAGGTAAGACTTTATGAGAATCTTGTAGATGAGGAAAAAGGTGTATACAATAAAGAAGACGGTTCACTGAATCTGAATCCGAATTCACTTACTGTAATAAAGGATGCGTATGTAGAACCAAGTTTTGCAGATGCAAAGGCTTATGACAGTTTCCAGTTTGTAAGAAATGGATATTTCTGCATCGATGCGAAGGATTCTACGGCAGAATATCCGGTATTTAACAGGATTGTTTCACTGAAGAGTTCATTTAAACTTCCAAAATAAATAAAAAGAGTAGAAAACAGCCCTGCCGAGCCGGTGAACCGGAACAGCAGGGCTGTTTGATATTGTGGGGAAATGGTAAATAGTTTCGTGAACCTTTTAAACCATGGTGGCAAAGAATCTTATCTGTCAGTTCCCTTCCTGAGTCTCTTTGGTAAGGGAGACATATCCACGATCAGAGACCGGTTTCAGATCTCCGTCAAGACTAAAATCTTCTGTAAAATCAGTTTCTTCATTTTCCAGAGATTCCATATCCTGCTTGGTTGAAGACTTGCAAAAGTATGCAAGAATAAAACCGATAAAAGAACCAATGGCTGCAAGTGTCAAAAATACTTTAAATCCCTTTTTCAATTCCGGGGTCTCCTTTCTGATGAGATAATCTGCTTTATGACCTGTAATCAGGCTGATTTTCATTTTAATACTTTTTCAGAGGGATTACAATAAGAGGAAATGTAAAAAAAAGAGAAATAATATTTTACATCCCTGCAAAAGTATAGTATAATTCATAAGGTGGTAGAATTTATAAGTACCGCTCATAAATATTGACAAGCGACATACGCAGGAGGGTTTGAAATGGTAAAAGCAGTAGTTGGTGCGAACTGGGGCGATGAAGGAAAGGGCAAAATTACAGATATGCTCGCCAGAGAGGCTGATATTATTGTTCGTTTTCAGGGTGGTGCGAATGCAGGCCATACGATTGTGAATGATTACGGGAAATTTGCACTGCATACACTGCCGTCAGGAGTTTTCTATGGTCATACGACCAGCATCATTGGAAATGGTGTGGCACTGGATGTTCCGCGTCTTTTCGCAGAAGTACAGTCTGTTGTAGAAAAGGGCGTTCCGATGCCGAAGATTCTTGTATCCGACAGAGCACAGATGGTAATGTCTTATCATAAGAATTTTGACGCATATGAGGAGGAAAGACTTGGAGGAAAGTCATTCGGTTCTACAAAGTCCGGTATTGCTCCGTTTTATTCAGATAAGTATGCAAAGATCGGATTTCAGGTCAGTGAGCTGTTTGATGAGGAACTTCTGAAGGAAAAAGTTGTACGTGTGGCAGAGCAGAAGAATGTATTGCTTGAGCATTTATATCACAAACCGCTGATCAATCCTGATGAGTTATATAACGAACTGATGGAATACAAAAAAATGGTGGAGCCATATGTAGCGAATGTATCTCTGTTCCTCCATGAAGCACTGAAAGAAGGAAAGACGATCTTACTTGAAGGACAACTGGGATCTATGAAAGATCCGGATCATGGAATTTACCCGATGGTTACATCTTCTTCCACACTGGCCGGATATGGTGCAATCGGTGCAGGAATCCCGCCATATGAGATCAAGCAGATTGTTACAGTCTGCAAGGCATACTCCAGTGCTGTAGGTGCAGGTGCATTTGTAAGTGAGATCTTTGGTGATGAGGCGGACGAGCTGAGAAGACGCGGTGGTGACGGCGGAGAGTTCGGTGCTACAACAGGACGTCCGAGAAGAATGGGATGGTTTGACTGTGTTGCATCCAAGTATGGCTGCAGAATGCAGGGAGCAACAGACGTAGCATTTACGGTACTTGATGTACTTGGTTACCTGGATGAGATTCCGGTTTGTGTAGGTTATGAAATTGACGGAGAGGTTACAAAAGAATTTCCGGTGACACATCTTCTTGAGAAAGCAAAACCAGTGTATAAGGTTCTTCCAGGATGGAAAGAAGATATCCGCGGTATTAAAAAGTATGAAGATCTTCCGGAAAACTGCCGTAAATATATTGAATTCATTGAGAAAGAGATTGAATATCCGATCACGATGATCAGTAACGGACCGGGAAGAGATGACATTATTTACCGTAATAAATAAGAATTTCTATAACAAAAAGCATATGAATCTATAATAAAAGCAGGGAATATCTGTGCCGGAGAGCAGAGATATTCCCTGTTTTAACTTTTATCTAACATTATTTGAATCATATTTTAATAGAGAGTGAAATATAATATAAAGCCGGGGATTTGAATTTGATCCGGCAATCTGATAAGAGGAGGTAGACCGATGCGTAAGAACAGTGAGGAAAAACCGATAGACATCATATCAATGGAAGAATACCTGAAGAAAAGACAAGTAGTAAGGCAACCGGAGACGGTCTGGGAGGGCTGGAGAGAAAAATCTGCCAGTGCATTGAAACTGGCAGATATCTTTTATGTCTGAGAGCTAATCATTTCTGTCATCATGGTCATTCCCGAAAAGGCGGGAGAACAGAACAAATCCGTAAAGAACGACAGGTACAAGAATGGTGGCTGCAACCGAACCTTTCAAAAGATCTGAAGCGAGCGGTGAATCGATCAGTGAAAAGATAAGAGTACTAAGATACATGGCGACAAGAAATATGACACCGATCAGAGCCAGAATACGTTTTGCCTTTTTCATTGTAGAACCTTTCTAAAAATAAAAATCAATTATCGTGTAATGAGCGATTCCTTTTGAAAATAAAAGGATCAACTATATTCAGTATACACAAAAAAACAGTTTACGGCAAACGGAAATTGTTATATAATGAATAAGCGATTGAATTCGAATTATTTATTTAGAGACAAAGGAGCAATATACAATGAGCGAAAAAAGTTTATTAGATCAGTGGCGTGATATGGCGTATGACAGAAATCTTTCCAAGAATGAACTGGAGACATTCTGGAGCAGATATTTTACGATTGAGAAAAAAATATATGAGCAGCTTCTTGACAATCCGGAAGAGGAAGTAAGAGGAACTGTAAAGGAACTCGCAGAGAAATATGGTCAGGACGTGATGACGATGGTAGGATTCCTGGATGGAATTAATGACAGTCTGAAAGTTCCGAACCCGATCGAGACGATGGATGAGAATACAGATGTTACTTTAGTTTTTGATAAAGAGATGCTTTACAAGAACATGGTAGATGCAAAAGCTGACTGGCTGTATGAACTGCCGCAGTGGGATAAGATCTTTGATGCTGATACAAAGAAAAAGCTGTATCGTGAGCAGAAGCAGTCAGGCACAGTCCGTAAGGCTAAAAAGATCGGCAGAAATGAGCCTTGTCCATGTGGAAGTGGAAAGAAATATAAATATTGCTGTGGAAAGAATGCATAAAAAAATGTATAAAATGTTCTAAAGTCCGGCATACTGATACTGATTCTGTAAATAAGAGGAGGTAATCAGTATGCCGGATTTAAAATGTACGGTACAGACATGTGTGCACAACTACAAGTTCCTGTGCGATTTGGACAAGATTCAGGTGGGAGGAGATACTGCAAAGACTGCACAGGAGACCTGTTGCGACAGCTTTCAGGAGAGAAAAGAAGGCAGTTATATGAATGCAGCAGTTTCAGACCGGTCTCCTTCTGATCTTTGTAGTGTTGACTGTAAGGCAACAGAATGTATGTATAATGAGGATTGTCAGTGTCATGCAGGAAAGATCAGTGTGGAAGGCAGTGATGCCTGTCATTGTGAAGGCACAGAGTGTGCGACTTTCCAGTGCCGCTAATATTTGAAAAAGGAAAGATAAAATGAATCAGAAGAGATTACCGGTCATGGAATGAAGTGTATGGTGATCCTGAAAGGGTATGTGAAAGAATTTTGCTTTTTCATATGCCCTTTTTCAGCGGTTGACTCTTATAGGTCAGCCGCGTTATAATCTACATATGCGTAAAGGAAAGGAAGGAAAAAGATGGAGGAAAAGAAAGCCGGGGAAAAATTTCCTGAATATGATAAGTCGGACACTGTGCTTTCACCAAAGGAACAGTTACTTTCGGCTCAGAAAAGATCTTCAAATTTTAAAGAGCAGGTAATTAAAAGTATGGCGATGTTCTTTGTGGTGGCGGCATGCATTTTATTCTATTTTGCGTTGTTGCGTCTGAGCGAGATATCGTATGCAGTGAAGTCATTTCTATCGGTTGCGAAACCGATTATTTACGGACTGGCGATCGCATATCTGCTGAATCCGATCGTCAAGGTGATTGACAGTAAATTAGTTCCGTTTTTTGAAAAAAAATGTCCGAAGATGAAACGGAAAGAAACTTTTTCAAGAGGAGTGGGAATTTTAGTATCACTGGTTCTGCTTGTGGCGGTAATTGTAGCCTTGCTGAATATGATGATTCCACAGCTTTATACCAGTATCCGGGATATGATCGTCAATGTACCGAGTCAGATGAACCGTTTTGTAAAAGCATTTAATGAAATGCATTCCTCAGATTCCACAGTCGGTAAGATCCTTGAAAATGTGATGAAAGAGGCAACGACTTTTATCCAGAATTGGATGCGGACAGATCTGATGGATAAAGTGAATGAATGGATGACGCAGCTTACTGCAGGGGTGATTCTGATGGTACGTGAAATCCTGAATTTTATCATTGGAATGATCGTGTCCATTTATGTCCTTTTCAGTAAAGAAAAGTTCATGTGCCAGGCAAAGAAGCTCGTTTATGCAATTTTCAGACCGACAAAGGCGAACCTGATTTTGCATGTCGGAAGCAAAAGTAATGAGATTTTTGGTGGATTTATTATTGGTAAGATCATTGATTCTGCAATTATTGGAGTACTTTGCTTTATCGGGCTGTCGATTTTAAATATACCATATACGCTGTTGGTCAGTGTAATTGTAGGTGTGACGAATGTCATTCCATTTTTCGGACCTTATATTGGGGCGATTCCAAGTGCGTTGCTGATCTTTCTTGCAGATCCGGTAAAGGGAGTTTATTTTGTTATTTTTATTATTTTGCTTCAGCAGTTTGACGGAAATATCCTTGGACCAAAGATCCTTGGAAATTCAACTGGACTTTCTGCATTCTGGGTTGTATTTTCTATCCTGATCGCAGGAGGATTATTTGGAATCCCGGGTATGCTCCTGGGAGTACCTACATTTGCAGTGATTTATTATATCATCAGTATGGTTGTGAATCGAAAACTGAGAAAAAAGCAGCTTCCTACAGATACCGACAGCTATGATGAGCAGGGATATGTACAGGCAGACGGATCTTATGTACATATGGAGGAAAATATATTAAAAGAAAAGGGAGATGAGCCATATGCCGATTCGAGTACAAAATGATTTACCTGTAAAGGAGATCCTTGAGCAGGAGAATATTTTTGTGATGGATGAATTCAGGGCAGCACATCAGGATATCCGACCTATCAGTATCGGGTTGTTAAACCTGATGCCTTTAAAAGAAGATACAGAGTTGCAGATTCTGCGGGCGTTATCAAATACACCGCTGCAGGTGGATGTGACATTTGTGAGGGTGACAAGCCATGTATCCAAGAATACATCCACCAGTCATATTTATAAGTTTTATGAAGCGTTTGAAGATATTAAAAATAAAAAATTTGACGGATTTATCATTACAGGAGCTCCGGTGGAGCAGATGCCATTTGAAGACGTGGATTACTGGGAAGAACTGAAAGGGATCATGGAGTGGACGAAGACGAATGTTGTATCTACGCTCCATTTGTGCTGGGGAGCCCAGGCAGGGATCTACTATCATTATGGAATTGACAAGGTACTGCTTCCTGAAAAGCGTTCCGGTCTGTACTGGCATCGTGTAAGAAACCGTAAGATTCCGATCGTGAGAGGGTTTGACGATATGTTCCTTGCACCACATTCAAGACATACAGAAGTTCCGCAGGATCTTTTGGAGGCAGATGAACGTATCACAATCCTAGCTGATTCAGACGAGGCGGGAGTGTATATGTGTATGGCACAGAATGGTCGTCAGATCTTTGTCATGGGACATCCTGAGTACGACAGGATGACGTTGGATGCAGAATACAAAAGAGATTCGGCAAAGGGATTAAATCCGGTTATTCCGAAAAATTATTATCCGGGAGATGATACATCCAAAAAGCCGATGTTGACATGGAGAGCCCATGCAAATAATCTGTATGCTAACTGGTTGAATTATTACGTATATCAGGTAACGCCGTATGATCTGTATGGCACACCGTTTTAAAAGCGGAAAAACATATAAAATTTATAGTTATACTTATTTACGGCACCTTGCATCATGCAGGGTGCTATTTTTATATAGGAACAATTTTCTGCAAATGTGATACCCCGGATACATTTTTACTATTCTGATAGAAATTGATGTTGGGGTCAAAAGGTCATTCTATCACCAGTGTGCAAGCACACGTGGTTTCAGACCTTTTGACCCTGACATCATAGAAATTATGTATAGTACATGGAAAATATTACCAGTCAAATTCTATTGACAATTACAGATAGAAACTCTAAGATGAGGATTAGTGAATAGATCGAAAAATGTGGTGGATCTTTAGAAGGCATACTTTGAAGTCAGGAGAGTAGGCATGAATCAAAGGAAGTTGGATGATTTGGATTTTTATGAGAAATATTTATTGAATGCCGGGCAGGCAGAAAGAGATAAATATATAGAAGAACACCCGGACTTTCTGAATGATTACCCTGTTTCATATGAGCATAGGGAACTGCTTCAGGATGAATTATACAGAAAGCTACTTCGCAGAATCAGAGCGTATGAGACAGGGGAAAAAGCAGAAAAAAAGGAATAAAGAGCAAAATAAGGTTAAAGAAGTTTTTCTATATAACTTCTTTAACCTTATTTGGTAAATACAACCTGCGATAAAATATCAGAATTTCTGACTGTTGATCCAGCGGTCGAACGGGTCAGGCCGGTTACTGATAAAGTCATTTCTGACATTGGCACTGTTCAGTTTCGTCTTTTGGCGGTTTTCTTCTGCTGCTTCAGCACTTTCAAACAGCCGGCTTTCCGGCAGATGAATCGCACCGCAGGAACCGATCAACTGAACGATATAAAGATCATCCTGTCTTCCGGCAACCTTTGCCTTGCGGACGACCTGATCATTTTCTAAAATATACACAATATCATCTTTATTATACATTACTTTACATCCTCTTCATCAAATTCCAAAGTTATGTAGTTGAAGCGGTCATCTTTCCATATCTTAGTGACCTTGCCTCTGCGGGTCTGGAGACGCTCACGGTTCTTATAATTTGTACTTGCACCGTAAGCATGTTCGAGCATATACCAGTAGGATGTAGGAAGCTGATTTTCTTCGACTTCCAGATAATCACCCACCTGGCAGCAGTCAGGCTGCTCGGTTGTAAAATCCATTGTTCTCATGATGTTCCCCACTTTCTGCGACAGATTACATAAAGTATTATACGCATGGAGGCAGCGGAATGCAATCCTCAGGATTGTATTATTTTATGAAATATTGTTGAAAGATCTGCAGGCGATTCAGAAAAATCTCTCTTGACCCATTCATCCAGTAATCCGAAAAGGGCGTAAGAATAAAAGCGTCCACGATAACATTCATAGGCAGACCCGTCATATTGTGACATCATAATCTGATAGAAACCATCATAGATAGAGGATTGAACCTGGGCGGTATACGCAAGCTGCAACAGGAAACGGTTCTCATAAGTAAATGCGAAAAAATCCCGGGCATTATCCAAAGTATATTTTTCAGATGAGAGACCATGGTCATTTCGGTATCTGTTCCAGAGAATGACAATCTTAAAAGAGAGGGCATCATTTTTCGTTTTAAAATTCCGAAACCAGGTTGAACGGTTCACACCGGCAAGATCCGCAATTTCATTTACAGTGACCTTTTCAAATGGCTTTTCCTGCATTTTCTGGATCAATGCATCTGCCATGCATTCTTTTAAAAAGTCAGTAGCTTTTGCATTTTGTCCCATAAAACTCCTTTCTGCAACTTTTGAGCGGAAAAGTTGCAAATACCGGACAGGCTATTGCCTTTTGCGGTAAATGAATTTATAATTTCTTTCTGCGACTTTTGTTGCATTGAGCATAGAATGATGATTTAATTTATTATAGTTGCATTTCAGATAAAAGTCAAAATATATAAACAAAGTGAAAGAGAGCCGGGGGGAAGCCCGGTCAGAGAGGTTGAAAAATGAGTGTCAGAATTTTTACAGATTCCGCATCAGATATCACATTGCAGGAAATGGAAGAGAAGCAGATTGGACTGATCGCAATGCCGCTTTTATGTGGCGAGAAGACGTATATTGATGATAAGACGATACCAATGACAACATTTTGGGAGATGCTTCTGGATGGGGTGAATATAAAGACATCCCTTCCGTCACCGGAATGTTTTGTGAAGATTTTTGAAGAAGCAAAGAATAAGAAAGAAGAAGTAGTGTGTATTCTGATTTCATCAGGATTTTCAGGAACTTATCAGGGGGCGATGCTGGCAAAGTCCATGGTAGATTATGAAGGAATTTATATTATCGATTCCAAATGTGCGGCTGCTGCGGAAAAGCAAATTGCATTTTATGCCTGTGAGTTACGTGAAAAAGGAATGAGTGGAAAAGAGATTGCAGAAGAACTGGAAAAATTCCGATCAAGAGTCAGACTGATCGCATGCCTGGATACACTGGAATACCTTGCAAGAGGAGGAAGACTGCCGAAGACTGTAGCAGCCATTGGAAATAAACTTCAGTTCAAGCCAATCATTACTTTTACAAAAGAAGGAGAAATTGAGGTCGTAAAAAAGACAAGGGGAGCAAAAAAAGCGATGCGGGACATGGCAGTATTGGCAGAAGAATGTAAAATAGATCCTGAGTTTCAGGCAATCCCGCTTTTTTCTCAGGATGATACGAACTGCCGGGAATACATGGCCACCCTTCAGGAGGCAGATCTGAAAGCAGAAATGAAGCAGCCGGAAGAGATTGGTGCAACAATCGCAACTTATATCGGTCCGGAGGCTTATGGAATTGTATTTGTGGAATCATGATGATATGATAAAAGGCTAACAGAGCAGATCGATTTCATGGTGAAAGGAAGGATCTTATTTTCTGAAGATCACACTGACTTTCGGATTGACAGCCAGTGATTTCGTATGGCAGGGAAATGATCAAAGTTGAGAATATAAAAGGACGGTTGTTCCTCGTAGGTGCAGAGGATGATTCCTTCTGGGAGGCAGGAAAATATATCCGTCGTATGGACAGGCGGCTGAAAGAACGCCCACATACCTGTGAATACGTACCGCTTGTATACGAGCATGGGACGCATTTTGTATTACCGGAATCCATGCTCCGCATGGTATTGCCTGTGGGACTTAAGTTTGTGCTGCGGTTTATTTTCAAGGCGGCAAAGGAATACCCGGATGAATGTGAGGCAGCAAGGAAAGATATTGACCGGAGACTTTCGGCTGCATTAAAAGAATGGCGGGAAGAAAATTAGAAAAAAAAGAAAAGTGAAAAGTGTCAGGCAGCTGGAAGAGAAAATTTGAAATTTTCAGGGAAGTTCCAGTGCCTGGCATTTTTTATACATGAGATTAAATATTGGTTGAAAAGATGTGAATTATAAAATACAATATATTTAACCTGATTATATGAAATGTGGAGAGAAAGTTGCTTGAAGAATTAAGGTTGTACTATAGAGGAAGGAGACTGGTGGGAAAAGTATGAAAAAGGTCATGAAAGTAATAGCTGCAGGAATTGTGTGTACGTGCATTTTCTGTTTTGGGAAAGCTATCCGGGATAAGACTACAAAAGTATACCAACAATTCTGTGAAGAAACAGAGCCGGAGGAATGGATAGATTTTAACTATTGGCAAAACAGAAATGCGGATGTATATGCGTGGATTCGGATTCCGGGAACAAAAATTGACTATCCGGTCGTGCAGGGGGACGAGGATGGATATTATCTGAGCCACGATATTGATAAAGAGTCGAACATTTATGGGGCAATCTATACAGAGAAAGTTAACGGAAAAGATTTTTCCAGTCCGAATACAGTTCTATATGGACATCATATGAAAGATGGCAGCATGTTTGGTTGCCTGGATAAATATTTGGACAGAGATTACTTTGAAAAGTATAATGAGGTGTTTCTATTTACTCCGGAAGAAAAGCAAACATACCATATTATTGCTGCTTATGAACATCCAGCAGAACATATTCTGACATCCTATGATTTTAGTACAACAGAAGGAATAAATGATTATTTACGGCAAATACCTGATTTTGTGGCAGATTCTGGTGGAGTAATACAAGATGAAACCGAGATTACTCCTCCATTGTTGACTTTATCTACATGCACGAGAAATGATAAACAGAAGAGGTGTCTGGTTCAGGGAATATTAGTAGAATGTGAGAAAAAGAATCAAGAGGAATGAGAAACGATATGAAAGAATGTATGGTATATGCGAAAGACAGAAAAACGATTCTATGCAGTGCGTTTGGCTGTATGTTTTCGATTGGAATAGCAGGAATTATAGTACTTCCGTATTTTATGGGACAGTGGAGTTATGACCGGCGTATTGGACCACTGCACATGATACTGGGAGGAGTGTGTTTCTGTGTTGGGATCATCCTGTTATACCTGCTTTTCAAAAAATATATTTCCAGGGAAACAGAATTCTGTAAATCGGTAATGATACGTTGTGGAATGCTGTATTTAATTGGTCAGTTAGTGGTTAGCTGTATAATGGGAGGCATTGGATGGGGGATTGCAAAGACAGGCAGATTGGACCAGGAACAGATAAAATGGCTGATCTATCTGTTATCCGGATTCTGTCAGAACATGATACGTGTCGGGTTTATTTACTTATTGATGGAACAATTTTATGAAAGAAAGTGGAAAAAAGATATTTTCATGGGAAAAAGAGCGATCGCAGTACTTCTTGGATTGTGTGTGATAATGACTCTGCCTGCATTTTTGTCTGAGAGAAATCTTCAAAGTGGAGTTACACTTTTATGTCAGTGTATCTTTTTGATGGGGCTGATTGTCTATTTTGGTAATCGTGCATGGAGGAAAAATATAAATGAAAAAGTGGGATAAATGGAAAAAACGAATTTTGGCATTCGTTGTTACTGGATGTATGTTATTAGATTCTGATATGGCGGTTTTAGCGGAAGAAACTCAAAAAGTGGTTTCAAATCTATATGATGAATATCAGACAGAACAATTATATAAGAAGCAGTATGAGGAAACGGTTGGACAGGTGCAGCCTGAGCAGTCAGCAGAGAATAACGATGATTTGAAAAAGAACTTAAAAGATGCAGAAGTTTTGGTAGAAAGTGCATTCAATGAAAAAGAACAGGTTTCACTGCGTCTGCCTGAAATTACGAAATATACTGATGAAAAGGAAGTTGAACTGACAGGGTTATACGGAGAGCCAGTGGAAGTAAAAGAACATGAAAAAGTATTCCAGGTGGATGCGACTCATTATGTTACATTGCTTACATCGGAAGCGAATACCTATGAATCAACTTCCGGGGAAATGCGTCCGGTTGACCTTACTTTAATACCCAAGGATATAGAAGGCAAAGAGGAAGTAAAAACTCCGACAGAAGAAGAGATTCGTGATCCAAATCTGGACCTTATCTATGAACCAAAGGACAGCAGCATAGATGTCAGTTTTCCAGCGAATATTACAGAGGAACGTGGGATTGAAATTACGAATAAAGAACATACACTGGAACTTTTTCCGCAAGAGGGAACTTACGGGAATGCGACAATAAGAGATCATGCACTGCTTTATAATAATGTTCAGGAAAATATTGATGTACAGTATAGTGTGGATACGACCGGAGTAAAGGAAGATATCATCTTACGGGAGAAAACGGAGCAGAATGAATTTCAATATCTTTTCGATGCAAAAGGATATGATGTAGAGAGTAAAGATAACCAGATCTTCATTCGTGAAAAGGGTAAGAACACCATCCTGTTTGTTCTGTCTGCACCTTTGATGTCTGATTCTGATGGCAGTCAGTCCCAGAAAATTGAGATATCAGCAGAGAAACAATCCGATGGTCATACTTATGTGATTACAGTCCGTGCAGATAAAGAATGGCTTCATGCAGAAGACAGAGTTTATCCGGTGAAGATTGACCCTACGGTTACGATTCCGACAGAAAGCCTGATCGAGGTCACAACAAGTACGGTTCATGGAACCTATCATGGAGCCGGTTATGGCTATGCCGGATACATCACCAGTGCCATGACTGGTGTGCCGGGTGCAAAAGACATTGGGCGGAGCAGAATGTATTTTGCAGTTAATTACGATTTCAGGAAGAGTATTCCTTCAGAAGCAAAAATTGACAGTGCCAGCCTGAATGTATATCAGTATGTGGATTATCCGCAGACAAATGCAACCTTTGCATGTTACCGGATCAATTCCCCATGGAATGCAGGAAGTCTTACATGGGATAATTCTGTGGGACTTTCATTGGAACCTTCAGGAGAGAATGCAGTGTCTGTCCATAAACATGGGATGCACCAGTTTGATATCAGGGAAACGGTGAATAACTGGGTACAGGGGATTACAGATAACAATGGACTGGTTGTTATGGCAACGAATGAGACGGATTTTGGAGGTGCATTCTACACGCCATATTCTACAGGAACGGGCGGACAGGTGGATTTTTCCTGGGACAAACGCCCAAGTATCACTATTAACTGGAGTGTGCCGGATCCGGTGAACCTAAATTACGGACTTAACGATACGACAGTTGCACTCAGAAGCATGGTACTGACGGATAAGAGCGGAAAACTGCAGTTCCAGGGGGTGTTTGCAGATGGCATCGCAACACCGGGAGCTATGGTAGGTTATGCCTTAAATGATGGGAAAAAAGATTATCAGGGCGTTTCTCTGGCAAGCTATTCCTATAAATATCCGGACAGCAGCAGTTTTGACAGTGCATTTTCTAAGGGGACGACGAAATATAAAGATAAACTTGGGAACTGGCAGACGGTATATCCTTTTACAGAGCCGGAATTTAATGTGCTTTATTACATCAATGGGACAGCGGCGAAGGATGGAATCACAGGCCAGACAAAAAAGAGTGATGACTTTACCATCTATAAAGTCACGCAGTATGACACACTTCCGAAAATCGCGAATTATTATGGAATACCGCTTGCCCAGATTATGCACGACAACCGGGTACAGGATATGCTTCTGGTGGAGAATAATACTCTGTTTATTCGTAATCCAAAGAAGAATGCGACCGTTCCATATAATCCACCGGCACTGGATGATACAGAAAAAGCAAAGATTGATGCGACATTGATGGGAAGAGGGCTGCATTGTGAGTTTGGATTCGAACCGGTAAACTTAAACACCGGAAATTTCTATCTGAACCGTACCGATGTTTCGATTCCAGATTACACGGATGACTTTGTGATTGAACGGAACTACAACTCCAAAGGAGCAGGATTATCCAGTGTATTCGGTCGTGGGTGGTCGTTTGAGTATACCGAACAGATCACAAAAGATAAAGATGGAAATCTACACTATCGCCGTGGGGATGGAAGCATTCTGGTCTTTACTGAAAAAGATGGGGAATATACAGCACCAGATGGTTATGAACTGAAACTGAACCAGAAGAAGATCAAAGAAAACACGTTTGACTTTGGGGAAGGAGAAGAAAGCTATCCGGTCTATCAGTACACCATCACAGATGAAACGAATGTAACAAAAACATTTAATTACTTTGGAATGCTGACTTCCATCGAAGATGAAAAAGGAAACCAGACCGTCCTTACCTATGATGACAATTATAATCTCAGGGAGATTACATCTCCGGCAGGAATAAAATACGAGTTTACAACAAATGAAGAAGGATATATTACCGCAATTCAGCTTCCGAACGGCAGTACCCTGTCCTATGCCTATGACAGGAACGGAAATCTGATCTCTTACACAGATGCCAACGGAGCGGTGACAAGGTATGAATACGATGACGCTCATCGCATGACCGCATGGTATGATGCGAACGGCATGCAGATTGTCCAAAACGAGTATGATGATCAGGGAAGAGTGACCTCTCAGACCGATGCCAATGGCGGTGTCTCAAGTCTCGCTTATAAAGATGGACAGACCGTGGCGACCGATGCCAATGGGAATCAGACGGTTTATTATTACGATGATCAGATGCGGACCGTCAAAGTAAAAAATCCGGACGGCACAACCCGTACTATGGAATACAATGCGGAAAACCAGCTGGAAAGTGAAACTGACGAACTGGGACACACGACCGGACATCAGTATGACGAGGCAGGAAATGAAACCTGCCAGACCCGGTTTGACGGAAAGAAAAAGACCTGGGACTATGACGAGAATCATCATGTCATTCGTGAGATTGGATATGACGGAGTCTCGACAGAGTATACCTATGATAAAGCGGGGAATCTTCTGTCGGTATCCATTGCCGGGAAGCTGCAGCATATATATACCGCAGATGTACAGGGAAGAATCCTGACAGATACCGATGCCAATGGAAATACCATTACCTACACCTATTCCGGTGCAAGGCTGATTACGATGACAGATGCAAAGGGAAACAGGACATCCTACAGCTATAATGCACATGGACTTCTGACAGAGATAACTGACGCACTGGGCGGTGTGACATCCTGTACTTATGATGCAGAAGGACGAAAGACCGGCGAGACAACCGCAGACGGAGAACATACAGGGTATACGTTCGACGCATCCGGAAATGTGACGGCAGTTACAGACGGAAATGGCAACACCGTATCTTTCGCCTTTGACGGGATGGGAAATAAAATCAAAGCGGACAACGGCACAGGAGGAACGTACAGCTATACCTACGATGCAGTCGGCAATCAGACATCCCTGACCGATGCGGAAGGGAATACAACGACGTATACCTATAATGTAAGAGGCAACAAACTGACAGAAACAGATGCAGCAGGAGATACCATTACCTACACCTATGATGCACTTGGGAATATCCTGACGCAGACGGATGAAAATGGAAATACAACAAGTTATACCTATGACTATGCACAGGATCAGGTAAATTCTGTCACAGATGCCGCAGGAGAACAGGTGTCCTATACATTTCAGGAGGATGGACTTCCGACACAGATCACATATCCGCAAGGAACCAGTGACAGCTATACCTATGATGAACTGGCAAGAACAACTTCTTACACAGACGAGGGTGGACTTACCACACGTTATACCTATGATGACAATGGGAATGTCCTGACAGAAGATGCGGACGGACAGGTTACCTCTTATAAATATGACAGGCTGAATAACCGGACAAAGACCACTTATCCGGACGGAACAGCCGTGTCTTATAAATATGATGTGCTGGGACACTTAAAAGAGATGACCGACGCCAACGGTAATACGACGACTTACCACTACAGCAGTGATGGAAAACTCTTGGAACTGACGGACGCACTGGGCAATACAACGAAAGTCGCTTACGATGGAAACGGAAACCAGACTTCACTGACAGACGCCGCCGGAAATACAAGCAGTACAGTGTTCGGCACGCAGAACCAGCCGAAGACAGTGACGGACGCACTGGGAAATGTAACAACTTATCGTTACAATCAGATGGAACAACTCATAGAACTGACAGACGCACTGGGCGGAAAGATCACCTATACTTATAACAAGAAGGGTCTGCCATCCGGTGTGACCGATGGTGGCGGCAACACTTATGAGATGACATACACTGCCACAGGTCTGTATGATACGATCACAGCACCGGACGGAACAACGGTAAAATATGAATATAATCGTTTAAATCAGCCGGTGAAAGAGACGAGAAGCAGCGGACTGGTGACAGAGTATGAATATGATGCCAAGGGAAGAGTGACTCATACATGGGACAATGAAGGCTTTGAAGAGACTTATGAGTATGATGTATATGGAAATAAAAGTTCTGTAACAAATGCACTCGGAGAAGAGACGAGGTATTCCTACGATAAGTATCAGCGGCTGGTGGAAGTCGTGGAAGCAGATGGAGCTAAGAACACTTATACCTATGATGAGGTGGGCAATCTGACGGAAGCCACAGATGCAGAAGGAAAAATTACAACCTATACCTATGATGCCAATGGAAATGTCACTCAGAAAGAAGACAGCAGCGGACGAATCTGGAAGTATAGCTATAATGTGCTAAACCAGCTGACAGAAGAAATCAATCCGGCAGGGGAGAGAACAAGTTACACCTATGATGTACTTGGCAATCTGACCGGTGTGACCGATGCCAATGGAAATACAGAAACATATGGCTATAATGCACTGTCTCTTCCGGTGATACATACCGATAAAAATGGTAATGACACGCTGTTTACTTACGATGCCCTTCAGAGACTTACAAAAATAACAACCGCAGAGGGCGGAGAAGAAAGTTATGCTTACGATGCAGCGGGCAATCAGATCCGTTATACTGATGCAGAAGGAAATGTAACGGAAACTGCCTATGACAACATGAACCGGAAAGTGGGAGAGACCCTTCCGAATGGCGGAACATATGCCTATGAATATGACGGGAACGGATCACTGAGTAAAGAAACCGATCCGCTGGGAAATGTAACCTCTTATAAAAATAACCTGCATGGACAGGTGACATCGAAAATCCTTCCAAATGGAGCAGAATACACGTATGCCTATGATAAGCTGGAAAGAATCACAGGACAGACGGCACCACAGGGGCTGAAGAAGTCTTATACTTACGATATCGCCGGCAATCTGATCCGTGAGACGGATCAGTCAGACCGGAGCATATCTTATGAATATGACATCATGGGCAGACTGAAAAGTGTAGAAAATCCACTGGGGCAGAAAACCGCTTATACCTATGATGAGAACGGAAATCTGTCTTCACAGGTGTCGCCGATGGGAAATACTGTGCGATACAGTTATGACAAGCTGGACAGACTGGAAGAAACACTGGATCCGGCAGGAAGAAAAGAAAGCTATACTTACGACAGCGTTGGGAATCTGACGAAAAAGACGGTGAATGATACCCGTGTGACCAGCTATGTGTATGATGCCAATGGCAATCTGACTTCTCTGACCAATGCGTTAGGGCAAACAGAGACGAAAAAGTATGACAACATGAACCGTCTGGTGCAGGAAACAGATGCGACCGGAGCAAAGACTACCTATCAGTATGATAGGAAAGGACAGTTGCTATTCTCCACAGACGGAAATGGGAATACCACAGCGGTCGCTTACGATGGAAACGGCAATGTGATATCTGTTACCGATGGAGAAGGCAGACAGGTACGATATGCTTACGATCTGGCTGATCGGCTGACGGAAGCGGTGGCTGGAGATTTGAATTATGAAAATCGGAATACGTATACCTATGATGCAGTGGGCAATCTGACTTCTACCACAGACGGGAACGGCAACAAGACGACTTACACCTATGATCTGCTGTCCAACCAGACGTCAAGGACAAATGCTCTGGGAGAGACGGAAAGCTATAGTTATGACCTGAATAACCGTCTGGAAAAGATCACCCGACCAAATGGAAATACGATCCAGTATGATTATAATAAACTGGATGCACTTCTTCAGACGGATTACTCGGAAGAAGCAGACGGGCAGGTATTGTATACTTATGATGAAGAAGGCAAACGCCTTTCCATGTCTGATCTGACCGGAACTTCCACCTATCAGTATGATGCGGATGGACGGATCACGGGCGTACAGCAGGGAGACGGAAGTGTTATCTTATATAACTATGACAGCTACGGAAATCTTGCGAAGCTGATCTATCCGGACGGAAGCGAAGTACAGTATGAATATGATGCACTGGACCGGCTGATAAAAGTCACAGATCGGGAAGGAAAAGAGACCGGTTATACTTATGACGTGGCTGGAAATATGACAGAAGTTTTGCGTGCAAACCAAACGAGTGCAAAGCTTACTTATGATGCCGCACATCAGGTGACGGAGATCCAGAACAGAGATGCAAAAGGAAAGACAATCTCAACCTACCGCTATACTTATGACCTGTCGGGCTATATCCTGACAGAGTCTATTAAAACGAAGAAAGAGACTAAGGTATCTAATTACGGTTACGATGCGGCGGGACAGCTCAGCGAGATTGTGATGAAGGATTCAGAAGATAAAGTGATCCAGAGAGTGACGTACGCTTATGACGGAGCAGGAAACAAGATCGAAGTCCGCCAAAGTACGGAAAACGCATTGGAGCAGGCGACAGAAACTATCATAAAGAATACCTACAACGCGGCAAACCGACTGGTGTCAAGCGAGCAGGATGGAAAAGAGACAACCTATATCTACGATGCGAACGGAAACCGTGTAAGGGAATTAAATGCGGATGAAAAGACGCATACTTATACTTATGATACGGAGAATCGTCTGATAGCCGTACGTGATGAAAAAGGACTTCTGATGGCGGCACTCTATGACGGAGACAGTAACCGGATGTTTACAGCGAACCGCACGGAAGATACGAAGGAGTATCAGCTCTTCAAGGAGAAAAAGAAATCTCCGAAGACCTCTGACCAGGGAAGAGAAGGATCCATGTTCTGGTACGGATTCGGACAGAACTTCCTGCAGGGATTCCAGGTAGCCAAAGAGTCCATCGGTCAGACATGGAGAGAACTCTGGGAAGATTTGGTATCAGCTTATCACAGAAAGATCGCGAAAGACCGGGCGGATGAAGAGGGAATCGTGGTAAACCCGGACGGCATTACGAACATGCCGGGAGCGGGAGAAGTCACTTATCCAAGTGAGACAAGCCAGGCACTGATCCCATACAAGGTTGTGACAGACACCTATGATTACTTTGAAAGCCGGAACTACGTCAATGATATCAATCAGCAGTATACGCAGGTGCTGACTGCCTATGATGAGAATGGGAAGGTAAGAGAGACTTATACCTACGGAAATGAGAGACTGGATTACAGTGACGGTACAGATACGTATTACTATGGCTATACCGGAACCGGTTCGGTAGATCATCTGACAAACACAGAAGGAATACTTGAGACAGCTTACAGCTATGATGCATTTGGCAATGTCTCCGTAAGTGGAAATACAGAGATACAGAATCCGTATACCTACAATGCGGAATATATCGATGCATCGACCGGAAACCAGTACCTGAGAGCGAGATATTATGATCTAGAGGAAGGAATCTTCCTGACACAGGACAGCTATTTGGGAAGTCTGTTAGAACCACTCAGCCAGAACCTGTATACCTATGCGGAAAACAATCCGGTGAATTACAGTGATCCGAGTGGACATGGAATCTTAAGTAAGATAAAATCAGCGGCAAAAAAAGTTACAACTACGGTAAAAAATACCTATAATAAAGCCAAAACATGGGTGAAAAACACCTACAATAAGGCGAAAAACTGGGTATCCAATACCTATCAAAATGCAAAAAAGGCACTTACAAATGTAGTATCCAGTAGTGGCTCATCAGAAAAAAACAAATCCGGAAAATCTTCATCAGGGGGAAGGTATTCAAGTGGAGGAAGTAACGCTGGAAACAGAAAATATTCATCATCCAGCAGAGGAAGCAGTAAAAGTAATTTTTATCGGCCATCGACCTATGAACGGGCGAAAAGCTTTGAACAGTCCAGGTATAACTGGTTTAGTTCAAAAATGAAAGAATCTGGAAATATCAGAAATTCCTGGACAAAGGCAATAGAGAAAACCGTAAGAAAATTTTGTACTACGGCAAATCGTATAAAGAAAGATGCAGTTAAGTCTGTCAAGGCTGCTAATATTGCGATCGGGATAAGTGCAATAACCATAGGCAAGATGAAATTAGAGCAGTTAAAAAAGAAACTTCCTAATATCAATATCAGTATTGATTATACAGGAACGTGGAAAGACAGTTTGCAGTTGGGACTTGGTATAGTTACGACGGGCGGAGGACTGCTCTTAACATTAGCGGGTGGTGGAAGTGAAATAGCAAGCGTTGGTTCATCCAGTGCAATCAGTATTCCGGTTGCAACAGAAGGAATTGGCATTGCAGGTTCAGGTTTAGCTATATCATTTGATGCTTTAAGGAATATGTTTGATGTACGGATTCAGAAATCGGAAAGTAGTAAAGGTGATGAATCAGGAAAGAATATACGTGGATCTTCTCAAAACTACATGGAACAGTTGGATGACTTTTCAGAAAATAAAATTGATCATATGGTTAATGGTAGTAAAGGTTCTAACCACAATTGGGAAAAGCTAGTTCCTGATAAAAATTGGAACGATATAAAAAATATTGTTAATGATGTAATGGAAAATGGAGAGGAAGGACCATATAAAAGCGTTTTCTCGAAAAAGAAGATAATAGATGGATATGAGGTTGAGGTTACTTATAATAAATTGTCAGACGGAACTGTTAGAATATCAGATGCATGGATTAATCCATAGGAGGAAATATAATGGAAACAAAACTTAAAAAATTGGTATTAGAGGGTTTTTATCACGAAGCAGAAAATGTAATGTTAACAATACCATTAAATGCACAAAGAGATATAATCATGAATTTAGCATATGATACAGAAAGTATTGCAATATACGGATTTTTGCGATACATGTTAGAAAAAAATAAAACAAAATATTTATTAGAAATGACTATAGATGTAATGATTAATCCATTATGCTTTGTAGAAGGTGCATATGAAGTGGCACTTTTTCATACCAGAGAATTATTAAAAATAGATTTTTCTGTAGAAACTATGGAAAAAGTGATTTTTTTTCACGATATTCCAGAAAAACTGGTTGAGGAAAAAGAAGCAGAAGCAGTGGCAAGAGAAATAATAAAAATAGAACCTGATAATTGTGTCGCTAATCGTATTTTAAAAAACAAAAAATAAAAGACCGATAAAAACCGTACCGTTCGGATTAACTGCGAACTTACAGCAATGAATCAGGAAGTGATTGAAAATCTCGAAAGTATCGCAGACGGCTATTTGGATGTGATTGTAACAATGAATTATAATATTGATATTATTTCAGAAGAGGAGCCAGAAATAGAAATTAAGAGTTGATTAATTTTTTGAAATATGTTCAAGAAGAACATATTAAAGTTGAATTAGCATTATTTCATAATATCTATGGAATTACTAATTAAGGAATACCTTGATGATCAGGAGTGTAGATATCTTGGATGATCAGGGAAATATTATTACAAGACGGTGGTATGATTCTAATGGAAATGCATACAGGGATGTAGATATGACTAATCACGGAAATTCTAAAACACATCCAGAATATCCGCATGAACATACATGGAACTGGTCTGACGGTATTCCGAAAAGAAGTAAATAATACGAGGAAGGTAAAACTATGGCATTGGAACATTGTTTCAGTATAATCAAAAATAAAGAGAAAATTGAAAAGGTTAATATTCCGGATGATTTTATTAACTATATAAAAGACAGCCTTTTTTGGATTGTTTCATCGTGGAATGGGAAAACACTTAAGAGTGGATTACCATATTATGGAGAGGCCTTAATATCTGATGAGGAACTTGTTAAATTTAAAACAATATTAGAAAAGTGGAGAGGGTTATTTTCATTGGGAACAGAAGAAATAAACTTAACAGGTGATTTTTTAATAGATGAGATGAAGTACGAAAAAGTAATATATAAAAAATGTGAATTATTAAATATACTTGATGGACTATTGCAATTGTGCGATAAAGCGGAATGTTTGAAAGCAGATATTTTATATGAGGGAATTTGATTTTTTTACTTGAATTTACGAAGGAGTATCAGTTTTTTAGGGCGATTTTTATGATGAATGAAAGAGGTTCAAATGTAACGATGTATTTATTATACTACTATGTATAAAAACGGGAAAATGTATAATTTGGAAGTGTTGTATGATGAAATTTCTAATACAGTGTATTATTTTGAGTATGCAAGAAAAGCAATGGGAAACTTGCCAGCAATACCAAAGCAAGGAAGAAGGAGTGATGAAGAAGCATGACAGAAAAAGAGCAGTTATATTATCTGATTAATGGAGTTTTAGATGGCTCATATCAGGTTAAGTTAAGACATTTTGCTCAGAATTTACAAGAGTATATGATTTAGAGGTTGACTATGAGCAGTTGTCTGAACTAGAAAATAAAGAGTTTGGAGATTTGTGTGAAATGGCAGGTAGATTTTCTGATGACGAAGAAGAGTTAAAAATTCCAAATATGTTTTTTCTGAGGAAAGTATTTTGAATAAAGCAAAATATGTAAAACAACTATTAGAGTAAGGGGGGAGTAAAAGCCAGCAAGAGTAATCGTACTGATTTTCTACTGGCTTTTCATGTTGTGTGGCATTTATAAACTGCCGAATATCAGTATCCGTTACACTGGAACATGGAAAGACAGTCTCAAATTTGGAGTTGGGATGGCTGCGACGGCGGCAGGGATAATTTTAGCATTGTTGGGTGGCGGAAGTGAGATATTGACAGGCGGTGTGAGTACAGCGGTCAGTGTTCCGGCTGCTGCATCGGGAATTGCGATTGCAGGCACCGGATTGGCAATCTCAGGAGCCGCACTGGCGAATATGTTTGATGTACGGATCCAGAAATCGGAAAGTAATAAAGGGAATGGATGTGGTGAGAGTGGAAATTCTTCTAATGAATTAAAGGAAGTTTATCCAAAAGAATTTGAGGCTGTAAAAAACGGAACAACAAAGAATACCATTAAAAATAAAGAGTTACTTGATAAATTAAGAGAAATAGAATCAGGTAAATGGACTAAGGTATATAAGGATGGATATGATTCTTCTGGAAATAAAATATCTATACATTATTTCCAAAGTGAATCTGGAAAAGTATTTAATGTTAAAGTAAAACCAGGATGGAGTAATTAGTATGAAAACTAGTAATAAGAAAGTAAATGAAAAAATAATATTATTGTCAATAATAGGGAGTTTAGATGCTATAAAAGAAGAAGCTGTGTCTATTGATGAAATAGAAAAATTTCTATTTTCACCACATATATATCACAAATTAAAGCAGAAAGGGTATAGTGGGGATATTTTGCAAATTATAGAAGAGGGATGTGAATTAGAAGATATTTTTTCGTTACTTCCGGATAAATTTGATGGAGTCATAGATAATATGAGACGGAAGTCATTGTTATTATTGAAAAATTATGAAGAATATAATCATTTCTTTTGGCTTGATGAATAAGTAGTTTACTAATTTGATGCAAAGAGAATAGGAATAGGACTGTAAACGGTAGATCATCTGACAAACACAGAAGGAATACTTGAGACAGCTTACAGCTATGATGCATTTGGCAATGTCTCCGTAAGTGGAAATACAGAGATACAGAATCCGTATACCTACAATGCGGAATATATCGATGCATCGACCGGAAACCAGTACCTGAGAGCGAGATATTATGATCTAGAGGAAGGAATCTTCCTGACACAGGACAGCTATTTGGGAAGTCTGTTAGAACCACTCAGCCAGAACCTGTATACCTATGCGGAAAACAATCCGGTGAATTACAGTGATCCGAGTGGACATGGAATCTTAAGTAAGATAAAATCAGCGGCAAAAAAAGTTACAACTACGGTAAAAAATACCTATAATAAAGCCAAAACATGGGTGAAAAACACCTACAATAAGGCGAAAAACTGGGTATCCAATACCTATCAAAATGCAAAAAAGGCACTTACAAATGTAGTATCCAGTAGTGGCTCATCAGAAAAAAACAAATCCGGAAAATCTTCATCAGGGGGAAGGTATTCAAGTGGAGGAAGTAACGCTGGAAACAGAAAATATTCATCATCCAGCAGAGGAAGCAGTAAAAGTAATTTTTATCGGCCATCGACCTATGAACGGGCGAAAAGCTTTGAACAGTCCAGGTATAACTGGTTTAGTTCAAAAATGAAAGAATCTGGAAATATCAGAAATTCCTGGACAAAGGCAATAGAGAAAACCGTAAGAAAATTTTGTACTACGGCAAATCGTATAAAGAAAGATGCAGTTAAGTCTGTCAAGGCTGCTAATATTGCGATCGGGATAAGTGCAATAACCATAGGCAAGATGAAATTAGAGCAGTTAAAAAAGAAACTTCCTAATATCAATATCAGTATTGATTATACAGGAACGTGGAAAGACAGTTTGCAGTTGGGACTTGGTATAGTTACGACGGGCGGAGGACTGCTCTTAACATTAGCGGGTGGTGGAAGTGAAATAGCAAGCGTTGGTTCATCCAGTGCAATCAGTATTCCGGTTGCAACAGAAGGAATTGGCATTGCAGGTTCAGGTTTAGCTATATCATTTGATGCTTTAAGGAATATGTTTGATGTACGGATTCAGAAATCGGAAAGTAGTAAAGGTGATGGGGAGAAAAATGCTGAACAAGAAAATAATAAAGAATATAAAAAGCCTAAAAGGGGAAGCGGAAAAGAAAAAGCAAATGATGTTCCTAGTTGGGCACGAGGAGAGAAACCTTATAAGAATGAAAATGGGAAGCAATTTGCGGATAGACTTCTTGATGAAAAGTATGGGAAAGGAAATTATTCCAAAGGGCCAGGAAGTGAATATAATCAAATAAGAAAATGGGGAGATAGGGGATTTGAATAAAATATACAATGATAAAATTTATTATATAATAAAATTTGAATATTACTCTGAGGAGAAATGGGCGTTATGGTATACATCCGATAAGGATGGTGTAATTACAGAAAATGGAAAAATATATTGTTTTGATAGTGAAAGGTCACTCAAAATATATTGCAAAAAAATGAATATTAATTTTGAAGAGGAAGTCACGGAATACAGAATTGATGAAATAGAAAGGTGGGTAAATGCAAAAGTCATAGAAGTTGACTGTCAGATGATTTTGAAGTTTTGGAATATTGTAGATGATATTTCAGAATCTGTAAAAAAATCAATTTATAAAAGGACAGATATTTCAGAGAGGATTTATGAAAAACTTTTTTATGGGAATAATTTGAAATCGATTAACACATCAGGGAGAGAATATGTTCCAAAATGGAGTGATGAAGAGTTGGAAGTTTTAAAAAATATATTGAAACAAGCTTTGATATTTATAAAAAAACAGTTATCGATATGATTTTAGTACCTGAGAGCGAGATATTATCTAATAATTAAGAAACAGAGTTTTTGGTATGAATTAAAAGATGACAATTAAAATTACTGGAGACTTCCGATAAGGGAAGAGGAGCAGTTGGTAGCAAGGTAGCTCCGGCTATGTCCAGCGTATTTCGGAAACCGCATAAAGAAAGATGCAGTTAAAGATAACAAATGAAATAAGAAAATGGTTAGAAGAAAATGGATGAAAAAGGTCGCATAATAGCAACCATACTCTTACCTTTTGAAACATCGATACCTACTGCGTTCATAAATTTGTCACTCCTTAAGATTATTGCTCTTAATGTTATATGCATTGCCAAAGGCAGGTGAAAATTAAAAATATGGAAAAATATTTGAAAGAAACAATGATGCTGGATTATTCAAATGAAAAAATACAGCAGTTGATTAAAGAGAGAAAATGGAATGAGCTGGATGAATTTGAGTGCATCAGAGACATATACAATTTTGTAAGAGATGAAATATTGTTCGGATACAATATAGATGACAGTCTTCCTGCATCAAAAGTTCTGGCTGATGGTTTTGGTCAGTGCAACACAAAAGGAACGCTGTTTATGGCATTGCTGAGAGCGTGCAATATTCCTTGCAGGATTCATGGATTTATGATTGATAAAAAGCTGCAAAAGGGTGCAATGACAGGGATTGTATATAAAAATGCACCACAAAAAGTATTTCATAGCTGGGTTGAGGTTTATCACGAAAACCAATGGTATGAATTAGAAGGATATATTCTTGATATTATGTATTTGAGAAAACTGCAAAATAAGAACAAAAAATGCACAGGTACTTTTTGTGGATACGGCGTAGCGATTAAGGATTTTCAAAATCCGACCATTGACTTTAACCGAAATAATACATATATCCAAAGTGAGGGAATTACTCAGGATTTCGGAATATATGATTCACCCGACGATTTACTTCAAGTACATCATCAGGAAATGTCAGCAGTTAAAGCATTTATGTATAAGCATTTGGGCAGGCATTTGATGAATAGAAATGTTAAAAAAATCAGAAACCTATAATTTGTTTCGGAACAGGAAGAAAAAAAATTTTATAAGAAAAAATGTCAGGCATCTGGAATGGAAAATTTTGAGGTTTTCAGGGGATTCCGGTGCCTGGCGTTTTCAGCTAAAATCACAAAATTGAGATACTTTCCGGTTACTCTGTTATAGGGAATGATTTATGGTAAACTATGGAGAGATACTGTGGAGATTATGATGAATGTAAACCGTGGTTTATAGAGTTTCAATGTGAGCTTTACAGGAAAAGGAGAGGAGAAGGGACATGCAGAATATATTAGTCGTAGAGGACGATCATGATCTGAACCAGGCCATCTGTTATTCTCTGAAAAAGTCGGGATATGGAACTTATGGTGCTGAGTCTGCTGAGAGCGGACGGACAGAGTTCCTTAGAAACCGGATTGACCTGGTGTTGTTGGATGTGAATCTTCCCGATGGAGAAGGATTTTCTTTTTGCCGTTGGATAAAAAGCAGGAAGGAAACTCCGGTTATTTATCTGACAGCCAGAGATATGGAAGAAGATGTGCTGACGGGATATGAATCCGGTGCAGAAGATTATATTACAAAACCATTTTCAATGAAGATTTTGTCCAGGAAAATCGATGTGATTCTGAAAAGGACGGTTTTGGTCAGTCAACTGATCTTTGAAGATGGGTATTTATCTATAGACATGGATAATGTGAAGGTATCTGTGAAAGGTCGGGAATGTTCGGTGACACCAACAGAGTGCCGGCTGCTTCGGCAGTTCCTTTTGAATCGTGGACAACTGCTTACCTATGATCTGCTGTTAGAACGATTATGGGACAGCGGGAGTCAGTTTGTAGACAGGCATGCCCTGGCAGTCAACATTAACCGTCTGAGAGGAAAGATCAAAGATGAAACTCACAAATATATTTCAAATGTATATGGGATGGGATATCAATGGATTGGCTGATATGGAGCATAATAATCGCTTTATCTGTGGCGGTACTTATAATGATACGGAAAAATTATCAGATAAAAAAAGAAGCAGAACTATTTGCGGGAAAAGTAGAAGATACCCTGGAAGCGATCATAACGGGAAGAGGATGGAAAGCAGAAGAAGAGCTGGAGGACAGTCTTTGGGGGCGAACCGGAACGCAGATGGAGAAAGCAGAATCTGTATTTTGGCAAAAAGAAGAGGATAGCTTCAGGGAAAAAGAAATAGTAAAAGGACTGATTGCTGATATTTCACATCAGACAAGAACCCCTGTTGCCAATATGAAGTTATATACGGAACTTCTTGAAGATGAAGTAGTCTCACAAAATGGAAAAATATTTATTTCAAAAATTAAAGAACAGATGGAAAAAATTGATTTCTTAATGCAGAGCATGCTAAAAATGTCGAGACTTGAAACCGGAATTATCCAGATACAGAAAAAAGACAGAAATCTGTATGAGACCATCCGCCATGCAGTTGCAGATCTTGTACCAGAGGCAGCATCGAAAAGCATTGATCTGTATGTGAAGAATGATGAAAATATAGTCATCGGTCATGACAGTAAATGGACGGAGGAAGCAATTCATAACATCCTGGATAATGCAATTAAATATACGGAGCCTGGTGGAAAAATAAGTATTCAGACAGAGAAGCAGGAGTTATTTTTTAAGGTTAGCATTTCTGATACGGGAAAAGGAATCGCTGCGGAAAGACAGGCAGAAATATTTACAAGATTTTATCGTGAACCGGAAGTGCATGAGAAACCGGGAGCCGGAATCGGATTATATCTTGCGAGAAAGATAATGGAGATTCAGAAAGGCTATATTGAAGTTCAGTCCGAAGCAGGACAGGGAGCAACTTTTAATCTGTATTTTCCGGTGGGAAAAGTGTAAAAAAATTCCATCTGTCACAGTCCTGAGATAATTGCAGATTGAGACTGGTTTGTGATTTTTATAAGATATTCTGTCTGATATCAGGAAGGGAGACAGACCAATGAAAGAATACATTGTAGAGACAAAAAGTCTGAAAAAATATTATCAGATGGGTGAAAATACGGTAAAGGCATTAGATGGTGTTGATTTTCGCGTGAAAGCCAGGGAATTTGTTGCAATTATCGGGAAAAGCGGGTCGGGAAAAAGTACGCTTCTGCATATGCTGGGAGGACTGGATGAGCCGACAGATGGAAGTGTGCTGATTGATGGAAAGATTCTGAGCGGGGTGAAAAAAGAGCAGTTGGCGATCTTCCGAAGGAGAAAGATTGGTTTTATTTTTCAGAATTATAATCTTGTACCGGATCTGAATGTATATGAAAATGTTGTTCTTCCGGTGGAACTGGACGGAAGAAAAGTGGATGAGGAATATGTAAGCGAAATACTGGAACTTTTAGGATTGTCAAAGAAAAAGGATGCTTTCCCGGGAAATTTATCCGGCGGACAGCAGCAGAGAGTTGCGATCGCCAGGGCTGTTGCGGCAAAGCCGGTCATAATCCTTGCAGATGTAAACTGAACCCCATGTGCTTACTGTACATAGCGTGTACACAGTAGGATTACATGACAATATAGGTACATGATACACAAGTAATGAGAAAAAATGTGTATGGAGTAGGAAGAGGGTATTGATATCTGGTATGAGGAAAGACATCCTTGTAGCAGGTTTTTTATTGTCTATAATAGACAGGTATAAAGGTAATATTTTAGTGGTATGTCCGAATAGCTTTTTTACGATAAGTGGGTATACTGGTGTGGTAAAGAGAAGAGGTGATGACTATGGCGTACTGCTATGATGGGAAAACATATGAAACGATAAAAGAAATGGCAGAGGAATATGGAATTGACCGTCAGAGAATATATTCCTTCCGGCGCCGAGGCTGGTCGTTAGAAGATGCAATGCAAATGTGCATTAATGATGTGCGAGGAAGAGGTCGGCTTTTTGAATACAATGGAAAGTTATATCGTTCGCCTAAAGCATTGGCTGAAGAATATGGATTACCTTGGAATTCATTAGCACATTACATACAAAGGTGCAAAACAGTAGAAGAAGCGGTAGATCGTTGCAAAGAGGCACAAGAGAAGAAAATTATGCTATGGGGCAAAAGATATCAGAGCAGATATGAGGTGGCAACAGCATTTGGAATTAGAGAGACTTCCATTTCAGCCAGAATCCATACAAGAAACAGGACATTAGAAGAAATTGTTCTTGAACTATTGCAGAAAGAACCGATATGTTTTGAAGGAAAAACCTATAATACATTGGTAGAATTGTGTGCGGAGTATCAAGTGCAGCCCTGCAATGTTTTTGAACGCTTGAAATATGGGAAAACATTGGAGGAAGCTATTTATTTGCCGATCAGGAATAATGGGAAAAGATATGAAATTGAATATGAAGGGAAAGTATATCAGAATGCTGCTTTTTTATGCAGGGAATATAATATCTCCAAGCTGTTAGTATATGGACAACAGCGCTATAAATCAGAATATTCGTTTATAGAATGTTTCCACTTAGTAAAGCAACTGCGGGATGAATGTGGATGGCCTAAAACTGAGGTATTTGCTTTTATTCCGAGATGTAAGATTCAAGGGAAATTCTATAAAAGGATATCAGATTTTGCATCGGCTGTCGGCATGACCAGAGGGCAGATAGATACCTATAAATCCCGACACCATCATAAAAATATGATTGAAGCATTACAGGAAATGAAGAAAGACCGTATTCCAGCGTATAAGACGGAATGCGGTCTTTTGCCATATAGTGAAGCCAGAAAAAAAAAATACACATCTAAGCAGTTGGAACAATTGGCATATGTCCCAAGTGCATTGCCGCGATACCTTGTGCTTCAGTCCTTTGATTTTACACAAGACAGTATGGATATACTTCTTCGATATGAGGAATTATTTCAAAAGCAATCCCAATGTAAGAGAGAGTGGAGGGAACAAAGATAAAGGAGAGGGGGAAAAGAAGAGGGGAGAAGAATTATAGGAAATGTTTCTTTTCCGGTTTAGAGAAGCCCGGAAAAGAATGTGTTGATATCGGTATGGAAGATTTTTGCAAGGGCAACAAGTTCCGATACCTTGATGTTCATACGGTTGGTCTCCAGTTTAGCATAGGTACTTTTGGACATGGAGATACCCATCAGGTTTAACTTTGCAATGACCTGGTCTTGCGTAAGTTTGTTTTGATAACGGATGGCTTGGATATTTTTGCCGATATCCATGTCTGGTCTGATCTTCTGCATGATAGAGTCCTCTCATTCCTTGATGTTTCGTAACAAAGAAACTTTATATTGATTTTACTGAGTTCACTTTTTATAATGTTTCGTAATAAGGAATTATTTATGCAAAGGGGAATGATTATGTATCAGAGCGATATAGAACGGTTTGCTTTCCTGTTTTTATGTGGAAAGCGTGACAGGGCAATCCTGATGGGAATAGAAAAAATGACATTTTCAGATTTGGACAGGCTGACATATGTGACTGATTTTTAAGGCTTGAAATTATATAACCTAGAAATCTGGAATGAATTTGCAGGGCAGTTTGGCGAACAATTTCGCCAGTTGGAATTATTATATGATGAAACCTGCAGCATCGTGTCCTTGGAGTCTACAGAAGCAGATGAGCATTTGCATGAACGATGGATACAGGAATTTTGCACACAGATATTGGATGAGGAAGTTCGGAAACAGCTGGAACAAATTATAAAACAACAATATCAGGAAAAAGAGATGGTAGATCCCACAGAGACAGACATCGTGTAGGTGCCTGTCTTTATGATTAAAGATGTATTTTTAGGATGCTTAAATTTAGAAATAAAAGAAAAGAGATTATTTGATTAGATAATGCGGTAATGGTATTAAATGGAAAAGGAAAGGGATTTATGGTATATTATCTATTGAGAAAGAATTGAAAATACATGAGGTAAGAAATATGGAAGAGTTTATAAAGTGGTTTTTAGAGAATTGGAATGCAAATATATTTACTTTATTTACGGTTTTATTATCTGGTATAATTTCTTTGATAATTTCGGCAGCTTATTACCGTAAAGGGAATAGAAATAATCTGAAAATGTCGGTCATTCATCCGATTATTAGTATATTAAATGACAGCTATTCAAGAAATAATTACAAGAAGATAGAAGAAATCGCAAGAGAATATAGTGTAAGATATTTCAAGAAAAAAGAATTAAAAAAATTGAATTCGCTTTTAGAAGCATATAAAGAGATTAGTGTCTATAATGATATACAAATAAATGCGAATAGTTTATTTTCATACTTTGAATATAAATTAGAAAAAGAAGGAATTAATACTAAACCATTCCCGATTGAATATGAGGGAGAAGTGGTTGCTACGCAGTATCCACCAGATTTATTTTATTTATCAGAAGATTTGGAGGATGTTCTTAAACAATATGATCCTGATTATGAACCAGATGAATGTGAAGCGAGGCTAATTTCTACATATGAAAGTTATTGTAAAAAATATTATACTTCTAAGAAGATTACATATTTTGATGACTATACATTGAAACAGGTATTAAAACAATCAGAAGTACGAAAAAAGTGGGATAAAAAGTTCGATAGCGTGAATCGAGCAAAAAGAGAATTTATGGAATTGAAAATAGCAAAATAAAAAGATAAATTATATAAAAATCATATAAAAGGGGATTGGAAGATCCCACAGAGACAGACATCGTGTAGGTGCCTGTCTTTTTTTCGCAGAAAATTAAGTATAGAAATACGAAGAAAAAGGCTTCGAAGGGAGGTGATAGCAAACGTGAGTATCAGTATCCATGAATTATTGGCAGTAGCCAGAGAGGCGGAGGGTGTGAAGGCAGTCCAGGGAGATGCCATGCTATGTGAAAAACGGTTTGCACCGGATACCAGGTATATGGTGGAGTTTTTGGTGTTGGAGCAGACGGAGCAGTTTGGAGACGCGGGAATATATCATCGTTACTTTTTAACAAAGAAAGCATATTACGAAATGGTGGAGTTACAGAACCAAGGAATCTTTCGTTTTCAAAGACAGGCGCTTGTTTTGGAAGGAACACTGCATTATCTTCCAGTCCAAACATTTTTTCAAGACTAGAAGTAGGGAAAAAACAGGCTGGAAAGAAAAGAATGTCTGCCGGGGCGCGCCTTCGGGGGCAAGGGCTCTTTCACCGGAAACTTAACATAGAATAGAAAAGAAGGGAGTGGTAAGCAATGATTATCGGAATCGATCATGGATATTACGCCATTAAAACAAAGCAGGTGTGTTTCCCCACAGGGATCATCCGGTATGAGTATGAACCCTATACCATGCAGAATGTCCTCCAGTACAGGGGAGAATATTATGTGTGTGGGACTGGGAGACAGACATTGGTAAAGGACAAGACCGCCAACGACAATTATTATCTGTTGACGCTGGCAGCACTGGCACAGGAGATCCGAAAGCGAAAGGGGGAAAGGACAGCGAAGGTTGTTCTTGCAGCCGGACTTCCCCTTACCGGGTTTGGAAGGGAAAAACAGAAATTCAAGGAGTATCTGTTTCGGAAGGAACAGCCAATCCGTTTTTTCTACGAAGGGGAACGCTATGAGATCCAGATTGAGGATGTGAAACTGTTCCCCCAGGGATATTCAGCCCTGGCTCTTTATCCAGAGTATTTAAAAGATGAGCCTTCTGTGCTTCTTGTGGATATCGGAGGTTGGACGGTGGACTTGATGCGGCTTGATAATGCTGTTCCTAACGCAGCTACCTGTAGAAGCCTGGAACTGGGGGTCATCCGCTGTATGGATGAGATCAGGGAACAGGTAAGGAGAAATACAGGGCTGTCGGTAACGGAGACGCAGATCGAGCGTGTCTTACATGGAAAACCCAGCAGCATGCCTGCGGAAGTGGTGTCTTTGATTGAGAGGCAGGGCAGGCTTTATATTGAAAAAATCCTGTCTGCGATCACCGAGGCAGGCTTTGACCTGCGGGCAGTCCCTTCCGTTTTCATGGGAGGCGGTGCTGCTATTTTTAAACATCGTGTAAGCGAGCAGGACCGCCTGTGCCGCCCGATTTACCTGACGGATATCCATGCCAACGCTGCCGGATATGAACGGATTGTGGGGCAGATGAGGACGCTGTGAGCCGCCCGGTCTTTTCCTTCCGCCCAAACCTTAAGAACCCGGAACATGAAAAAGCGTGGCAGCTTTTGATGGAAATTCCGGCAGGGCAGAGGAATCAGTATCTGGTGGATGTGATTCTGGAACAAGAAGAGAGAGAAACATTAAAAAGACTCATTCAGGAGGCTGTTCGGGAAGAGTTAAAATGTGGCGATGTGGAACGGACGCCAGCACAGGAAAAGGAAGAAATTCCCGGTCAGATGCTGGATTTTTTATTTCAGATGGAGCAGGAGTAAAGGGGGTGAGGCCTATGGGCAAGGAAAGCATGGCATTGTTGGATATGCTTTGGTTTTGCATACATTTGACATGGTTTCTTTAGTGGGTATTGTGAATAGCTTTCTTTCAAATTTGGGAGTATGTTGTGTATAACAAAACGAAAGGGGAAAGCGCTTATGGCAGAGATGAAGAACATATGCGGAAAGATCCCGGTGGAATTACATGAGAAGGTACGAGCCGAGATCGAAGAAAAGGAAACAAGTACACAGATCTTTATCCGGCAGGTGATCGAAGAACACTTTAACAGGCTGGAAGGCAAAGGAGAAGAAAGCATGGAAAAAAGAACATTAGCAGTACAGGTCACAGAGGAATTATTCCAGAGAGTCAAATGGGCAGTCACAAAGGAAGGCATCAAACAGAAAGATTTTATCATCCGCATCATCGAAAAAGCGGTGGAAGAGGTAGAAGCCAAATGGCAGGAACTGGAACAGCCGGAAGAAATAGATAATCTGGAAGAAACCGAAGAGATCGCATAATGCCAAACACATAGAACTATAAAACCAGCAGGCGGTGTGGGAGAAAAACCATGCCGCCTGCTTTTTTTCAGCAAAGGAGGTTGATAGCCGCAACCATTCGATTTTTTGATTTATTCAGCGGAATCGGGGGATTCCGGGAAGGGTTAAGACGTGCAGGCGGTTTTACCTGTGTGGGACACTGCGAGGTGGATGCTTATGCGGATAAGAACTACCGATTGCTGTTCGACACAGAAGGGGAGTGGTTTTGCAATGACGCAAGAACAATCGAAACTGAACGAATGCCGGACTTTGATCTTTTGTGTGCAGGATTTCCTTGCCAGGCATTCTCTATCGCCGGAAAGCGGGAAGGATTTGCAGATGCCAGAGGAACTCTGTTCTTCGAGATTGCCAGACTGGTTGCAGACAAGCGACCTGCGTATTTCATCCTTGAAAATGTTCCCGGACTGCTTTCGCATGACAAAGGCAGGACGTTTCACACCATCCTCAGTACCTTATCTGAGCTGGGGTACGGTGTGGAATGGAAAGTGCTTAACAGCAAGGATTTTGGAGTCCCCCAATCCAGAAAACGGGTGTATCTTGTCGGATATCTTGATCGAAGATGTGCCGGAAAAATATTACCTTTCCCAGCAGCAAATGGAACGTCTCTTATACAAATCCGAACAGGCAGCCAGGGGAAAAGAGTGTACAGCCCGGAAGGATTAAGCTGTACTTTGACATCGCTGGCAGGCGGTATGGGTGGAAAAACTGGATTGTATGAGATGGGTATTCCCATCAAGGAGAATACCAAGCAGGGATATAAGATGGCGTATCCGGGAGACAGCATTGACTTAGGATATGCAGGCATGAATACCAGAAGAGGGCGTGTGGGGCATCAGATCGCCCATACCCTTACTACAGGAATCCAGCAGGGAACGCTTCATTTTGTGGATCTGTCTGTGCCACCTCTTGTCACAGAGCAGTGCAGGTGTCTGAATACCAGACAGTCCGGCATCCATAATCATAAAGGGGAATGCTCTGGTGTCTTAAAAGAGGAAGGTGCCAGGGCAGTTCTGACTCCGGGAAGAGAAGAAACCCGGCAGAATGGCCGGAGGATGAAGGAGCCGGAAGAGCCGATGTTCACTATTACTGCCACAGACCGGCATGGAGTTGCCTATCGGGGCAGAATCCGGAGGCTGGTGCCAAGGGAGTGTCTGCGGCTGCAGGGTTTTTATGATTGGCAGATTGACCGCATAGAACAGGAGATGTAGGACGGATTTTGCGGACATTCAAAATAAAAAAGAATGTGGAGGTAACA
>OGFY01000485.1_pt1 | contig 38180 bp, 27 predicted proteins | sample 1570951 | NCBI WGS metagenome assembly OGFY01 (sample SAMEA2581942, study PRJEB24529) | metagenome | biome: Human gut stool | place: China | collected 2011
ACGCAAGACGTGCATGTGCCCCGTATCCCCCACCCTCGTTTTGCAGGAAAAAGCGGACTTGGAACACGTGGCGATGTCATTCTTCAGTTAGACTGGACTATCGGTGAAATCATGCACACATTGGATAGCCTCAACATAGCCGACAACACCATTCTGATCTTCACCAGTGACAACGGCCCCGTGATTGACGACGGCTATCAGGACTATGCCTACGAGAATCTCAATGGTCATACTCCAATGGGAATCTATCGCGGTGGCAAATACAGTGCTTACGAAGCCGGTACCCGCATTCCTTTTATCATTCGCTGGCCTGCTAAGATACAGCCTTCCAAACAACAGGCACTTTTCTCGCAGATCGACACTTACGCGTCACTTGCTTCGCTTCTGAATCAGCCCTTGCGCAAAGGTGCAGCCCCCGACAGCCAGGAACATCTGGATGTACTTTTAGGCAAAAACAATACAGGTCGTGAGTATGTAGTCCAACAAAATCTGAATAACACACTTGCCATTGTTAAGGGACAATGGAAATATATTGAACCAAGTGATGGTCCTGCTATCGAATTCTGGACAAAGATGGAACTGGGTAATGACAAACAACCTCAGCTATATGATCTCTCATCCGACCCATCAGAGAAAACGAATGTAGCGAAGTCACATCCCGAGATTGTAAAAGAGTTATCCGCATTATTGGAAAGTGTAAAAGAAGAATAGAAATATGAGAATAATAGATTTGTATGATTTTGCACCTATCTTGAATAATTCTACCCATACAAGAAAAGTCAATCTGTATATCTTTGCAGACGTAGATTCAATAAAATCACTTAATTTTTAATATATGGAAAAACATTTATCCACTCAAACTAGGAAAAGGATTCTCTCCTCACTTGGACTGATCTTATTTTCTGTTTCTTTTGTACTTGCACAGGTACTTGTAAAGGGTACAGTGAAAGATAACTTAGGTGAAGGAGTGCCGGGTGCCAGCGTTCAGGTAAAAGGAACTTCACAAGGAACAATCACTGACCTTGATGGTAAATTTGCTCTTAATGTACCTAATAAGAATGCAATACTAGTTATTTCCTTTATTGGTTACACTACTATCGAGCAGAAAGTTGACACACAAAAGCCAATGCTCATCACACTGAAAGAAGACACCAAAACGTTGGACGAGGTTGTCGTTGTCGGTTATCAAGAAGTACGTAAGAAAGACTTGACTGGTTCCGTTGCCAAAGTAAATATGAGCGATTTGCTCAGCGCACCCACGTCTTCATTTGACCAGGCATTAGGAGGACGTATCGCTGGTGTCAACGTTAGCTCGGGAGAAGGTATGCCGGGTGGAACAATGAATATTGTTATCCGTGGTAACAACTCGCTGACACAGGAAAACTCACCGTTATACGTCATTGACGGTTTTCCGGTAGAAGATCCTGCCATCGCCTCCACTATCAATTCAAACGATATCGAAACATTCGATGTTCTAAAAGACGCTTCCGCTACTGCCATCTATGGTGCTCGTGGAGCTAATGGTGTCATCGTTATCACTACCAAAAAAGGAACAATAGGTAAACCGAAACTGACTTATGACGGCAACTTTGGTATGCAACACATCACTAACACTATACCGATGATGGATGCCTATGAGTTCGTCAAACTTCAGCAGGAAATGACTCCTACTGTAGTAGAAGGGACTTATTTGCAAGAATATGAAGGTAAAAAATGGTCATTAGACGATTACCGGAACATTCCACAATACAATTGGCAGGATGAAATATTCCGTACCGCATGGATGACTAGCCACAATGTCAGTCTGACTGGTGGTTCGGAAGGAGTACGCTACAATGCCTCACTTTCATATTATAATCAAGATGGTATCGTACTCAACTCCAACTATAAGCGTATGCAGGGACGCATGGGAACAACTTTCAGCAAAAACAAACTGAGAGGAAACATCACCATGAACTACTCACGCACGATTTCTTCAGGAGCATCTCCATCACAAAACTCCTATAGCGGCATGAACAACTTGTTCTATAGCGTATGGGGTTACCGTCCTGTGACAGCACCAGATACTCCGTTGGACTATTTGAAGAACAATCTGGTGGACGAATCTATTAATATCACTACCGACTATCGATTCAATCCTTATATGGATTTACTGAACACATATCGGAAGAATTACACCAACTATCTGCAAATCAATGGATATGCAGAATACGAATTCAAGAAAGGGCTGAAACTGAAAGTATCTGGCGGATATACCAGCGACCAACGCAACCAAGACGTATTCAATAATTCGAGAACACGTTATGGTAACCCGACCTCTTCAGACAAAATCAATGCGGAAGAAGTAAATTCCCGTCGTCTGACATGGTTGAACGAAAACATTCTGACTTACCAAACTAACATTAAGAAGAAACATTTTTTCAATATGTTGGCTGGTGTTAGTTTACAAAACTCTGACTATGAGTACTACTCGTTCAAGACTGTACAAATACCTAGCGAAGTAGAGTCACAAGGAATGGCAGGAATGAAAGCTGGAACACCCAGTACGACTCGTTCTGTCAAAACTTCTTGGTCAATGCTTTCGTTCCCGGCACGTTTCAACTATAACTTCAAATCCAAATATTATGCTACCGCTTCATTCCGTGCCGACGGTTCATCCAAATTCACAGGCAACAACCGTTTCGGTTATTTCCCTTCAGGTTCATTGGCATGGGGGTTCATGGAAGAGGACTTTATGCAATCTCTAAAAAAAGTACTCAGCTCCGGAAAGCTACGTGTCAGTTGGGGACTTACTGGTAACAACCGTGTAGGTGAATATGATACATACGCTCTATATGATATATTGAAAGATAAAATAGGTGATTATATTTCCATCAGTAGTACCCCCAGTGGTGTGTACCCATTCGAAAACAACACAACCAATGTAGGAGTGGTGCCGGTATCATTGCGTAACCGTGACCTTAAATGGGAAACTACCGAACAATGGAACGTAGGTCTTGACCTCGGTCTTTTGGACGAACGCATCAGCCTGACTATAGACTGGTATCGCAAAGTCACCCGTAACCTGTTGTTAGATGCTCCCATCTCCTATGTAAACGGCTATACCAGTGCTATGAAAAATATCGGTAAAGTAAGAAACCAAGGTTTGGAATTTACCCTAAACACCACCAACATCAAAAAGCGCAATTTTCAGTGGGATATGAATTTCAATATCTCCTTCAACCGCAATAAAGTATTGGAGTTGGCTAGTGGGCAGACTTCCATGTTGAGTTTTGCCAAGTTTGACCAGAACTACAACTCACAGTATAACTACATCGCTAAAGTAAACCATCCGATGGGCATGATGTACGGCTTCATTTACGAAGGGACGTACAAATACGAAGACTTCGACAAAAATGGAGAAAACTATACGCTGAAACGTAACGTCCCTTACTATACATCGGAAAGCAATACACAACCGGGTATGCCCAAATATGCCGACCTAAACCAAGACGGTGTTATTGACGACAACGACCGTACCATTATCGGAAACGGATTGCCGAAACATACGGGAGGATTCACCAACAATTTTCGTTATAAGAACTTTGACTTAAACATCTTCCTCCAATGGTCCTATGGTAATGACATATTGAATGCTAACCGCCTTCTATTTGAAAGTTCCAATAACATGAGCCGTGATTTGAACCAATTTGCCAGCTATGCCGACCGTTGGACAGTAGACAATCCATACAGTGATATTCCACGTGCTACAGCATCTAGTTCCAACCGAGTATTTTCCAGCCGCGTCATTGAAGACGGTTCATTCCTACGTCTGAAAAGTGTCACTTTGGGATATACATTACCAAAAAAATGGCTGACAAAATGGAAAATGGACAAAGCGCGTATCTTTGTTGCCGGACAAAATTTGCTTACATTGACGGGATATTCCGGTTATGACCCCGAGGTATCCATCCGCGAAGGCGCATTAACTCCCGGACTGGATTATTCTGCTTATCCGCGCGCTTACACTATCAGCTTGGGTATTAATTTAGGCTTTTAACTTTAAACTTCCTATCAATCATGAAATCATTGAAAGCAACATACATTTTTTTAGTCTGTGTCTGTCTGGGATTCACATCATGCGAATTCCTCGACAAAGAACCTTACCAAATCACTCCGGAAAACTCTTTCCGGAATGAACAGGAAGCGTATTCGTTCCTCACCGGAATCTATTCTACCCTCTTGCAGAGTTCTTTTTACGGTAACTCATACCTTTTCTTAGTAGGAGGTGACGACCTAGGGCACTACGGCGGTAGCGGACGTACCCCTTATAAAAGCGGACTCATCTGCAATAATGCCAACAGTAGTGATGCAGATGTAACAGCCTTATGGTCTACATTATATACAGGTATCAACCGTGCCAATCTGTTTCTGGAAAACATTGACGCCGTTCCCGAAATAAAAGACGAAACCCGCCTTCAATACAAATCGGAAGCCCGTTTCCTCCGCGCTTTTTTCTACTTCACTTTGGTAGAATGCTGGGGTGATGTACCATTTACTACCACCTCCACACAAGATTCGGACGAAAAGGATTTACCGCGTACAGACAAACAGCAGATATACGACTTTATCGCAAGTGAAATGTCAGGATGCGCCAACGACCTGAAATCAGCTTCTGAACTGAGCTACCGTCCCGGGCGTATTTCCAAATCGACTGCATGGGGAATATTAGCGCGTGTCTACTTGTTCCGCGCTGGAGAGCACTATCGAGACAACGTTAGTGCCAATCCCGAACTACAGAAAGAATACTACAGACAGGCAAGCCGTTACGCACAAATGGTTCTCAAAGAAGGCCACACACTTGCTCCGTACTATTGGAGTTACTTCATAGATATCTGTTCCGACCAATATAACACTACTGGCAACGAAAGTATTTGGGAAGTTGAGTTTGCCGGTAACCGTTCCAACGATGTACGCTCAGAAGGACGTATCGGAAACATCATCGGACTAAACTGCTGGGACTACTCCTCACAAGCCAATGTACTGGGCAAAGAGGATCCCGGATTTAGCTACGGATTTATCTATGCTACTCCTAAACTGTTGGAACTTTATGAAGAAAATGGTGACATCAACCGTTGCAACTGGAGTATTGCACCATTCACTTATACCCGTGTAGATAACTCTCAGCCCGTCAGTGGACGCTACTTCGAGTACAATAAGTTGGCAGAAGTGAAGAAACAGTACTACGACGAATCATTCAATTACGGAGAAGGTAACGATGTACTAAAAATCGGTGACAGAGAAAAAACCAAGAATGCATCAGACAATAACCGAAATCGTGTATGCGCCAAGTATCGTCGTGAATATGAAAATACCCGTAGCACTACGATAGTAAAGAAAAGCAAGAACGATACTTCCATCAATTTCCCTATATTACGCTATTCAGATGTCCTACTAATGATTGCTGAAGCCGAAAATGAGTTAAATGAGAAACCCAACCAACTCGCTTATGAGTGTATCAACCAAGTGAGGGAACGTGCCCGCCGCAATAAAGCAGGAATGGAAGCTACTCCAGCTGATCTACAAGGACTAGACAAGGATGAATTCCGTAAAGCTGTAAAAGATGAGCGTGCCATGGAGCTATGTTTCGAATACACACGTCGTTTCGATCTCATTCGCTGGGGAGAATACACAGAAAGAATGAACGAACTAGCACCGGTGGCACAAGCAGGAGGCTCATGGACACAAGGTTCGGCATATGTTTATACTTATTTCCAAATATCATCTGCCTACAACTATTTCCCTATCCCCGCCAGTGAGATTGCTTCCAACAGCCAAATCACCAGCAACAACCCGGGGTGGTAAACAACATGACCTTTTGTATAACAGATTAAAAAGAACAAAAATATGAAACGATATAAATCATTCCTACTCATTGGAATCGTAGGAGCGCTTTTCGCTGCCTGCGACAAGGAATTGAAACAAAACACAGTCCTGAACGTGGATGTACTTTCAGACAATACCATCCAGTTCGATGGACACACGGTAACTGTACCCAAAGGAAAACCCGTCACATTCACAATAAGCGGTGATCCTGATTTTATCACTTTCTTCAGTGGAGAAACCGGTAAAGAATACAAATATCATAACCGCACAGAAATGACAGCGGATGACGTAGTGGAATGTAATCTCAGCTTCAAGTCATGGGCACAATATGGAAAAGCAGAGAATATCCTTTCTATGTACATCGCAGATTCTTTTCCAGGACTCGCCAAGAATGACTTCGAAGCAGATTCCATACTGGTGGAGAAATTCACATGGAACGAACTACTTCCCAAGAACGAGCTTCCGCAAAATCCAGTGGAAAGCGCCAAAGACGCACAGCCCTACAACATCGACTTAAAACCATATCTTGGCAAACAAGTCACAATCGCTATCTGCTACAAAGGAGTGGACAATACAAAAACACAGTCGAAGTTCTATTTCATCGATATGCAGATAAATAAGGCGTTCAACAATGGACAGTCGGAAAGTAATCCAGCCAAAAACTTCGGATTCACTCCTCTCAATATGGATAATAAAAAGAAGTTTGACGATCAGAAAAATGCAGTATACAAACCAAATAGTGATGACAAGGAATATGGATACGTAACTAATAACATACCTGGTATCTGGAACCTGGCAAATCCAACTAATATCTTCATCCATTCATCAAGTGCAGGAAAAGAATTGAAATACTCATGGCTAGTATCCAATGCTATTTCCATTGATAACACTTGTTATCCAGATAAAGGAATCAGCATAAAAAATATTACTCAATCACTTTCCTCGTATACACATACCTATGAAGAGACCGGTACATATACCGCTACTTTCGTAGCCAATAATGCAAACTACGTTCACGAAGGTGGTCAAATAGTACGTGAACTGACTATAAACGTTGTAGAATAAAAACATATCCCCCAATTTTTCTAACCTTCAATCATAGAAAACGTTTATAAAAATCAGACTTTGATCAATTAACATCAAGAGAGAGGGATCGTGAGATTCCTCTCTCTTATTTCTGTTCCAAAAGCATACGTACTATTACCATTTCGCCAATAGCACCATAATAATGTATGATTTCATCGTATTCCTGAATTTTTTTATCCATAGATTCTTGTTTTATCAGATTATCTTTGTCACTGTGAATATTAAAAATAACCCGAAATAATAAACGTATGAAAAACAGGAGTATTACCTACCTTGTCTTTGGCTACATTTGTTGTGTGTTATTCTCATTGCATTCATGTAATGAGATAGACGATCTTCAAACGGATGCCGATCAGCTTAAAGATCGAGTAGCCAAATTAGAAGAAGCGATAATCCAAGTGAACGCTTCCGTCAACAGTCTACAGTATTTATTATCCGACAAACAAATTGTTGGTATTACCGCCATCGACAAAGGATATAAGGTCGAAATGAGCGATGGTCAGACTATTACCGTCATAAGCGGTGAGGATACAGAACATCTGCTTCCCCTCCTTAGTATCAGTGAAGATGGATATTGGATGTATAGTCTAGATGGAGAAACCTCTCAAAAACTGCTGGACAAAGAAGAGAACCCAATTAAAGCATTTCCGACCAATAGTGAAGGTAATCCCATTTCCTCTCCATCAGTAAGAATCAGTACCGACGGTTATTGGCAAGTAAGTTATGACAACGGACAAAGTTATGATTATATTCTGGACAACGGAGAAAAAATGCCTGCCCTGCCTGGAACAGGAAGTAATTCTATCTTCAATACTGTGGAATACAATCCTAAAACAAAAGAACTGAAAGTCACTCTAAAAACAGCTCCGGATACAGAGCTTTCATTTCCGGTAATAGATACTTTCTACCTGAATGTAAAAGGTGCAGAAAATGAACAAGTATTTCCACTTTGCGAAACACGTCTCTATGAAGTAGAACAAGGTGACGTAGAAGCAGCAACCATTCAAGCTCCGCAAGGCTGGAAAGTCATTTTATCGGAAACAGAGCTAAGTATTACCGCTCCTGAAAAAACAGACATAGAGAAACAAGAAACAATTCGAATCATCATTACCTCACCAAAGAAATATATTCGTATTATTCCGATTCAAGTAAAGCTGTTGACCAGTAAGTATGATGAGACAGCTTGCGAGGCATGGAACGAATTCATCACGGGAGATCCCGACAATGTATTGCTTGATTTTTCTTATGCCGGTTACAAACATGGTGAAGTAGCCCCGCCCGATGTGTACACGTTGGGATACAAAGTTTATAATATAAAAGATTATGGAGCTATCCCCAATGACGGTAAGTCAGATCGGGAAGCATTCATTAAATTACTGGAAGCGATGGGAGCAACAAGGGGAGCCGATAAAGATGCTATTCGCTATCAGATGAACAATGCTAATGCGATCATTTACTTTCCCTCCGGAGAATATATTCTTCAAGGAGAGGGAGAAAGTAATACGCCCCTAAGACTGACCATGAATAATCTGGTTATCAAAGGAGCCGGACGGGATAAAACTACCATAAAAATGGCTGAAGCCAACACACAGACCGATCCAAATAAAATGTGGAGTACCCCTGTAATGCTTGAACTCAAAAACAATGGAAGAAAAATGAGTGATACGCAGTTATCAGAAGTAAGAGAGAAAGCTCCGAAAGGTTCATTTAAAGTTACACTGACTTCCGGCATAGGCATCAAGAAGGATGATTGGGTCTATCTGCACATGAAAAGTAACAACCCCACATTGCTGACACAAGAACTCTCTCCTTACACAGTCACCAATGAGATGACAAACATTAAAGAGGGGGTGGAAGTATATGATTACCACCAAGTTAAATCTATTTCCGGCAACACAGTCGAATTCGTAGAGCCACTTATGCATGAGGTCGATCCTGCACTAGGCACATGGGAATTTCACACCTATCCCCACTATGAGAATATAGGTATAGAAGACCTGACTTTTGAAGGAGAGGCCAAAGAAGATTTCATGCATCATCGTCCTAACGTCGATGGAGCAGACGATGGCGCTTATAAGATTGTCGATTTTGTACGTCTTACCAATTCCTGGATGCGCCGAATAAATTTTGTGAGTGTAAGTGAAGCCTCCTCCATCACCAGTTGCGCCAATGTTTCAGTTTATGATGTTCACATCGGTGGAAATCGTGGACATGCAGCCATCCGTTCACAGGCCTCTTCACGTGTATTTATCGGAAAAGTAATTGATGAAAGCAACGGATACGAAGCTATCAAGGATCAGACAATTGGCAACGTCATCATTCAAGGTGCAGGACAATATCATGGTTGCGGAGTATCCAAGCAAAGTTTAGGAGCCGTAATATGGAAAGTGCAGTGGGGCAAAGACGCTTGTTTCGAATCGCATGCCACGCAACCTCGAGCTACTCTGATAGACTGTTGCAGCGGCGGTTTCATGCCTTGGAGACAAGGAGGAGACTCCAACCAGATGCCTAATCATCTTGCCGATCTCACTATCTGGAACATGAATGCATGGAATGTAGAATACGATGCGGCATGGGGCGGAAAGTTCAAATGGTGGGCAGACGGTCCATGGTGGAAATTCCTTAAGCCTATCGTAGTTGGTTTTCATGGTACTTCCATCAATTTTGATGAGACTCAAATGATACGGAACGAAGCTCCGGGAGCTCCTGTATCTCCTTATTCCCTATACGAAGCCCAACTTCGCAACCGGTTAAAGTATGTTCCGGCTTGGTTAAACTCATTACAATAATAACTTTTTAAATAATACGATTATGAAGAAATTTTGGTATGCATTCATGCTAATAGCCGTATGTCTGGTAGGATGTAACAACACAGACGACTTGGAGGACGACATCAACGACCTCAAGAAACGTGTGACTTCTCTGGAAACTCAAATCAAGGACCTGAATAGTAATATAGAAGCTATCCGGGAACTTTGCAAAGAAGGTAAGACTATTACTAACATTGAACATGCAGATGGGATATATACACTCACATTGAGTGATGGAAGCACTCTCAAACTGGTCGAGAAGACTCCTGCACTTTTCCCCTTGATAGGTATCAACAACGAGGGAAATTGGCAAGTAAGTTATGACAACGGAGACACTTATACTCCTATTTTAGTCAACGGACAACCCGTAAAGGCTAAGGGAGAAGACGGAGCAACCCCAAAATTCCGTGTAAACGATGGATATTGGGAAGTGAGCACAGATGGAATCACCTATACACAAGTAAAAAACGAAAACGGTGATCCGGTAAAAGCCGTACCTGACGAGTCAGCTTCTCCTGAAGATTCTTTCTTCCAGAAAGTAGAAAACAAGGGAGCTTCTTTGGAGATTACCTTAAAAGACGGAACCGTAGTTTCAATTCCTATTGTCAAGGACTTCTTCTGCTATTTTGACGAAAGCTACACTGGCATACAAAGAATCGCGGCAGGCGAATTTAAAGAATTCGACCTCCACATAAAAGGAGCGGAAAGTGTATCTGTAATCACCGCGCCGACCGGATGGATCGTTGAAATCAGTGATGCCGTTGAGGAAGTAGCAAAAGTTAAAGTTACCGCTCCTGTTACAACAGCACCGTTGACACGTGCCATTGCCGACAATACCAAAGATGTTGCTATCTTAGCAACAAAAGGAGTACATGCGCAATTGACTAAGATTCAGGTAGAGCTCGGTGAAAATATTCCTGTCATTAAAGACTACAAAGCAGACTATGAAGCCGGAAAAGATATTACTATCGGACATCTGACCATCAATAAGGCTTCCGGTTATGCCATGAAGTCATTGGACGCTTCTACAGAAGAGATAGACCTTTCTGCGGAAATTCATAATGTAGAAACACCTACAATTTTGTTCCTTACCGGAACCGCGCACAACTTTGTCACAAAAGGGGGAATCAAAATTGTTAAAACGAAGATTATATTAATCGGACAAAAGGAAAATGAGCAACCGGCATTTAAGCCTGAGTTCTGCACCAAATTAACCGCTGGCGGTCTTGCTCTGAAAAACATTATCTTGGATATGTCTACATTGGATGGTACTTCCAATAAAGGATATTTCTTGAATAATGCCAGTGCAACGGATAATGCGGAATGGCTTGTAATTGACGACTGCTCTATCAAGAACATACAAAGGCCTATATATAATTCAGCGACCGTTGGCAATGGGATCAGCAAGGTAGAAATTCAGAAAACAAAGATTGCATGTAGCATTAGTGGAACGATGAATCTTCCATTAATCAATCTTTATAATACTAGCACCCTGGATACTTATCCGGAATTTACATTCAAGAACAATTCCGTCTATAACAATTCTCCCGCCAAAGGACAAATATGGGTATGGAATGATAAAGGTACCGCAACTCCAACTAATAATAATGTAGTCAACGTGAATATATCCAACAATACATTCATTAACTTCATTGGAACAAACATCTTCAACAAGTTCTATATGAAAGCGAATCTCGAAATGCAAAAGAACGTATTCTATGGTGCCAACGATAACTACAACAACACTAAGTCATCTTATTTCTATAGTTACTACGGAGAAGGTGCAAGCGGTACGATTTTAGTAAACGACAATATCGTGTTTGACGAAAGCACAGGTGAAGGTACAACGAGAAGTTGGTTAACTTATCATGGCGATTCCAAACTTAAAGACGATTCCGGAAGTAATAAAATATCCGTTTTAGAGACAACTCCATTCGCTGCAATGGATTTCTCAACCGGAACATTCACTCTCAAAGCGGAATATAGCAGTTATGGCGCGCAATAATCCGCGCTACACCAATACAGGAAAAGGATGTCTTTACGGCATCCTTTTTTCTGTCCTAATCCTAATATCATCTATAAAAATCAAAGAAATAGGAAACTATATCTATCTTTGCAAATGCAAATATAATTAATCAATTTAGACATAGCTAAGATTACGGTAAATATCAGATCGATGGAACTGCAACAGCTACTCATTCATTTCGCCCCATTACAAGGCTATACAGAAGCATTTTACCGCAATGCGCATGCTACCGTTTTCGGTGGTATAGACACTTATTATACCCCGTTTGTACGAATTGAGAAGGAAAGTTTCAGGAATAAAGACGTCAGAGAGATTGATTTCGCAAACAATCATGTGCCGCATTTAGTTCCTCAGCTGATTGCTCCGTCCGCAGAAAAAGCGGAGACCATTCTTTCCCTTTTCATTGAAAAAGGATATGGCGAAGCAGACATCAATCTGGGATGTCCTTTCCCTCTTTTAGCCAAACGGCATAACGGCTCGGGAATACTTCCTTATCCGGAAGAGGTCAAGACATTATTAGGTATAGTCGTGAAGTACCCGCAAATCCGCTTTTCCGTAAAAATGAGATTGGGCTGGGAAAATCCGGAGGAGTGTCTCGCCATCGCTCCCCTATTAAACGACCTTCCTCTAAGACAGGTAACGATGCATCCCCGCCTGGGCAAACAGCAATATAAAGGAGACGTAGATCTCAAAGGCTTTGCCGCTTTTCAAAGCGTTTGCAAACATCCGCTTATTTATAACGGTGATATAAAAAGACGGGAAGATATCCTGCGAATCCAAGAGCAATTTCCCATGCTGGCGGGAATAATGATCGGACGGGGATTACTAGCCAATCCGGCATTGGCACTGGAATACAAAGAGAACCGCACACTATCCGCCGATGAAATGAGGAACAAACTACACTCCATGCACACATCCGTATACAGCCAATATGCCGCACAATTGGAAGGAGGGGAAGGGCAACTGCTCAATAAAATGAAAACCTTCTGGGAATACCTGGCGCCTGAAGCAGACCGGAAATCGCTAAAAGCAATCCATAAAAGCGGCACACTCCAGAAGTACAACCAAGCCGTTCTTAGCTTTTTTGGTCAACGATAAGTTAATTGACGGTTATTTTTTGTAATTTTGCGCCCGTCTATAAACAAACACATGATGAAAAAATACATTCTAATCTTTCTTTGCCTGATGATAGTATCGGGCAGTTTTGCTCAAATAAAGGACTTCAAGTTCAAATTTTACGGACAGATTCGCACCGACCTCTACTACAACAGTCGCGCCAATGAAGAAACCGTAGACGGATTATTTTATATGTATCCGAAAGATAAAGTACGTGACGAAGACGGAAATGACTTGAATGGAACGCCAAGCAGCAACTTCTATACTTTATATTCACGTCTGGGAGTAGACGTGGCCGGTCCTAAACTGGGGACAGCCAAGACTTCCGCCAAAATAGAAGCCGACTTTCGGGGTACCGGTACTTCTTATTCGGTAGTCCGCCTGCGCCATGCTTATCTCAATCTGGATTGGGGGAAATCGGCCTTATTGCTCGGTCAAACTTGGCATCCACTATTTGGAGATGTTTCTCCGCAGATTCTGAATCTTTCTGTCGGAGCACCCTTCCAGCCATTCAGCCGTGCACCGCAAATTCGTTACCGCTATACTAATAAGAACTTCCAACTGACAGGAGCTGCCGTATGGCAATCCCAATATACCTCGCAAGGTATCAATCCCGATGAACCCACTAAAAGTAAAAAGAGCCACGAATACTTGAAAAACGGCTGTATTCCGGAAATTTACGTAGGAGCCGATTATAAAAACGGAGGATTCCTGATTGGTGCGGGAATCGAAATGCTGTCAATGAAACCACGAAAGGAAGCTATCGGTGGAAATGGGAAGAGATTCAAGGTAGACGAACGAATCACTACTTTATCCTATGAGGCTCACATGAAATATACCAATAAAGATTGGTTTATCGGAGCCAAAAGCGTTCTGGGCTCCAACCTTACACAGGCTTCCGGACTCGGTGGATTCGGTATTGAATCTATCGATGAACGCACAGGAGAACAGAAGTACACTCCAATTCGTGTTTCCAGCTCGTGGTTCAACCTTGTCTATGGGAAAAAGTGGAAACCGGGAATTTTCGTCGGATACGCCAAGAACTTGGGAACAAGCGACGAATTATATGCTCCGAATGGAAAGGCGCAACTTTACGGAACAGGTACAAATCTCGACCAATTGGTAACGGCGGGTGCAGAGCTGACTTATAATGTTCCTCACTGGAAGTTCGGACTGGAGTATACGTTAAGCACAGCATGGTATGGTTCTCTCAACCCAATAAACGGGAAAATTAAAGATGCGCATGCTGTATGCAATAACCGTATCGTAGCGGTTGCCATGTTCATGTTCTAACCTCTCTCATAAAGTTAAACTCATCCATCTGCTGTCATCCGTCACATAAAAGGGGATAAAGCATTGATAGTAAACCTGTAAGACTGTGACAGCAGTGTGTGATGGCAATGTGACAGAAGGAACTGCTGTCACACGTTGCCAGCTTATTACTGTCAATCTTATGCGGAAGCTATACAGTTTCAGCCGTTAGAACTTTAGTTTCCATACGCGGAAACTTTGGTTTCATCGGTGAGAAACTTCAGTTTCATGCGCTTGAAACTAAAGTTGCAAGGCAGGAAACCAAAGTTTTCAATATAGGGAACTACCGCTTCTCCAGCATGACTTCAAGACTTGCACCATCTTTGCAAGTGAAGTGGAGTACTGTTTGCTTCTTGTCAACGGAGAGTACTTTACAGAACGGAGTTTCCTTTATATTCCACTGTCCATTCAACGTTACAGTTACCGGAATCTCACCACTCTCGTTATCAATCCACGGGCGGGAATAGATACTGCGCTCTACCCGCTTTCCGTCTTTATCAAAAGCCTCGTCGCTTGCACCGCGATACAATGCCAAATCCGGTTGCGATACGGTCAACAACATCTTTTCCGGAGATTCTTTGCGAATCATAACCAGGCACGAAGTATCCGTCCGCTGCAATAATCCGCCGGGAAGCAACGCTTGTGGAGTTTCAAACAGTACATAAGAATAGATATTGTCCGATAAAGACTGTACGATGTGGGCATTACGGTCTTGTTGGAGAACTTTATATGCAGGCTTCTTGGCAAACGCTTGTAAGGTAACCGTACTTGTCTGCGGAAGAACAGCATACTCATAACTTCCACCTTTAGGGGCTTTTCCATGATCGACAACCAATGATACCCAATCCCCTTTCGTCTCCTTACCAGTATCCTGCATACGGGAATGTTGCGGGAACTTCTTTTCAAAACGAGCCGTAACGGGTACATAATATCCGGTTCCGAGATGATCCATCCATATTTTACCTTCACCTTGATAACCTTTCCAATACTCATGTCCCGCTTTGTCGGTTACCGCCAATTGGAATATAGTGGTTTCAGTAGGATATTCCGCATTGGCGTTTTCAATATCCGAGCCTAGACAAACGATTGTTTCACCGATGAAATGGAAGGATTTGCGTGCTCGGTGGGTTCCGTTATACTTATCATGTTCATGCAGCTTCATACCGAAGTTTCCATTCTCTTTCTGTTGTGACAGTCCGCCGGCAAAAGCCTCATCGGAATAAAGCATTTCTTCCATACCGGAGAATGTATCCACATTCATCACTTTCGCTTTCAACTGTTCAAGTGGAAGATGAATGGAAGTCACACCCGGCATACGGTTCCAATCGAAACCTTCCTGTTGCCATCCACTGGTAGCAGGCGTCACAGTCTGTCCCGGAGCTGCGGTAAGAATCTGTAAACTTCCATGTGCCAGATAACGACCATAAAGATTATGCCCCAGATAATGTTCAGCCGCCCAAAGATAGCGGGAATGTCCGCGCGCCACTGCTGACCAGTTACCGCGACGTTGTACAGAGACACAGCCATAGCCCATCGCCAGATTTCCTTGAGGATCGGGTTCAGGGCGGAAACCTTCCTCTACAAGCTGCCTTGCAATCTTTTTCTCTTGCGCATTGGATACTTTCGGCATATACTCCGGTTCTTGATCATCGGAAGAAGCGCCGGACACCAAGCGCAGATAAGCGGCTGCCATTTCTTTGTCAAATTCCTCCTTTCCATCGGGGGTTCCCGCCATAGCCATCATTGCATAATGCATCGGCACTAATTTTCCTTTTCCATCGGGATGACGACCGGACAAGGCCAATGGGAAGTTCAGTTTATTGCAATAAAAACGCATGGCAAGCAACACATTCTTAACTGTTTCATGCGCCAGTTCAGAGATAGCAAATTCTGTACGATTGAAAAGATAAATCATATTAGTCGCTCCATCCAAACCACCGACGGCATAAGCCGGATAAAGGTTACGATGATGGAAAGCACCCCCATCCGCCTTAAACGAACCAGCCAATCCCGGAGCCGGACGACACCCGTAATCTATCCAACGGGAAAAGGACCGCAAGTATTGTAACTTTTCAGGAGTATCTTCCATCATCAGAATGCTTGCTATACGACCGGTAGTCTGTGTATTGAATGAATCCATATCGATACCGTTACCTTCCGGCTTCGGATATACTTCATTAGTGATGGCATACCAACGCAAGGTACGTTCGGCTTCCTGCAATTTACCGGCCTCACGCAACACATCTTTCATCAGGAAATAAGCCAGATACAGACCACGGACACTATACCCGTAATGATGAATATTTCCCCAACAACTACCGTACGTCACCCCCTGATCGGTAATATGGTCATACATTGCCAGGAACTTCTTCTTCATTTCATTCTGAACTTCCGGCTTCGCCGTACTATTATTATAGGCAACGGCAATTTTCTTCATCAAGTCGAAATAAGCACGCATCTCCACACCCATCTTGGTCAGCATATCTTTGTCCCAATTCGGTATAATGCGTTCATAAGCCTCCGAAGCACGTACCATAAAAATAGGTACCCCCGAAACCTTGCCATTCTTATAGGTAATCTGATAGAAATCATATTTCTTGCGGATAGTCTGTATCTCTTTATCCGATACTTTACCTTTTGTATAATTCATGTCACGGAAACGCTTCTCCAGCAACTTCATCTCTTTTTTTTGCGCATCGTTCACCGGAGTCAGTTCGATATCCGGCTGCAACAATGAATGTTTATAGACAACCAACCAATGATTATTAGTTCCGGCATTGACAAAAGGGACTTGTAAGTCGGCTGTTTGCTGACGGGCATCTACCTTCGTAGCAGTGATCAAATGATCGATGAAAAGGCTTCCTTTTGCATTCGGAGCAACAATACGAAGCTCATTCATCCCTTCTTCCGGAGTACCCTGCATATCCCGTTCGTAGCAAACCCATGCGGCACGCCAACCGCTGAAATTGATTCCGAAAGGAAACGAAGTACATTTCTTGCCATCTTTCAAAAACTCAAACTCAATTGTTGCATCCTGAGGCTCCTCATTGTACACCCATACTATAAAAGCGGAAAGATATAAATCTTTACCCGTCGGATCTTTCTTTTCAAACTTTAAATCCTTCTTCAATTCCAATACCCCTCCGGGCTCAAAGCCCCATTTCAACGAATGTTTTCCGTCTTTATAATGTGTATCGGAAATAGAGAGTTGCGAATTGACACCTGTTATGTAATCCGGAATCTTCGATTCCTCGAAAGAGAACATCCGCTCGTCGGTCACGACTTGCGCATGAAGAAATGCTGAACACAAAAATGAAAATAGGGTAATCACCCGTAATCTGGTAAAGAGTTGTTTCATCATGGATATTTATATCTTATTTAGGTTTCTATATGCGGTATAAACAGTCTCAAAAAGAAGTCACTTTAAAGCCGGTAAACAACACGTGGTTTTGCAAAAGGCGCAGACCGAAATGTCCGTCTCCTTCGTTTCCGATGAGGGTATAGCGGAATAATTCTTCACCATTCACTGCGTAAGTAGTCATTCCTTTTTCTACCCGAATCCGGATTTCATACCATTTATTGGGTACAAGCAAATGCGGCGCATCGGTATACTCCTTCAATAGCGGTTTGACTTTATCAACTGCAATACCATAATATTCTCCTCTGTAACGTCGGAAACGGGTGGTGGAATTATCATTTCCCCCGTATCCAACGTAAAAAAGGTTCAATGTATTATAGTTCTTAAAGACACCGTTGCGCCACTGACTGCGAGCAAAAAGATCGTCGGGATGTTTAGGATCATTGGCAGCCCAAAAGCAATTCAAATCACTCAGACGGTCGTGCCTTCCCCCTTTCATCACCATACAGATATGGTAACTGATTTCATAATCACCCGTCAGACGCTGTGAGGACCATAGAGTCAACCCACCCGGTACAATCAGTTCCAATGTATCGGCATGTTCTATTATCTGTAAAGCATGGGATTCATCTTCTATTTTCCACTGTTTCGCAAAGACGCTAGTATGTTGAGCAAAAAGCGCCACACTATTCAAAAGAAGAAAAGTAATCAGACTGTAGCTAATAAAAAATCGCTTCATTATTTACGGTATTAGTTTAAAGATCATTCTTTCGGATACAAAGAAACCCCTCTTTTCGAAAAAAGAGGGGTTCAAATTGTACAAAATACCTCAAATAACGTATCGGGTATGCATTTGTATTACCAAGCTTTTACTATTTTCTCGTCATCCGGATGGAGATACCAATCTTTATAAGCAGCACCCTTTGAATCTAACCATTTGTAAAAATCCGGATAAGCTTCTTGAAATTTCAGCGACTTACCTTCTTTGACTTCATAGATATGACAGGTCCCGACCGGAACTTTAATTCCCCAAGTAGCACCCCTTTCATTAGAATACAAATCAGCGCCCTGCAATGAAGGAGTTTTCTGAACCAAATCATTATATGTACCCTCGTAAGCAGAAGTCGGCTCATACCCTCTCATGTGGATTTCAAAATCGTTGTTATCATGAGATGCAACGATAAAGAAGTTTTGTCGCTTCGTGTCAAGAATCAACTTTTCAAACGCTTCAAGCTGAGCCTTTCTTTCATCTCCTGTCAAACCTTCCTTACCAATCAATCGAATTTCAGCACGTAGCATAGGCAACCCTTCCCTGATATGACCAGGTGTTACCTGGAAATAATTTTTCGGTTCGCCGTCTTTATCATTGTCCAAAGAAGATAAACCATTCAATGTAATGACCGTACCTTTAGGCTGGGCTTTATCTACTGTCAATTTTGCAAATCGATTGGGGCCTTCCGTATCATTATTCCAACACCAATTCGGCACATCCACAATTACTTTATCAGCTGCAGAAAGCTCTTCTTTTTTCAGCTCTCTCATAGTCCCTTGTCCGCCTTTCAAAAGAAGTTTTGCCGTAATCCGATCTACATACTTACTATCCAAATCGCTCAGCACAACACCTAATGTAGTAGGATACATTCCACCGACAGCACGGACATCCAAAGTAAGCAGCAGTTCCTCTTTACTCCCTTGAATAGCCATCCGTTCCTCATCTTGACACTCAGTTACTTTCAAGTCGTACTCAAAAACAACATCGTTAAAATCTTCATCATACCAGATTTCCCGATCGGTAGGCCATCCGTCCTCAAACATAACTACACCTGTGTTATGATAGAAAAGATAACCCGCATCCGTCTCACTGGTCGATTGTACCGCATCTTCAGGAAGCGCAAGTGTAACCGATGCTATGCGGTTGGTTTCATAAAGGAAATCACTCTCATCCGCGCTACGAGTAAGAGGAGAGGATAACGCAAACTCCTTCATAGCAGTTGTTCCCGACACCGTATTATATTTCATATACACCGTCTCGCAAGCAGCAGGAACATTCAACTTAAGTGTACGGGTATTTTCCACCAGCACATCTCCGACAAGCAGACTCGCTTCCGAACCGCTTTTATCAGAATACACACTCACAAGCGCAGAAGAGTTTTTCGGGGCAGCAGTCCCTGCATCCTCATTCCCATTCTTAAACTCCGTATCGGAGCAAGAAGTCGCCATCAACATAGCCCCCATAAGGGCAAACATCCAACCTTTAATCTTCGTCATAATTCTCAAATTTAATAACCGTTTATCTTCCTTTTCTTAATTGAATGCACGCTTTATGCCATCCATAAGCAAGCCCATTCCGTTAACTAATCACAAAAATATTTAACCTACAATCATATATCAGCCCCGTCTATTTTTAATTTCTTCCCTTTTCATCGAAAATAACAAGTAGCTATAAAACTTATCGCAAAAGCCTTGCTCATCGGTGATGGATAATATATACAAGTTATTTCTTATATTTGCATAAGAACAAGACATCTCATACAACAAATGTAAGGAATTCGTTTTGAATATACAAGTTTTTGGCTAAATATATCAAAAGAAATGGAACAAGTATTATATGGAATAGATTACATAGAATATTATTTCTACTGGATATATTACAAGTTTATTGGCTATCCTTTAATAATAAGAATATGTTCGATTGCTGTAATGTTCTGCATCATTGCGTACCTATTTCTCCTATTCCATATTATATACGGTATATTTAAGAGACGTAAAGAAAAAAAGAGATACCTTCAGGCTCACGACAAATATTATGAAGAGATGAAATCCATCTCATTGGATACCAATACGATAAGCGAGCAAGAAATTGCCGATAGACTGAAGTATGATACCAAAAAACGTCCCAAAACCAACGAACTGCGTATCATCACCCAATTACTGACCGAAATCAAGAGCGCACATGAAAATGAGCTCAATGAATTGAACTATCAATCCATACAAACCGTATTTCAGATAACCCGTTTCCTCGAACATGAGCTGCAATTCGGGACTAAGAGAGCCAAGATACAAGCTCTGAAAATCATTCAATCCATTAATGGATACGCTTCTGAGGCTGTATTGGTGCGTTTCCTTTATCACCGCAAAATAGAGTTAAGGAATTCGGCACGCTATACATATATGTGGTTAAGTCAGGGAAACCCGTTCCGTTTCTTCGATGAAGACATCAGCATGAAGCTAAGGCAATGGGATATGATGGAGTTACACGCTATCCTCGAACACCGCCGGAAAGTAGGCTACAATACACCGAGTTTCATTAAATGGGTGAATACTTCGGCTGAAGAAAATGTGAAGATATTCTTCATCAATGAGATCAGACTCTATAATGAAACAGAAAGCGCCCCGACTCTCGCCAAGCAAATCAATGCCCGTTCTGTAGAAATACGAAGCGAGGCAATAAAGACGTTAGGCAAACTTAAGTACAAAGAGGTGGAGCCGAAGCTAATAGAGATGTATCATGTGCAGCCCGAAGAAGTCAAAAGGCAGATTATCACAGCTATTGCAGAACTGAAAACTGACAAGGCCTTAGGATTCCTGTACAATGCTTACGACGACGCCGACAATTGGGGAACAAAGCGAGTGATTCTGAAAGCCCTCTACGATTACAGCGCTATGGGCAGGAAAACATTCGATCAATTGGAGAGAAAAGCCGATTCTCATACAGCGATCTTATTCGCTCATACAAAACACCCGCTCATTAACCAGTTAATATAAAAAGAATATGAAAGATATACTATTTACCTTCTTCAATTATTTCGTATTCTTTTATACGAGTATGCTGGCGATATCCTTTGTCGTGTTCGCTTTCCTCTCCTTCATTTCCTTGAAACGGAGAAAAGACTACTATGTGGAAAGTTATGTGCGGAAAATTATCAAAGAATCTCCCTATACACCGGGTATTTCGGTCATTGCCCCCGCCTACAACGAAGAAAAGACCATTATCGACAATATTAATTCGATGCTTGCCCTCGAGTACCCGGCTTTCGAAGTTATTATCGTGAATGACGGTAGCACGGACAAGACTTTGGAGAAAATCACCGAACATTATGAGCTGGTAGAAGTACCATACGCATACATCGAACGAATCAAGACCAAACCGTTCAAAAGACTTCTAAAGTCTACGAATCCGAAGTACAGCCGTCTCATCGTTGTCGATAAAGAGAACGGAGGAACGAAAGCGGACGCTTCCAACGCAGGTATCAACGCCTCTTCCTATCCTTATTTTATCTGTACGGATGTGGACTGTATTCTGGAGAAATATGCATTGTACCGTTGCATTTCACCGATTATATCTTCTGACAAACAAGTGATTGCCGTGAGCGGAACCATGCTGATGGCTAACGGTTGCGTAGTGAAGGACGGGCAGATTGTTGATGTCAAGACTCCGCGTACCCCTATTCCGCTTTTCCAGAACCTGGAATATATGCGTTCCTATCTGATAGGTAAGATGGGATGGTCGGCCATCAACGGGATGCCGAATGTATCCGGTGGATTCGGGCTTTTTGACCGTTCCGTAGCCATTGCGGCAGGAGGTTATGACGGTACTTCCTTTGCGGAAGACATGGACATGATTACCCGCATGGTGGGATATATGTGCGACTTCTCCCGGCCTTACAAGATAGTGCAGATACCGGACACTTGCTGTTGGACGGAAGGGCCTCCCAACCTGGCAATGCTTTACCGCCAACGCACTCGTTGGGCACGGGGATTGTTCCAGACATTGAGCGTCCATCACAAGATGATTTTCAAGAAAACCTATAAACAGATGGGATTGTTAACCCTGCCTTATATGTTTATCTTTGAATTCTTGGCACCCATCATTGAGGTTACGGGATTCGGCGTTTTCATTTATATGGCTTTTACAGGGGCTGTCAACTGGAATACGGCATGGATGATTTACCTGACCATTTACGTATTCTGCCAATTCCTGTCCATCGTGGTCATCACTTACGATTACTACGTCGGAATGCTTTATAAAAGAGGGTACGAATATTTATGGATTATCATTGCCTCCATATTGGAACCGATTTTCTACCATCCCATCATCACGTTCTGTTCTCTAAGGGGATATCTCAGTTATCTGACCAAAAGGGACTTCAAGTGGAAGAAGATGGAACGGACAGGATTCAAACAGAAGAAAGAAAACGCCAATGAGAAAGATGCCAATATCAATCCTGAGCCCGCAACAATATAAGAATGTATAAACAATAAGATAAGATGAACAGAGTATTCCTCCATAAAATTACCATATTAGGTTGTTTGCTCCTGCTGATAACCTCTTCCATCGGAAGCGACAAAGGTTTCCAGACGCCGGAGCAATATGCCCAGATCATACAGGAGCATTTTGCCAATGAAGAGTGGGAAGCGGGGAAAGCACTGTTGGATGAAGGACTTCAGAAATACCCGAAAGTCTCCGATCTTCAATGGCTCATGGGTAAATACTGGTTCCATGAGAAAGACTACGATCAGTCTCGTTATCATCTTGTCAAAGCGGTGGAGGATAATTATAATAATGTCAATGCCAAACATTTGTTGGTGGATGTCGAGGACATCACAGAAAATTACTCCAGTGCGATTTGTTATGTAAATGAGTTGCTGGAAGTAAATCCGTATTGGCGCGGATTGTGGCGCCGAAAGATTGAGCTGTACCGCAAACAGAATAACGATGTGGAAGCCGACCGTTTGCTGAGACGTATCAATCAGATTTATCCGAACGATACCATTTTACGGAAGGATTATGTATATAGTCTGGAAATGGGATATCGCCAGATGAAAAAAGGCGGTAACCGGAAGGAAGCAATCGAAAGACTGACCGAGCTCATCAAGATATCTCCCGACAATGAAGAGTTTTATCTGGACATTATCAATCTGCATTTGCAGGAAGGTAACCGGGAAGCCGCTTTAGGATGGTCGTCCAATGGATTGGCCGCTATTCCCGGAAGTTCCGCGCTTATCATCAAAAGAGCCGGAATTCTCGGTGAATTGGCACGTTTTCCGGAAGCATTGGTATTTGTACGGGAACAGATGAGAAGAAATAACAGCCCGGCAATACGACGTATGTATAACAATCTGTTGCTGGAAGCCGCCCGCTCCGAAAAGCAACGGGATCCTTATGTACTCTACGGAATGGCTTATGAAGGTGGAAACAAGGATAAGGAAGCATTGGACTATCTGCTGAATACCTCCGTGACAAGGGGATACACCGATGATGCGCTCTTCTATATCAGAGAGGCGAAGAAACAATACGGTAACACAGACAAGGGAATCTTGTATAAGGAATATATGCTTTATCGTCAAATGAATGAGGACGATCTCGCTTACTCGGCTTTAAAGAAGCTGTATGATATGTATCCCGACGATTACGACATTACTTTGGCTATGTCTTCCCTTCACATGAAGAAAGCCGAAAGACTTATGGAACTCGGCCTGTATTCGGAGGCATTGCCTCATGTATTATTCGTTTCACAAAGGCATATAGACAACGAAGTCAACGGTGCCGCATGGGAAAAAGCACTGAGTTGCTATATCAATATGAAGCGTTACAACGAAGCGCTCGCCACATTGGATACCATCACACTTCATTTCCCCGATTATGAAAACGGCACGTTGAAAAGGGCATTTATCCTCGATAAAATGGATAAAACAGAAGAAGCCTTGCAACTTTATCTGTCTGCCATCGAACAGAGTGATGAGGATATGCGCATCTTCTACGTGATAGGATACGAGGAACTGGCAATTCCTTACATCAAGAAATGTATGGAAGCGGGGGCTACGCGGAAAGCATACGATGAATCCGTCAAGCTCGTCAGCCTGAATCCATCGAGTGATTTAGGGTTACGCTATGCCATCAACTCGTCCGGATTATTGGGGAAATACGATGAATTCGAGAAATATACGGCACAAGGCATCAATTTCTATCCGGAAGAGCCATTCTATCAAGCCAAAAGGGCTACCGTATTGGACCGTGACAAGAAATACGAAGCTTCGCTGGAATTCTTGAAGCCGATACTCAACAAATATCCGAGTAATAAGGAGATTATAGGCGCTTTCTCGCAAAGCAGTGAATACCGCGCTTTGCAACTGACAAAAGCGAAAGAACCGGAGCAAGCCCTTGCGGTGCTTGACACAGCTTTACTTTTCGACAGTCAGAACAAATCTCTGAAATACACAAAGGGAGTGGTGTATGAGGCTAACAGACAAGCTGATTCCGCATACTATTATCAGAAATTCTACGAGCCTTCAATCATGGAATATCGCTCTTTCCAACGGCATTTATCGGGCTTACGAAGCATGATGCTTAAAAATGAGATAGCCCTGACTTATCTGCGTGCCCGCTATGGTGAAGAGGATATTATCACCTCTGTCGCCACAGCCGAATATACCCGGAAGAACCGGAAAAACACTTATACCGGACGCATCAACTATGCCGGAAGAAGCGGATCGGCAAGCGATAATATGGAGGCGGAGGAACAGACACCGGGAGGAGTCGGCATTCAGGTACAAGGTGAATGGACGCATCACTTCTCACCGAAATGGAGCACTACGATCAATGCCGCTTTTGCCACCAAATACTTCCCGGACATTACTGCCGATGTAGCATTGCGCCATTATCTCAAGAATGACTGGGAAATAGCGGGACACGTCGGCTACAGACGGGTAGCTGCCTACAACAAGCATTATGAGTGGAATAACGAATTCTTTGCCGGAAGCAACGGAGAAAACGGTTACATATTCACCGGATGGGATGAGTCGAAAACAAACCTGCTCACCGTTGGCGGAGAGGTAGCCAAGACCATCGAAGAGGTCCGGCTTAACGCCAAACTCGACCTTCATTTCTTTAACTCCAAATTCTATTACAATGCGCAGGTCGGTGCGAAATATTTCCCTGCCAGCGATGGAAAGACAAATATCAATGCCATGGCAAGTATCGGTTCGGCACCGGAAACGGCCGTATTAGACTATGCGTTGCCCGGTTCCTTCTCACATACCAACACAATGGTAGGCTTGGGAGGTCAATATATGGTCAGTCCCAACATTACCATCGGCCTGATGGGGACTTGGAATACCTATTATAACCAGACGAATACAGTGCGGGGAACAGATCCGCTCCATCGAATAGAAACGGTATCGACACGCTATAAAAACCTATATAATATCTATGCACAGATCTATATTTCATTCTGATAAGCTATGCCCCCTACTGGCAGGAATGATATGCGTTTGCTGCCTTTTATCCGGCTGCCGTATGCAGGCGCGCACCGAGATATTTGCCTCCAAGGAAGGCTACCTCGTCACAATCGGCGAAGACCCGACGGACAAAGATACCCGATGGGCCAAATACCTGTACGAGCACCTCAAGAAGCGTGCAAATGACGATGAAATGGTCGCTTTCGGGGTATCGGAGAAGGAAATGTGGCGTGTTATCATACACATAGATCCGACCTTGCAGGAAGGGTTCAGGATCGCTATCAAAGGATCGGATATAGAACTCACAGCTACCGATGACAGACAAATGTTGTGGCTGCAATACCAATTAATAAAAAAGATAAGCAAGGAAGATCCGCGTATCGACGGTTCCGACCTTCCTCCCGCCATCATCAATCTGACAGATACTTGCGGTACGTTTGCTTTTGATTATCAAAGTATCTATTCCCCTTCCGGTCTGAATCCCGATTATACGGGAGTAATGGGACTCAATAACTTTGACGACAGTTGGGGTATATGGGGACACAACCTGAGAAAAGTATTGGGAGACAATGTAGATAAGGTATATGCTACCATCCACGGTAAGACAGACGACTCACAACTTTGTTTCTCTTCCGAAGAGATGTATCGGCAAATTGAGAGCTATATCGTAGATAATATCGGTGAAAAGGGAAGTTCTCGTTTTGTCATTGCTCCGGATGATACTCCGTACGCCTGTACTTGCGCCAGTTGCACAGCGATGGGAAATACGGAGAAGAACGCAACACCTGCCGTCACAGAACTGTTACTCCGGCTGTCACAACGTTTTCCCAAACATTCCTTTTTTACCATATCCTATCTGAGCACCAAGCAGGTTACGGACAAACAGTTGCCGTCCAATGCAGGTATCATTGTCAGTGCCATAGACTTTCCACTCCGACGGATAGACGGCAAGAATGCACAGGAAAAAAAGTTTATGCAACAGCTGAATCAATGGAAGAAAGTTACGAAGAACATTTATATATGGGATTACATCAACAACTTCGATGACTATCTGACACCTTTCCCCATATTGAAGATAGCCCAGCAGAGACTCCGGTTCTTCAAGCAGAACGGAGCCAGTGGCATTTTCTTCAACGGAAGCGGATACAGCTATTCTTCTTTCGATGAAATGAGGACTTTTGTACTGTCGGCACTTCTCATCAACCCGGAACTTCCCGTTGAGGAACTGGTCAGAGACTATTTCAATCAAGAGTACCCCCTATCAAAGAAATGGCTGTACGACTATTACGTTAACCTGGAAAACAGCGTCCAGTCCGGTAAGAAGTTAGGTATCTATGCCGGTATTGCAGAATTGGAGCAGTCATTCCTCAATCCGGAGAAGTTTATCAAATTCTATGATGAAATGGGCGATTATGTTTCCGATGCGAAAGGAAAAGAACGTAAAAAACTCCATGAACTCCAGACAGCCTTGTCTTATACACGTCTGGAGATGGGACGCAACCACAGTTATGATCCTTACGGATATGCCCAACGAAACGGAAAACAAATCCAACCGACTCCGCAAGCGCGGAAATGGCTTACCCAACTCAAAGAACATCATGCTTTCACAGGAATGGAGTACTATAATGAATCGGCCGACGAAATCGACTACTATATAAAAGAATGGGAACAATATATACTTGCTTCCGACATTAAAAAGAACTTATTTCTCGGAATCATGCCTTCTTCAACTCCTCCAACGGACAAAGATGGGTTGAAGAGGCTCACAGACAGCACGCACGGTTTACCCGGCAATTATCATTGCGGCTGGACAACTCTTCCGAAAGAAGAATATGAAATCAGTCTGCCTGTAAAAGGTATCAATAAGACAGGAAACATTTATATCAGTTTCTTGAATCTTCCCAGACATCGTTTCTACCCTCCCCGGCAAATCGAAATATCGAAGGACGGAGCAATCTATAAGACAATCAATCTAGAGACGGATGATTCCGTTGAAAAGGGCGAATTAGTAAAAACAACCACTTCGATAGATTTGAACGGGACAGAACTGGTAAATATAAAGATCATGGGATCTAAAAAGCCAAGAGCCCAGATCGGTATAGATGAAATCGTATTCGTTCCATAAAAAGTAAAAATAAGGTAACCCCCAACATAAAACATCCACTATGAACAAATCGGTACTTTATATCCTCTTATTAACAGTATTTCCCTTCTTCCTCTCAGGGTGTAAGAAGAAAGTACGTCCTACAACTATGGTCATAAAAGACTCGGTAAGGCATTATTATCCTATCAAACAAGGGCAACAACTAGATATCATGTTCACAATCACCAACACCGGTGACGCTCCTCTGGTCATTTCGGATATCCAGCCTTCTTGTGGCTGTATCATTCTGGATAAAAGTTCACATATCATCATTCCGGAAGAGGGTATCAGACAATTCAAGGCAACCTACAACAGTATTAAGAATATAGGCGAGGTTGTTCACCGCATCCGGATTTTCGGGAATATGCTTCCCGACGGGAAAGCGGAATTGACCTTTGATGTCAATGTAGTACCGGACGCCGACTATACACGTGACTATGAGGAACTCTTCCAAGAGTTCAATGCCAAAAACGGTATTGTCAAAGAGATGGTGGACGGAAAAGAGTCCGAACTGGGGTATTATGTAGGGACGCCATAAACAAAGTCCCTACCGGCTATTCGCTAGGGATGTATTTCCTTGAAAGCTGCATTCTCTTCCTTTACCTGTTGTATCGTCTGTTTCAATTCAGCAATAGGCAGGTCGTAGCCGTACCATCCTGTATAGCAATCTACTACATACCATTTTCCATCAGGCAAGAGCTGGAATTCGACACGCAAGTCGACTTCCGATTCCTCATAACCGGCTTCAAACACTTTGCGATCAGGCTCGTTCAATGTGAATTTGGAAACATAAATTCCCCCCTCTTCTTGCGCGATACGTTCTTCTTTCATCGTCTCGCTATCCAATAAAGGCCATTTTTCCTTAGTAAAAGGGAATGTCTTCTCTGTTTCACCATCATCCGCCAATAAGGTAATCGGAGTTTTCAACGGGAACTTAATGCGAGTGTACTGGAATGCTGCACTGGAAGTAAACTTATCCAAAAACGGTTTGAAGTCCTCACCGGATTGCGCCACCGCCTTACCGATGGGAATACCAGCAAACAACACTATCATCAGCAAGCAGTATACAAACTTTTTAGCTCTCATAACACGATATAAATTAAGAGTTTGATTGACGCTGCAAAGATAATGACTAGTTTGATATCTTGATTATTTGTGCCGCAAATATTCATAACCAAAACGGCAATACAGGCATTTTCTCCGGTCGCAATACTCTTTCTGCAACTGTATCAACGCCTGACTGTCCGCCGCACTGACCACCGGAAGACCTGCCGCACTCCACGAACGGATAATATGATTGTCTTCCGCTTTCAATTCTTCCAGAAAGCGCCCGGCACGTTCGCACATTCCCTCATCTGCCTTATGCAGTCCGTAGGTATAAAGAAAAGGAACTACTGTATTGATAATAATCAGGTCTTTTGACCGCTCTCCCATCGTTTTCTTCTTTTGCGAGGAAATCCGGCCGAACAGATAATGACTTTCCCAATAAGAAGAAGTGCCGACCTCAAGAAGTGTCCTCACCTCCGCCAGTGTCCCTGCTTCCAGCAACCGCGAGAACAGCTTATCCCCTCTTTGATAAAGGTAGGCCAACTGAGCCAGACGAACAGTAGGAAAGTTTTCGGGACGAAGCCGGAGAAAACGCCAAAGAGTAGCATTCATCACTTGGGTAAATTCAAACTTCCGCTGCAAGTAACGGAACTCCTTGATAAGACGTAGACTATACTCATCCTCCTGCCCTTTTTTAAGAAACGAATCTTCCAACAATCCTGCCAAGCCGTAAAAGAAAGCCTCTATCTGGAACAAATCATTGCGATGTTTATCTATCGCACGGAAAGGCAACATTCCCGCCCACGTTTCAAAAGCGTCTCCATTCAAGCCGAAACCGAAATTGCGGGCAAGAGTGACAAAGAAGGCATCCTCCCAATTATGATTGCAATGCTTCAAGCGCTCCGTTATCAAACAGGCTTTTTCTTCCAAACGTTCCGTTTGCAAAGCTGTCAGCCAAGAATGGACGGTAAGTTTGGGAAGAGAGGCGAGGATAGGATAACAAGCCGGATACTGATCGGCTACACAGAGCTCATGATAGTGAGACTGCACATTTTCAGGACAAGTCAATATTAATTGCGGAATTCGCCCGCCGTCCGTGCGGGTTACCTCCATATCCGCCTCACCGACCACATGAAGAATGACCGAATCGTATGCTTTATCCTTATCGTGACCGTGACGGAGCCAATCCGAAGAGTGTATATGTATTTCTATATTTCCCACCCATAGCGTACCGTCAATCTTTAGTTTCGCATTAAAAAAGTCAGGACCGGCATTGGGATTTTGCAGACCGGAATCAATCACTTCTACCGGTAAGCCTTCAGTGGTTTGCAGTACTTTCAGAGGAAATAATTTATGTTTCCACACGTAGTGGAGAAGATGTTCCATGTTAACAAGACGTTAATGTGCACTGCAAATGTAATAAAAATCCTATCTTTGCAACTATTATTTTGAATATAAGTCAGAAAACAATGAAAATAGCACTGATCGGTTACGGAAAGATGGGCAAGGAGATAGAAAAGGTAGCCCGTAGTCGCGGACATGAAATTGTCTGCATCATCGACATCAATAATCAGGAAGACTTCGAATCGGAAGCATTCAAATCGGCTGACGTAGCCATTGAGTTTACCAATCCGATGGTAGCTTACAGTAATTATATGAAAGCCTTCAAAGCCGGTGTGAAGCTGGTATCAGGCAGCACCGGATGGATGGCCGAACATGGCGAAGAAATCAAAAAGCTCTGTACGGAAGGTGGAAAGACCCTTTTCTGGTCGTCCAACTTCAGTCTGGGAGTTACCATCTTCTCAGCTGTCAATAAGTATCTGGCTAAGATCATGAATCAGTTCCCCAATTATGACGTGACGATGAGCGAGACGCATCATATTCACAAACTGGACGCTCCGAGCGGAACAGCCATCACTCTGGCGGAAGGTATCTTACAGAATATAGACCGCAAGGACAAATGGGTGAAAGGAACATTCGCCGCACCGGACGGAAGCATTAGCGGAACCAACGACTGCGCTCCGAACGAACTTCCCATCGCTTCCATCCGTGAAGGAGAGGTGTTCGGTCTGCACACCATCCGGTACGAATCGGATGTGGACAGCATTACCCTCACACACGATGCAAAAAGTCGTGGAGGTTTTGTACTCGGAGCTGTATTGGCAGCCGAATATACAGCCCAGCACGAAGGATTCTTGGGCATGAGTGATTTATTTCCATTCTTGAACGATTAAGATTTCAGAACCTAGTTCAAATATATACCATTATGAGACAAGCCACACGCGCACAATGGATTAAATGCGCCATTGCTATTCTTCTTTATCTTGCCTTCCTTATCTGGGTACGGAGTTGGTGGGGATTGATTGTTGTTCCTTTCATTTTCGATATTTATATCACAAAGAAAGTACCTTGGTCTTTCTGGAAAAAGTCAAAGAATCCGGTTGTCCGCAGCGTGATGAGCTGGATAGACGCCATTGTTTTCGCACTGGTCGCCGTTTACTTCGTCAATATCTACATCTTCCAGAACTACCAGATTCCTTCCTCTTCATTGGAGAAATCATTGCTGGTAGGCGATTTTCTGTACGTAAGCAAGATGAGCTACGGTCCTCGTGTGCCGAATACACCGCTTTCTATGCCGTTGGCACAACACACACTGCCCGTCTTCAACTCTAAATCATACATAGAATGGCCGCAGTGGAAATATAAACGAGTGCCGGGATTCGGCAAAGTGAAGTTGAACGATATTGTCGTATTCAATTTTCCGGCAGGTGACACGGTAGCAGTCAACTACCAACAGACAACAGATTTTTACACGCTGGCTTACGGTGAAGGACAACGTATCTATTCCAAACGAATCGATATGGACAGCTTAACCCGTGCACAGCAGCGTGCCGTATACGACCTGTACTACGCTGCCGGACGGAAACAGATTTTAAATAATCCACGTACTTACGGAGAAGTCCTCTGGCGTCCCGTAGACCGCAGAGAGAATTACGTAAAACGTTGTGTGGGTCTTCCCGGTGATACTCTCCAGATTGTCAACGGACAAGTGATGATTGACGGTAAGGCTATCGAAAACCCCGAAAACCTGCAATTCAACTATTTCGTGCAGACTACCGGTCCGTATATCCCGGAAGATATGCTCCGTGAATTGGGTATCAGCAAAGACGACCAAATGCTGATAGAAGACTCCGGCTGGGAAAACGGATTATTGGAGATGGGACTCAACAGCCGGAATGCACAAGGCAGACTGAATCCGGTATATCATTTCCCGCTCACTAAGAAGATGTATGACACGCTGTCCGGCAACAAGAAACTGATCAGCAAGATTGTGATGGAACCGGAAGATTACGCAGGCCAGATGTATCCGTTGAATCTTTACACGAAATGGGACCGCAACAACTATGGTCCTATCTGGATTCCCGCCAAAGGAGCTACCATCACGCTGACAGAAGATAATCTGCCTATCTATGAGCGTTGTATCGTAGCCTACGAAGGCAACAAACTGGAAGTGAAACCGGACGGTATCTACATCAACGGTGAAAAGACCGATCAATATACCTTCAAGATGGACTATTATTGGATGATGGGTGACAACCGTCATAATTCCGCCGATTCCCGTTATTGGGGATTCGTGCCCGAAGACCATGTGGTAGGCAAACCGATTGTCGTATGGCTGTCACTTGATAAAGACCGCGGATGGTTTGACGGTAAGATCCGTTGGAACCGACTCTTCAAGTGGGTAGGATGATAAGTGTACGGATAGAATAGCGTGATAAGGTGATAAATATTGATGAACATTCGTAAATTCAAATGGATACTGGCATTTGCCGGAGCAGTAGTCGTAGTGCTTCTGCTCCGGGGATTTGCTTTTACATCCTACCTTATCCCTTCCACCGGTATGGAAAACTCCATTTTCCAAGGTGAACGCATCTTAGTCAACAAATGGAGTTACGGGTTACGAGTTCCTTTCATGTCGCTCTTCTCCTATCATCGTTGGTGCGAAAGTCCTGTACAGCGACAAGATATCGTAGTGTTCAATAATCCGGCCGGAATCCGGGAACCTATCATCGACCGCCGGGAAATCTATATCAGCCGTTGTCTCGGAGTGCCGGGTGACACCTTATTTGTTGATTCCCTTTTCTCAGTTATTTCACCCGAAGCACAGTTCAACCCGGATAAGAAAAGGCTTTATTCGTACCCTGCCTCAAAAGAAAATCTGATAACTTCACTGATGCATACGCTTTCCATCACCAACGACGGATTGATGGGAAGCAATGACAGTACCCACGTGCGCAGTTTCAGCCGTTATGAATACTATCTGCTGGAACAGACGATGAATGGAAAAGAGTGCTTCATTCAACCTCTGTCGAACAAGGGAAACACTGATCCGAATCCACTGATTGTTCCCAAAAAGGGACAATTTATACGTGTCTGTCCCTGGAACATAACCCTGCTACGAAATACACTCGTGATGCACGAAGGCAAACAGGCAGAGATAAAAAACGATACCCTCTACGTGGACGGAAAGCCCACGAAACACTGTTATTTCACAAAAGATTATTATTGGATGGGGTCTAACAATACCATCAACTTCTCCGACTCGCGTCTTTTCGGATTTGTCCCGCAAGACCATGTCATCGGAAAAGCCTCCGTCATATGGTTCTCCAAAGAAAAAGATACGGGGCTGTTTGACGGATACCGATGGAACCGTTTTTTCAGAACAGTGAAATAATCTCCGGATCATAAAAGAAACTACTCCTGAATAATATCCTTCATTATAGAGTCCCCTAAACGAATTAAAATGAAAGAAATGAAAATAGCTTATTTATCTTCAGCTTATCTCGCTCCCGTCGAATATTATACCAAGTTGCTGGCTTATGACAAGGTGTTTGTAGAACAACACGACCACTATATCAAACAAACGTATCGTAACCGATGTACCATTGCCGGCCCATCCGGCGAATTAGCTCTTTCCATCCCAACCGTAAAGCCCGACACATTGAAGTGTCCAATGAAGGATATCCGCATTTCCGACCACGGCAACTGGAGACATCTGCACTGGAACGCCATCGAATCAGCCTACAACAGTACTCCTTTCTTTGAATATTACAAGGACGACTTCCGTCCCTTCTACGAAAAGAAATACGAGTTTTTAATCGATTTCAACGAAGAACTATGCCGGATGGTCTGTGAATTGATAGATATTCACCCCACTATGGAGCGTACTAGCGAATATAAGATGGAGTTTGCTCCCGGAGAATTCGATTTTCGGGAAGTCATCCATCCCAAAAAGGATTTCCGGGAAGTAGATACAGAGTTTGTTCCACAACCTTACTATCAGGTTTTCGGGTCCAAACTGGGTTTTCTACCTAATTTGAGTATCATAGACCTGTTGTTCAATATGGGACCGGAAAGTCTGTTGGTACTAGGCAAACAATAACATCACTCTTCTATCCGTATGTAGACAACAAAGGTGAACCATGTCGTCACATTATTTATACTCGTACAGCTTTACGTGTAAAATACTGAATTCTCCGACAGGAATACGTACATGCCTTCCCTGATGGTCCTGATCGCCATTCAGGCGCCGGATATATTTCAGTGAACCATCTTCATTCACGCTGACCTCATCCACAGAGCCGATACCGGCTCTCATACCACCTTGCCATGTATTGTCCGTTTTTTGCGCCTTTCCGCCCACACTGACAAAGCCATCCTCACCCAATGCAACCGAACTTTTCACCTTATTTTCTCCCTGTTTCTTGAATTCAATTACCATGCCACTACCAGCCACTATATACTCATTCGAAGCCAGACGCAACAATACACCTCCTCCTTCGGGCCATACACTTCCATCCCGGGCACGAGGGTCCCACGGTAAAGTGAAGTAATGACGGCAGGTAATCTCCAAATCATCGTATGAAAGTATTCGTTCTTTATTCTCCCCATCAAACAGAAGACCGTTCATCACTCCTATCCCCTGATATTTGGTTAATAAAGGCATCAGTTCTTTCAATTTACCATAGCTTTGCACCAAAGGCGAATCTGCTCTATCCGAACCACTTTCAATGGAGAAAGGACAAAAGCCAATCGCATCATGCTCTCCGAACACATAGAAAGCACGTACTCCATCATTATTTTCCAGGCGAATTTCCGGTATAAAGAGAGGATTATTGTGCAGTTTATACTTTGCCACCCAATCAACGAAACCTTTATCATATAAGTCCGGAGCCAGAAAATCAATGTTGGGTGCTGCATAATGCCATACATCTATCAAATGAGCCAATGGACCTGCCGACGGGTATTCTCCCGGTTTCCTTCCCCTGCTGTTCATTGCTGCATTGACATACAACGGAATATCATAAATAGAACGTGCTAACTTTGCCATTCGTTCTACGTACTGCGCATACGACCAGGCCATAAAAATTTCATCCGTATACACGTCTGCCCCAAACACTTCCTGCCACGTACCTTTCTTCTTGAATCCCTGGCTCTCCCATTTTGCCAGCATTTCGGGATGCAGAGATCTCTTGTTCTTCTGTAAATAGTCGATGAAAAGGGGCGGAACTGGTGCATAAAACAGTTTATCCGCTTCTTTGGAATAATCGCGGGCATCTTCCAACATTCCGATTTCATTCTCTATCTGAACCATGACGACCGTTCTCTCTTCCTCATCCACAGAAGCAATGTGTTTCATCCATTGGGAAAAAGCACGGCTATCCGCCTGAAACACATTCTCCGAAAAGGAACTGGCTATTTCAAGGGGCTTCCCTGTTTTCGTATAGGCACGCGGGTATTTCTTATAATCTTCCTTAAACCAAATTGGAGCGTAACAACTCATTGAGTTTTTCCACGCACCGAACCAAAGGAAAACCACCTTCAAATCATTCGCACGGGCCTGTTGAATCACTTTATCCGTCAGGGTAAAATCAAATTTACCTTCCTGTGGTTCTGTTAAATCCCAATATGTAGGAACCAGTACTGTATTCAGCCCCATACGTTGCAATTTCGGGAATATACGTTCAATATCTTCGATGGAGGAAGCTGAAGAATTTCCCAATTCACCGCCAATCACTAAGAATGGCTTTCCATCTACCATAAGTTGTGTGGTACTTCCCTGTTTCTGCAAATACGGAAGTTTCTGCTGTGCTTGAAGAGGCAGAATAAAAAGGAATAGAATCCAAAAAAGCGTGTTTCTCATAACAATCAACTTTATCATATTATCTGAAAGCAAAGTTACAACAATATAAAAAAAGGAGCACAACCTCTTGTGTTCCTTTTCTATCGGACAGGTTACAGATGCTTTATGTTACGTTACATCTGCCTTTATCTATACATTATCTCCGGTTCTTATACCCTCTATTTGCGTTTCCTAAGCAATTTTTAGAGAAAACTGTTTATATCGCTACTTCTTCACAATTCTTCTCTTCATTAGATTCTGTCGCATCCAGCCGATTCAACAAATAGCGTACATTTTGAAGATGTATATCGTTATTCCGATCCATCTTCTTAAACTGCCAACTGTTTTTAGTGGCATCAATATACAATTCATTAACGTTCTCACTGCATCGGCACTTTGGAAACGATTGAGGGTCAGATAAAAAGCCATCATTTCATCATCGGATGAAAAGATAACGTGCATGAGTTGCGTCGCGTCCCCCGGACGAGCCTGCTGGTTGCTTAAAACTTCTTCCATAAGAATCTTAATTAAATGGTGAATAAATTAAGTTCAATGGGGCGATACAGAAGGGTAGTTTTAAGAAATAAAAGAAGCGGTTCCTCCTGTCCCATTGCTCTTCATCATCCATGACAGCAGTAGGTGCACTAACATCCTACATGGGGGTACGAAACCGCCATATAGAATGATGGGACAAGCATAAAAAAGCCTGTCACACTGATACAGCAGGTTCCCCTGCCATGGATTTTGATAAAGAGCATTGCAATGCTAGAATATAAAATCAGAAAAGAGAAAAGAAAATCAGTATAAATAGAAGTTTACAGTAATAAATTAAAGCAGAAGGATAAATGAGAAGATAGCACCGTGAAGATGCTTATATCGTATAGATTAAGGGTCTATACATTCTATTTGTTGGGTATATAGATCCAACAACTCAAGTGTTAATAGCTTAAATATAAAGTATTAATAAATGCAACCGCCGTTACTGTAACGGCAATTCCGCTAATGAAAAACAACACAATATACAATAGGTGGAAGTCTTATCAAAAGAATTCCTACAAGATTAAAACATAAAGCTAAATCCTTTATTGTGAGAAGCTTTATATTTTTGAATTTCCAAAGACAGTGATTTTTTCAATTGCACCGCCATGAAATCCAAAAAAGGCCGGTTGGTTTCATCATCTTGCGCCTGTTGTAAAGAAAGGATATAATCTGCCCTATCCTCCTTAAAAATCTTAGCGGGGAAAAGATGATAGCAGAATTGAATATAGTTCATCAATAAGCGAGCTGCTCTCCCGTTACCATCCACCCAAGGATGAATAGTCACTAAATTGAGGTGAGCATTAAAACTTAATTCGTATTGTTCACGGAACGTTTCCACATTCTTTTGCCGTTCCTGCAATAGGAAGCAAAATTCTTCTACTTTAGCAGGTACTTTTTGATAATCCATATAGGAACGCCCACCTACGCCAGCCGTAACGCCACACAAACGGAACTCACCTCTGGAAGAATCGAAAGAGCCGCCTATTGTATTATGCCTTCCCCCTGTTGTCCGCATCAAAGTAGCGTTTAACTTCTGCAAGAAAGCAGGAGTTATAGCAGTATTGTATTGCGCTTCCTCCTTAGCAAGCTCGTATGCTTTCTTCAGGTCCTCATTCATCAGATGATATACCAAAGGCTTCCCTTTAGCTGTTACACCTTCATCGAAAAGAAGCTGTGCATCCATTTCGGTTAGTGTAGAACCTTCAATGGCTGTAGAATGGGTAATAAGAGAATAGAGGTAGTACTTCTCATAGTCCACCGACTGACTGATACCGAGTTGCTGAAACTCCTTATACAATTCCTCTATTTCCTGCCAAATACCTTTTTCCATAATAGGTTACCTTAATTGTTATTCTTCCCAAAATTACTTCTGATACAACACTTTACCAAGCGAAACGACTACTTTCTTACTATTTTTTTGCAAACGCAGGGAAAATTAGGCAATAAAAAACGCTAAG
>OGFY01000495.1_pt1 | contig 37933 bp, 59 predicted proteins | sample 1570951 | NCBI WGS metagenome assembly OGFY01 (sample SAMEA2581942, study PRJEB24529) | metagenome | biome: Human gut stool | place: China | collected 2011
TTTTCTTTTTATTATCTTTTTTATATCCATCCTTATATAACGACCGGGAAGTTTGTCCCGGTACCCCGGGATTTTTGTCCCGGTACGTACCGGGACGTTCGTCCCGGTACCCCTCATCCTCGTCGAGGATGACCGGCGCGGCGACCACGGGGGAAATGTAGCGGATGGAGCCGCCCGTCTTGCGGTTCGGCACGACCCGGACTTGGATGTGTCCGTCATGCTGCAAGGCCGCGAGCCAGCGCCGGATCACGTCCTCCGAGCAGTGCATGGCGGCGGCCAGCTGGGCGTTACTCGGCCAGCAATAGCCCTCGCGCCGCATGAGAGACGAGAGCACGCCGTACAAAATCTTTGCATTGGCTTGCAGCTGCATATCGTCTAAGACGGTTGCGGGGATCACGGACCAAAACGCCCGAAAATCTTGATTTTCCAAAAAATCACCTCCCCCACACTTGCAATTGGCAGCAAACCGTGATAAACTAAAGATGCCTTCATGGTGTTGCAAAACACCGTTCCCGTGCAGTCGTTCGCAGCGGCTGTGCGGGATTTTTTTACGCTCTTTCCCATCGTCCGCACCTCAGATCATGCTGTAATTCGCGGCAAGCCACGGGAAGGCCACGAAGGCGACGACAATCGAGCTCCACATGAGCTTCTCGGCCAGTTTGTAAAATTTGCGCATAGTTATCCTCCTTTGTTGTAAGCGACGGCCAGCGCGCTTTGGACGATCTCGTCGAGCTTGGAGACGATCCGGTCGAACTCCGGCCGCTCCGTGTCGTCGATCACGCCGTCTTTTGCAATCGTAATCAGGCGACGGTCTTCGCGCGCGTCGGCAAAGTCATAAATTTGGTCAATGAGCCGCAAGACGGCCTCCGGCAGATCGCACTCCCGCACATCGGGAATGAGCCGCTGGGCGATCTCGCTCGTCTGGCGCAGGTGCTGGTAGCACAGATACTGCGCGTCGTAAATTTCCGCCATCCGCACAACCGTCTCCGACGGCGGGATGCGTACGCCGCTCTCATAATCGGCGAGGCTCCGCACCGAGCACGGAATCGCGTCGGCTGCGCGCTCCTGCGTGATGCCCTTGGCAATGCGGGCGGCTCCGTAGATATTTGGCATGTGTCCTCCAATCCGGCAGCAAGTCTGCAAGCCGCCTTTGCCCTTCGGCAGGTATTTCGCGTGGGAATGCTGGGTAAACTTTGCTATGATTTTCGCGTCAGCCAGCGAGCCAGCTCCGTCAGCGGCACGGCGTACTTGTTGCCGACCTTCCGCGCGGGGAACTCCCGGTCGGCCAAAAGCGTCCGCCGGTCGAGCCCGAGCGCCGCCTGGCACTCCGTGACCGTGATCGCCGCCCGCGCCGGAAACATGTCCGTCAAAAGCTCCAGCTGCGGCCTGTAGCCTTCCGTCTCACGCATGTTGCTTCCTCCTTTCTAAATCGATTCTTCCGGCGGCTGGTAGAGCTCGTCGATCGTGCAGTGCAGCGCCGCCGCCAGCTCCGGCAGCTGCGCCGCCCGCGGCATTTTCTCGCCGGACTCCCACGCCGAAATCGCAGATTGAACGGTTCCAAGAGCGGTTGCAAGCTCCGTTTGCGTAAGCCCAGCCTCTAAACGTTTTTTCTTCAACCCGTTCGTCATGAACACCTCCCTTAAAATATCTTGTATGGTGATATTATCACGTGATGCATTATTTGTCAATCCTAATTTAAGATATTTTTCAAAAAATGATTTACTTTATTATCTCCGTGGGGGATAATGTTAGCAGGTGATAGCTATGCGACTGCGGGAATTACGCAAAGAGGCCAAGTTAACACAGGCACAATTCGCAAAAGAAATTGGCTATGCGCAAAACACCGTATCGCAATGGGAAACCGGTGCGAATGGCATAGACGATGAAATACTTCGCAAACTTGCGGCATATTTCGGCGTAAGCGTCGATTATCTGCTCGGGCTTTCGGACGAAAAGAAGAGCCCCGCCGAAAATCTCAGCGAGGCAAAACGGGAAATGATTGAATTGGTCGATCAGCTTTCAGACGAGCAGGTCAGCAAGCTCCTTCAGATAGCAAAAGCTGCGCTTGCTCTATAAACCATTGGAACTGCTCGTCGGTCATAGCCGCGATTGCCTGTTTTAACTCTTCTCTTTCGTTGTCCATCCCGGCGACACCCTTTCATTTTAGTTGTTATCTAATTTTACAGTATTTTCTAGTGAAGCGCAATGCAACACTTTTCGCAAAACAAAAAGAAGCGAGGAGATCACGATGTATTGTTCAAAATGTGGCGCACAAATTGACGATGAAGCTATCGTCTGTCCGAAGTGCGGCTGTCCGACGAAGAATTACAATCAGGCGCAAACTCAGCCCCAGCAGGTGACACAGTACGTCGTCCGTGACGACGCGAGCCCGAAGAGTCGGACGGTTGCGCTTGTGCTGGCGATTTTTCTCGGAGGCCTCGGTGTGCATCGCTTTTATCTTGGCAAGATCGGCACAGGTATTCTGTGGCTGTTTACGGCCGGGTGCTTCGGCATTGGATGGATTATTGACATTATCTTAATTGCCTGCGGTTCCATGCGCGACGCTTACGGTGCGCCCGTGCTTTACTGGGACGAGTAAGGAGAGAGCAATATGTATTGCACAAAGTGCGGCGAATGCATCCCTGATGATGCGATTGCCTGCCCACAGTGCGGATGCGCAACGAAAAACTATCGCCCGGAGCCGCATTACCAGCGAAGCACGCCGCGGCGCGGGGCAAGGCAGGAAGACCGAAGACGGAGCGCTGACACGGGGAAAATCGTCGTTGGCGTGTTTCTGATGCTGATCGGGGCGAGTTGGTTCTGTACCGGGATTGTATCCGGGAGGGTCTGGGCGCTTGCCGCCGGCCTTGTTATGCTGCTTGTCGCGTCTTCCCTCATTGCGTGGGGCGCAGTCAACCGGAAAGAGGCCGCAGCGAAGCAACCCGATACAGAAGAATTCACGAGGGAGTGATTTCTATGGCTACACAAAGGCGCATCCGGCGGCTTGTGGTCGGCGCGCTCTTCCTTTGCCTGACCATTTGCACGCTGGTTGTCAAACAGTACATCTTTGCGTTGCTGCTCGGCTCGGTGACGTACTGGCTGATTCTAAGCGGCATCTTCGAGGCGTTCTCGGACGAGCCGGACCCGGAGACAGGCCGCCCTGCCATGTCAAAAGCATGGGTGCTTGCGGGGCTGGCTTTTTTTATCGCCATTGCCGGGCTATTCGCCTGGCTGAGCCCAGTGCGTGGCCAGACGCACAAAACCGCCGAGGATATCCAGCTGAAGGTCGACCGCTCTGGAGACCCGGACGCAGGACTGCATCAGCAATACGTATCGGAGCTGGTCACGCCCGATGATGAGGCGGAGGCTAAGACGGACGAGCTTCAGCAGCCCGTCGACCGCTCCCGCGAGTACGTGCTCAACACGAACACAAACGTTTTTCACCTGCCCGAGTGCAGTTATGTAGGATCCATATTGGATGAAAACAAAGAAGTATACACTGGCACGCGCGACTCCGTGGCTGACATGGGGTATGAACCTTGCGGGCATTGTAATCCTTAGTTTTGTTCGCCCCGCCGTCGTGCCACTGACGGCGGGGCTTTTGGTTTGCTGCAAGCAGTGTGGGAGCCGCCTGTGAGTATAGCTTACAACGCGGCAAGCGGGAATGTCGAGAAAGCATCATTGTAAATTGTACCCAGAATCGCATTATTTAGGAAAGGAATCTTGCTGAGAATGTCGGAATTATACGAAATCTGTCGAGAAAAAAAGGAAAACACGGCGCCGCGTATCACAAACCAGGATCTTGCCGAAGCAATCGGCAAATCAACAACCACTGTTGCGCAGTTCCTGCGCGGAGATGCCCCAAACGCGTCCTACGACACAGTGCTTGCGCTGTGCCGTGAGCTTGGGGTGTCAGTAGACGAATACAATGGACTGCCGCATGAGGTTCCGGACCCGAACCCCGCGCTGCTGGAGCGGATACACAGTCTGGAGTCAGAGCGCAAGGCATTGGCCGATGCGTTAGAACGGATGAATGAGCATCTGGTGACTTGCAAGAAATCGCTGAAAATGCACCGTTTCGTAACAACTGTCCTGCTGTCCATGTTTTGCCTTGTGCTTCTCGCGATCATCATCGACCTGCTGGACCCGAATGTCGGCTGGATTCGCCGCGTGTCCCATATCGGCATGCAGTGGCTGAATCTGTAACGGTGTCCAAGTCTGACACGGGAGGTTTGTATGGCGATCCCCAAGTACTACGTGCGCCCGGATGGGCTGCATGAGACGATCATCAAAATAAACGGCAAGCGCAAGGCCTTCCGGGGGAAGACTGACCGCGAGGTCTGGGAGAAGGTCAAAAGCTATCGCGCCGACGTGGCCGCTGGGAAGACCGAGACATTTGAGAACGTAGCGCACGCCTGGTGGAACGAGATCGAGCCGACGCTCGCCGCAAACACACACCGGGGCTATAACCCGGCCTATGAGCGCGCCGTGGCCGAGTTCGGGGAAATGGACGTGGCCTCGATCACAGCCAGAGATATTGAGCGCTATATCAACCAGTTTGCGAAGACCTACGCCAAAAAGACCGTCGTCACACAGCGGCAGATCATCCGCCAGATCTTAAACAAAGCCCAGCGCGAGGGTTATATCGCCTACAATCCGGCGGAGGCCGTCCTGCTCCCCAAAAACCTGCCGCAGAAAAAGCGCCGCGCGCCAAGCCCTGATCAAATAAAAAAAATAAAAGCCGGCCTTTCGGACGACTTTGGGCTCTTTGCCTTTTTGATCTACTATACTGGGTGTCGCCGCGGCGAGGTGGAGGGGCTCAAGTACGAGGACATCGACCGCAAGGCAAAGCGCATCCGTATCCAGCGCAGCGTCTACAATGTCAGCACCAAGCCGGAGATCAAGGGGCCAAAGACCGAGGCCGGTATCCGCTCCGTGCCGCTGCTGGACGCGTTGGCCGCTGCCCTGCCAGATAAAAAACACGGTTTTATATTTTCTGACGACGGCGGCAAAACCCCGACGCCGGACTGGAGGATCACCCGGCAGTACGAGGACTACCAGAAGCGCACCGGCGTCACCGTCACGCCGCATGAGATCCGACACGGCTACGCGACGGCCCTGCACGAGGCGGGCGTGGATTATAAAACTGCCCAGCAGCTGCTTGGCCACGCCCAGCTCTCGACCACGATGGACATTTACACGGATATTTTGGACAATACCATCGACGATGCAGCCGCAAAAATGGGCAAGTCCTTTTGACCCTGATTTACTGTGTTCATTCTGTGTTCGCAGGCGTGTATTTTGGCGCTAGGATATGCTAGGCTTTGCCATGCTGGTGCAAGCCAGAAAGCAAAACATTTTTGATATAAAGTTCCGTGTTCGGCTGATAAAATCAGAAAATATACAAACAAAAGCGCCCGAGAATCAAATTCTCGGGCGCTTTCATCTTGGCGGAGTGGGAGGGATTCGAAGCATATAAATCCAAAGTAATACCAATGTAAAATCAGATTGCTGTGTTTATACTGTGTTCAATCTCTTTCGAGCCTTGGCTCTACGATACCGTGATAATACCCGGCGATTTTCGTCTCGGGGCCACCGCCGTCCTTGTCGAAGAGAAACGCCTTCGCTAGGTCTGCGTAGTATTCCGGCCGGTCGAGGCCGTATTTCTGCGCGACGTCGAAGTTGTCCGAGTACTCCATATTGAGTGCCGCGAACCAGATCCACGGGTCGACGTGCACGCCGATGCTGTTGGCCACAGCCGTGGTCTGCTCGAGCGTCCAGTGCGCGCCCATCGAGCCGTCGTCGTTTTCCATGTGCTCCGTCCAGCGCTTGGCATCGGCCTCGGTAAAGCCAGCTGTCTTCGTGCCCTCATGGGCAGGCTCTTCGCCGCCCAGCTTTTTGAGCGCGCAGATCGCGTCGGCGTATGCGCAGATTTCCTCCGCCCTCCCGAGCAACACAGGGCGCTCCATCAGGGCGGCGATTTCGTCGCGCAGATGTTGCATGTATTTGCTCTTGTCCATACTCAAGCCTCCTGTATGTATTTGTACAGACTATCAAGATCATCCGCAGCAAAAGTCAACTTTCCAATGAATGGGATTCTTATCGGGAGTTTTCGCCCGTCGAGCCGCGGTCTTGCCTTATTATAGAGTCTGTCAATGTCGATATTCCCTTGTTCGTCCATAACACGCATTGCTTTTACCCACGGATTATCTCTCAACACAAGCAGTTGCTCCTTGCTGCCGTCTGCCAGTAGCGACAACCCAACGCCTGCCACAAAGGACCGCACCTCGTCCATATGCGGAGATGCTACTGTGTCAAAAAAACGCACAGCGCCGCGCATTGCCTGATCAATCGTAACCATGTCATTTCCTCCTTAAAGGGCGGGGCGGCTATTGCCGCCCCTTTTGCTTAGTTCTTGCAGCAGCCGCACTTCGGGAGCGGATTGTAGAGCGTCTGCGCAGTGGTCGCGGTTCCGGTGGTGACGTCTGCAACCTGCTTCGGATAAAAGGTGGCGTTGGCATAAGTCACGATGGCGTTGTCGCCGCAGCAGCGCCGCTCTGCCTCCATCTCGATCTCGCGGTGCAGCTCGGACTTGACCGACGCGATGTCCTGGCGCGCCAGCACAAAGCTGTCTTCGGTGCGCTGGTTGTGGACCGCCTGATCGCACAGCGTCTTGCGCACGTCCTTGAGCTGACCGTCGATGTAGGCGTACACCTCCAGCATCTTCTGGTCGTTGTAGGTGTTCGCCTTGAGCAGGGCAATCTCAGAGTCCTTCGCCGCCAGCTGCTGCTCGCGGTCGAGCTCGTAGCGCGTCACAGTGACGTTTTCGCTGCAAACGGGATGTTCCTGACGGCCGGCCAGAACGCCTGCCAGCGCTGTCATAACCGGCACAGCCGCCTCTGCGGCAGCGTCCTTGCGGGTATTTCCGCCAAGGCCGCCGAGCAGGTTATTGAGCCCTCCGTTTGCCAAACCGAGCGCAGCGCCGCCGATACCAAAGCCCAGCGCCGTTCCGGCAAGGCCTTTGCTTGCATATTCCATGTGTTGATCTCCTTTGCAAAAAGTAAGCTGGCCAGCTCCTAGCATCAGTGTACCGGAGATCAAATTTTCGGGGGTGGCGTGAGCGTGATTTTATGTGCGAAATAATTTGATTTTTTAAAAATAATGCTTGACATATACGGGCAAACCGTATATAATAAAACCATAGAGATAAACAAAAAAACAAACCCCAACACGGGGCAGGAGGAAATAAAAATGAAAGCTACTATTTATGCAAACTACGGAATGCTCGCAGCTGAAAAGCGCTGCATCTACACCACGGCCGAAACCGACGCCACCGTCTCCGAGCCGCTTGACGTCATCATCCCCGAGAAATTCGCCCCGGCGAAAAACGCTGCTGACGAGATCGTCGTCACGCTGAACGGTTACAATTATCGCTTGCAGGATGTCCTGTGCGGCGACGAACAGCCCTGCATCATGGTCCCGGGATACACCACCAGATACGAGCGGCTCGCTCGTGCCTAAGCCAAAGCGAGGGAATCCAAATGCCAACTGAGGCACAAAAACGCGCCCGGAACAAGTGGGACGCGGAGAACCGCACCGTGATCGGGTGCAAGATGCGGCGAGAAGACGCGGAAGCGTTTAAGGCCGCCGCGCAGGAAGACGGAACAAACCCCAACGAGCTCTTGCGCGGCTGGATCGGGGACTACATGAGCAGGGAGGAATCAGACATGACGAATGACCAAATTCAGGCGCTGGCGACGATCTTTGCGATTTGCCGCAAGGCCACGAAAACACAGATCCAGAGCGACATTGACAACGCGCAACGTTACCCCATCAAATGGGCGACCATTATGGTGCGCAAACTCCACGCGATGGGCAAGGCAACGGACGATATCGACCGCGCAATCGCCGAGCAGTACGGCAAAATCGACATCGATACGTTTACGGCCAACTTTGACAAATGCCTCACGCTCGAGCAGCAAGGCGTTTGGAGCCTTGCATTTTATAAGGCAATGCAATAAAGCACGCTTTGGGCGCGCTGGGACACTTTAATAGGAGGGACATTATGACGGCAGATGAGTACATAGCCAAACTGGAGAGCCGCTGGCCAAAAAACATCCCGCTGGGGATGCTGCGCGACGCAGTGATCGTCGTCTCCAGCCAGAAGTTGCAGGAGATTAAAGCCGAGCTGCATGGGACGGATCAATCGCATAACCTTTACGCTGGGCGCCTTTGTGAGTACAAAATAGGGACTGTCGACATGGCAAGCTTTGAGGCGCTCGTCCCGAGCTTTGACGCAATCCATTTCGTGGAGGGCGGGGACTACCTTGTCCATCAAGGCAAACTATCGCAAGTCACACGTGTCAACCGTAGCTCAACCGGGCGTGAGGCCTTTGTTGATATCACGCCAGTCGCTGACATTACATACCTTGGATAAAAACACCCGGTGTCCAACTTGGACACCGGGTATTTTATATCATGTTGAGCCTTTGCGCTGTCTGCCGCGCCCTCGTATAAATCCCGGGCAGCCGCCTCGAAAGCGTGCTTCGCTCCATGCACAGCTCGACGGCCACGTCGATCTGGGGCGCTTTGCCCACGATGTAGCGGCGCACGATCTCGGCGTCCTGCCTGCTGTATCCGGCCTCGCGTATGACGCGCTCCCACTCGCTTTGCAGCAAACCGGATAAGTCGTCTGGGATATGGACTCTTGCGCTTGCCAATGGCGTCCCTCCTTCCGGGAGGGCGCGGCGGACGGCTTACTTGTGATTCAGCACGGCAATATTGCCCTTGTTGGATACCTCCAGATCAAGGGCGGCGGCGAGGTCGCGCACCTTGACGTAATTCGTGCCGTCCTTCAGGATGCGCTCCACGGAAACCTCTTTGCCGTCGACGATGATTTTGCTTTTTTCTACCACTTCGCGTTCCTCCTCTCCAAGTTTTCCGTCCTCGAGCACCATGACCGTGTGGCCGCTGGAAACCAGCACGTCGCCGCGCAGCAGCCTTGCGTCCGAAGTTAGGTACTCGCCGTGCAGGAGCTCAAAATCGCCGGTCTTCGGCCAATCGTTGAGCATACAGTAGGTCGTGCAGCTGTTGCCCTGCTTCCTGTAGAGCTCTTCTACGCCCTTGCACCCGGCGGCTACCGCGCAGAGCGTCTGGAGCCCCGAACAATCCGTCTCGACCGGTTTTGTGATCTTGCTCACGTCCCAGCCAACGACTCTCGCGGCTTCATACGCCGTGTTTCGGTCGGACATGTCATAACCGATGTTCCGGTTTTTAATCGCCGCCTCGCACGTCTTGGCGGCTCTCTCGGCCTTTCTCGGGTCTTTGTAGCGCAGCAGGCCAAGCCAGTGGCCATTGTACCAGTACGAGATATTGAGCTCCTGCCCGGTCTGGTTGCCGGGCTTCTGGTCCCAGCCGCCGGTCTCGCCGAGGCTGGCCTGTCCGATTTTAACGGCCATCACTTGCCCTCCGTTGTGCCGTCCAGCACATCCTGCGTCTTCTGGGACTGGGTCCCGAAATAAAACGCGATGATCACGGCGTAGATCGTCATAAAGTCCTGCGAGATCTTACCGGCTACAGACATGTACGCAAACACACCCGTCAGGACCAGTGTGACCAGAGATTTGACGCTGAGCAAATTGCCCAGCCGCTTTTTGATATTATCCATTATGTACCTCCATCGTCATTTGGTTTTGCAAATACTCTCTTGCACAGCAGGAGCAGCAGCTCCCCGCCGAACGCCGCCGCCGCGAAGATCAGCACGTCGGAGAGGTCGGACGGGCGGTCTAGGATGACCGCGACCGTCTTGACGACCACTGCCCACGCGAGCGTAAGCGTCAGGGCGTAAATGCAGTAGTAGACCAACTCCCGCGCCATGCGCCCCCTCGTCTTCCGCTGCGGCTTTTTCTGCCCGTCCGCCATACTAGCCTCCCAGCCCCGCCAGGGCCAGCGCGTAGCCGACCAGCCCCGCGACGATCGCTGTCACGGCTGCCTTGATAAGCCCCTCCCAGCGGCTGCCGGGGAGCGCCTTGAGGGCTTTCACGTCGGTCTTGATCTCGTTCACGTTCGACTCGATCGTCTCCTGCTTCGTCGCCAGCACTTCTACGGAGGTGGCCAGCTGGTGAAGCGCCTTGTTGTCCGCCTCGAGCTCGTCGATGCGGTGCTGGTTGGATTTGCAGCGCGCGTCGATCGCTGTGACCTGCGCCTGAATTCCGTCGTCCATATCTGTCTCCTTTCTCGCCCGGAGGCGGCGTTATACTTTCTTCCAGACCGTCGGGGCGACCGTCGGGGTAAACACATTCCCGTCCATGAGCGACTCATAGAGGTTGCCGCCCCACCATCCCTTCTCGCCCTTTGCGAAGGCCAGTGTGGAGGTAATTACTTCGGGGATGATTCTGTATCCGCCCCGGTACTGCACGTCCTCCCAGAGCGTAGACGCTTCGTCGGGCGTGTTCTGTGCGGTGTCCCAGAGGTCGACGGCGGCTTTTTTGATCTTGCCGTGCCAGTTGATGCGCGTGCCCGCTTTGACGAGGCTGCCGTCGCCGGTCAGCGTCCCCAGCAGCTCCGGCGCGAGGCTGACAGTCTTGTCATCCAAAGCGCTTGCCGCCTGCTCGATGTACGGGCGCATTTTCTTCGCCCTCTCCGTGTACGTCATGCCTTGACCTCCCCAAGCAAGATCTTCGCTGCCGTCTCGGTATCTGTTAGCCGCTCACGCAGCTGCTCCGGGTTTGCCGTCTCGATGTCAAAATCGTCTGTGACGAGTTTGCTGGTTTCCTTGTAGGTGTACGGCGCGCCGTCAACGTCGATGGCCTCGGCGTATTCAACGCCCGTCTCCACCTGCCGGATGAGATAGCCCGCATCCGAGTACGTTTTGTACAGCTCCACGCCGTCCGTGCGCGTTTTGTAGTGCTCTTTTACGATCATCTTTACACCCCCACAATATGGTCTGCCAACGAGCTCCAGTTTGTTGCCGCTTTCCACGCATCCGCCAGAGACGCGGGCACTCGGATCTCCAGCTGCGGGTGCGTCTCATTGAACGCGTTGACGTTGGCCAGCGTGGGAACGGCCGTACAGTGGGTAAAGTCCACAAACCGCAGCGTATAGCATCGCAGGAACACCTGCGCCGGGATGCTCGCGATGTCCCCGAGGCACGTCACCCTGCGCAGCGCGTGGTCGCCCCGAAAAGCGGAAGCGACAAAGGTTGTAGCGTCCGCCGGGATGGTGACTTCCAGCAGAGACACGCAGGAATAAAAAGTTCCGACTTGACCGTCGACAGCCTTGATGTTGACGCGCTCGAGGCATTGTGCCATGTAGGCAGCAGTCATATCAAAATTTACCAGCCGGACTGCTGTATATGCGATGTCGTAATTATTACCATTTCTTTGCGTCATCCCTTTCGGTGTTGCGATTGCGCGGAGATTGACGCAATTATAAAATGTTTGGATGATCGCAGAACTAAAAGCCACTGTTACGGCGCGTATACTTGTAGCTTCTTCAAACGTTCTCCCCGGTTCGAAAAGCACGCCAGCGGGGACAGATATGCTCTCGAGCCGGGTGGCGGCAAGAAACGCCCGTTGCGTAACGTCGGTCATTCTTTCACCGATTTCCACCTTTGCAAGCATCGAGCAGCGGCCACTATCTGCTGTGCTGTTTGCAATCAGCATTCGATCATTTGAGCCATTTCCAAGCTTCATCTCCGCACCCTCTTTGACGCTCATAGTGATCACGTATGAGCCGCTGGATGCGTACACATGCCGATGTTCAATCCAAGAATCGGCATTTTTTGATTCCGGGGTCGTTCCGTCGCCCCAGTCAACAGTCGTGGCGTTTCTTGTGCTCTGCCAGTAATTCAAGACAAAATCGTCCCACGTCTCGGTATCCACGTCGACGTAGAGCCTTGTCTTGCCGTCATCGGTAATATACAGCGCGCCGATATCGAGCTCACGGCCTGCGTCCTTGATGTCTTGGAGCGTCCAGTTCCATCCCTGACAGACCAGTCCATCGTGCGACGGAAGGGGCGGCAGCTCGGTCTTTGTGGCCAGCTCGGCGAGTGTCCAGCTGTAGAGCAAAGTGCCGTCATAGTCCCAGAAATTGATGTCCGACTCCTCGGGCGGGGTGGTATCTAACGTGCCGGTGATCTTCGCGCCCGAAGCGTCGTGCGCCGTCACGCCGGATTTGAGCGTCGCAGGAGTGACGGTATCCTCGGTCAGGTCGATGAGTGTTTTTCCGGCGTAGACCACCTTGTTTCTCGGGGTTTCACCCCCAGATACTTCCGGTGCCGCCATACGCTCACGCTCCTGCCTTCTTGCCGATGGTGACAGTCACGCCGCCGGCGGCATTGGGCGTTTCGTTGTAGTAGATGGCCGCCACGTCGACCTGCGACATGTAGTCATACCCTTCGTCCGGCAAGATCGTCTGCGCGGTCGTCAGCGGCTCGACGGATTTCGTCTGCGCCTTGATGGCCTCGCCGCTGTACGTGCCCGTCACACCGAGAATCGTCACGCCCGCCTTGATGTTCCCGGCAATGATCTTTGCAGCCTCTGTGGGGTCGATGGCGACCTTACCGCTTCCGTCGTGGTAGCCGATGGGGACGATGTACTCGCCCTTGACCGTCGTGATCTTCGCGGCCACCGCGCCGTTGTTCGGCATTTCGCCCGTGATCATCGAGCCTCTTGCGCCTGCCGTCTTGCCGAAGAGGATTTCCGAAGCCTTGACGGTCGCGCCTGACGTGTCGAGGTCAAATTCACACGTGCCGGTATGCAGCTCGCCGTCCGAGCCGTGATACTTAAAGCCAAGCAGGACTTTGCCCGGCTCTACCGTGTCGGCGGTCAGGTCTAACAGCACCTCGCCGCCATAGATAAATTTACTTCTGCCCAAAATTTACACCTCCGATGCAATGTAGACCGTCGTGCCGGTCTCGTTGGATACCTCATAGTATGGGACTTTTGTGACGGTCACATCGTCCGCCAGCAGCTTGTTTTTCGTCGGCAAAACAACCGGCTCAAATGCCTTCGGCACGACCTCGTAGTCCCCTTCATACGCCTCTCCGCCCTGATAGACCACCTTCGCGGGCTCGATCCGCATCCGAATCTCCGGCTGCGAAAGCACCATTTTAAGCATAGCCCGCCTCCTTGAGAAGCTCCTTGACCGGCTGCGAGACGATATCCGCGGCCTGCGGGTTTCCGTCCCCGTCCGTGAGCGCCAGCTGGAGGCGCGCGCTCTTGCCCGTGTCCAGCTGCATCGCGTCGGCAAGGGGGATCGTGACGAGCAGGTGCGTCTCGTCGACGACCGCCGGCACGTACTCAAAAAACAACGCGCCCTGCCGCAGCCAGAACTGGAGGTTCGTCGCCTTGGTCAGGTCCGCGCCGACCACCTCGACCGATAAAGCATTTTTGATCTTTTCGCGCATCATATCACCTCACTTTGGATTTCCCACGACGTACTCGACGACGTAGGTGCCGCTGATGCGGCAGATTTTCACGCGGTCACCCGCCTTGAATGTAACGTTGGTATTGCATTTGTAATGCTTTGCTGTGGCGGCGGTCTGGCCGTCGAAGATCAGGCTCAAGCCGTCCGTGTATTTCGCGCCGACGGTGGCAAGCTCCGCCGCGGTCGGCTCCGTGTTTTGCTGCCCGCTCATGCAATCACCGTCCTTTTTGCGGTATGGGTCATGAGCTCTCCGGGGCTGAGCCGCAGCTGCCAGCCGGTCTCCTCGTAGATGCCGCCGAATTCCGACGCGTCGATGCTCAGAACGTCGCCCACGCCGTGCCCACCCTCCGGCAGGCCGTAGAATGTGATCGTCCGGGTACCGAGCTGGGACTGGAAGCAAAGATCGTCCACGTAGGCTTGCAGCGCCTCCTGCGAGGCGATATTGTCCACTTTGACCACCTGCGTGATGCGTTGGCCGCGCTTAAAAATGGAGATGGAGCTGGACGGGCTGTTGTTCTCTGCGCGCGCTACCAGCGGCGTCTCCAAGTCCGGATTGCTGCAAATGGCGACAAAGACATTCGGCGCGTCGAAGATGTCCTGCTCCTGCGACATATCGCGCGAGACGGGAGCCAGCAGCCGGATATCCGTGCTCGAGTAGCGCCAGCGGATATTTGCCGCATTTGGTGTTGCCTTTGGCTCCAGGTGCCCGATGCCGCTGCCGTCGAACCACACGGGCTTGTAGTTTATCTCGCCCAGCAGCTGGTTGCAGATCGTGAGATAGTCCGTGCCCTCCTGCCAGTCCTCTCGGTCGGTCTGCAAGGTCTCGCTCGTGGGTGTGGCGATCACGAGGCCGATCCCGGCCTGCGTCATGAGCTGCTGCACCGCCGTCAGATAGTTCGTGCCGGCGGCCAGATGCAAAATGCCCTCCGTCTTGATCGTCTGGATCATCCAACTGCGGTCGTACGCGTCGAGCCGGAGGAAGTGCCCCTGCGCGCTGACGGTGTCCGAGTACGTCGTGATGCGGTACACGCCCAAGGGGTACTCTTGCCCGTCAAGCTCCAGCACAGGCTGGAGCTCGTCGGAAAGATATTCGATATCGGGGTTGTGCATAAATGTTCCGCCGAGGCTTCCCATGATGTCTCCGGACGCGTCGACGAGCACGTCGGGCGCGGAATCTTTGAGCCATCTCAGCTCTGAGAACTTCGCGCCGTGCCGGAGCACGTCCACGCGGTAAGATATCCTGTGCGTCATAGCCTCACCTCGTCGTCAAAGTCGATCTGCTCGATGGTAAAATTAAAAACATTGAGGAAGCCGTCGTGTTGCTTGGGTAGGCTCGTGATGTAGCCGATGACCATATCGCCCTGCGGCGTTTTGGCGCAGACAAGCTTTCCCACAAGTCCCATGAGCTGCCTGATCTCGCTCTCATCGAGCAGCACCGCCGTGATGCTGAGCGAATCCGTGCCGGAGTCGACCTCGACCGCGACGGGATAATACGCGCCGGAGAGCTGCAAGAGCTCGACCTGCCGGGAAAGTGTCCGTGTGGTCTGCCGGTGCTGGCTGTCGGAGTATGGGAGTCTCAAGGTCTGGCCGGTGTCCAAGTCTGACACCTGATGCACCTCCGCGCGAACGTCGACCGTGACCGCCGAAGACAGGCCGTAGTTGCCGGAATCGTTGTAGCAGCCGCGCACCTGGTACGTTGTGCTGCCGGAGGACAGCTCGTCGGTGTACTGCGTCTGGGTGAGCTTTGCAATCGGCTTTTCGTTTCGGTACACGAGATAGAAATCATAGCTCCCGGTCGTCTGCCAGCTGAGCTCTGCGACGCTCGATGCCTCGACGTTCAGCGAGATTGCCGCGCCCGGCGTGTTGGTGACAGGCAGCGCCGCCGCGCCCCAGTTGGACCACATGCCATATTGATTTTGCACGCGCACGCGCACCGTGTGGCTGCCGTCCGAAAGATACGCGGGGCTCGTCCATGTCTTCTCCGTGCCGTAGTGCGTGCCGCCGGAAAGCTTCCCGTCCAGCTCCACCTGGTACGCCTCCTGCTCGGAGGTCTGCCAGCTGATGGACGGGCGCGGACCCGTGCTCTTGATCTGGATACTCGGAGCCGTCGGCGCGGCAATCACAACGATCTGTGCCGCATCACTCCATTCTCCCGCAATGCCGTCGGCGTTGTAGGTGCGCACGCGCCAGTATTTGATGCTGGATGTGAGCGTCCCGGCAGGGCACGTCCACTGCCGCGCAGCGCCGGTGACGGTTGCAAGCGTCGTCCATGTCTGCCCATCCGTGCTTTTTTGCAGGTCTGCCTTGCTCTGCGCTGTCCCGGTTGAGATCGAGTGCTGCCACTGGAACAGTACATCCTTCGAGCCATCAATCACCGTGTCGACCGGGCTCAGAGGCGCGGCGGTCGGCGTTGCATCGGCGGTTGAGAGCGTCACCCAGTCGGATGTTGTGACCACGCCGCTGTTTGCCGTGACCGCGACCTGCCACTGGATGCTCGTCGTGCCAGTGAAGGTGTTGGCGGGTACCGTGACGCTTTGTGCGCTGCCGGAGACGGAGATCGTGTGGATCGTGCCGCTCGTGCCGGAGCGCCAGCGGAAAACGGCAGATGTCTGTTCCAGTACAGCGATACATTTTAACGCGGGGTCTGTACCCCATGCGAAGGTGTTTGGCTCTGTTTTTACAATAGACCCCGAACTCGGCGTTGTCTCGAATATTTTTAGCCCACAGGTTATCGTATCGTCCACAGTCACTGGAATATATGGCCGGTTTGCGCCTGCTGTAACGATTGACGCAAAATCCATAGATACCGATATATCGATAAACACGCCCTTTTGCACCGCGTCAGGAATCGGGAGCCCATATGTCGACTCACACAGTTTCGGGAGGTCTTCAGCGTAAACGTTTTTCGTCTCGACTTTGCTCACGTGGAAACGCTGCTTGGTAGCATAGGTAGCGGTAAGAGGGTCGAAGCGCTCAGTCAAGGTACCTATTTTTAGGTTGACTGTGTCGTTTTCGCCTGCTGCCTGCACATATACGTTGATTTTTGTCCAATCGTCAACAAGCTTTTTGTACTGCTTCCCGTCGCTAGGCGACTGGAATTGCAAGTACAGTAAATCGCGATAGTAGAGCTTTGCTGGGGAGGTTGTGTGGTCGTTGACGTTTTGCGCGTCATTTTTCAAGATCGCAAATGCCGAACAGTACAGATTAAAACTCGTTGCCACCTCACGTCACCCCCATTCTGGCCACTCGTCTCTGGTTTTTCATGCGGCGGATAAAGTCGTCGATCTCGCGGATTTCATTCGCCTGCACATAAAAGTTGTAGGTATCGCCGCCGGAGAGGCTGCGCCCTTCCTGGTTCGTGCCGATGCGCGAGCCCTGCGGCAGCCAGACAGGCTCCGGCCCATTCTCGCCGACCCACGTCACGCCGCCAATGAAGTTGTCCGTGCCGGCTGCGTTCTGGTGCCACTTGCCGTCGGCTCCCATGTAGCCGCCTGTGCCGGTGTAGCCCATGCCGGAAACGTAGCTCGAGCCGCTGGACAGTGCGCCTTTGTATTGCAGCTGCTGCATGTTGCTTAACTGCCCGCTGGACATGTTAAGACCCAGCGCCGTCTTGATCTTGTCACCGTTAAACGTCAGCAAGCCGACAAGCAGATTTGTGGTGTCCGCGATCAGCGCCATCGTCGTTGCAATCGGCTTGAGCGCCGCGTCGAGCGCCGGGAGAACCGCGACCGTCAGATCGCCCAGCGGCTCCAAGATCTGCGTGGTAGAGCTCAGAATGCTGCCAAATTTGTCCACAACGCCAGACTCCACGAAAGCCTTGCCGATCTTCTGGATAAAGTCCGCCGTGTCGCCCAGCGCCTCGGTCATATACGGCGCGTACTCGGCGGAGATCTGCTTCGTGACGGCTTCCTGTGTCTTGAGGAGTTTCTGCTGTGCAGCGTCCGTTGCTGCGAGCGCTTCGACTGCCTCGTTATCCAGCACGTAGCCCATCTCATGCGCTTCGTCGGTGTACTTTTTGAGTCCTTCGCTGCCCACCTCAATCAGAGGGTTCAGCTCCTGCGCGGACTCTGACATGAGATCCATCGCCAGCGCGTCGCGCTGCGCCTGGTTGTGCATGTTTCCGAGCGAGTCAATGACGTCATAAAAAACTGCATCGGCGCTGCGCAGGTTGCCATCTGTGCCCTCGATCTTGACACCGAGCGTTTCAAACGCCTTTGCCGTGTCCTCCGAGCCGTTCTGCGCCTCCTGCATCTTGTTCGTGATCTCCTTGAGGGAGTCCTTCACGCGGTCATAGGTGACGCCGAGCATGTCGGAGGCATACTGCCATTCCTGGACTTCCTCCACGCTCTGGCCGGTCACGCTTGCGAGCGTCTTGACCTCCTTCGCGTACTCGGCGGACTCCTTGGTGATGCTCATCAGCTGCTTTTCGACCTTGACGCCTGCCGCAACCAGGGCAGCAAAACCACCGACTGCCGCAGCTGTCCCGGCGTTGATTCCGTTCAGGGAGTTCAGCGCCTTCGTCGCGCCCTCGGGCAGGTTGATACCCAACTTATCCGCCGCGCCGCCGATCGCGTCGCCAAGGCCGACGGCCTCGCCCTTGCCGTCCGCAAAGGATTCCTTGAGGTTGGCAAAAACGCCCTTTGCGCCCGTGCCCTCCTCCTTGGCCTTCGCGACGGAATCCTTGACCTTATCCATCGCCTGCTGGAATTTCGAGCCGCTCGCGCCCGCCTTGTCGAGCTCGGCGTTGTTTTCTTCCAGCGCCTCCTGCATCTGCTTGAGTTTGGTCTCCGCGTCAATGAGGCTTGTCGACCAGTCAATGGTGCGCTTGTCGGCCTCGCCGTAGGTTTCGCCCGCGCGCTGGAGGACTTCTCGCAGCGTGTCGACCTTCTCCTGCTGCGTCTGCATCTGCCGGGCGAGGACGTCGCCCTTGGCCGTCAGCGCCTCGACGCTATCGGCGTTGTCTGCAAAATCCTGCTCCGTGGCGCGCATCTCCGCGCCTAAGTTTTTAAGTCCTGCGTTGATTTGGGCAAGGGCGGCGCGATACTCTTTCTCGCCGTCCATTTTGACTTTTGTGTTAATGCCGGGCGTTGCCATCAGCCGCCACCTCCCATCAGGTACTGTGCCAGCGACAAGCGCGCAGGCTGCTCCGGCGCATTATGCGCACACCGGCTCGGCGTGGCCATGGAGAAGTACTCTCTGTAGATAGCCATGCACCGCGCCGGTGTCATCCTGCGCCAAAAGACGGTCTCGTCGTTTTTCAGCACATTTACCCAGATATTCAGGTACCAGGCGAAGTTGATACCGCCGCTTCTTCCTGCCTGGTCTCCGCGTTTTTTTCGTCGTCTGTTTCGTTGACGGCCAGAATCGTCATACGCATAATGTCCGGCGCGAGCCGATCCACCGTGTCATAGGACAGCCGTCTACCGATCTGCTTTTCGGTGTACCGGATAGCGAAGCCCTTTTCGTCCACCCATTTCTGCTCATCAGCGTAGTCGTTGAGCATCGCGGCCAGCAGCTGCAAGACCGACTTGAGCGTCCGCTTAAGGGAGAGGACGGGGCTAAAGTCGCCGCCGTTGATCTCCTGCACCTCGGCCAGCACGTTGTTGTTGCACCGAAGCACCCAGTCGCGCCCGTCAAAGCGCCACGCGACCTCGCGCGGCTTGATATCTTCCATGCTTAACCTCCTGCCACGTCTGTGGCTGCCGTCTGAAAGACCTCGTCGCACCAGGCCTTGGCGTCAGCCTCCGAGTCAAGCGTTGCGACTTCGAGCAGATCGCCGAGATCGTCGACCAGGAACTCACCGGTCGTGGTCGGGGTCTGGAAGGCGATGCTGTCGCCCATTGTCTGTCCGTTTGTTGCAGGCGGGCCAAAAAGCACCTTCCGGGCGAATATCGCCGTGAATTTCTCCACGCCGTCGATCATGTCGGGCATGTAAAAACTCCACCCGACGTACTTGCCGGTCGACTTCTTGCCAAAGGTCAGACTCTTGACGGTGGAACTAGCCACGGTGCGCTGTTTTTCGTACGCGCCGTACATAAGCTTCTGCGCTTCAGTCGGGATATACTTGACGCCGGCGGTCGCCGTGCCGCCCGTGGCCTTTTTCATGTACTCCGCCAGAACGGACTCGGCGTAAATCCGGCCTTCGGCAAAGCGCATCTCAAGGCCTACGGTCATCGCGTCGCCCATGGAAACGGGCGTGCCGTACTCCGTGCCTTTGCCGGTTGTTTTTTTCTTATACTCTGCGACTTGCAGGTATCTCAAATCAAATGCAGGCATGATTGCCTCCTTTCATCGATTGCTGTTGATAATTTCTGCTGCCTTGTCGGTCATGGCCTTATTGGCGCGGTCCCACGTGGATTTGACCGCGTTAGACCAATAGTAGTCGGCCTTGATTTTGCCGCCCGTGCGGCGGCCGTAGTTGAGGACAAAGCCCTTGACCGCATATTTCTGCTGCCGCGAATCCTTGCCGGAGATCGTGACGTACATGTACGGCACGCCCTTTTTGTCACGGGAGACCTTGCGCGCCTTTGTAAAGTGCCGCAAGGTCTCGCCGGTCCGGCGGGGTTTGGTATTCTGGTGCCCGGCCTCGATAAAGGCGGAGTGGACGCTTTTATACATCTCATCCACGCCGACCGACAAAATCGCCTGAAGGTTGTCGTCGGTAAAAAGGTTGGCTTGGTTCAGCTGCCGGATAGCTTCCTGGATGCCGTCCAGCGCGATTTTCGTATCGAGCTGCGCCATCAGATCACCTCGCAGGGGATGTCTGAGTAATACGTCATGGTCTCCTCGTCAAAGGACTGCTCGCTTTGGCCGATGGCGATGTGCGCCGCCGCCAGCGCTTGCAGCACCTCCGCGGTCAGCGTGTCGCCCTCGGCCTGCGTGGCCACGGTGACAACACACAGGCCGACCGTTGCAAAGGGTATCCCGTCTGCGTTCACGCTGCGCACGCCGGTCGGCGTCCAGACGAGGTAGCGCGTGAGCGGCGAGCCGTCCGGCGCGTGCTCCGGAGCCTGCACCTTATACACAGCGCCGGGGAGCACGGTCTCGAGCGCCTGCTCAATCTTGGAGTATTTCATACTTGCCCTCCGGTTCTGCCAAGCTCAGCGTCGTGATCGGCAGGCCGTCGGAGTCATAGCCCCGCTGCGCCTGGTCGATGCGGTAAATGTGGTCGTCCTCGAGCAGCACGAACTGCTCGGCCTTGATATCCTCGCCGCCGAAGACGCGGGGGATGCTGACCATCCGGGTAAGCTGCACACCGGCTTGCTTCCCGGCATAAAATCGGGCAGCGTAGACCTCCCGCTCGCAGTAAAAGTGGCTCGAGGCGATACGCAGGCGGCGCTGGAGTGGGGAGGCTGCGGGCAGCAGGTCGCAGACCGTGCACACTTTGTCGTAGATCATCCCGTGCCGCCTCCCATCTTCTGCTGCGCAAGCTTGTCGTTGAGCATCCGTCGCAGATACGTCGGCAGCTGCTTTTCCTCGGCGTTTGCCCGCGCCTTGTACATCCAGCCGCCGACCATCGCCGTCAGCATGTCGTCCGCGTCGCAGTCCGGCTGGAGCGCAACGCCGCGCGTCGTGATAAAATCAGCGGCCTGCGTCAGGATACCCCGCAGATACGTCTCCTGCTGCTCGGTTGCGCGCAGGATACCGAGATCCACCATCATGTAGGCCAGCTGGGCGTCCAGTGACATAGGCCGCCTCCTTTCCTTAGCCCGCCTTCGCGGTCACGCTGCCGGAGCCGACCGCAACCGCGCGGCCGTTGCCGTCGACCTCAACCACGGTAATGGTCTGGCCGGTCGTGCCGTCGACGGTCTTATTCGCGGGCAGGTCTGTCCAGAGCTTATCAAGCGTCTCGCCGTTTGCGACTGCGATCGCCTGCCCGGCAGTCTGGTACTTGAGCTTGCCGGAGCCGTTGCCCGCGACGGTCACGACGCTCTTGCCGTTGGCAGAGCCCGCAGCGGTGGTAACAATCAGCGTGCCGATGGCGGAGTTTGCAAGGTCCTTGCCGAAGGTCGTTGTCTTGGTGGGCTCGACGTTGCCATAGTTTACAAGGACAAACGCCTCGCCGATGGCGGGCTTGCCGTCGCGGCGCTGGAGGCCCTTGAAGCAGGTCTGGTTCTGAAGCCAGCGCACGTTGGTGTTGGAGTCGATGACCGTGCCCTCGCGCTCGACCGAACGGTACAGGCTAAGGAAGCCGCCCGCGATCTCGTTGTCCGGCATGACTTCCCACTCGACGATCTGACCGCCGACGACCGGCATAATGTCGCCAACGCCAGGGACCATCGCCGCAGCGGAATTGTAAGCCAGCGCGCGGGACTTGATGTCCATGTGTGTCTTGCGGTTCATCGTCCAGATAACCGTGCCGTTGGAGTAGTCGGGCTTTGCAACAGCCAGTGCCGCAACAAGCGCCTGGAAGAACTCCGTACTTGTCTTTGCGGCAAGATCAAGTTTCAGAATATGGCTGGTATGTAGGTCGGTGAATTCGCCCTGCTGCGCGCCCCACCATGCGGGCTTCGTCGTTGCAGCCAGGCGCGTGATAATGCCGACCGGCATTTTTTCGCCCGTACCGAACCAGATAGACTTGTCGATTGCCTTGGCAAGGGAGGATGCAAGCGCCTGAAGGATGCTCGTCGCGAGCTGAAGGTCGCTGTCGTCCATCAAAACGGCGTTAGGAACGGCCATATAGCCGCCGACCATGTAGCCGTCCATGGTGAGCTGCCAGAAGTTGATGTCGAGTTCGTTGAGCGCGTCGGTCATTTCCGTCCAGATGGCTTCCGGCGCAACGCCTGCGACGTTCTGACGGGTCGTGCCGCGGAAGGTCGTCGTAAAGCAGTAGCGCAGGAACTTCGATTCCTGATACGTCAGGTCCCGCAAAATCGGCAGGAAGCCGTCCGGAATACCCAGCTCGCCGCCGGTGACGCTGCGCTGCTGGGCGCGTGCCTCGCGGACATTCTGAAGGAAAGTGCGGACCTGCTCGGACTGCATGAGCGCGTCGCGCTCGGAGTAGGTGAGGCCGAACCAACGGCGCTCGGTGGGATTGCTCATAGGTACAAAGCTCCTTTCGTGGTGATCGTTGTTTCTGGTGTCAGAGTTGGACACCGCGGGTGCTGCCGGGGGCGGGGTCTGCTCGGCTTCCAGCCGGGCAATTTCCGCGCTGCGGGTGTCGATCTCGCCCTGGATACGGGCAATCTCGGCGGCGTTCGCGCTGCGCTCCTGCTCAAAGGTATCCACAGCCGAGGATACAGCGTTGCGCTCCTCGTCGGTGCTCGTCTCAGTGATCTCGCCGAGCGCCTGGCGAAGCTGCTCTTCTCTCGCGGCAAAGCCGTCTCTCGTCTGCTCCAGCGGTCTCAGCTGCGCACGAAGCGCGGTGATCTCGCTGTTCAGGACTAAAACTCTAAGTGCTGCCATTACGGGTTTCCTCCTAACTTCTTGTTCATTTCTGCGCGCCACGTTTCCAGGCGGCGCTTTTCGATTGCCTCAAAATCCCGCTTCCGGGCGCTGACCGAGGTCTGCTCGTAAGCCGGGAAGGTGCAGACGCTGACCTCATACAGCGGGTCGATCTCTTCGATCTCCCAGCGGTATTTCCCATTGCCGAGGTCGCGGAAGGTCTCACTCTTGATGGCAAAGCCAAACGAGCACTGGTCGACGTCTCCGCGCTGGACTCTTGCATACAAGTTCATCGCGTCCACGTCGTCGCGGTTGATACGGACGCTGCCCCAGAGGCCGCGCTCGTCCTGTTTGAGCGTCAGCGTGCCGGATTTCGTCCGGCCGAGAACTAAGCTCGTGTCGTGGTTGATGAGAGCTCGAACGTCGCCCGAGATCGAATTTGTGAAAGCGCCGGGCTTGATAATCTCGCTCACATCGTCCCACAGGGGATACTCCGAGTTAAAGACCGCAAAGTAGCCCTCAATGTAGAGGTCGCTCTCGGCTTCGCGCGTCTGAAACGCCTGCGGGATGCAGCGCACCTGACGCTGCTGTCTATTCTGTTCCACCGTCTCCACCTCCTCCTTGTGTAAGCTTTTTCTGGTCTGCGATCATGTCGCGCGGGATGTAGTTTTCCAAAATGACGAGCTCGTTGAGCCCTTCCTTCGGACTGAGGCCGACCCAGTCGCGCACCTCGTTGCCGGTCATAAGTCCGCGCACGTAGAGGTTGGATGCTACGTCCGCGAGCTCCTTTGTGCTGTAGCTGTAGAGCCTGCGCGTCGACATCGTAAAATAGAGGTCGGTCGCATAGAGGAGCTTGCGCGTCAATTCCTGGCAAATGATGTTTGCGATTGTCGTGGCGGTCGTCTTGATCATGTGGTTGTGCTCGCTGTCCGAGTACGTCCCCACGCCCAGCATGAAAGGGGTCACGCCGACGAGCGCGGCCACGGCCTTTTTGTCGAGTTCCACGCCGTCCTTGATGGCCAAGTCCGAGAGACTCAGCGGCTTGACCTGCTGCACGTCCATGAGGTCGGCCGGGACGATCCACGGCTCGCCCGCGCTCGAGCCCGTGATGTAGTCGTCGATCAGACGGCGGCGGCCTGCCGGGTCGGAAAATTCATCGGCCAGCGCGTCGACCTTGACAATGACGCTGGGCTTCCATTTGTCCGACATAAAGCCCTTCTTCGTCGCCTGCTCCTGCCGGAGCGAGTTGACCACGTCAAGCAGGCTCATCCGGAGCCCGAGCCCCTGCCACGGGTGGTCGGGGTCGACCCAGCGCCGGAACTGGAGGACGGTCTCGGGGTCGTACTGATGGCCGCGCCAGCTGATGTAGACTGTCTGGCCTTCGTCCGGGCTCATCGCCTGCGCGCCCGGCATGGGGATAAGGTCGCGAAGCAGCCCGTCCCGCGTGACCGGAAGGATGAAGGCCGTACCGCTGGCGCTTGTGAGCATTGCCCAGACGATGGCAGAAATCAAATCCTTGCGCGTGCCGAAGTTCCACGGCGAGATGTCCATAAACCGGGAAAGCGCGTTCCGCACGCGCACATCGCCGTCCGGCGTATTCTGCATGAGCTGAATGGTCGCGTTCGACACGATGTCGGCAAGGCCGCCGACCGCGGCCAACACGTCCGGACTGTCAGCGAGCCTGCAATAGCCCGGCACGCCAAGCGTGTCCTGATCGACCGCGCCGATCACAAATTTTCGCAGCGCGTCGTCCTGCGCGGATCTGCGCTGCACCTTTACTTTCAAGTGGCATCACCTCCAAACAGCGACAGCTGCGCTGTGTATCGTTCAAAACGGTCTTCTTCCGCGGCAAAATAGTCTGCGTCCAGCTCGCACCCCACGAAATCAAGCCCCGCGTCATATGCCGCAATCCGACTTGAGCCGCTACCAAGGTGCGTATCAAGGATTCTGTCGCCCGGCTTTGCGTATCTGGCAAAAATCCAAGCATAGAGGGCGACAGGTTTCTGCGTTGGGTGGATCGTCCATTCGCCGTTGCGCGCACCTCCGGCCGCACCGTTCCACGGGATGTCGGCAATCAAAGTTTTTCGGTCAAAGGATGTCCAGCACATTTCCGCGCTGGCAAAAGTCAAGCATTCCGGGACATGTTTGTCCCATATCACCCATGACCGCGTCAGCGGGAGCTGGAAGTAATTACCCCCCCCAGATGCATTGATTCTTGCTTACGCGGAAGAGTTCCTCAAAGTATGCTGGGGGCGGGACAGCCGCATCCCACGTTTTCTTTTGCCGCCGTGGGTTCTTTGCGTTAGCCCGTCGTCCGGCGTTGCAGTTGATGTTAATCCCGTAAGGTGGGTCGACAACGGCGAGGTCAAATGCCTTGTCAGAGAGCGTGCGCATGTACTCCATGCAGTCCATGTTGTATGCGACGTTCACGCCTTTGCCTCCTCCCGTGTTTCATACCAGCCTGCGCCCTTGGCGCTGGCGGTCAGGTCCTCCAGATATGCGCACGCGGCAAAGACCGAACAGTCAAAAACATCGATGCGCAGGTTTGGAGCTATTTTTTCGTACATCACCATATCGTCGGCCTTTTCAATGCCGGCAACGTTTTGCACGCAGTACTCATAGGGCTCTGCGTGCAGGTAATAGAGCGTGCCCTGCTTCGCGCTCTTTTCCAGGTACCGGAAGCCCTCGGACTTGAGCGTAAAGCGCTGAATCTGCGCCTTGATGGGGAAGCGCTCTTTCTGCATCTCCACAAAATACTCGCGGCAGAACTTCGGGTCGTGCCCGACGCGGCGGATTTTGAAGCCCTCGGCGCGGCGTTTTTTGAACCAGCGCACAACGTCGGAGTGGTTTGTCACCTTGTCGTTCGTCATGTCGAGCCAGCCGTCTTCCATCCAGCCAAAGAGCGGTATCTGGTCTTGCGTCGCTTTGACCACGGCGGCCGGCCGCGGGAACCAGCAGTGCGGGATGATGATGTCCACGCCCTTGTAGTGCCCAAACAGGCAGCAGGCCGTGAGGTCGTGCATCTTGGAAAGATCCGCGCCGCCGTACCAGCGGATGGGGAGCTTCGCGAGCTCCTGGAGCGTCCAGTTGTACTTCTCGTCCGACCGCCGGAACTCCTGGATGTCAAACCAGGCTTTGACGGCGTTCGTCGTGACGTTGAGGCTCTTGTTGAGATATTCCGGCCGGAGCATCGGGTTCTCGGCCGCGATGGCCGCGTCGTTGATCATGTCCTGCGGCCGGATGGAGTAGCCCCAGCCGGGGCTTGCGGCCTTGAGGACCGCCGGGTCATGGAGATCCACATCGCCGTTTTCCATCGTCGGCGCGGAGCACAAAAAGCAAAAGATCGTGTCGGCGTAGTCACCTGTGACCGTTCCGCGCAGAATTTTCCGGCAGAGTTCCAGATGCCCAAGCAAGAAGCCGCGCGCGTTGGGGCCGTTGGATGAAATGATAATGACAAGCTTATTTGTGTACGCCTTTGTCGCGTCCTTGAGGATCTGGTACTGCTGCGGGCTCTTATAGGTGTGCGCTTCGTCGGCGATGACGATGTTGCAGTTAAAAGAGTCCTGCTTGTCGGGGTTGGCTGCCAGGGCGTTGATGGAGATCATGCCGTCGCCGACATCGCCGGAGATCGACCGCTCCATGTTGTTGTCGATGATCCGCAGGCCCGTCTCCGGCTCATCCTTGACGGTCACGCCCAAGCGCGTGCAGTTGTACTTCAAAAAGTCAAAGCCCTCGAGTGCCTGCTTTAGCGCGCCGCCGACCTCGTACACCTTCGAGCCGGACGCTCGCTCATAAAGTGCCAGGGCAAAGGCCAGCGCGGCCGCAAACGTCGTCTTGACGTTTTTTCGCGGGATGAAGTCCACAGCTTCCTTGAAGCGCCGGATCTTCGTGCCGGGAAGGTAGAACCCCATGATGTTGTAGACAATGAACTTGTGGTACGGCAGGAGCAGGAACGGTGTGCCGCGCAGGGGCGTCGCGTCCAGGAACTCGCCCTGCTGGTGGCAGATCATCGTCTCGATGATGGCGATGATCTCGTTCGCGGGCTCCGTCCGGAATTCCCACTTGCCGGTGTCCAAGTCTGACACGTACCGTTTGCAGGCAAGCACCGCGTCCTCGCAGAGGCCGTTTTCTCCGGAGAGCGTCGCTTCGACAAAGCTGTCGACCTCGCGCTGGTACTGCGCGGCGTGCTCTTCGGCGTGGCTCTTGGACTCGGAGAGCAGCTGCTCAAGTTTGCTCGCGCCGCCCATCGGGACGCTCTTGGCGCGCGCCTTGTTAAGCCCCGTCGGCGTGAGGCCGAGCTGGTTGCGCAGGCCCTGCACCGTCGCGCGAAGATCCTCGACCGCTGTCCAGTACGGGCTCTTGGCTGTGTACTCCGCGCCGGTCTTGTTGACCATCGTACAGATGCGCTGCCCGCCCTGCTTCTTCCACTCTTTCTCGGCGCGGGAGAGCTCGCGCTCCGTCTTGGCCAGCTGCTTGATCGTCGGCTCGAATATTGCGTTGTAGGTGCCGACAAGCTGCATGTCCTGCCGGATCATGTCCTCTCGCGCCATGCTTAGATTTCCTTTCTCTGAGACTCTGCCAGACGCAGCGCGCGAACGCCGCGTCCAGTCAAAAAAGGAGGATGATGAGATGACTCCGGGCACCGGCGGTGGTTCCCAATGCCGCCGAGCTGAACTGCGCCCGGCAGAGCCTCAGATGGTTTGCGTCTTTGCGCGCCCGCGTCGTTTGCGCCCGCGCCGCGCGATTCGAGATTTTCGCGCGTGTGCGCGCCTGGCGGTCTCGTCTGAACCCCCTCCCGCGGTTTTCCCGCCGTCGGAAAGAGGGCCCCACTCCGGTGCTCCGATCAGAACGGCGGCGGCGCGTTTCGAGGGGGGGATACCCGCCGCTGCCAGGCGAGACCGCGCTCGGTCAGCTTTCCGGTCACGCGATCGTGGAAGCTGTTGTGCGCGTCAGCGCTTACCGCGATGAGATTCCAGCGGCAGAAGCGCCAGCCCGGGAAATCCTCGACTGGGTAGACGTGGTGGGCAACGGTCGCAGGCTCCCGCCTGCCGTATCGCAGCGCCTCCTGGCAAAGCGGCTGCTCGCGAAGGACGCGAGCGCGTAAGTGTTTCCAACGTTTGCTTGTGTAATCCATGGGCAATAAAAAAATGCCGAGCCTCCCGGTATGGGAGACTCGGCATCTTGCCGTCCGGCTATCACCTCGGATGTAAAACAAAAACGCCGATCGACTCCCACACTGTGAGATATCAATCGGCGCTGACTCTGGCTCTGGCCTGACGGCACTGGCTCTGGTTCTGGCTCATATTCACGATCGTTTCGCGCCTGCAATGCTTGCAGTACAGAGGGAAATCAACGAGCGCGGTCGTCGGTAAAATCTTGACCTGCGTCGCGTGCCCGCATTTCGGACAAACGATCTTGTTCCCCTGTAAGTCAAGTTTAGCACAAGGCTGCCCGGTATGCAACTGTTTTTGCAAAAAAAGTTCGCTCCTCTCGTAAGATATAGTAAAGACCCAAGTTATTAAAGGCTTACGCCTTTCGCTTTTCCCTGTTTCGCCAGGGAAGCTTGTAGTCCACATAATAATAGCTGCCGAACTTGTTTTCCTTCGCCTCGGGCTCTACGTCAAAGGCCTCTTTCGGTGGCACAGGCCGGTAGTTGTCCGGGACTTTTTCGACAGTGATGCGTGGTTTTTCAAGGTTCCGTGATGGCGTCCACAATCGGTCGCCCACATATTCCCGTCCGTGCTGCATCGGCTCTTTGGTCAGATACTTTGCCAAGCCAACAAAGCCGAGCTTCCCGACGGGCTCCCAGTTGATATCGCCGTCCGGCCAGAGCTTGCGGAGCACTTCCGTCTCGCCGGGATAATGGTTGAGGATGATGTGGTGATGCAAACGCTTGTCTCCGTGCCGGCCTTCGGTGGTGTACAGATATTTGTAAGGCCGACCGAAGGCTTTGCGGCTCTCGCGCAGCTGACGGTTAAAAAGCTTCACCCGCTTCTGCGCGGCGAAGGTGTTCGGCGGCTTGTGCGCCTCGTCGTAGGTGAGCGTGAGCAGCCAGTCCGAATACGTAAAGTTTGCGGCGATCAGAAACGCAAGCCGCTCATAGGCGTGGCGAATGTTGAGCTTTTCGCGGATGGTTGTCTGCGGCAGGCTCTTCGGCGCTCTGCCTCGTCGCTTGGCCAGCGGCTCGGTGAACACGCACTCGCGGCATAAGACGGATGTTTTCATGGATACAAGATAGCTCACTTGCTTATAGCCTCCTTATTCTGTTATCGTCGGGGCTCGGGAGCCCGAGCCCCTTATATCTTCCCGGCGTTCCCCGCGCAGCCCGTCATGGCAGCAGGCCGCGCCACAAGTCCAGATCATTTTTTCTTGCGCCGGGTGGATACCTTTTTGTAATTAAATTCCCGGATGTGCGGGTTGCGCTCGCGGAACGGGACAAAATGCGCGCCGCAGGCCTTGCGGAGGATCGCGTCCAGCCGTTCTTGCAGCCAGTCGGCTTCCGGGCCGCAGCCGTATGCGCCGTCAAATTCCGTGTCCAACTCGGACACGCGGCACGCCAGCCGGTAAAGCCGCTCTTCGCCGAAGCCCTCCTGCGCGAGCGCTGCGAGAAACATGTCGGAGACTTTCTGCATACCTGCCTCCACGCCGATCTCCATCGCCGCCCGCCCAACCGCGTCCAGCTGGTCAACGTATTTCAACGCGCGTCTTCCCCCTCCTTGCGTGCACGGCCAACTCCTGATAAATGCCAATCTTGAACAAAGTCCACCGGCCAAAGTAGGAGTTCCGATTCTGCGCAATGTGGTTTGCCTCGTTGCGGGGCATCCCCAGCACGCCCATGCAGAGCTTTGCAAATCGTTTTCGTGTCATTCTGCGCCTCCTGTTTCCATCGGGAAAATGAACTGCTTGTTGAGATAGGACTCCGCGGGCGGATAATACGGCTTGCACCAATCCATTGGCGTCCACTGCCAAGCATCGTCCTTGTAGATCAAAAAGTCGCTTGTTCCTGCGTCGACGGCGTATACCCAGAAAACGCCGCCGGATAAAAGCTCAATCTGAAACATTGTCGTTACCTCCTGTATTTGTCTGATACTCGCCGTAGCTGCAAGCTTGCAGTCCTTGCAGCGCATATTTGTTTCGACGTTAAGGGTAGGTGCCCCATCCAAATAATTGATGATCAAGTCAAACTCCCAGTCTTCGATTTCGCCTTTTTGGTGGTTCTCCAGTGCCTCTTTGTAGATTGCATCCGCGTCAACTGGTCGCATCGTCAAATCCTCCATCCATCTTCGCCCCGCACTTACCGCAGAAGTTGTGCCACCGTGAGCACAGCGTTGCGCCGCATATTGGGCAGTTGTCATACGGGATGTCCGCATGCACCATATTCCTGCGGTAAAGTGTAGAGCGGTCTCCCGCTAAAACCCCGATCTCCTCATGGTATCCCACAATCGTCCTCGTGCGCACTTCCGTCACCGGCGTTCCATGCACCACCTCCGCAACGTCGGCGGCGGGCATTCCCCGAATTTCGGCATATGCGCGTTCCAACCGTGTTAGTGCCGTCATACTTCCACCGCGTTCTGCTTTCCGTAACGCAAATAGCGCCGCCTCGCGGCTGATATAATCAGTCATAATCCATATACTCCCTTCTGATTCTGCTTTGCATTTCCGGGCTAAAGACGTAAAGCGGTGTGCATCTACTCAGGATCTCTGCTTTCAAAAGCCGTTCACGCTGGCGTTTGGTCAGCCGCCGCTCTCGCTTCTTCGGCGGCAGCTCGCCCTTTGCCGCCGCAATAGCGGTCGGGTTGTGCTTATGTTGACCCATCATTTACCCTCCGGTTCCACGCAGCCGCGGTTTCCATCCTTGTCATAACAGGATTTGTGGCGATAAATGCCCCTCCGCACTGTTTACACTTTATCGTACAGGTTGTGCCCAAAAACGCTGCCTCTCCGCCGCAAAACGGGCACGGTTTCAGTTCAGCCATCTTCGTCCCTCCAAATCTTTCGTCATACTCGGCAGGCGTAATAAACTCGATATCCTCGCCTGTATAGCCGAGACGGTCGAGGCACATCAGCTCCACCAGTGTATCTTTGTTTACACACTTTACCAGATCTTCATATTGGATAGTGTTGTTCGCCTCAAAGCTCATCTGAGCGCCAAACTCGCCACGTACGGTAAAGCACACACGGTTTTCAACCATCCTTCTTTCCATCCTACGGCTTGACATCCACGTTTACCGGGAACTCGGTGTGGAACTCGATCAAATAATGGTACGGGTCGGCGTGCGTGCCGGTGATGTCCTCGACCACGTATAACGTGTAGTCGTTGAGGTAAATGTAATTCTTCTTGTACTCGTTTGCACCGACCTTGCACGTTACGACCAGCTCCGAAGAGGAGTTGTTGCTGATGGACATATAGCCCTCGGCGTAGAGGATGATTTTGTCAGTTCTCGCGTTGTAGACCGTGATCCGGCGCTCACAGCTGAAATTATCAGCGGCGACGTTCATGTTGTGGTTTACCTTGTCCGCTTCCCTCGTCATGCATCCTGCGAGACTTGCAATAAGCATGATAGCCGCCAGAAGCAAAGCCATTCGTTTTTTCATTTTTCAGTTTCTCCTTTCATTGCCTTCTCGGCTTCCTCGCTGCTCAAAAATACGGTCTTGCCAAATGAGCTAGGATTGACTCCGTACTGTTCTCTCAATCCATCTACTGTGGAAAATACAATGGTCGTAACGCAGCTTCCAATATTTGCAAATTCCATCACGCATTTGCGGGTGTTCCGCATCCCGTCAAGATTCGCCCACACCGTATCGCCCACCCTGCACGGCAGCACCACCACGCGCCCCTCAACATCCGCTTTCACCAGCTCCACCATTCGTGAGATGGAGTAATCACAGCCGGAAAGCGTTTCTTCTATCTCCCGTGCCTCGGCGCACGCCTGCGGAGAAAGCCCCGTGTCTTCGTAGCCTCTCAGCCGTTCCCACACTTGCTTCTGCATACAGTTGTTTCCATATGGGCACGGCAGCTCGCGGCACTACGCGATGTCGCAGAAGTTTCCTTCAAACGTCAGTCGTTCCATAGCCCCTCCTATTCCAGCCACGCACGGTCTGGGAGCGCCTCAATTAGCCGGTCAAAACGCTTCGTGCTTGCTGCCCATTCGTGAAATCCGTCTGCATCCATGTCATCGTAAGCCTTTTCAATCTCTTTGATGGTATTTAGAAGCGATGTGTTTTCATCGCGCAGGATATCAAATGTTGCCTTGAGGTAATCGTACTGTTGGCGCAAATCAAAAAAAGCAAGCAAAATGCCAAATGCCCAGCCGATGCGTTCGATCATCTGAGACTTCGTCAGTCTGCAAAGCCTCTTCCCAGCCTCCGTCTGTGCGAGTCCTTCTTCGTAGCTCGTAAGCGAAAAATAATCTTCCTCTTCACTGTCATAGCCTACCAGATCATAGCGGTTGCCAATCAGGGCAACGGTCGCATCATCAAAGTCTCGGTAAAAGTCCTCGAAATCCTGCTCATACAGCCTCATTTGCAGCTCGTCGGCTTTGGCGGATAAATCTGCGAAAGCCATGCGGAATTCCCATTCCGCTTCCTCGTCGCCATCGAGTGCATTGAGAAGCGTCTCGTCGTTGTCTGCCTGCTCAATGTAGTACCGCACGCCATTGCAAGCCTCTACGATGTCGTCGAGTTCAGCCATAATATTGTACGCGCCCATCGAGGCAAGCGCCGGTCGTTTGTACCGGAGGGCTCTGATTCGGTCGCTCATGTTTTTTCTCCCTCCGGCGCTTCCGGCAGCGGCATCCAGTGGGTAACTGCGCAGTCTACCGGATTGTTGTACACATCGTCCGGATTAAACTGTCTGTTCTCCCACCAACCCTCCGGGATGTAGTAATCATCCGCCTCCTCGTCGTACAGGCCATAGCAGTAGATGTCGCTCCAGTTCCACGCACTGTCCCGCGTCAGCATCTTCCCGGCCTCGTAGATAGCCGGTATCACGAAAATGTATCCGTTTCGATTGCAAACTGCCAAAACATCTGTCTCGGGTTCCGGCAGCCGCTCCGCCACTGGAATCCACCTCTGTTTCTCCCGCAGCGCGTCCCTCTCGGCCTGCGCTTGTGCACACCGCCTTTTGGCGGCGTCAATGCCTGCCAAAAGATCTATGATTGCAGTCTTGGATTCTTTCAGGAGCGTCGCGACACAAAAGGCGCGTTGCTCGATACCCGCACGCATCGGGCAGGTATCGCAGCCCAGATCCGACGTGCAATGCCGCAGAGCGCTAAGAATTTCAACGATCTCCATCGCCGTACACCTCCACGATTGTTTTCCCGCAGAACTTCCACTCCGGGCAGGGGAAGCATAGGACGTCTTTTTTGCACGATGCGCTCCAGGCGCACGTCCGGCAGATTTCCGGGACGTAGGTAAGCGCGGCGTCGCGCTCTTTTTCAAGCTTCTCGGCCTTGCGAATGCTAAACAGCGTCAGCGTCACGCGCAAAATGGCGTACACGCACACCGCGCGGAGGACAAATTCGACGGCGATGACAATAGCGGAAATGGTGCTGCTACTCATGGATGCGTACCTCCTTTTTCAGCTCAAAAAAATCAGAAAACTTTGCGCCGAACAGATCGCAGATCTTTCTTGCCGTGCTGATGGTGCACGGCTCGCCCCGCAGCGCGCGGGATACGGTCGGCGCGGACAGGCCGGTCTTCCGGGCGATGGCGACAAAATCGCCGTATCGGTAAAGCCCATAGACCGCCTCGCGCCGGGCGACAATTTTACTCATCAGCTACCTCCTCGCATTCTTCCTGCCGGACGATCGTCCGGTGCTTTTCATCGAGCGTCACAATGTAAGTCGCGCGGATGCCGTCGCAGCATTGCTGCTTTTGCGCCTTGTAGACCTTCCCGGGCTTGAGCTGGAATTCCGGGAAGACCGGCAGCGGCTTTGCCACGCGGATGCATACCGGGACGGCCTCCTTCTTGCGGTACTGCGCCGGGATGTAATTTACATTCTTCGCCCGCCGGTAGCACTCCCGGCAGCAGTAGACCTGATCGGTCCGGTACGTCGTGAAGAGGTTGCCGCAGCCACGGCATTGCCGGAACAGCTGCCTGCTCATATCGAGCCCTCCTCTTCCGGCGGCAAATGCAGCCAGCGCAGGATATTCGGGCCGTTGTCCGTCAAAAGTTCTGCGCTATATAGCTCCAGCTCCCCGCAGTGCGCGGTATCAACGTCATAGATCCGCATGCCCTCGGTTTCAAGCAGCAACAGGACCGGCCCGTCCGGGAAATCGCGGTCTGTGCGCCAGGCCATCCGAAAAGCGCCTTCCGGCAGCGCCGCCGTGTCAGACTTGGACACCGGCTGAAGCTCGTCCGTCAGCCCCAGCAGATAGTCTGCCGAGCAGTGTAGCTCTGCACAAAGTGTCGGGATGGCGCGCGAACTTGGAAGTAAAAACTCGTTGTTCCAAAGGCTCCTTGCGCCAAATTCGCCTTCTGCAAAATTCCGGATATCTGCGGCGGTTTTCATGCCGACGGTGTCGTTGATTATAAGGATCGTGCCGTCCGCCAGACCTGCCGCATCAATGGCTCTCACAATTCGTTGCGCATATTGCTGGGCTGCCGCATGGAAGACACGCTGTTTATTCTCCTTTTCGGTTTCCTCTTTCTGCTTTTCGGCGGCGTTTTTGTCCGTGCGGTACTGCTTGGCCTTGGAGCACATCTGATCGCAGACGTCATAGCAGCCACGCGCTTTCGCGCCATACTTGCAGTCCATGCAGCACATTTCGCCCTTGCACTGCGGCGTCCACGAGCCGCACGTGGCGTCATGCCGAAGCGTTGCGTCGTCTCTGGAATTCGGGCACCACTTACCATCCGGGCAGCGGAAGCGATTGCTCGGGTGCCAGGTCGCGCCCTTCTCGGCGAGTTCCCGCACCTGCACAATTCCGGCAGATGTGGGAAATTCTTTCGTCCGGGCAAATGCATCGTATAGCCGCTGTTGCAAGGTAAAATCACACCGGGCAAGTTCCAAAGCCGTCGCATCGGGAAGCTTCCCAGCCGCCCACTGTGCCTTAAAATCGCTGGTGAGGTTCTCCTCGATCATGTGCAGGTTCGCAAGCTTCGTCTTGCTCACATTGCACGCCTCGGCCACATGGTCGCGCATCCGGCCGGGGAACTCCACGCCTTGCTCCTTAAGGTCATAAAGCAGACGCTCCACGCGCTGCGCCGCCTGGCTGATCTCCGCGCTCGTGAGCACTCTGGCCGTGGAGTTTGCCATGATGAGCTCCAGTTCTTCCATGGCCGCGCTTTTGGGGCTCCGGACGAAAACCGGCACTTTGCGAAGATCCTCGCGCCCTTCTGCGACCAAAGCCCGAACCGCAGCCGTGCGCCGGTGGCCGGAAATAAGGCGGTACTTGCCGTCCTCCGTGCGCGTGACCGTCGGCGGGTCCATAATGCCGGAGAGCGCAATGGAGTTTTTGAGCTCTTCGAGTTTGTCCTCGTCAACGGCGTAAAAGTTCGCGTCGTTGCTGACTAAATCGTCAATGTCGACCTGCGTGAGCTCGCGTCCGGTGTCAGACTTGGACACCGCCTGCACCTGCTTAGCAAAAATGCTTGAAACGTCAAATGCCATCACCAAAGCCCCCCCCTCAGAATCTCGTCCATGGTCACGGGCGGCTGGATGTACTCCTGCACGAATGCCCGGTAATCATATCCGGCTGCCGAGTACGGCGAGTAGACCGTGATCGGCTTGCGCTCGAAGGTCATTTCGTCAATTTTGTCGGTGCGGCGGATATGCTGCTCGAAGACCGGCAGGATGCCGCACTCCCGGAGGCTGCCCTCCGCCTCAAGTACGACCGGCGTATTGCGCCACATGGTGATAAGCGCCCCGGCGATCTTGAGGCTCGGGTTGATCTTGTGCATGTTGTCGATCTGGCGCGAGACATTGGCCAAACCGCGCAGGCTGAACGCGTCGAGCTTGATGGGGATAATGACCTCGTCGGAGGCCAGAAGCGCCGCGGCGCTGGCGGCGTTGAATGCCGGCGGGCAGTCGAAAATAACGTAGTCATACGCATCGTCCTCGCGGATGGCGTTGCAGAAGCCTTTGAGGCAGCTGCCGTTCACGCGATCTCCGATGGACGATAGATCTAAGTCCATCAGCGCATCGGACGCCGGGAGCATGTCCACGCCGTAGACCGTCTCAGAGATATTGTCGGCGTAATATGACTCGCATGTTCCAAGCATTACGTCTGCCACGCCGTAGAGCCCCGGCTCGGTGAGCCCGTAGAACTCCGTCGCGTTGCACTGGCTGTCGCAGTCGGCGAGCAGCACGCGCTTTTTGTGATCAGCGGCCAGAATATAGGCCATATTCACGGCGGTCACGGTCTTCCCGACGCCGCCTTTGAGATTCAAAATCGAAATTGCCTTCATGGTGTTTTCTCCTTCAGTCCGGCAGCTTGAACTGCTCGGGCACATCGTCGTTACATGGCTTCCAGCGCTTGTCCGGCTCCGGGCGCGGCGCCTGGGAAGCTGATTTTTTGAATGTCTGCGTCTGGCCGTCAAAGGCCAGCATCAGCGCGATATTTGCCTCGCCCTCTTTGTTCTTTGCGATGTTGAGGATGCGGCGGCTCCGGCTGTTGTCCGGCTCTTCGCGATAGAGCAGCATGACCACGTCCGCGTCCTGCTCGATCTGGCCGGAGGAGCGGAGCGAGGCCAGCGTCGGGGGCGGGATCTTGCCGCCCTTGGTCTTCTCGGGGCGCGAGAGCTGCGAGAGCGCGATGACGGGCGTGCCGGTCTGCCTGCCGAACTGCTGCAAGTCGCTCGAAATTTTCGAGACGACCTGAAACTGGTCGGCTGCGCCGCGGCCTGTAATATCGCTCTTGATCTTTTGCAGGTAGTCGATGAAGATCACGTCGTAGCGCTTGGACAGGCTGTGCGCCCGGATGTCCTGGACGGTCATGCCGCTGGCCTCGACGAGCTCCAGCTTTAGCCCACCCAGCCGCTCGGAGAGCACTGCGACGGTTTCCCAGTCGGTCGCGTTCATGGCGTTGAGTTTCAGCTTCGGCAGGCCAATTTGTGCGGTCATGGCGATGATGCGGTCGAAGAGCTTGTCGCAGTCGGTCTCGTAGCTGTAAAAGCCGACGCGCATCGTCTTGGCCATCCGCACGGCGAGCGTCAGAGCGAGGCTCGTCTTGCCGTCCGACGGGTAGCCGCCGAGGACGACCATATCGCCCCGGGAGGCATAGACGTTTTCGTTGATATCCTCCATGCCAAAGTCCAGATAGACGGGCTTTGCGTCCGGGTCGTGCCGCTGATAAAACTGCGTCAGTGCGGCGGACATGTCCACCACGCGCAGCCCCGGCCGCTCGACCAGCTGGGCGTTTGCCTCATTGACCAGCCCGCGCAGATCGTCCTCGTCGTCCGTGTCCTGCATCCGCTGGGCAATACCTTGCAGACGGCTGACTCTGGCCTGCTGCTTTAAAAGCTGCATGTAGCTCTTGACGTTGGCCGCCGTCGGCGTGACCTGGATCAGCTCCATGAGAAGCTTGTCATACTTGCCGCCGAGCCGCGCGTTGATCGTCACCGCGTCGCAGGGCTCGCCGCTCGAAAACTGCGCCCGGAAGGCGAGGAACACTTGCCGGTAAGCGCCGGTCGTGAAGTCATCCGGGACGATCTCCTGAAGCACAAGGCCGACGGTTTTCTCGTCAATGAGCATCGCGCCGAGGACGGCCTGCTGGGCTTCCAACAGCTTTTTTTCGTCCGTCACAGGAACCTCACACCTCCCGTATCAACCTCGCGCTTCTGCGCCTTCGGCAGCTCGTCGTCCTTCAGCGGGAAGACGCTCAGCCACTGCCGCTCCGTTGCGAGGTCAAGCAGCGCGGCCATGTTTGCCGAGTCACCGTCGGACAGGCTCATGAGCTTGTTCCAAAGCAGCGTGGCAGCCTGCTTGGACTTGACCGGCTTTTTGATCTCGACCCGCATTTTCAAGAACCGCCCCATCGCCTCGGTGGCAGACGGACCGTAAAGCGCGCACTTGGCAAGGAGGGAGGCGGCGACGTCGCCAGACGGCGCACTTTCTTTTTCCTTTTTCTTTTTATTATCTTTTTTATATCCATCCTTATATAACGACCGGGAAGTTTG
>OGFY01000496.1_pt1 | contig 37918 bp, 36 predicted proteins | sample 1570951 | NCBI WGS metagenome assembly OGFY01 (sample SAMEA2581942, study PRJEB24529) | metagenome | biome: Human gut stool | place: China | collected 2011
CTACAAAGAAAACCGCCATTTTTCTGTCCGTTATTTCCCTACCGGAGACGAACAGTGTTTGACTGCATTTTTAAAGTTCGATTTGGACACTACTGTCATGGTACAGTTGTTTACCCAGTTGAATATTTTTGTCCATACAATTTTGCAACGGGGGAACTTCACATATCCCAAAAAACATATTCCATCCACCACTACGCATCTTCTTGGTTAAGTCCCCTGCAAAGAGAAACTCTAAGTCTTACACAAAAATTGAGTCGATATTTTCCCCAAAAAACAGCACATTACATATCGCTTGTTTTAGTTTCGTTGCGATATGATGGTGTTAGAACGACGGGCAAAAAAACAATGAAGTACGTAAAAAAATTATTAACCGTGAGAAATAATCTCTGGTAGCCTAATTTGATACAGTTCGACGATAAAAAGGATAACTTTATACTGCGAAAATATACTACGGAATCGTAATCGATAAGGCCTTTTACACGCCCCTTATTCAATGATATGTCTTATTTTCCCTTGCCTATCCAGCATAAAAAATGATAACCACGTTATAAAACTTTCATTAAGACTAAAAGACACTAAATGATAATATTTTTGCTGATATGCATCCCATGCACCACTATAACGAAAAATTTGATCGTGAATAGCGTTGTTAACTTTTTCAATTTTTTTTAAGTTTAAAAAATAATTTGGATACGATTTAAATTTACCTTGTTGATCTTCCGAATTACATGACCTATTGGAAGAAAAGTGCGCCCAACAAACTCCAACAGGCAATAAATTTTTCACGTTATACAAACGTTCTATAATAGACCGCTGTCTTCCATTGCTCTTATCATACTCTGGACAAATATAAGGAACGAAATATGTGTCAGAACACATTTTAAAAATTGGGTGATCACCTATCCCATTAAATGGAGAGGAAATCGCCCTAGAATTACTAAGATTTTTACCTAAAGGGATGTATATATCTTTGGACTCTCTTTCAACACAGGATAACTTTTTTCTAGGGGGGGGATATATAGATTAAATCCTGACAACGATACAGGAATTTTATATTTCTGAATTAAATGAAGCACGACCTTAAAATAACCCGAAAACAACTTATCAGACCACTTTGATAGGGCAACAAAAGGAGGAATATGCAGTTTTAGAAGACAGACTGCATAAAACAAAAAAAGTAGGAAGGCAAAACAATCTATAAACTTACACGAAGCGTTTGTCTGCATGCTTCTGTATCTCTCTACAATAATCTGCAATTTCTCGGTGTAGTATATCTGGTCAGAATCAATCTTCATTACATAACGATATCTACATTTCGATAAGGCGTAATTGTAATAGTTGGCTAATAGATGAATTGAATCCGGAGGCAACTTTTTTGCAGCATCGAATTCCTCCTGACTTAAATTTCCGTTGTACAATTTTGGCAGATACTTATACACTCGTATCTTATCCGGGTACTTACATTTCATTCGATTGATAATCCCAAGAGATTCTGGGGATGTTTCGTTATAGACTACAATTAGCTCGTCTAAACAATTTACGCAAGACTCTATCGACGATTCTAAAAATTCTTCGTCATTCATCATGCGTAGAATCCCACTTACTCCTATAGGTCTTGGACGATCAAAATCTTTAAAATTAACGCGGAATTCTGAGTAATCCATATCCTCTTTAGTCCTCCAGTTTCAACCGAATTCTTACTCTTCCTGACAAAGAAGCTTAGCTACTTGATAAGTTTGTTGACATATTATTTTTGTATCGAATTTATCAAGTGCTAAAAGCCTACTTTCATTTTGAGCTTGACACAATTTCTGAGAATGGAAAACATAATCTTTAATTTGATCGACAATCTCCGACACTCCATGGATTGGAACTAAAATTCCATTCTTCCCATTAACAGTTTCTCGACATCCTACTGTATCAGTAGTGATTAGCGCCATCCCAGAACTAGCAGCCTCGACAAGCACTCTAGGTAAGCCCTCGCGATATGAGGGCAAGCAACAGATATGTGCCCGATTAAATATGTTTTGCATATTTTCTTGATAACCTAGGTATTCTATAGAAGGATTATTTTTGATACACTCTAATTCAACTTCTGTTATAGAAGTCGGGTTCCCGAAGTCTGGGGTACCAACTAATTGCATCCTAACCGGAACTCCTTGTTCTCGCAATTTATCTGCCACCTGAATATAGTCCCAAACGCCCTTCTCTTCTATCAATCGCGCCGCCATAACAACCGTAACGGTGTTATATTTTTTTTCCGGTCTGAAAACTGATGTACAAACTCCTGCTCCTGGTATACAAAAAATTTGCTCCTGCTTTACAGCACCATTAGAAACAAAGTACTTTAGATCATCGTGGTTCTCGATTATAACTTTGCTATTCTTTGGGTTTAATGTCAATTTGTACATAAAATCGACAATAGGACGCAATACCCTTGCCTTAATCGAATTCGAACTATAAATAAAGCCTAGACCTATTGGTGCATTTATAATCCCTATCTTCCCCTTTGAGAAGCATTTACATGCAGCAGTACCAATAAAGATAGCTTTTGCACCTAAATGGAAACACAAATCTGGTGAAACCTTTTTATATATATCCAAAACACGTAAAAAAGAAGTCATTAACGCAACAGGATTTATAGCTTTCCTTTCAATCCTTGTGTCATAAAATTGGAAGCCTAAATCTTCTATTTGCTCTTTATATTTTTCTGAAGTTAACTGTGCAGCCACATAAACTTGCCAACCTTTTTTCTTAAAAAAAATTGCTCTTTCAGAAACATGAGTCAAAAAGAAACGATCTTGGGTTGTTAATATAAGCAATCGCATACTTTTCAGCCCCTAGTCAAAATAGAACTCCATATTTTTCTAACTAATAATCTATATGAAGAGTCAAATACAAGGAAAAAAATCGACCCAATAAAGAAATAGGTTAATATATAAAAAACTGCATTAGAAATCCAGCTGACGATATTAAGTGAAGTTGTTTCATAAGTAGTTTCAAATAAATACATTGAAACAAATGTAGTTAATAAAAGTAAAAAAATCTTTTTTGTATATAGAACAATGTACTCAAAAATTTTTTGATTAAAACCATAACTGTATAGAAAATATGGCTTCCAACTATTAACTATTAACACTTGGCTAATCAATACTCCCATTAGAATACCCGTCAACCCCCAAAAATAACCCAATAGAATTGACAAGGAAATATTAAGAAAAGACTCTACAAACGGAGCCCAAATATCTTGAAATAAACCATAGGCCGATAAGAATATGTCACAAGTTCTTGTCATTTGAATAAAAAATATCATGGTCATTATAAGCAAAGGGGATGTAGGCAAAATGTACTTCTCTCCTACCCACAAAATCACGAAATTTTCTGATAAGGAAAGAATCCCTGAACAAATCAAACCTGCAAGAAAAAGTCGAGCAGTAACAATTTGCCAGAAGATGCTCTTGATTAATTTAATGTCACCCTCTGCAACTAAATTTCCTACTCCAGCACTCAATCCTCTAAAAACAGCCTCAACTAACATTAAACAGCCGACCATTAAAATGAAGTAGTTTCCATAAATTGCTACCCACGTCAGTGAAGTAAAACCAAAAATAATTAAAGGAGTTGATTGAAATAAAACATATCCTCCGATCTTGTGAAAAAACAATTGTTTTATTTTTACAAGAATTAAAGGATATTGATCATTCAAATATTTTCCTTTTGATATATTCGTTTCCAACCATGGATATTCTTTATTAACACAATAAACCAAACGAATAGAGTTAATAAGTGCTGCTAAAACTTCCAAACCAATCCACCAAACGTAACCATGAGGAAGTTTCCATATTGCCAACATCTGAATAAGAACTTTTATGACTTTTATACTTTGAGTTTCAATAGTGATCTTGTACTCTTTTTGATCTGCCGATAAAACGATCATCTTGTAATTAACAAAATATCCCAACAAGGCAGCAATCAGAAACGCTATAAATGTCGCATACGCATAAATCAAAGGCACATCGGCTTTAGCAAAAATCCACGGGAAAAATGCCATTAGGACAATTGAACCCGCAATAACAAACAATCCAACCCAACGATAAAACCACCCCTGCAGCGAAACGATATCAATAATTTCTTGCCTATTTTTCTGACTCAATGGTTTATATAGTGCGAAAGCTACTGCCGCACCAATACCAGATTCGGCAAGATTTAAAAACTGTAAGAGATTTTGAGCGGTTGTATTTAAACCAAGTAATTCAGCCCCTAAATAATCCAAAAAAATCTTTCGGGAGAAAAATTGCAAAATCAGATTAATGCAATAGAAGAACAGCGCTACTTTTGCATTCTGGATAACTCGGGCTGTACGGGAGACTTCTGCCATCGCTCTACAACAGGATCTTTATTCGAGGTTTTGAACCTGCTCACGCATCTTTTCAATATTGACTTTCAAAGTCAAAGATGTTTGAGTCATTTCAATGGCCGCCGCTTTACTACCCAATGTGTTGGCTTCACGATTGAGTTCCTGCATCATGAAATCCAATCTTTTACCCACATCTCCACCATTGCTTAGCAATCTTCTGACTTCTTTAACATGCGTTAACAAACGCTTCATCTCTTCATCAACGTCAAGCTTGATGGCGTAGAGAATAACTTCTTGACGAATTCGGTCACTGACTTCTTCACGAGTCAATGCTGAGCGATCAACCAATGTCTTGGATAACGCTTCTTCCAAACGTTCCTCAAGCTTCTTTTGGATGGATGCGATAATCTCAGGAATTTTAGGAGCTAACTCATTGACCGTCTCCTCGATTCGATCACAATAACCATTTAAGACAACGGCCAACGCTTCACCTTCTCGTCTTCTCGCTTCCAAGAAAACTTTCAATGTCTTATTTAATCCTTCTAAAACCTGAATCTCTAACATATCAAAGTCAACACTCTTAGGTTCTAGAATTCCTGGGAAACTCAAAATTTGAGAAACGGTTAAAGGTCTGACATCCGGTTGAATCGTCTCAACTTCTTTTTGAAGAGAAAGCAGATTCGACACAGCTGTTTGGTTTAATGTCTGTTCACAAGCCACTTCCCCAACCCATTGCATACGGCATTCGATCTTGCCGCGAGCAACACTTTTAGCTAACACCGCACGAACGTCACCTTCTAAAAAACGCAATTCTTCAGGTAAACGCATGGCAATTTCCTGATAGCGAGAATTAACGCTTTTCACATCAATCGCAAGTAATCCTAAAAGCGTTTCAATCTGAAGATGGGCAAAGCCCGTCATACTGCAAACAGACACTTGAACCTCTTGATTCAATTCAAAAATAAGATAGGTCGAATTGTAAGGGAAAGGAAAAATATTGGCTCTTTTTCTGATCAAGGCCTTTAAATTTTTAGAACGATCATTAAAATCGTGTGCTCAATTACGCAGCTCCCACGTAGTTTTTACACTTTTGCTTGTATAAGAAAAATGCAAAATATCTACGCTTATAACTTAATAACAATATTGAACTGCGCAAAAATCAAAGCGCTCAGACCGCACCTCAAAGAAACCTCTTTTTTCTATGATGTTCCTTTTGAAGAACTTGATCCCCTCAAGTTGGAAGACGTCATCAAGGTTGCGGGCCTTTATCCCCTACCGTTCTTCTCTTTAAGAACAACCGATAAGAAGTGTTCTCTCGAAGAATCGATGAACATTAAGCACCTGTGGCAAAGTGTTCATTTGGCTAACCACATTCATCAAACCCATCATACTTTAACTGTCGCCTCGACTCTGCAAGGCGCTCATTTGTACACCGATTTTTGTTTGACCAACAAACACTGGGAACTTTTGAAAAGTAAATGCAGAAGTGCCATTTCGGTTGTCTATGATACCTTTAAAAACCCAATAAAAACAATCGATTACCCCCCCCCGAGGTTGAATCCCCCAATCAAATATCGGTTCCTTTGGAAAAACTCTTACGACTAAGACTTTCGGATAAAGTCATTGCCGGTCTTTCCAATATTCCGCATTACCAAATTCGATACCTTAGAGAAGCCTTCATAAAAGAGGGAGATTTTCTTCAAAATGTTTTTGTCCAAAAACGTGCTTTGGACAGAAACAGCATGAACCGTTTTGTGCTTTTCCTAGCGGATTGCTTTTTTGATTTTCAAATTCAGTTAGGTTTAGAACCCGTCCATGCTTTCATTAAAACCGTTGAAGCACTTGAATGCGCTCCGACTTATCTAGCCAATAAATCCGATGATTTCCATCTAAGCGTCAATCTCTACTATTGGTTATGCCTACAAAATAAACTACCGAACTATGAGTGCAGAGTGACTCGACCGGTAGAAGAATCACATTTCCCGGATTCTTTTTTAGCTTTCTATGAATTCAATAGCAAGACACTCCTACCACCCATCCGGGAAATGGGAGAGTTTCCCATTCCTCATTGTTTAGACCTTGAACACCAACGTGTTTTAAACGCCATCAACAATGCGATTCCCAGCCGAGCATCCTTAAGAAAAGTTTTAATTAACTATTTTGGGGGACAGTACAAATGATTTCACTGCTGTCCTTCATTGAACATAAAAAACAAAAGACTGTTGGATCCCATCTTCCCTTTTTTCTGCAACCGATAGAATTGGAAGATTTTTTGGCTGAACATGACACACTAATCAAGCGACTCAAAGTCGCCTACTCGGAAAGCCAAAGTTGGGACTCAAGAATTCTGCCCTCAATACGAGAACTTGCTTTTGTTTGTGGTCACTTGCCTTATAGCGCAAACGGTGTTTTTAGTGAGGCTGACGGTTTATTTAAAGCCGGTATCCTCGCTGCGACGTACGCCATCGAAATCATGGAAAGCACCGTGCAACTTGAGAAAAACATCATGGCGCAACACCTTTTACAAGACAGACTCAAAGCCGTTGCCGCATTAGCAGGGATGTGTGCTTTTCTGGATGTATTTGACCGCAAGATTACCATCGAAGAAAAACTATCCAATCCAGAGTCTTCGTTTTTTCACTTAAATGAAGCTAACCACACAAGTCATTTAGCCTATAAACCGTTGGCTATGCCCTACACCACCTGGATTAAACAAAAGTTAGCTGATAATCCTTTAATTGATTTAGAGCTTCATTGGAATAGCTCGCCACCATGTAATACCAACCGTAAAAACCTAAGACTTTTTTATGCCAGGCATGTTCTTTTGCCGGAAACGCTTTCGTGGTTGGCCGATGCAGGGCAACTTCCTTTGATGGAATTAATGAAGTGCCTAACAATCGAGTCTGACGTAGAAAATGTCCCTTCCTCAGTTATTAAAGCTCGAAACCTTGGGGTTTACCGTGCCTGTCTTTTGGAACGAGAAAGAATAGGCTGCAAACTGGGAGAAATTCTCGCTCCGAATGGCTGGCAAGAAACATTAATACGAATCCTTCGCGCGAGAATTCTCAACGACTGGGAAATAAACGCAAAAGACAGCCCTTTACGAAAAGGCGCCGACGGCCTCTTTTTATTTTGGCCTGATGTCTGCCCTGTTCTGATCGACGACATGAAAAACTTCGGTCTAACCGATTTACCGACGGATCCTGATATTTGGGCCGGATGTTTACTCAATAGCGGAATCACCGTAGCCTCTAAAAATAATGATGCGACCTGTTGGATTGCCGTTACACCCAATGCAAAACCTCGTGAAGCGATCAAATTATCTGACGAATACTTCTTCACAAGCGGCAAGATTCTTCAAGCAAAAACCATTAAGAGAGATTTTGAAACCAAACTATCACTTGATCAATCAAGCGCTCTTTCTCAACTTACCCGTGAAATCCTTGAGTCAAGCAATCAGGCATTTACTCAAAAGCTACCGACAGAAAGTGTTAACACATCTCGTCAAACATTTATCTGGCAACTAAAAGGTATTGATGACTCCGAAGGTTCGAATCCCCCCTTCTCCGCCATTTTTGATTTTATAAACTCTCATCAAAAAGAAATCCCACATCTGTTAATAGATGAAGGTATTTTCTTAACAGAAAGCCTTAATTTCTTAAATGACAATCTGACTTTTGAGCGCTTGGTCACCTCACTATTGACCGCCAACTTAATCTATCAAAACGAACGCGGTGAACCGCTCTGGGTTTCACATACCAATCAGTTTGGAGAGCTGGTGCGTGGCGTCATTCTGAAACCCAATACGTTTGAAATCCATTTAAACGGCAAGCTCTTATCGTTTAAAGAAATCTTTCAAAAGGTTCACGCTCGAGAACCCAATCCGAACTTTTCTTTTTTAAACCGCGAAACTGCGCCCTGTGATCAATTGGCCTTTAATTTTGAGGAGGAGGTGAAATGAGTCATTCTCAAAAGACTTCTCAAACCTTTGATCGCTACGACTGCTGGCGTCCTGCCTATGAAGGCTATGCCCTTTTCGCCTGGACTATCGGGTTTGGCTATGTGACTTGGCTTTATCTCACTCATCGGCTGCCTTTGTCTTGGTGTTCTATTCTTTGGACGCTCACCGCTGCTTTTTTAATTAAACGCTCCTATGAGACCTTGAAAGTTTTAACTGCCAGAGCATCACTATCAGGATCAAAACTCACCTTTATGACTTTTGAAGAGCTTGCCAAAATCATGAAAGGACACCCCAATGATTTATGGCTAGGGATCGGCTTTCGTTGGTGGCCGGAACACTCTCAAAAACTTTATGAATTAATGAAACTGGATTGGACAAAGCTCCTGTTACCCAAGTGGCTTTCTAACCTTCTTTTACCTAATCAAGCCTTGCCGGATGAAGCTGCGGGGTTACCCATCATTCATGGCGTCAGTGACATCGATGAGTCTATATTTCGTCCGCTAAAAAACTTTGAAGGGGGACTCTGCCTTTGCGGAACCACTCAGGCAGGCAAAGGTGTTTATCTGAGTCATCTGGTCGCTCAAGCGATTGCCCGAGGCGATGTCGTCATTGTGATCGATCCTAAACACTCTTCACGCCTTAAAGACAATATTCTTCACGCTTGCAGAGCTTGCGGTCGAGATGATCCTCTCACTTTTCACCCTGCGTTTCCAGACACTGGGGTGAGACTAGACCCCATGCACAGTTTCACAAACGCCACAGAAATTGCTTCGCGTATCCGTCAAGCGTTTCCTCCCAACATGGATGAAAGCTTCGCCAATTTCGCCTGGATGGCTGTAAACGCCATCGCTCAAGGGTTAATCGCATTGGAAATTCGTCCAACGCTACCTTTAATTGCCAAATACATGAAGCTCGGCATTTACGACTTGCTTGAGCCCTTATTAGAAAGACATGCAAGAAACTACGCCCATCATGATTGGCAAAGAAATTACTCCGAATTGCGAGAAAAGGCTGGACGTCCGCCGATGCCTTCAGTCTCCGATAGGCTCATGGTGCTTGTCGCGCTTTATGAAACAGAACTTCATCACCTTGCGCCCGACCCCGCTATTGACGGACTCATTGAAGTATTTCGCCATAATCGGGAACACTACTCAAAAATCACGGCCTCTCTTTTACCGATTCTTTCAATGCTGACAACGGGAAAGTTAGCCGATAGTCTCTCGCCTTCCATCACCGATCCTCATGACACGCGACCCGTGATGAATTTAGAGAAAGTAATCAATGGGGGGCATGTTTTATACATTGGCTTAGATTCCATGCCTAATCCAACCGTTGCGTCGACACTCGCCGGAATTTGGTTGGCAGACCTCGCTAACATTGCCGGACGACGTTACAACTTGGGGCTCTCGGCTCTTAATTCGAAGCGTATCAGCCTCTTTATTGATGAAGTCTCAAACGTCATCAATGTTCCCCTCATTGAAATTCTCAATAAAGGCGCAGAATCAGGCATTCAAACCACCTGCGCAATGCAAACCATTGCCGATCTTGCTCATCGCATGGGAAGTGTGGAAGCCGCGCACGTTGTATTAGGGAACCTTAATAATCTCATTGCGTTGCGAACAAAAGACCAGATGACTCAAAATTTTGTTGTTGAAACGCTTGGCAATACCTATATCGCCAATCAAAGTCTCACTATTAATAATCGGGCCTCCGATAACTTATCTCCTGACTATCACTCCGGACTTTCCCGACAAATGAATACTGAATTAGAACCTATTTTTCCACCGGAATTTCTAGGAAAACTTCCGAATTGTGAAGCTATTGTTCAGGTCTCTGCCGGCTACATCTACAAAACCCGTTGCCCGATTCTTGTCTGTCAGAAAGGTTAATGAATCATGTCTCGTTTTCTTTGGTTAAGTCTGATTTTTTGTGTGGCGATTTCTCTTATTTGGTGGCCGGGGGCCAAAAATGAAGCTTCAATTTTTGAATTGATTGAGCGGGAGCGCTCCTGGCAAATGGAACATTTAGGATTTGATTTAGTCGATAGTATTGATAGCGGTCTTCAATCGATTCAGAGTATTTTATTGACTTCGCCTATTCCGGCCGGAGGTGATTCAACCTTGGCTTATTCCGTTGGAGAGGCCGATCACGAACTTCAAGCCGCCACTCACCGAATTGCCCAACAACCTTATTTTCAGGCCATGTTCGCGCTCATTGTATTGGCCCTCGGGAGAGTTCTTGTTACTGGGCTATTAGGTCTTTCCTTTTTACCTTTGATGCTGGTCGCAGTGCTAGATGCCCTATGCGTTAGAGAAATACGACACGTCAAATTCCGACCATCGAGTTCATTGCAATTTCGTGTTGCGCTTGCTCTATTTTTCGTCATGATTGAACTCATGTTCATTATGAGCTTGGCTCCGATTTGGATTGATCCGTTTTGGATACTGGCCGGATTTATTTTGCTAGCCCTGAGCCTTCACCAAATCACGGCAAACTACTACCGCTAAAAATTCTAGAGCAAGTCTTCTTATACTGAGCACCATTTAGGGACATGAGAGACTGTCCCTGATGGCGCTCATGGATGCGTTTTCTAGGATAATTTATTTCGCTGGAAAACAATTGACTCCATGTGCTTATTAATATTGAGTTTTTCATAAAAATAGGCAAACAAAGCGGACAAAACGAAGGTCAGCATACAAATTATCGGAATACTAAACCTTGTCTCTCCAGTGACATCGTATAGATTAAAGAAATGTTCGCCTGACAATATTTGAATCACCTGAAGAATGCCGGCATGAACCAAATAAATGACAAATGTTAGTCCAGATAAGAATGCAAATGAACGTCTGATCTTAAGTAATGCGAAACCGTAAAAAATAAAGATAGATGCCAAAATAATCAAAGGACTGAGAGGGTCAATCCATGAACGCGGACCTTCTTCAATGCCACAAGTAATTTCTTCAAATCGTAAAAAAGCAATGAGGCACTCTGCACCGACTCCCAAAAGAATATATAGAAGACCTTTCAAATTATTTTGCTTAGCCTTCTTTCTTAAAACATAACCCACCATGAAATATCCAAGATAATTAAAGCAATATCCTGGATTCCAATAAACTAGGGCATCCCCCCCCCAAGCGAACATCCCAGAAAGAATCAATAAACCCCATGCAGTTCTTTCAAAAAACTTATCACCTATTTGATCTTTTAGAAGAATAAGTATCGGCGCAAAAAGGTACAAGCCCACCAACATATACATGTACCAAAGGTGATAAAAAGGTACCCCTTTGAACCAATTTAACAAAGGTTCAAAAAAGACTTCCAATGACAAAACATCTGGTTTTTGAATTAAGAAATGCCCTCCAACGATAAGAATGTTTGAATATAGGTAATAGAGGAAACTGAATAACAATAGTGGCAAGAAAAATTTACGGAGCGATTTCTTGTAAAAGAAGGAAAAATCGGCATTTTTATCATTCGCAAGAATAAAGGCTCCAGAAAGCATGACAAAACAAGGGACAGCGAACCGAGATAAAACGTTCCATAAAGTGCTATTGAAAACGTCATGAAACTCAATCACAACGTACCGTGGGTCGCTAGTCATCGCACCAATAAACTGAGCACTCACATGAATAGCCACTACCGCAAAAGCACAAATAATCCTTAATAAATCGAAATTAGACTCTCGAGAAAAACTCTCATTGACTGTTTGATTAACGTTTTCCATAAAACTTAAAAGTAGAGAATTCACTGTGCGTGGCGAAGAAGTTTACCTACCTAAAAGGTAATAACACTGTTACCTTCAGTACCGGAATCCAACTTATTTATTATCATATCTTTTCTTTTATAAATAAGTAGTTACAACATTCTTTTACACGAAAATAGACCATTAAATTTATAGATTTGCACGAATATTAGATTATTAATACACCATTGCGACATGGTTTTAAGTTTATCAGCGTCTTAACGCTATGAATAAAAAACTTTTTTTCATACATCAACTCATGCAAATATGCTCTATTCTGACGATTACAATGGGTAGCGCAGACAACTTTCTTGTACGTTTTGCTCAGATCACAAGTCAGTAAAAAAGCTGACAAGCCCCTGTCGACCTATAAAAGCTCTAGTCGACAGGAGAATAATAGGTGAGGTTATTTCAGAATCGCCGTATGTCTCTTAAGCATACTCTCCACTGCCTCACGATTGATTAGATGTTTAGGATCTAAAACATCGTCAAGAACAGAATCAGGCAACACATGAAGGATTTTCGCCGCTTGAATGATGGAAAGATCTTCACTTGATGCTTTATTTAATACTTTTTCCCGATCCTCTTTATCAACGAAATAATCCAAGGCATGAACCAAAGCTAATGATGATTGAGCTTGTTTTAAACATCTTTCAGGATAAGCTGTAATACCTTGAATAACCTTCTCACCAAACACATGGAGAGTTCGTGTTAGAAGTTCTGTGGAATCCATAAAAGTTCTTAACGCCAAGCTTGAAGTGGGCGTAGTACCGAGCCAACCTGAGTGAACACTTAATGTAGCAGCCCAACTATTTGAGAGAACATTGTCTGCTACCAACATGGCGAGTTCGGCAACCGTTGGATTCACTTTTCCAGGCATAATGGAAGAACCAGGAGCAACGGCTGGGAAAGCAATTTCACGGATACCTCCTCTGGGACCTGAACACATCAGTCCCAGATCATGACCGGTACGCCAAAGTACAAGTGCAATAGCCTGCAAATGAGCGTGTGCTAAGACTAAATTATGTGCGCCATCTAACGCTAAAAAGGCGTTATGTGGTTCCTCGAATTTGATACCAGAAATTCGGCTTAAAGCCTCATTAGCTTTGATCTGAAAGGCACGTGTGCTTCCAAGTCCGGTTCCTGCTTCCCCCAAACCCAATGCAGAAACTTTCCACAAACTCCTTTCGGTTGATAAGCGACCAAGAGCTTCCTTCATTGTACAGGCATACCCCTCAAACTCATCACCTAAGCAAACCGGAAGACCATCTCTGAGACTTGCTCGCGATGTTTTAACAACATCATTGAATTCCTGAGCTTTCGTTTTCATCAAGTCGATAAAATCGAAACCTGCCTCTAATAAAGGTTCAATTGCTTTAGCCACAGTCAACACTTTCACGGTGGCCGTCACATCTGCATCAGCTTGATTAGTCAAAATATCTTCGAAGGTAAGCGTTTTAGACTGTTTAGATGCTTCTCGCACAATAAGTTCAGCCACGGCTAAATTTAAAGGCGCACACAAGTTTCGATTGATATTAATTGGACAATCAACCGCTTTTATATTCTGCCGAAGTGACTGACACACGGATTCAATGAGTCTTGCCTTATCTTGTGAAATAGCACCTACTTCACCGTTTGCAGCGGCGCATGCCTCCTTAACTATTAACGCGGATTCCAACAATAAGGGATAATGATTCAATGTGCGCTTACCGGACTTCAGCAAATGCTGAAGTTTGACAATCACATCTTCATTGGACTTCTTTTCTTGACTCATCTCAATACCTTTCTTCACCTAATAAACCGCTATTAACCCAGATTTTGTCGATGAATTAGTGCAATAGTTGTACAACTATCAATGACAACAGGCAAAAAACAATGGGGTTAATAAGTCAGTCGAAGCCGACTTTATCAACACCCCCTTTGTTATGACCAATTTGTTTTAGGTTTTAATTTTTTTGCCACACAGTCACTGAGATACGAGTTAATCAGCGTTTGATAAGGAATATTCAACTCAAGTGACAATTTTTTGAAGTAGTCTATGTTCGCCCTGTCTAAACGAATTGTGATTAATCCCTTGGTTTTATCCGTGTACGGATTCTTAATAGCTTTTGAAAAATCATATTCTTCACGCATAATTTTTCTCCTTGTAGGAACTCGTTTCTTTCTTCGTCGCCTTTCTCGCAGAAATAATTCGGACTTGCTCACCTTCTTCACGGTAGCAATGACAAACAACTAATAGCCGTAGTTCTCTGCTAACTCCCATTAAGATAAACCTGTCCTCATTGTCTGAATGGTCGGGATCAAAAATAAACAAAGCATTCTCGTCTTCAAAAACAGTTTGAGCTTCTTGAAAACTCACACCATGTTTTAAAACGTTTATTTTGTTCTTTTCCTCATCCCAAACAAAAGAAAGCATTTAAATTCCTCTTTAATTTGTGTATTTATATTGTACATATAAAATATGTATAAGTCAGGTATTTTTAATGTGTTGAAATTATGACCAAAAGTTGAAAGTTTTCACTCATTTGAACATATCAGAATATTGAACAAGCACAACATCGTTCCTTCTCTTTGCCTCTTCAATGCATTGCTCAGTGAACCCATTCTTTGAGAACAAATAAAAAATCGTTTCTGTAAAGGAAAAGAAATTTTTCTTTGCTATCAAATGATTTAAAACACCTCGATCGATTCTCTCATTTCGCCATTTGCATTCAGCCAACAGACCTTTATGTTTACTTTCGGCCCCCACGATATCGACTTCCACTGACTCCTTGGTTTTGGAGTCTGTTCCCCACCAACGTTGTAAATCAGAAAAGGCCACCTCTGAGCTACCTTTTAACAAAGCTTTCCACAAATACTGTTTACAAATTTCTTCGAAAACAGGACCCATGTATTCGTCCAAATGTTGAGCAATTCTGTCATACGCAATATTTGTGACTCTTCTTTCTATCAATGATCGGTTAGGAGCAATGAATCGAAACCAAAACCGAAACATGGGGTCATGAATGCTATAAAGCGTTTTGCGACCACTTTCCTTTTGACCAAAGGGGACTTCCTTCTTAATCAATCCAAGGCCAATGAGATTGTTTAAATATGAAGAGCAAATTGCGGAACTTTCACCCACCTTGGATGAAATTTCTGACATTCTTGAAGCGCCGGAAGCGATGGCCATTAAAATGGCGTTATAAGTAGAAACATCTCTAACTTCCTGTTTTAAAAGATTTTCTGGCTCATCAAAAAATGATGAGGCCGGATTTAAAAAAGTTCTTTTTATATTTTCCTCAACGCTTAGTTTGTTGTTAATTTGCTGCAAATATTGAGGCGTTCCTCCAACCATCCCGTAGAGCATGACTTGATCCACTTTGTTAAAAGAAGACAAAAATTTTGAGGCATCCTCAAAATCAAACGGATCTATCCTCATTTGCGCAGTCCGGCGACCAAATAAAGGCGCTTTATAAGCCAACACTTCATCCTGCATATAGGCCATCGATGATCCACAGAGAATCAACATTAATTTTGTGGTGGATTTATATTGATCGATTAACATTTGAAGCGTTGAGGCCAAGCTCTTATCGCTTTTGGCGACATAGGGATATTCGTCAATCGCCAATATCAGCCTTTCTTTTTCAGCCCTTTTAAACACATACTCTAAAGCGGCTTGGAAGTTCAGAAACGACAGTGGGAATGAGTCAGACCCCGTTTGGAAAATGCTCTGCGTTAAATTTTCCAAATTTTGCTTGGCATTACTTTCTATCCCCATGAAATAAATAGCATTTTTTTGCTCTAAAAATCGACTGATTAACGCTGTTTTACCTACGCGTCGACGACCATATAGCACCACAAACTCAAACTGATCGGAGTCATACAAACTATTGAGCTCTTTAAGTTCTTTTTCTCGTCCAATAAACATCTGTTCCTCCCCTGTTTAACGAATTTATGTCTATTATAAATTAGTAAATCGTAAATTAGTAATTTATTCTTTACTAATTAACCTATCATCTTCTCATCTACCTAAAATCGATTGATGCTTTCCAAGGTTCTTGGGCCATTTCCCTGACTTCACAGCTCATAAAGGATTATTTTTTTGACAATTATCAAAAAAGCGAGAAATTGGCCGAACTTGTCGTCTGAAAAGCCCCGTTGACAAAGATTTTGGAAAACGAATGAGTCCGTGCTTCTTTATTCAGAAATTTGCCCGACATTTAGGCACTTACGGACTGAAAACCAGACTTGCCAGACCCCTTCGTCTTCATGCACGATAACGCCCCTGCGCCGTCATACGCTTTTGTGTATGCGGCACTTTTCTAAAAAGTAATGAAAGGATTTACGAATGCGAAAACATCTCCCTTTACTCCTTGTTCTGGGTCTTGCTTCTTCAGCTGCGCTCGCTGCTCAAACGGGCAGTGAATTTTCTCAACTCTACGACATGGTCTACAAGTGGGCAACCGGTTATTTGGGTCGCGCCATTGCTTTGATCTTCTTGCTTGTGGGTTTGGGCGTTGGCATCATCCGCGGCTCCATCATGGGCGCTGTGGGGTGCGTAGCCGCTGCCATGTGTCTTTTGGTGGCTCCGAGCGTTGTTGAAGGCATTTTGACAGCTCTCATCTAAGGAGAAATTTTCATGAGTTCGCGCCGAAACGACATGGGATTGGTACCAGTTCCGCGGGAATTGGATGCCAACGCCAAAATCTTTATTTGGGATTTTGATGTGGCGGCTCTTTTTGTCTTTGGTTTTGCAATCGGCATTATGGTGGGGAGTTTGATAGTGGGAGCTATTCTGGGGGTTCTCTTCTCTAAGGCCTGGAGCAAAATCCGTCATGGACGAGCCAAAGGTTTCGGGATTCATACGCTTTACTGGTATTTGCCCAGCAAACCTTTTCGCCGCTCACCCGAATCGTTTCGGCGCAACTTCATGGGATAAGAAAGGTTTTAAAAACCATGAACGCCTACGAACTCATTTCTTCTGATTTGGCTGCAAGATTGGGGCTCAAGCGTCTCACGCTTGCCGTTTTAGCAACATCTTTACTTTGCAATACTTTTTTAGCCGCAGGACTTTTATTGAAAAAAGACGTTGTCTCAACCGTATTGGTTCCGGTCGGAATCAATGAAGTGACGCATCCGATCACTGTGGCTCAAGCGCATATCGATGAAGAGTATTTGTCACTTGTCACACGAGACATTTTGTCTTTAGCGCTCAATGTCACACCGATCAATGTTGACCACAACCGCCTTTTGCTCTTAAAGCATGCCGCGCCTTCTGCCTTCGGTGAAATCGATGAGATGCTTAAACGACAAGCCGATGAAATGAAGCGCCTTCATGCGAGCAGTTTTTTCGCGATTGAATCCATGGATATCAATTCCAATCAATTAACGGTTAAAGCCAATGGGATTCGTCAACACTTTATCGGTAAAACAGAAACACTCAGGCAAAAAGCTACGATTACCGTGAAGTTTTCATTGGTCGCAGGCCGCCTGCACCTTCTTTCTCTTTCTGATTCAGAGTCAAACGATAAACCAATCTCAAACTCTGACTCTTCTCTTTAACGTATTCCGATTAACCATGAAAATACTTCAGACTTTATGTCTTGCGGGCTCTTTTTGCGCTTTGATTCCGCTCACCGGTGTTGCCGGGATGGCACCGGACTATGCAGAAGATTTCGACTCTTCCGTTCAGGAAGCCTTTGAATCAGTAGCTCGCCCTCAAGCAAAAGCCCAAAGCACACCCGCTTACTCCGTTAGCCTTAGCGGACCCAACCGTATTGCGGTTGAGGGCAAAAAGATCATTAACGCCATCTACGACAATACTCAACTTGAGGTTCAGACAGACGCCCTGACGGGACAAATATTTGTTTTCCCTAAAAGTGAAGTCGCAAGCGCCCTTTTTCTAACGACCGATGACAAAAGCACCTACGCGCTGACACTTTTACCTCAAAATACCCGAAGCCAAGAAATCGTCTTAAAGAGCATCGAAAAACAGAAAAAGACCAACGTGCCTTATAAGCAGAAAACGTTTGCCGAGTCCATTGAAGCCTCTCCTGACTTTGAAGCAAAAGTCACACGATTAATCCGTGCATTGGCGCGAGATGAAGTTCCTGAAGGTTTTCACGCAAGCAATCGCTGCGGAGCGTTTTGCGTAAAAAGTCTTACCTCTGAGACGCTTGCCGCCCGTGTTTTAACTCACAAAAACACTTCCGGACAGTTTGTCACGCTTGAAGAAAAACTCTTTTATCAAAAAGGGGTTTTAGCGGTTGCCATTACCAAGGCGAATTTGGCACCCAATGAGTCCACCCGTGTTTATATCGTCTCCAATCTTGAGGCAGGAGTTGTCTCATGAGAAATCTTCACATCCGCCTTCGTCAGTGGGTTCTTTTAGCCTCGATCGTGACGGCTCTGGTGACCTTTGCCATTGTGGTCGCGTTCTTTTCTCAGGATAAAGGCCAAAAGAAAAGTCCAGCCCCTTCCACCACGATTCATTTGCAAAATGATTCATTCAATGAAGAGCACTTTGTCACCACTTATGGTGCCAAGGTCACGGCGCTTGAAAAGGAAATGGCCGCACTTTCCGCACAAATGAAACGAGAGGATGAGCGTAAAAAACGAGAAAAGCAATACGCCACAAAAGAAGAGCAATTCAACGCCGCTTTTGATACCGTGGCAAGCGAACAAATGGGCACTCTCACCCCTCAAACGCCTAGTCACAGTCTTTCGGTTCCCGGCAATAATCGAGGCCGTCCAAACGATGTGTCTCGTATTGTCATTAAAAAAGTGAGCGACCCCACTTCCATTGAAAGTCCGGCCACCAATAAAAATGACGACATCGCGAAAAACCGGACAAGAGAGAAAAAGGCTGATGATATTCTCATCACAGGAAGCTTTGCTCGGGCTCGGCTATTAAATGGTGTTGAAGCTCCGAGCGGCGGTCAAGCCAACGGCAATCCCGTGCCGATGCTCCTTGAAATCAAAGATCCCGCGTTTTTGCCCAACCGTTACCGCTCGGATATCAAACGCTGCATGGTCACAGCTAACGCCACAGGGGACTTAAGTTCAGAGCGCGTTTTAGTGCGCCTTGATCGGATGAGCTGTATCACCCGATCAAAGGGCGCCATTGATGTCAAAGTCACCGGCTACGTCACAGGCGAAGACGGTAAAACCGGCTTAAAAGCTCGTGTCGTCACGCGCTCAGGCCAAGCCATCGCCAATGCTCTCTTGGTCGGTACCTTATCGGGCTTAGGTGAAGCGGTGAGCCTTGCGGCGCAAGACTCAAGCACCAATTTCGCAGGAACCGTCACTAATTCCGTCAACAACCCCTGGCGCGCGGGCCTGGGCGAAGGCATGCAAGATGCTCTGGATCGGGTGGCTGACTATTACCTGAAGCTAGCCGACAAGATTTTCCCTGTTTTGGAAGTCGATGCCGGTCGCGATGTGGACATTGTCATCACGCAAAGCGCGTCCATTGTCACCGAAAAATCCTTTTTCTAATAAAGCTTTTCTTTTATGAAACACGCATTGATTGCAACCTTATTGAGTATCGCCATGAATTTTTCCATCACTGAAGCTCTCGCACTTGGTCAAAACGAGCCTTACGCCCAACGATTTCAAGAAACCTCTTTAAACAAAAAAGATCAAAAAGTATTGGCAACGTTGCAAAGAGCCTACCCAAAAAACCGAATTCGCTTAGCTCGAGAAACAGCTGTGCCAGGATTTTATGAAGTGATTTTGGGAGAAGGGGTGAGTTATGTTTTCATCACCCCAGAAACGCTTAAGAATTTGGACCAAATTTCAGAGAAAAATCGGGATCACTATTTCCGCCATTGGCTCTTTGGGGGCGTTTTCTATGACATGGAAACTCAAACGGATTTGACGGCTCCTTTGAAAAAGCTTGCCCAAATGATTGATGTGCAGAAACTTCCTATTGAGAACGCCATCACGCGCGAAAAAGGCAGCGCATCAAACACGCTTTACGTATTTACCGATCCCCGTTGTCCGTTCTGCAAAAAACTTGAAACAGAAATTGTCCAATTGGATAACGTGCGTATTCACACATTCTTGACGCCGCTTACCTCTCTGCATCCTGATGCCAAGGAAATCTCCGCTCGCATTTTGTGCGCTCAAAACAAAGTTGAGGCTTTTGAAGAGGTGATGCTTCGCGACAAGGAACCAAAAAACGAAGCTCAATGCCAGACAACGCTTACAGAAAACGAAAAGCTTATGAGCGAACTCGGCATTAAAGGAACGCCCACCCTCTTTTTTGAAAATGGTGAGCGTGTAACGGGATTTCTCTCCGCCCAAGCGATTAAAGAGAAATTCAAAAACATTGAAAACATGAAAAAAGCCATCAAGGAGAGAATCGATGAGTAAGTACCGTTCTCTTTCACTTGTTCTGATTTTGTCTGGATTACTCACCGGATGCGGTTCGATCACGGGGCTTCAGGACGCTGAATCCAACTTTGCCTGCTCCGTGGATATGACGCCGCGCTGTGCGTCTTTATCCGCTGTCCATGATTCTCTTGATAAAGAAGAGTATCAAAAGGAATCTTCCGTTCAAGCGCAACCCGTGACGACCGATGGTCAACGGATTGATCGTCTGATTCTGGAGACACCGTTGATGACGCCTAAACGCGCGCCGGAAGAGATTCTTCGCGTTTGGATTGCCCCTTACATTGATACCGATGGCGATCTTCACGCCGAACACGTGATCTTTACGACCGTTCGGCGTGCACGTTGGGCACCGGAGACACTGGACATAACACCGATTAAAGAAAATGCCGACCGAATGATTACTCCGCTTCAGGGCAATGCATCATGAAATTCACGCGTCCCTTTAAAAAGCTCTTTTCACCTGAAGCGTTAAAGAGCAACCTTCTCGTTGAAGAGCCAGATCTTTTAGTAGCTAGAGGCAAAGGTTTTGTCATTGACCGTCTGGGATCGCTTTTACCCTATGGGCACGAAGTGGAAGCAGGGTTATTTACGATCATGGATGACAAGCACCTTGCGATCGAATCGATCGGCTACACGCTTGAAGTCGCCCCACAAACCGGCGCAACTGTCGAGATGGCCTCGCAATTAACCTCTCTTTTTTCAACCGATTTGCCGACGTCAACCGGCATTCAGGTGACACTTTTCGCCGAACCCGACATCGAGTGGGCCACCAACGCCTATGAGGCAAGCCGTACTCCAGCCTTTCTTGCCCCAGTCGAAAAGAAAGAAACCGTTAAAACACTCTCGCATCTTGCTCATGAGCGGGTTCGGTATTTAAAAAAGGGCATCTCTCACCCCCTATCCAGAGGCAGTCATTTCCGAGTAAGGCACTTTCGGGCTTGGGTTTCTGTTGCCATTCCTTTAGGTGACAAAGAGCTCTTTGTCGCTATTGAAAAAGCCAAGAAGGAGCGCGATCGTCATATCACGCTTTTAAAGTCACAGTACCTCTATAGCCATACGTGGAATTCACTTGACCTGTACCGGACAGTCAGAGCCATTCTGAATGCTCAAAAAAGTCCTGAGGAACTTAAAACAAAGGCAAAACCCAACGCCTTGGATTCGCTTTCCCATGGTTTAATCAATGCGGATACACGTGCTGTCATTAAAGAAGATGGTGTTGAATTATCTTCTTCTGGCAAAGAACCCGTGCTTTTAACAGGACTTTCTGTCTCAGGTTACCCAAGCGACTATGCGCTTGCGCTCACCTCTCGCTTTATCGGCCACAAAGCACAAGACATCCCCTGTCCTTTTTTAGTCACTTGCGCTGTGAGCATGCCTGACTTTGAAAAAACACGCTCCAAAGCCAACATTATGGCGGCTCGCTCGAAACAAATTGCCGATAGTGAACTCGCTCGTTATTTGCCCTACTTGAAAAAACGAGAGCGTGACTATGACATTGTGACAGAGGAATACGCGGAAAACGGCGGCCTTTGTAAGATCACGCATCAAGTGCTCCTTCTTGCTCCCGAGAAATGTGCAGAAGAATGTATTGAAGCCACTGTTTCAGTCTTTAAAGAGGCGCATCTTGATCTGACACGCGATACGCGCATGCATTGGCAAAGCTTGATGGTAAGCCTTCCGATGACAATGGGGCCGCTTCTCGCCAAAGACTTGGAAGTCGCTCAAAGACAAAGCACGAAAACCATCACCAACGCGGCAAACTTCTCACCCTTTTTAGCCGAGTTTCAAGGAACGGGACCACGAAATGGCGAAGAGTCTCTCACCCCTCTTTTACTTTTAACCGGTCAGCACGGACAAATCACCCCGGTCGATCCTTTTGCCAGTTCCGGCAACTACAACGCCATCATTGTGGGAACATCAGGCGCGGGCAAAAGCGCGCTCACCAATGACCTCATAACCGGAAATTTAGGGACCGGAGGTAAAACCTATGTGATTGACGTCGGTGCTTCTTACAAAAAACTTTGTCAATTGCTCAAAGGCCAATGGATTGAATACGGGCATGACACCCACCTTGTGATCAATCCCTTTGAATTGGTTCGAGACATTAAAGAAGACATGGGCTTTTTGCTGCCGATTTTGGTGGAAATGGTCTCTCCCAATGAGGGCTTGTCAGACTTTGCTCAAAGCGTTCTTCAAGCGCATGCGATTTTTTGTTTGAAAAAAGCCAAAGAAAATAATACGGTTGCCACCGTCACTGATCTGGTCAATAGTCTCTCGAGAGGACTTGTCAATCCTGAGAAAAGCTCAACGCCTGACCGCCGTGTCACCGATTTGGCTGTTCAACTTTCTCCTTTTGCCAGAGACGGTGCCTATGGACGACACTTTGACGGTCGCTCCACCGTTAACTTCAATAATGACTTTATCGTTCTTGAGTTGGAAGGTCTAAAGGGTAGAAAAACCCTTCAAAGCGTTGTGCTTCTCTGCCTCATCTTTTTGATTACACAGGATCTGACCACAGGCGACAAACACACTCGAAAGATGGTGGTCATTGATGAAGCTTGGGATCTTTTAAGCCATAAACACGCCGGTAACTTTATTCAAAACGGCTACCGGCGTGCTCGTAAGCAAAACGCCTCATTCATCACAATCACCCAGTCTTTTGCGGACTACTACCAAAATGATACGGCGCGTGCCGCCTTGGAAAACGCGGACATTCGGTTTGTGCTTCGCCAAAAAGAAGAATCGCTTCGCTTTATGGAAAGCCAAAAGAAAGTGGCCTTCAGTCCCTGGGAGATGAACGCGATTAAAAATATCCGCATGCGTGAAGGCGAGTATTCGGAATGCCTCTTTTCAACACCGGATACGGTACCGGCACTCTTACAAATCCGATTTGATCCCTTTTCCAGGCTCTTGTATTCAAGTCGTGCGACCGATGTCGCCCGCATTGAAGCGCTTATGCAAAAAGGCTTTGGCGTCACGGAGGCTATCTCTTCGATTTTAGAAAATGAAAGGACTTAATGATGGAGGCAGATTTTGTGATTGATAACCTCGCCTCGCCCGGCACGCAATGGTATGCCGTAAAGGATCCGTATGAGTCGGAATTAGCCGGGCAACCACGCCTAAAGCGTTCAACCGTAACTCGTGAAGAAAGGAACAAGGAAAGACGTCGGGTAAGGGCGGAACAAAAAGAGTCGCCTTACCTTCAAGTAAGTCTTCAACACAACAAAGCCTATCAAAAGAAATTGAAAGCGATTTTGAAATGATCTCAAAAGAATTTTTAACTCGATATTCAAAAAACGTTTCTCTGGTTTTATCGATGACCGCCTTGGTAATGGCCGCAACTACATTGGTTTTCTTGTTTAAGAACCAAAACTCAACCGTTATTGCGACAGCGGACATTCAAGCGGTGATGGATGCTCAAAAACTCGTTTGGGTTAAACGGATGAAAGCGGGAGAAGGAACACAAGTTCTCAATGATTCACGAGACTTTCAAAGAAAACTTGAACAGGTTTTAGCCCGCATTGCTCAGGATGGCAATGCCGTAATTCTGGATAAAAATGCTTTAGTGGCCGGGGTTGATGTCACCGATCTCACAGAGGTCATTATGAATGAGTTGAACCTTTCTGCCTCAGAGACTCTGCGTCTTCGCCAAAGCCTTGAAAACGAACTTTTTTCAGACTTTCCCACGATGAGAAAGGATCGCCCCTAAATGAAAGAGAACGCTTTGCGCCTTGCTCTCAGCCTTTTTGAGTTGGCTAAACGCTATTGCTTCATCCTTTTGGGGTTGGGACTGGCTTTGATGTTATTCACGAGCCGCTACCAGTTTGCGATCAACGTCACCGACAGCCTCCCCGGAACCGTCTTTCTTATTGATAAAAAGGATAAGGCGGTGTCTCGGGGTCGTTATGTAGCTTTCCGCTGGAAAGGCGCCGCCCCCATTCCGGATGGCATCACCGTCATTAAGCGAGTGGCCGGTATTGAAGAAGATCAGGTAACGATCATCAACCGTACGGTCTTCATTAACGGCCAAAAGGTGGGTGTGGCGAAGACTCACTCCCGAAGCGGTCAGCCTTTAATGGCCACATCGGACACGATCATACCCCACGGCTATTTTTACGCTTCAGCTGACCACGTGGATAGTTTCGATAGCCGCTACGCCAAACCCGGCCTTATCTCAACAAGCACCGTTCGGGGCCGTGCCATTCTTCTTTGGTAAGAAAGACTGACCGATGAAAATCCCCTCTTTCTTACTCGCTTTGTGTCTAAGTCTCTGTACTTTCCCTGCTTTAAGTACGGAGATAGCGGCTTTGGGACCCGTGTACCCGGTCATTGAACCGGATCTTCTGGCCTTGATTAAGCAGTACGCCGCTGAAGAATCAGCCAATAGTGCTTCTCGTCTTAATCAACAAAAAGACCGGCTTAAACAGTGGGCTAAAGAACCAATCGGGCAGACACTGTCAGAAGCCACTGAAGTCAAACGCTACCGGTTTGAAAGTTCTCTAGAAGCAAAGTCTTTTCTGGGGGAGAACTTCCGGCGCGAGTGGCTTTTCATTGATGCGAGTCGTCCACAGCATTTAGCTCTAGCTCAGGCTTTTTATCAAGACAAGAAAGGTGTTCGCCGCGTGGTTTTAGTGTCAGGTTCAGTTGATAAGGCACAGAAGAAACTTCAGCAAAGGGTTTGGTTTGATCAGGCCGGTTCTTTGACTAAACGACTGCGCATCGAAGCCCTCCCCGCTTTTGTGATCATGGATGCCACTGGCATTACTGTCACACAAGCACCGGTCAATGACTTCCTAAAAGGAAAGGACTTTCAATGAAACAACTGATGGTTCTTTTCCTATCCCTTATTTTGGTTAAAGGGACGGCATGGGCCGCCTGTTATGGCAAGATCACCAATCCGGTCACAGACGTCTGTTGGGAATGCGTCTTTCCCATCACGGTCGGCTCAAACACAAGCCTAATCAGTGGCTCTGGCTTTGCCGATGTCACAACCGACGCGGATTCTATGTGCAGCTGTGTGACAAACGGTTCTGTGACCATAGGCATGAATCTGGGCTTTTGGGAGCCGATCCGCACCATTGAAATTGTGCGAGAACCCTTCTGCTTTCCGTCATTAGGGGGTCTAACGATGGGCGGACGATTCACCGCTCCGGCGCACGGTCGCACGCCCAATCCTAAAAAGCGCGGACACCGAACAAGCTTTTACCAAGTGCATTGGTATCACACGCCTTGGCTTTATCTTTTGGAAGTTCTCTTTGACACAAAGTGTCTGGAAGCCTCCCCTTGGGACGTGGCTTACATGACTGAACTCGATCCCCTGTGGGATGACTCGATGAGTTCTTTCTTGTTAAACCCGGATGTCACCCTCTTTTCTAATCCGATCGCGGTGGGCGCCTGCAGTTTGGACTGTGTCTCGGCCACGATTGATCTGCCGATTAATTCGCTTTATTGGTGCGCGGGTTGCGCGGGAAGCCTTTTCCCGCTCACAGGCTGGGTTAATGCCCACATCACCGATGAGCAGGCATTCAGCCTCTTAACCCAACGCTTCACATTGAAATTGCACCGAGAAGGACTCTTGTGGCGTCAGTGGGGAAAAGACGGTCAATGCGGACCTCAGCTTGAACTCCTAATGAGTAAGGACGTTTACCGCACACAGATGGTGTGGCCTTCCCGCCAAACCCAGGGTACCTGCTGCCGTCCTTTTGGCGCAGCCACCGCCATGGATGCGTTGGGCGGTACAACGCCGCCTGTGCGAGGGGAGGACGCCGCGCTACTTATTTGGCGCCGTCGCGACTGCTGCCAAGGCATGAGTTTAGGAGGATCATAATGAAACGCTTCCTTATGACTCTTGCTTTCCTATTGCCTTTAAATACATCCGCCCTAACACCGGGCGAGGTGCAAGCCATTGTCCAGCAAGCACAGGAATCCGTACCGACTCTGCCTCAAACTCAAGAGGAAGACATTGCCATAGCGGTTGCCGTCTCGCTTTCTATGCCCCGTGCCTCATTGCTGAAATTGGGACAAGATGCCCGGGATGCCGGTTTAACCCTGACTTTTAGAGGCGTCGGCACGGAAATAAAAAACAAACCCGATGAAAAACCACAAACTGTAGCCCAACGCTACGGCAAGGGACTCTTTGCCCGTCACATGGAGGACTTTAAATTCCTCACGGATGCCGGCACCAACGTTCAGATTGATCCGGTTTTATTTGCTCGCCACAACATCACCGATGTACCCCGTGTCATGGTTGTTCCTGTTTGCCGTTCGGCTTGCGAACGCACTCAAGCGATCCTGGTGGCCAGAGGCGATGTGAGTCTTCGCTATGCGTTGGACGCTCTTTTTAAAGACGTCACTAACCGATTTAAAACAGAGCCTGAAAACAAACAACTTCTGAAAGCTAAGAGCCTTCTTGAGGAGAAGCTTCTGCAGTTAGGAGATCGAGAATGATGAAACCCTTGTTCTCAAAAGCCCTACTGGCTTCTTGTCTGTTGGTGATTTCTCCATTTTGCCCGGCCAAAGATGTGACGGTCAACGAAGCCGCCTTGGCCGCTCAGTCCGTTCCCCGCCCCAATTACGGTTCTATTGTCACCAACGACAAACGAAACGATGTCATCAGTAAAGACTTCGTTGGAGATACGTCTGATCTCTCCAACCTTCGTGATAAACATGGCATGGGCGATCTTTTTACCCCCGGCTCTAACAAGGCCAATGGTTGTTTGAGCAAGAACGATCCAGAGTGTTTGGCCGTGCAACTTGTTTATCAAGGCGGTGCTAATAAGCCGGAGTTGGATGAGTCTGAGAAAAACGAAATCATGGGAGACTATGAGGACACGATTGGTAACGCCGACTCCATCATTGGCGATGCAGATTCTATCGTAAGTTCCGAAACCCATTGCGAAACGGTTGAAACCGTCATTCCCGGCGTTTCCCAGATTGAAGTCTGTGATGAAGCAACGGGCGGAGTGACTACCGGCACCTGTTCAGAGGGCTGGACAATGGAAATGGGCACCCGTGAACTCTACCGCTGCCACACAGGATTCGTTTCTTCCGAACAAACTTGCTCGATTGAACGGGAAGTGCGCTCTCACGTTGAAAACCGTTACTCGTGCGTTAAAGACGATGGCGAAACCGCGCAGTCCTCTTGCACCGTACCGGTCACCGTTGATGTAAAGAAAACCTATCCCTACACCTGTCGGATTGAAACCAAACCGGCCACGACTGAAACCTGTATTAAGACGCTCAACGTCAGCGTCATTCGTGCGTGTTCCGATGACCAAGACGCCACGGTCAGTCTTAAAGACTTCAAGGAAGTGGGCTATAGCGCAAGCGGATCCTACCTCACGGCCAATGTGGGCTATGCGTGCTCAGAGGATATGAAAGTGACGGTGAAGTTCGGTCCCCGAACGATGGGCACCTTTACCGAAGCCCCCTCTTCTTTTACGAAGACTTATCGAATTGAATTTATTTGCTCTATCAAAATCATTCAAAAGGACGGGCACGACTACTACGAAGTCACCATCACCAATACGGATAAAGGCAAGGGAACAAAAACTGTTTCAGTAACCTTACCCATTTTCAAGCCTTATCCTCAGATCACCGATCACTGGGAGAGCGTATGCCGATAGTGCTTTTCCTTTTGCTCGGTATTGTCTCTTCCACCTCTTGGGCCGCTTGTGAAGTAACCAAGGAAACCTGTCTGCAAGGCCCAGAGACCCGAATCATCGGCGGGGAAGAAATCTATCGGGAATGTTGGCAGTGGGAAACCGTTTCCGAATGTGAGTCAGGCGGTTCCATTAATTACTGTGAACCTTTAGAAAGTCTCTCTTCTTGCCAACAAACAGAAACCAACTGCCTGGAGTCTTCCAAACCCGGAGTTTGTGAAGTTCGGGAGAATGCGTACAGTTGCGAAGCACCTTTAGGTGAAGTGCCGGAAGGCATTACTGAGCTGCCCATTAAAACGGAAGTCAACGACCGTTTTGAGACAGATAAGTATTGTGAAGCGGCAACCAATGCGGCTTGCTCTCAAACCCAAATGATCTGCACAGCGCCGGATGAAACGCGCGTGGTCGATGGCGTTGAAGTGACGCTGCCCTGTTGGGAGCGGGAATTTAACTTCTCCTGCGTGATCCGACCGGAAAATCCTTCGTGCTCCTACCTGCAGGAAGCCGGTTGCAAACCGAGCACTGATAACAAGAAAGCGGAAACGCTTTCCTATGATTGTCGGGAAGAAGTTGCTTTCAAACCCCATGAGGACATTCAGTTTGTTGAAAAGCTTAATATCCTTGATGGTGTCACGATTACCTCTAACACCTGTAGTGACAGTTGTGAGGAAAAGGAAAGTGCCTGCGAAGTCACCCATCCCATTTTTACCGAGGTTTGTCTCAAAGAAAATAAGGTCCAGCTCTGCGAGACGGGTGAAAAGAAAACCTGTGAAGCTTTAACTGATAAGGGATGCTCACTCAAAGAAGAAGCTGAGGACAGTGCTTTGTACTCATGCTCAACTTCGATTGCTCCCCTTCCTTCCCATATTGAGTGGACCGGAAGCGAAGAAGTCATCACCGGGATGACGGAAGAATCCAACTGCCCATTTGATGCTGACAATTTAAGCAAAAAGATCGAAGAACGTGCGTCTTGCTCTATTTCTAACAAAGTCTGTACCGAAGGGCCCGAAACCCGCATTGTGAATGGACAACCTGTCTATAAGGATTGCTGGCGCTATGAAGTCCAATATTCCTGCTCTGATGACGGTACATCGGTAAATACCTGTGAGGAATTGAGCAGTAACCCCAAGTGCGAGCTCATTGAAAAGAAATGCCTGGCAGGCAATGAAAGCCAATGTTCCTTTTGGACTTCCACCTATAAGTGTGAAGAAACGCCTGATCAGGTTATTGAGGAAGAGGTTTGTTCAGAGTCGATTTGCCAAAACGGCCTTTGCACACCCACCGATGACGCCCCCAATACGAATTTAGCCGACGTCATCACTAAGCTTGAAGTTGTGCGTCAGGCCGCGGTCTATGGCGACTACAACAACCTTCATTTCTTTACCGGAGAGCTCAACACTTGCCGCAATAAATTAGGCGGCGTCTCCTGCTGTAAAGGTAAGGTGAAAGGGTCTCACGCCAACTCCTCGGGACTCCCCGTCTCCTACATCTTTGCCGCCAAGGTTGCGAAAGAAACGATTCATACCTTGGGCTCACCCTATGTCAATGACATTCTCATGAGCCATGAGTCCATCGCCAACATCATGACCAAACTTTACGGTGACGCGGCCGGCCAAGCCTACTCCCCTAACCTCTCCTACTATGGACTCTCTGTGAGTTATGTCGGTGGCTCGGTTCAGTTCTCCTTTGACCCTTGGACGTTTTTTGCCATGGTGGCGCTGGAGGTCGCCTCCGACTACCTGTCCTGCACACCCGAAGAACAGACGCTGCAATTAAAGCGCGGAGCGGACACCTGCCGCTACGTGGGCAGCGTCTGCACTGAATACTTTATGGGACGGTGTCTCATTAAGACCGAGTCCTACTGTTGCTACAACTCTAAGCTCGCGCTTTTGGTGCAGGAAGCCGCCCATGAGCAACTAGGACTCGGTTGGAACACGGCCGACCAGCATGTCTGCCAGGGGCTCACCGCTTATGAAATGAGCCGGGTGGACTTGGGAAAGATCGATCCGACGCAGCTGGGCGCTTTGATTGACACCTCCAAAGTGACGCTGCCTGACGCAAAGAAAGTGGAAACACGCGCCAAAGCCAGAATCAACGAACTGAAAAAAGACCCTTACGCCGAGATGCCCGGCAAAGAGGGAACTTGTTACGGAACTGACTGTTAAACACTATGACTATAAGAAAAATCGGCTTAACAGCCTTGCTCTCATTTTCGCTTGTGCAGTATTCGTTCGCACAACCCAATGACTTCTGGACAGAAGACGTCTGGAAGAATCCCGATCGCGGGTTTCTTTTCTATGGAGAAAAGAAGACCGATGAATCCAAAGACCCCAAAGAATTTGAAACGGTAGAAGAGCTAAAGTTTGAAGCTCAAAAGAGACTTAACGTCGCGGTGATGAATCCGACGGAGAGCAATCTCAAAGCGTACCTAGAAATCAACACGTTAATGCTGGAGAAATCCACACAGTTTGCTCAACGCTGGAAAGAAACCCTTTGGGCCAATCCCGGTTTTGATCATACGGTGGTCCACCCCAACGCTAACTTTGCGCAAGTGGCTTTGAAAGATGAGGCAAAGTCAGAAAAGGAAGATATTCTTAAACAACTCTCCTCTCGGGCCGGGTTGGTCATTCTTGTGCAGGCGGGTTGCTCCTTCTGCTCTCTGATGGCGCCCGTTATTCAAAGACTTCAGCAAGAAACCGGTATTGAGGCTTTAGCTATTTCCATTAAGGGTGACGTCTCCTCCGAATGGCCCGGCGCCAAACCGAATAACGGCATTGTGAAGCGCTTAATGACCTTAAGCGGTTCGGTGCCGACCGTCACACCAGCCATCTTCCTGGTGGACCGCCAGGGTAAGGAGGCTCACCTGATTGCCTCAGGTGCCTTGTCGCTTGAAGATCTGAAGGATCGACTCGTTCAAGCCTCCGGTCTTACACGTTCCACAAATTCAACCATTCAAACTCTCCCTCGCTTGTAAGGATTATCAATGACTGTACGCCATTCAGTAGTCGCTCTCTTATTGTCTTTGACTATCCCAGCCGCTCACGCCGGTTTTCTGGAAGACTTCTACGATTCTTCTTCCGGTGCCGGTCAAGCCAACGTGACGGCGGCCGGCATCTATGAATCCGCCCACCTTAATATCGCCACGGGCGGTGGCTTTGTGTACCGCGCTCCCAGAACCGACTTCACGCCGTTTCAGTTCACGCCACCCAAACTCTCGGCCGGCTGCGGCGGGATCGACCTTTTCATGGGCGCGTTCAGCATCCCCTCTAAAGAAGAGTTTTTAAATTATTTAAGAGCCATCGGCTCTTCATTACCAGGCCTGGCTTTCCAATTGGCCCTTCAGACTTTGTCTCCCGACTTGTCCGAACAAGTCACAAGCTTTCGCGATTTGATCCGGGAATACAGCTCTAAATTTCAGGATTCCTGTACCGCCGCTCAGACCCTTCTGGATATGACGGGCGCTCAGGGCTACATGGAAAAACTGCGCTACTCGGCCACTAACCATTTAAGAGACTCCGGCACAGCGTCGGATGCTTATGAAGCCGACTTCATGACCCGCACCGATGGGGCAACCGTCTTTAAAAATGTCCCCACCCGAACGGACTCGGGCGGCAATACCATCGAAGCCTCGGAAATCAATCTCACCTGGGCTTTACTGGGCGGAGGGACTTTAACGTCCAAGTATCCCAAAGAATTAAAAGAACTCATGATGACGCTGGTGGGCACAACCATTTACACCCAAGCCGGTGACAATTCCTCCGCTGTTGCTCGTTCCCGATTCATCATGGGCGAGGATATTGCCAATCAACTCTTCGGTTCTTCTGAAAGCGTGAGCCTTAATAACGCCACACGGTTGATGTGTCCAACCAAAGACACCAAGTGCTTGTACCCCGAGCGCGTGGCCATGGATGACATCAACCTCACCCACCGTCTCTGGGAAGCCGCCACCCATTACCGTCAGTCTCTTCTGGCTCGGGATCCGTCCAGAGTTTCTGAAGAAGACATCCTCCTATTGGGGTCGGTTTCTTCCATTCCATTAATCAAATTAATTAACACGGTAACGATTAACCGCTACGTTGGGTTTTCTGAGGACATCCTCCGCATCTACGTGGAAGCCGCCTCTTATGAAGCCATTGTCCGGGCGCTCGATCAATTAACCATCGACATTGAAAAAGTCATCTCGAGTGCAAGCGGTGCGCAAGCCAATCAAATCAACGCCGATCACGTCAAGCGGATTTCCGCCCGTATCGCTTCCGTCCGTTTAGACCTCTCCACCCGAAGCGACCGCATCTATCAGCAAATGGCCCGGGCCAGAAGCTTTATGGAACAAGTCGAACACATTGAACGCAGCCTCTTAGGCAACGCCGCCCAAAACATCGCTTCCCGCTGGGGAACCCGTAACTAAGGAGTAACCGATGACGATGGAATTTTTTGCCTATTGGAACGGCTCCCAAATCCGAGATCTTTTTGAAGCGGTGGTGGCCATCACCGGGTCGGCTGACTTCACGGGGCTATTGAAAACCATTATTCTGTTCGGATTTCTGTGTGTCATTACCGTTTGCGCCCTAAGATACCGTGGACTGGATGCCGGCAGCTTCATCTTTGCCGTGGCACTTTTTTACGGCGTCACGCTCGTACCCAAAACAGACCTGGCCATCAACGATGAGCGATCCGGTTCCGTTTATGTGGTTTCTAATGTTCCTTTGGGACTGGCCTTTATGGCAAGCACCACCTCCCACGTTGGCCACTGGCTCACGGAAATCTTTGAGGACACCTTTGCCGGCGTTGAAGCCGAGCGCTTCTCACGCTTTGGCATGGTCTTTCCGGAAAGAGCCGTCAATGCAATCCTTGCCGCCGGCCCTGTGACCGCTCAAGGCAGAACGCTCATTTCCGACTTTAACCGCAACTGCGTCATGCCCGAACTCATTGACTATCCACAAAAGATCGAAGCTTTGAGCACCAGCGGAAACCTCTGGCAGACAATCGCTCAAACCGGATGGGTCAATCCCGCCCGAAAAACACAAGACACGGCAAGCAACTGGATAGGGTGCGATGAGGCGATCGCTTTCATTGACAACCATATGGCAACGAAAGAGCTGCCTGCCATTCAAAAGCATTTAGCCATGAAGCTGCTGCCCGATCAGCTGGATGCGAGCACTTTAATTCTGAGAATGCTGCCTCAGGCTGAAAGTCTCCTTTTGGGCGTATCGCAGAGTTTGGCGAGTTCCATCAAGCACTCGGTCTTTATGAATACCCTGCAAAGCGATGTTGACAATGTGGCAGCATTAGCCGGGCACCCCTTGGCCACCGCGACGGCATTAGCCAAAGCCCAGGGCAATCTCTCCTCTGAAATCAACTATCGGACGATGACGGAGATTGCTAAGGACGCTTTACCTAAGGTTAGAAATTCGCTCGAATTTATCATTCTGGCGTCTTTCCCACTGATTTTCATTATGGTGTTAGCCGCCGGACATATGGCCGGAACCATCCTCAGAAGTTATCTGACGCTCCTGGTTTGGATACAGCTTTGGGCACCGATTTCCGCTGTGATGAATTACCTCATCATTCACACGGACAGCCACCCCATGAATCAAATCATCGCTGAATATGGGGCCAACACCATCTATGCCGCCAGTCTCATCCGTGAAGCCGGGGCAAGCTCTCAAGCCATTGCCGGCTTCTTAACAATTCTTGCTCCGGTCATTGCCTTTGCCATTGCCAAGGGAAGTGACTTTGCAACGGCGCAGTTGGCCGCAAGCGTCATGGCGCCGGCTCAAAGCGCCGCGCAGTCTCAAGGCGCAAGCCTCACCTCCGGCAACATTTCTTTAGGCAACACAAGTTGGGGCAATGTCTCAACCAATACCCAATCCGGCAATAAGAGCGACCGTTCGATGGGCTTTACCGACTCCTCGATGCTTCAAACCGCTTCGGCCTATGGATCGGTTACGCGCAATGGCTCAGGCACAGTGACCGGTATGTCCATGACACCGGTCTCGATGGGCGTCTCTAGCGCCATGTCATTGGGAGAGGCTAATTCTCAAAGCGCAACCAGCTCAATGAGCAATAGCTTTGGATATTCGGACTCTATCCAAGCTCTGCGCTCATACACAACGCAAACGGCGGATAAGTCGATGGCGGGTTTTACACGACTTTTAAATACAACGTTAAATCGTCAGTCTGGATTACAGTCTGCGGATAGTAGCCTAGATCAGGTGAGTTCTTCGGTGAGCTCTAATTCTAATCAGACAATTGAATCTAATTTCAATAATGGACAAAGTGCTTCCATAAATTCGACTTTAACGCTATCTTCTAGTAGTTCTGAAAAAACAAATTATTCACAAAGTTTGTCAACTAGAAGTATTCAAGCAGAAAGCTCAAAGAATTCACTAGTCTCAGAATTGACTTCAACTCCTACTACACCTAATAATTCAGGGTTTGAAAATATTCGCCAAAGTCTTATCAACGGAGGTAATCCTGCCTCGTTATCTAGTGGAATAAATGGAAGAATCCAAACATCTCAGCAATTACTGGATTCTGTCACTCAACAAAGCAGTGCTTCCAACACAAACCAACGCCAAGAAGCCTATAAATCGCTACTGACAGCCACAAGGCAAATTGCAGAAAGTACCTCAGACTCTGGCATTCGTAACGCTGCCCAAAACTTTGAGAAGCAACTTACACGTGCTTATCAGCTCGGCAATCGTCAAAGTTTTGAACAAAGTGCCACTCTCGGCGCTTCTTCTCAAATCGGTTATGTTTCTAACCAAGGCATCAGAACAATGATGGATAGCTCCCCTGTAGCTATGCAAAAGGCTATTGAAACTTTTGGTTCCGCTGAGGCTGCTCAAAACGCGCTTTTCCATAGTGCTTCCGCAAGAAGATACTTTGCCCAACAGCTTCATCAGAGTATGGATCAAAGTGATTGGAACAATAACACTCCTCAACCGTTATCGACCGTTGGCATTGACACAATGGCAAGACCTCATCGAGAATCTTTTGAAACTGAAAAATTCAACCAATTTGACCGAACTCGCCAAGCTAATAATTTGGATTATCAAATTTCAAAGCAAAGTAGCATTGGAGATAAAGAAATCTCAGATCTACCGCGAACATCAGCGGTGACTAACTCAGTCAATAACTTCAGAGAATCAATGAAAGCAGATAAAACACAACTGCAAGACAGTCTTCTTACCGAACGAGGAACAACACTATCGGCAAAGGCAGTGTATGAAGAAAAACAATCTGGCGTTCCGACAGTGTTTACCAACGCTTACCTTGGCGGGGCACTTTACTCAAGTCCTCACGAATACAAGGATCAACTAAACGAGAAAGCAAATTCCGAAAGCTTTAGAAAGGCTATGCAAGAAATCGGCGAACAAGATAAAGCGGAACTTTCAGAAGTTGAACGCTCCGCTCAGAAATAAAGATAGCTTCATTAATAGTAAAAACGAGAATTTCTTCCGTACCGCCAAGCAGGAATCCAAGGCGCAGGTCGATGATTCTTATACCGATAATGAAGCTCTCCCTTTTCATCCATTTCGTACCATAGAGAAAAAATGATTAGTGCCACAAAAAAATATACAGTGTTGAACACTTCTTCCCACGAGATTTTCAGATTCAAAATCTGTTTAGCGTATTCGTCTTCTAGGACTGGAGGCGTAGTGAGATATTCCCAAATCTTCATAAACATTTACCCCAAAAAGAAACTACAAGAGTATCTGGAAAAAATTAGAACCAACGTTCGGGAATACAACCCCAACGAATTGCTGGAGGAACACGAGATGGTAAACGTATCCTACGCCTAGGATGAAGTTCACCAGTTGAATCCATTTCGTACCACGGTGAAATTAAAACAAGACCAACGATGAAAAAGACCGTATTGAACACTTCTTCCCAAGAGATTTTCAAATTCAAAATCTGGTTGGCGTATTCGTCTTCAAGGACAGGAGGCGTGGTGAGATATTCCCAAAATTTCATTTCAAATTTCCCTAAAAAATTATCCGAATCTGTTTTCAAACAATGGGCCCGATGTCTGTTAACGAAGGGTATTTAAACATGAACAGAACCTTCTTGTCCAATAGATTTTTCCTATAAAAATCAATGATCTAATTGATACAGTCTATGATCTTCATCGCCTAATTTTTAAGCAAAGGATCAAAATAAAAATATGGCAAAAATATCAACTTTTGGCATGAATGCCGCATTTCAATTGGGTTTTGAGAGAATCGCCGATGTTCGCGGGATCACAAGCGTTGTGAGCCTGTTTAAAAATTCGATGATCCTCTCGGGAATCTATCTTCAAATCCGACCTGATAAGACAGCTTACATCGGCAAAACAAACAATATGCCAGCCCGTTTTGAACAGCATTTAGCCCGAGGAGTCGTGATTGAAGAATTGGCCTTCATGCCAGTTTTAGCCAAGTACGTTGATGAAAAAGAGAAACAATTGATTGCTCTGGCTGAAAAGAAAGGGATCCCTTTGGATAACCTTGCCCTTCGAGAACGCCATTTAGAAAATCGCAAAAATCTAAAAAGCATCCTGAATGATTCTGAATTAAATGATTGGCTTAATCCCCAAGAAAAAAGCACTGGCTCCGGTTTGTGGCTTCAAACCTACCACGGCATGCATCCCGGTTTAAGGCATCAATTGGATTTAGCTCGGGCACACCCCGTATGGCCTCAGATTTTCCCTGCTGCTAAATATTTTGTTCAACACATAATCCCCAAACCGAAAGAGACTTATGATGATTTCTGGAGCGCCTGCGCTTATACACGCAAAATCGAGGAAACTTTTTCTTCTGTCATACGTGTTCACGCAGGCAGTCTCACTTTGTTAAATTTAGGCTCATATCGAGTAGCACCATTTGAACCATGGGGATGGATTGATTGTAAAAAAGATGATTTAATGGCGACTGGTTACACACTCAATCGACTAAAAACCGATTTTCCGTATGCCAATATCATTGATGAGGATAATTTCGTCAGGATCGGGACTTCAACTAGACTATTGTTAACGGTAATTGAAAAATTAAAAAAGCCCCTGAGACAAACAACGCTGACCGCGATGAATAACGCATTACTGCAAAAAGGCAATCTGGCCTTGGAATGTCTTTTATGTTATTAATTGATTTTATAAAATGTATTTTATAATTTTGCATATCTAATGAAGTTTATAAAACATAATTAATAAATTTATTGCACGATTACCAAAACAATGGTCTTATCAAAGTTATTTTGGGCCCTCGACGTTGTGGGAAATCTTTCTTATTGGAAATGTTTCAAGACCAATTGAGACAACAAGGCATTTCCAATGAAAGAATAATTACTGTTAATCTAGATGACTTTGAAAATAAAGCATTAAGAAATCCAGAAACACTTCATCAATTTGTACTGAATCGATGCAATGACACCGACACGTACTATATCTTCATCGATGAAGTTCAAATGTGCAAGAACTTCCTCGAAGTTTTGGCCAGTTTTTCTAGGCACAAAAATTTGGATATCTACGTTACAGGCTCAAATGCCTTTTTGCTTTCCGGCGAGCTGGCGACCCTTTTAACAGGTCGATATTCAGAAATTCACTTATCCACATTATCGTTTGCGGAATTCCACTACGCATGCAGAGAAGATGGCCAAAACCTACTCGATGAGCTTTTGCGATACATGCGTATTGGAGGATTTCCTGCGATTATCCCCTACAGAAACAATGACCGATTGATTCAATCCTATTATGAAGGTCTTGTGTCTTCTATTATTCTTAAAGTGATGTGGGGCACGAAAAATGGACCTCTAGGATTGGTTGAAAAAGGCTTAAAAAG